>Ga0209066_10001209_pt1 | contig 34978 bp, 45 predicted proteins | sample All_14_2_FD_187198 | JGI IMG/M metagenome (GOLD analysis project Ga0209066, IMG submission 187198) | Freshwater microbial communities in response to fracking from Pennsylvania, USA - Allegheny Zone_MetaG_DW_15 (SPAdes) (version 2) ... | reverse complement strand
CGATCGATGAGATCCTCAGGGTGGTGGCGTGATGAGTGATCGGCCGATCTACGAGATCCCCATCGAGCCGCCCCTCGGGGGCAGCGCACTGCCCGTGCCGCCAGGACACACCCCATCGGCCCCGTCCGCATACGGGCCGCCGCCAGGAACCCCCTCGACGCCGGCGGTGCCGCCGACGCTCGCGACCGCCCCGCCGCCGCAGGTCCAGCCATCGGCCCCCACGAGTGGCGCCGCGGCGGCGGGGCCTCATCACGATACGGTCCCTCGTTCTGGGGGTCCCGGTGGCGCGCCGGACCTCGGATTCGACTTCCCGTTCCCCTCCTCGGACGCCGGGGCGGTGCCGTTCCCCGGCGCCGAGGACGCGGGTGCCGTGCCCTTCCCCGGCTCGGCCGAGCCGCCGCCGTTCCCGTTCCCCTTCCCGGCTGCGCCGTCGCCCGACGCGGGCGCGGTGCCGTTCCCCGGGGTGGATGGGGCCGGCGGGCACGCAGGGCCGTCGCTCGACGACCTCCTGGCGACCCCCGCGCACGACGACGCCAGGCGCGCTGCCGCCGCGCCGTTCGAGTTCGGCACTGCCGATCCCGTCGCGCCGCCGATCGTGGCGGGCCCGATCCCGCTCGCGGTGGTCGACGAGCAGCTGCTCGGCACGCTTCCCGAGGCACTGCGGGCGGTCGACCCCGACCTCATCGCCGCGCTGCGAGCCGTCGCGCCGTCGCGGGCATCCGACCTCCACGTGACGGCCGGGTCCCCGCCGAGTCTGCGCGTCGACGGGGCGCTGCGTCCGCTCGATCTGCCGGTCTGGGATTCCGAGAAGACCGCGCGGGCTCTGCTGAGCGTGCTCACGCCGAACCGCCGCGAGCAGTTCGAGCGTGACCGGGAGTTGGACTGGGCGCTGACACTCTCTGACCGTGAGCGCTTCCGTGTCAACTACTACGTGCAGCGCGGCGCGGTCGGCGCGGCGTTCCGACTCATTCCGACGAAGATCAAATCGCTCCGGGAGCTCGGCATGCCTGACGAGGTCGCACGGTTCGCGTCGTTGCCGCGCGGTCTGGTGCTCGTGACGGGTCCGACCGGTTCCGGCAAGTCCACGACCCTCGCATCCCTCATTGATCTCGTCAATCAGACTCGGCCCGACCATATCGTCACGGTCGAGGACCCCATCGAGTACATGCACACGAGCAAGCGGTCGATCATCAACCAGCGTGAGGTCGGCGAGGACACCCGCAGCTTCAGCGACGCGCTCAAGCATGTGCTCCGGCAGGATCCCGATGTCATCCTCATCGGTGAGCTTCGTGACCTCGAGACGATCTCCGTGGCGCTCACCGCCGCCGAGACCGGGCACCTCGTCTTCGCGACCCTCCACACGCAGTCGGCGGCCCAGACCATCGACCGTGTGATCGACGTGTTCCCACCGCACCAGCAGAGTCAGGTCAGGAGTCAGCTCTCGGTCACGCTCCGTGGCGTCGTGTGCCAGACGCTCGTGCGCAGTGCGACCGGGGAGGGGCGCGTGGCTGCGACGGAGCTCATGTTCATGACCCCGGCCGTGGCGAACGTGATCCGCGAGGGCAAGACCTATCAGGTGCCATCCATGCTCCAGGCGGGCCGCGAGCTCGGCATGCACACGATGGATCAGGACCTCGCGGACCTGCTCAACCAGGGCCGGATCACGTATGACGCGGCGCTCGAGCGGGTGCAGGATCTCGAGACCTTCTCACGGCTCGCCCGTCGCCGCCAGGGGGCGTGATCGTGACCGCAGTGCAGCAGTGGCAATATCAGGGCCGGGACGAGAAGGGCAAGATCGTCAAGGGCCGCATGGAGGCTCAGAGCGAGTCGGCCGTTGTTGCTCGCCTGCGCGGGATGGGGCTCACCCCCGTCGCGATCGAGGAGGCCGGCGCCGGCACCGGTCTTCAGCGCGAGATCACGATCCCCGGGTTCCAGCGGAGCGTTTCCCTCAAGGCGCTCGCCGTGATGAGCCGGCAGCTCGCGACCATGGTGGGCGCCGGCCTCGCCCTCCTCCGGGCCCTCACGATCCTGGCAGAGCAGACCGAGCAGAAGCGGCTCGCCGAGACGCTCACCGACGTGCGGAACAAGGTCGAGCAGGGCAACGCGCTCTCCGACTCGTTGGCGCGCCACCCGGACGTCTTCCCGCCGATCATGGTGCACCTGGTCCGCGCCGGCGAGACCGGCGGCTTCCTCGATGAGTCGCTGCAGTCCGTCGCGAAGACGTTCGAGGCCGACGTCAAGCTCCGCCAGACCGTGATGTCGGCGATGACCTACCCGCTCGTCGTGCTCGGCATCGCGGTCGTCGCCGTCGCCGGCATGCTCATCTTCATCGTCCCGATCTTCAAGAAGATGTTCGCCGACCTCGGCGGCCAGCTGCCGGTCCCGACGCAGATCCTCGTCGTGCTCTCCGAGAACATGATCTGGATCGGCCCGCTCGTCGTTGCGGTCACCGTGGCTGCCGTGGTCTGGTGGCAGCGCAACAAGCGCGAGCACAGGGTTCGTGCGGTGATCGACCCGATCCTGCTCAAGATCCCCGTCTTCGGGATGCTCATGCGGAAGGTGGCGATCTCGCGTTTCACACGCAATCTCGCCACGATGATCGGTGCGGGAGTGCCCATCCTGCGAGCCCTGGAGATTGTGAGCGAGACCGCCGGCAACGCCGTCATCAAGGAGGCGGTCGACGACATCCGCGAGAACGTGCGGCAGGGCCGGCCCATCGGCGAGGCGCTGCTGCGGCACCCGATCTTCCCGCCGATGGTGACGTCGATGGTCGCCGTCGGCGAGGATGCCGGCTCGCTCGAGACGATGCTCGGCAAGGTCGCGGACTTCTACGACGACGAGGTCCAGACGATGACCGAGCAGCTCACGTCGCTCATCGAGCCGATCATGATCGTCGTGCTCGGCGTGATTCTCGGGTTCATGATCGTAGCCCTCTACATGCCCATGTTCTCGATCTACGAGAACATCAAGTAGCACGGTCGCGGCGCGGACTCAACGTCAACTTGAGCCTGAATGCTGCCCCCTCTTCGCGGGACTCACACAAGCGCCCGCCGGAGTGACAGAATGATCGGCAAGGGGGCATCACTGGGGGCCGCCTGTCGTATCTCACTGAACAGGAGTGGACATGAACAACTTCCGCCGCGCGATCACGGCTCGTCGTGACGCGATCACCGCGAATGGGGACAAGGGCTTCACGCTCATCGAGCTCCTCGTCGTCATCCTCATCATCGGCGTCCTCGCCGCGATCGCCATCCCGATCTTCCTGACGCAGCAGCAGCAGGCCGCGGATGCGGGCAAGAAGGCCGACCTCGCGAACGCGAAGATCGCCTACGTCTCCGCGGTCGTCGCGACGGGTGCGGTGCCGACCGGCGTGACCGGCGCCGGCGCCGGCACCCTGGCCACCAACGGATACACGGGTGACACCAGCCTGATCATCGGCACGGGGGCGACGACCACGAGCTTCGCGCTCTGCCTTGGTACCTTCAAGATCACCTCGAACGGCGGTGTGACCGGGCCGGCCGCCGCCGCGTACACCGCAGCCACCTGCACCCCCTGATCTGACACTGGTTCAGGCGCGAGTTATGGCCTGGCTGGCGTGCCCTTGCGGTGCGTCAGCCAGGCTCGCGTCGTGCCGACGAGCCAAACTAGGTCCACCATGACGACAGCCCGCAAGCGTGCAGACGACGGCATCGGCCTCATCGAGGTCGTCGTCGCCATGCTCGTGCTTGCGATCCTCGCGATCGCCATGGTGCCCCTGCTCATGCAGGGGCTGATCCAGTCCAAGAACAACGCGACGATCGCCTCCGCGACGCAGTTCGTGGATGCCGAGCTCGACGCCGCGAGCGCGCTCTCCGCCTGCGGGTCGATCGCCTCAGGGACGGTGAGCAAGACCGACTCACGCGGTGTGAGCCTGACGCTCACGCGGACGCGAGGCACCTGTCCGACCACCTACCCGGGCACGGTCTCCTACAGCGTGACCGCCGTGCGCACCGACACGGGTGCGACGCTCGTCACCGCGAGCACGCTCATCTACCTGACGGGCGGGTGACATGGCGCTCCATCGTCCGCCGCGGCCTGCCGAGGGCGGCTTCACCCTCGTCGAGATGGTCGTCGCCGCAGCCGTGTTCTCGCTCGTCGCGATCACGGTCATGGGAGTGCTCCTGACCACGATCACGACCGGCGAGAAGGTCAGGACGGTGACCGCAGCGGCCAACCAGGCGCAGCTGGTCACACGCAGCCTCAACGCCGGAATCTCCAACGCCGCGGTGCCGCCGAGCCTCACGGCCGTCGGCTCCGATCAACTCCTCCGTGCGCGCGTGGCGGGCACGGGCGCGAGCATCGGCTGGTCCTGCCAGGCGTGGTACTACTCGGCCTCCGAGCGCACGATCCGCACGACGACCTCTGCGACGGCCATTGCCCAGCCCAATGCCACCCAGCTCGCGCAGTGGACGCTGCTGGCGAGCGAGGTGCACCCCAAGGCCGGCTCCACTACAGTGTTCTCACTCGTCGGCGCCACCGGCATCGCCGTCGCGTTCACCGTCGATGCCGGTGAGGCGCCCGACGTAGTCCTCGAGTCGACGTTCACGAGCCAATCGAAAGTGAGCGGGGGATCGCCGTGCTACTGAGCCGAATCCTTCGACGACTCCGCTCCGACGACGGCGCCGCGCTCGCATCCGTCCTCGCGCTCATGCTCGTCGGTGCGCTCATCTCGACGCTCATCCTCGGCTCCGTGATCGGCGCCTATGCCCAGACCACCCAGACGCGCGCGAACGTGCAGGCGCAGGCGTCGGCGCAGGCGGGCATCGCCGCCGCGACGGTGGGCCTGCAGCAGGCGGCGGCGAGCGCCGAGTCGTGCCAGTCGAAGGGCGGCGTCTACGAGAGCACCGTGGCGCCGAGGTTCCGCGCGACGGTCTGGTTCAACGGGGTGCGGGGATGCCCGACCGGTGCGGGCCAGGTCAAGGTGATCTCGACAGGATGGGCGTCCTCGCCAGGGGTCGCCGGCGCGAGCGGCGGCGACATCGCCTACCTCGAGGCGGGGTTCGTGATCGGGATGAGCCAGTCGAGCGGCTCGGCGCTCTACATCTACAACTCGGGCAACCTCAACGCGTTCACCGTCGATGTCGCGGACCCGACCTCCGCCGGCAACGTGATGGTCGAGAACGGCTCGGTCGGCTGCACCCAGAACTCGACGATCAAGGGCGACATCATCGTCGCGAACGGCGGTGTGGACATCACCAACACCTGTCATATCACCGGCTCGATCCGCGCGACCGGCCAGATCAAGATCTCCTCGAACGTCACGGTCGACGGCGACGTGATTTCCTCGGGCGCTGGCGTCTCGCTCTCGAACTCGACGATCACCGTGGGCGGGGGCGTCTACGCCAACGGGAACGCCGTCGTGCACGGTCGTGTCGGGCAGAACGTCGAGGCGACCGGCACGGTCTACCTCGAGTCGTCGGCTCGGGTCACGGGCTCGGTGAAGTCCGGCGGGGCCGCGACGATCAACGGTCAGATCGGCGGCGACGTCACGGGCGTGACGACGGGCACCTTCCCCCAGGCGAACACGATCGTCGGGGGCAGCGTCACCTTCGGCGGCCGGCTGATCACCGTGGCGGGCAACACGCGAATCGGCGGCAGCGTGTCGGCCGCGGGAACCGGCGAGACCGAGTTCAACGACGCGACGGCGAAGATCCAGGGCAACTTCAGCGTCGGCGGCACCTTGAAGGGCCCGATGACCAATGGCCAGCCCTCCTCCGGCGCCACGCAGTCGGCGAAGGTGAAGTGGTACCTGGAGACGTATGACATCGTCGTCGGAGCCGTGACCTACGGTGCCACCGGCCTCCCCGTGCCGTCGGCGCCGACGCCGAAGCCGGCGCCGACCGTGCCCGGCTGGGTCGACTGGGGATACACCGAGTCGGAGTGGGTCGGGAACGGCTTCACGAAGGTGACGTGGCCGAGCGGCTACTGCACGATCGGCAGCTGGAACCGGAACGACGCCGCCGTCGTCACCCTCTTCAACACGATCCAGAACGCCGTCACGCCGCTGGTGGTCGACGCGCGATCCTGTTCGAAGGTCTCACTCCAGGATGGCGGCGGCTTCTCGGTGAAGGCCGATGTCGCATTCGTCTGGAACGGCTTCACCGGCAGCGCCTTCACCGTCTCCTCAGGGAACGGTCAGCCGCACAAGGTCTACTTCCTCACCCCGGACGGCAATGTCAACCAGGCGGGACCGCAGTGCTCCGGCGGCGCGGTGAACTCCGACCCGTGGGGGAAGGTCGTCATCGCGAGCCCGATCGCGGCCATCGTCTACACCCCATGCCAGTTCCAGCTCAACGCGGGGACGGCGTGGCGCGGCCAGCTCTACGCGGCCAGCTTCGCGATGAGCCAGAACGAGAGCCTCGTCTTCAGCCCCGTCGGCATCCCCGGCACGAGTCTGGACCAGGGCAGCAATGGCGCGCAGGTGGGCAGCCTGAGCTCCATGGAGACGTTGCGCAACCGGTCGGACAACGGGGAGTGATCGCAGGGCTCGTCCTCGTCGGCGTCCTCGGCGCTCTCGTCGGGTCGTTTCTCAACGTGGTGATCTACCGAGTGCCTCGCGGCGTGTCGATCGTCGCTCCTCCGAGCGCGTGTCCAGCATGCGGTCACCGGATCCGGCCGCACGACAACATCCCGATCCTGTCGTGGTTGCTGCTCAGGGGTCGCTGCCGCGACTGCGGCGCTGGGATCGCAGCACGCTATCCGCTCGTCGAAGCCGCGACGGCCGCGCTGTTCGTCCTCGTGGGGGTCGCGTTCCTCCCGGGCGTGATGCTCGCGACATCGCCGTGGAGCGCGCTCGCCGCCGGGGCTGTGCTCGTGGCCTACCTCTGGCTCGCCGGAGCGTCGATCGCGCTCGCGGCCATCGACCTCGATGTCCATCGACTCCCCAACGCGATCGTGCTGCCGACGTTCGCGATCGTCGCGGGGATCCTCTCGCTGGCCGCGGTGCTCACCGCGCAGTGGGACGCGCTCATCCGACTGGGGATCGGCGCCCTCGTCGTCGGGGGTCTCTATTTCCTCCTCGCCGTCGCGGTCCCTGGCGGCATGGGCTTCGGCGATGTGAAGCTGGCGCCGACGCTCGGCGCCGCACTGGCGGTGCTCGGGTGGGGGCCGCTGGCGGTCGGGGTCCTCGGAGGCTTCGTGCTCGGCGGGGTCGTGGGTCTCGTCCTCGTCCTCGCCCGACGCGCCGGTCGAGGATCGCGCGTCGCGTTCGGCCCGTGGATGCTGGCCGGCGCGTGGGTGGGTATCCTCGGGGGAGAGCCGATCGCTCGCGCGTATCTGTCGTTGTTCGGACTCGGGTAGGGGGAACCGTGGCACGGAAGGTCGTCGGCGTCGACATCGGCAGCCGCTCCATCCGCGCGGTCGAGGTGCGGAACCCGCTCGCGGCCGAGCCCGTAGTGGCGCGCATGCACGAGGTCGGTCTGCCGGATGGCGCCGTTCGCAACGGCGAGGTCATCGAGGTCGGGACGGTCGCCGCAGCGCTCAAGTCGCTCTGGGTCGAGGCGAAGTTCACGACGCGGGATGTGGTCCTCGGCATCGGCGGATCCAGTGTTCACCCCCGCGACGCCTCCTTCCCCAAAGCGCCGGTGCAGCGCATCCGCGAGACGCTTCCCTTCACGGTCCAGGATCTGATCCCCCTTCCCGTCGCCGAGGCGATCCTCGACTTCTACCCTGCTGCCGAGGCCATCACCGAGGACGGACCGGTGGTGCGCGGGATCCTGGTCGCGGCATCGAGAGACGCCGTGCGCTCGACGATCCGGGCGGTGATCGGCGCGAAACTGAACCCGGTCCGCGTGGATCTGCAGCCGTTCGGCCTTGTCCGTGCGCTCGATCGCCTCGGGTCGGGGGCTGCCACCACCGTGATCGTCGAGATCGGCACGTCCACCACGAGCATCATCGTGGCCGAGTCAGGGGTGCCGCAGTTCGTTCGCATCCTGCCGATCGGCGACGATGAGGTGGTGGTCGCGCTCGCGAAGCGACTCGGCGTCTCTCCGGCGCAGGCGGCCCAGGTCAAGCGAACCTATGGCGTCGTCGCGACCCACGCCGGCCCGGATGAGCGACCGATCATCGAAGCGGTGTATGCCGCGTCCTGGGATCTGCTTGTCGGCATTCGCGACTCGCTGAGCTACTACACGAGCACGCACCACGGCGTTCGCCTCGCCCGCCTCGTGCTGCTCGGCGACGGCGCGACGACGCCGGGCATCGATCAACTGCTCGGCGACGCGACGCGCGTGTCGGTCGAGCGGCCGTCGTTCGCCAAGCTCGCCAAGGTGCTGAAGGGTCCGGTCGATCCCGGAGGCGACCTGAGCCTCTACGTCGCACCGCTCGGCATCGCGATCGGGGCTGCGGCGTGAACCGCGTGACGGCCGCGCGCAACGCCGTCGGAGGCGTCCCCGTCGTCGACCTCATGCCGCCCGAGGTGGCACAACGCCGACGAGACCGGTCCCTGCGCTCCTGGGCTCTCATCGGCCTCGTGATCGTGAGCGGACTCGCCGTGGTCGGAACCGCGCTGGCGGCGTTCTCGAACTCGATCGCCCAGGCCGGCCTCGTGGCGGCGCAGGCGCAGACGCAAGTGCTGCTGTCGCAGCAACAGCAGTATGCCGAGCTCACGGCCCTCACCACCTCGATCTCCTTCGCGGAGCAGGCTCGAGTCGTGAGCGTGTCGAAGGAGGTGCTCTGGCTCGACGTGCAGCGAGAGGTCCTGTCGGCGGTTCCGGCAGGCACGGCGGTGAGTTCACTCTCCGCGTCCTCGGACACGCCGTGGACGAACTCCATGGCCGTCACCGATCCGCTGCGACCGGCTCGTGTTGCGACGGTCTCGGTCACGCTGGTGACGCCCTCGCTCGCCGAGGTGACCGCGTATGTGGCGGCGTTGCAGAGCAACGATCTCGTGGCCGACGTGACGGCGGACTCGGTGATTCTCAGCCAGGGGTACTCGACGATGCTTACGATCAACATCGACGCGCTCGCCCTCTCGAAGCGATTCACCGAGGAGTACGTTCCTCGCGGGTCGACGAGCGCTGAGACGCCCGCGCCAGAGCCGACCCCGACACCAGAGCCGACCCCGACGCCGAACGCCACTGATGCACCCGAGGACAACGGATGAACGCGACACGCCTCGTCTCGCTCGTGCTCGTCATCGTCACGATCGCGGTCGCCGCCATCGGATGGTTCCTCGGTATCGCGCCACTGCTCAGCCAGGCCGCGACCGCGCGCGACGAGCAGGTCTCGGTCGATGCGCAAAATGCGCAGTACGCAGCGATCGTCGCGCAGCTGGCAGCGGACTTCGAGCGGATCGACGAGATCGAGGCTGAGTTCGACGAGCTCCAGCGCGCGGTTCCCGCGTCAGCGGCCACGGAGGCGGCACTGGCCGAGATCGCCGCGGCCGCAGCCGCGACCGGTGTCGTCGTCGACGCCGTGACCTTCTCGGGATCGACTCCGTTCACGCCCGTCGCGGCTGACGGATCAACGGTCCAGCCGACCGCTGAGCTCTCCTCAGATCTCCTCGCACGCCTCTTCTCCGTGCCGATCACCGTGTCGGCGAACGGATCGTACGCGGCGCTTGTCGACTTCGTCGACAGACTCCAACTCGGCGAGCGCCTCATCCTCGTCACGGTCGTGAGCTATTCGGGCACGGGGGACGCGACCGCTCTGCAGGCAGGCGGGTCGATGATGGTCCTCGCGCCTGCCGGAACCACCGTCGACCCCTCCGTGACCACGCCGACGCCCGAGCCCACCGAAACGCCGGCGCCGTAGTCGGGGCGGCATCCGGCGCGCGGCGAGGCGCTCAAGCTGGACCCGCATCGAGGTCGGGACTCGAGACGGTGAAGGCAGGTCAGGCGTCGCCGCCTCTCCAGCCGAAACCGCCGTCGGGCTGCCAACGAGCCGCCTCGAGCCGACCGCCGTACCTGCTCATCCCGTCGCGGATGCGCGGCCGGAGTGCGCTGGAAGGCAAACGGTTTGGAGCGTGCGGGCCCGGCGGAGACACGGCTGAGAGCGAGGGGCCTGCGGGTGCCTCCAGATGCCGCTCGCGACAGCACATGGTCGCAGTGGTCCTAGCCATCGCCGTGTAGCGAGCCTGCAGCTCCGTGACCGTCCTGGTCCAGGCGTCGACGATTGCGCGAATGCGTTCGAGCTCCGAGTGCTCGTGACCAGGCCGAACATCCTCGATGCCGGATACTGCAATCGGATTCGACCCCCGGTGTGCGACGTCGAGGATGACAAATCGAGCGGCGCCAGCTTGAGGAGGTTCCGGCTCGGAACGACCGGCGTTCGACCGAGCTGGGCTCCGAGTGCTTCCCAGTGCGCCTGGAGCCACTCGAACCAGAGCCCTGGATCGTTGGTGACGCCGTTTTCCCAGCGATCATCTCCGATGCCGCGACGCGATTGCTCGATGTCCGGCACGGCGAGCAGGTAGCGACTCACGAGTCGCGCCGCGACACGACGAAACGACTCGTCGAGGTCGAGCGATGACGTTCTCACCTCCGTCGGTGACGAGACCGTTGTCCTGCGCGGTCACGTCTCGAAAGACCAGTCGGCAACGACTACGACGACGACCGGTCAGAGCGCGATCGAGCTTCGCCTCGTCACGATCATCAGACGGAGGAGGATCGCGTCGCACGACGAACTCGCGAATGTCCATCGAGCGGCGGCAGCGCTCGATGCCGTTGTCGCCTGGACCCTCTACTCGGGAGACACGCGCTCTGGCCACCCACGCAGCCTGTCACCCTGCCGCCGCACCGCAGACCCTCGTAGACTGACCCCGACCGCGACGGAGCACGCCGGAGGAGCAACGATGAGCACGACGGACCCGACCACGCCCGAGCCCACCGCGGCGCCAGCGCCCGAGCCGCTCATCGAGCCGGCCGCGCCGCCGGCGGCGCAGCCAGTCGCGGCCCCGGGGCCCGAGGTGGTCGAGACCGAGGTGATCGTCGCCGAGGTCGTCGAGGACGAGCCCGTCGTCGAGGCCGTCGCGACCGCCGCCGAGCCGGCATCACCGGCCGCGCCTCAGCCGCAGGTCGTCTACGTCCAGCCGATCGCCCCGCCCAGGAAGCAGGGCAACCGCGGCATCGGCACCATCCTCGCGCTCGTCGCGACGGGGGTCTTCGCCGCCGCGCTCGCCGGCGCGACGTGGGTGCTCGGATGGCTCACCGCCGGTGCGACCGGCTTCGCCTTCCTCGGTGAGTTCAAGTTCTGGCTGCCCGTCGTCGTCTTCGCGGTGGCGTTCGTGCTGCTCGTGCTGCTGGCGAACCGCGCGAACTGGTGGGCATACATCCTCGGGAGCATCTTCGTCGCCCTCGGCGTCTACTTCGGCACGATCGGCATCGCGGTGCTCCTCGACGTCGTGCTGCGCGTGCCGGCGCCGACGACGTTCGGCACCGCGCTCGTGAGCCCGTTCGTCATCATCGCCGCGCTGCTCGCGCGCGAGGTGTCGATGTGGTTCGGCTCGATCCTCGCGCGTCGCGGACGCAAGCTGAAGGTCCGCAACGCGGAGGCGCGCGCCGCCTACGAGCGCGAGGCGGCCGAGCGCCGCGCCTCCACCGGCTACTGAGGTCGCCGTCGGCGTGCGCGTCGTCGCAGCACGCCGGTTGACCGTGTGACGCCCGATGACTAAGATCGATCGAGTGTGCGTTCGCGCGCGCCTTCGATCCTGCCCTCGGGCGGGGGCGGGGGCGCGGTCGGCGCCCATCACAAGGGAGCCCTGAGCGGCGTCCCCCACGGCATATCCGTCAGCCAAGGCACGACCACTCGGTCGCGTCGGCGGATCCCGCGATACCCAACCGAATCGCGCTGTCACCGTGCAGCACGCAACACGAAAGAAGCCCTGTGCCCACTATTCAGCAGCTGGTGCGAAAGGGCCGGAGCCCCAAGGTCACGAAGACCAAGGCCCCGGCACTGCAGCAGAACCCCCAGCAGCGCGGGACCTGCACCCGCGTCTACACGACCACCCCGAAGAAGCCGAACTCGGCGCTGCGCAAGGTCGCCCGTGTCAAGCTCTCCAACGGCACCGAGGTCACCGCCTACATCCCCGGCGAGGGCCACAACCTCCAGGAGCACTCGATGGTGCTCGTCCGCGGCGGTCGTGTGAAGGACCTCCCCGGCGTGCGCTACAAGATCGTGCGCGGCGCGCTCGACACCCAGGCGGTCAAGAACCGCAAGCAGGCCCGCAGCCGTTACGGCGCCAAGCTCGACAAGAAGAAGTAGACCAATGCCTCGTAAGGGACCGGCGCCCAAGCGCCCCGTCATCGCAGACCCGGTGTACAACTCGCCGGTGGTCAGCCAGCTCGTGAACAAGATCCTCCTCGACGGCAAGAAGGACCTCGCGCAGCGCATCGTCTACGGCGCGCTCGCGGCGGTCGAGGCCAAGTCGGGCCAGGACCCGGTGGCCACGCTGAAGAAGGCGCTCGACAACGTGCGCCCGACGCTCGAGGTCAAGTCGCGCCGCGTCGGTGGCTCGACGTACCAGGTGCCCGTCGAGGTGAAGCCGCACCGCGCGAACACCCTCGCGCTGCGCTGGCTCGTGAGCTACGCGAAGGGCCGTCGTGAGAAGACGATGACCGAGCGTCTCACGAACGAGATCCTCGACGCGAGCAACGGCGGCCTCGGTGCCGCGGTCAAGCGCCGTGAGGACACCCACAAGATGGCCGAGAGCAACCGCGCCTTCGCGCACTACCGCTGGTAGCGCGCTGGAGCTGAGGGTGAGGGCCAGTTCTGGCCCTCACCCGACGCCGGCGCCGGACCCCGTCTCGGGGCCCGGGCCACGCTCCCGGACCCGCTTCAGAGAACTCCAACAGGAACAGATAGGAACCCCGTGGCACAGGAAGTGCTCACCGACCTCAACAAGGTCCGCAACTTCGGCATCATGGCGCACATCGACGCCGGCAAGACGACGACGACCGAGCGCATCCTCTTCTACACCGGCATCACCCACAAGATCGGCGAGGTGCACGACGGCGCCGCGACGATGGACTGGATGGCGCAGGAGCAGGAGCGCGGCATCACCATCACGTCGGCCGCGACGACGGTGTTCTGGAAGAACCACCAGCTGAACCTCATCGACACCCCCGGCCACGTCGACTTCACGGTCGAGGTCGAGCGCAACCTCCGCGTGCTCGACGGCGCGGTCGCCGTCTTCGACGGCAAGGAGGGCGTCGAGCCCCAGTCCGAGACCGTCTGGCGTCAGGCCGACAAGTACGACGTCCCGCGCATCTGCTTCGTCAACAAGATGGACAAGCTCGGGGCCGACTTCTACTTCACCGTCGAGACCATCTCGAAGCGCCTCGGCGCGAAGCCGCTGCCGCTGCAGCTGCCGATCGGCGCCGAGTCGTCGTTCACCGGGGTCGTCGACCTCATCCAGATGAAGGCGCTCGTGTGGCCGGCCGACGCGAAGGGCGACGTGAAGCTCGGCGCCGAGTACGAGGTGCAGGACATCCCGGCCGACCTCGTCGACCGCGCGAACGAGTACCGTCAGGTCCTCCTCGAGGCCGTCGCCGAGACCGACGACGCGCTGCTCGAGAAGTACTTCGGCGGCGAGGAGCTCACGATCGCCGAGATCAAGGGCGCGATCCGCAAGATCGTGCTCGACGGCTCGGCCTACCCCGTGCTCTGCGGCTCGGCGTTCAAGAACCGCGGCGTGCAGCCGCTGCTCGACGCCGTCGTGGACTTCCTCCCGAGCCCGCTCGACGTGCCGCCGACCCAGGCGCACGACCCGCGTGACGAGGAGGTCGTGATCGAGCGCAAGGCGGACGCCAAGGAGCCGTTCGCGGCCCTCGCGTTCAAGATCATGACGCACCCGTTCTTCGGGCGCCTCACCTACATCCGTGTCTACTCGGGCTCGCTCGAGTCCGGCGGCCAGGTCATCAACTCGACCAAGGGCAAGAAGGAGCGCGTCGGGAAGATCTTCCAGATGCACGCCAACAAGGAGAACCCGGTCGACCACGTCACCGCCGGGCACATCTACGCGGTCATCGGCCTCAAGGACACGACGACCGGCGACACGCTCGCCGACCTCGACAAGCCCGTCGTCCTCGAGTCGATGACGTTCCCCGAGCCCGTCATCGAGGTCGCCATCGAGCCGAAGACGAAGGCCGACCAGGAGAAGCTCGGCGTCGCGATCCAGAAGCTCGCCGAGGAGGACCCGACCTTCCGCACCGAGCAGAACGCCGAGACCGGCCAGACGGTCATCAAGGGCATGGGCGAGCTGCACCTCGACATCCTCGTTGACCGCATGAAGCGCGAGTTCAACGTCGAGGCGAACGTCGGCAAGCCGCAGGTCGCGTACCGCGAGACCATTCGTCGCGCGGTCGAGAAGTACGACTACACGCACAAGAAGCAGACCGGTGGCTCCGGCCAGTTCGCGAAGGTCCAGATCACCATCGAGCCGCTCGAGGTGCAGGGCGACACGATCTACGAGTTCGTCTCGGCCGTCACCGGCGGTCGCGTGCCGCGCGAGTACATCCCGTCGGTCGACCAGGGCATCCAGTCGGCGCTCTCGGTGGGCGTGCTCGCCGGGTACCCGATGGTCGGCATCAAGGCGACCCTCGTCGACGGCGCCGCGCACGACGTCGACTCCTCGGAGATGGCGTTCAAGATCGCCGGTTCCATGGCGTTCAAGGAGGCGGCCCGCAAGGCGAGCCCGGTCCTCCTCGAGCCGCTCATGGCCGTCGAGGTCCGCACGCCCGAGGAGTACATGGGCGACGTGATCGGCGACCTGAACAGCCGCCGCGGCCAGATCCAGTCGATGGAGGACGCCACGGGCGTCAAGGTCGTCTCGGCGAAGGTCCCGCTGTCGGAGATGTTCGGCTACGTCGGCGACCTGCGGTCGAAGACCTCGGGCCGCGCCGTCTACTCGATGACCTTCGACAGCTACTCCGAGGTGCCGAAGAACGTCGCCGACGAGATCGTCCTCAAGAGCAAGGGCGAGTAGGCGCCACGCGCCGACTCGCCGACCGGGTGGCCGCCTCGCGGCCGACCGGGACGGGCGGCGGACGCCGCTCGGACACATGCTCAGCACGGAACCACAACTGAATCCCGTACCATAACCAAGTCCCAAATCTGCTCGGGTCGGCCAGGCACGAGCACTACGTCCTGAGGAGGACCCCAAGTGGCCAAGGCCAAGTTCGAGCGGACCAAGCCGCACGTCAACATCGGAACGATCGGTCACGTCGACCACGGCAAGACCACGCTGACCGCTGCCATCTCGAAGGTGCTCGCGGACAAGTACCCGTCGGCCACGAACGTGCAGCGCGACTTCGCGTCGATCGACTCCGCGCCCGAGGAGCGTCAGCGCGGTATCACGATCAACATCTCGCACGTCGAGTACGAGACCCCGAAGCGCCACTACGCGCACGTCGACGCCCCCGGTCACGCCGACTACATCAAGAACATGATCACCGGCGCGGCCCAGATGGACGGCGCGATCCTCGTGGTCGCGGCGACCGACGGCCCCATGGCGCAGACGCGCGAGCACGTGCTGCTCGCCAAGCAGGTCGGCGTGCCCTACCTGCTCGTCGCGCTGAACAAGTCCGACATGGTCGAGGACGAGGAGATCCTGGAGCTCGTCGAGCTCGAGGTCCGCGAGCTCCTCTCCAGCCAGGACTTCGACGGCGACAACGCGCCCGTCGTCCGCGTCTCGGGCCTCAAGGCGCTCGAGGGCGACGAGAAGTGGACCCAGGCGATCCTGGACCTCATGGACGCGGTCGACGAGAGCGTGCCGGACCCGGTGCGCGACAAGGACAAGCCGTTCCTCATGCCGATCGAGGACGTCTTCACGATCACCGGCCGTGGCACGGTCGTGACGGGTCGCGCCGAGCGCGGCACCCTCGCGATCAACTCCGAGGTCGAGATCGTCGGCATCCGTCCGACGCAGAAGACCACGGTCACGGGCATCGAGATGTTCCACAAGCAGCTCGACGAGGCCTGGGCCGGCGAGAACTGTGGTCTGCTCCTGCGCGGCACCAAGCGCGAGGACGTCGAGCGCGGCCAGGTCGTCGTGAAGCCGGGTTCGGTCACGCCGCACACCAACTTCGAGGGCACCGCCTACATCCTCTCGAAGGAGGAGGGTGGCCGTCACAACCCCTTCTACACGAACTACCGTCCGCAGTTCTACTTCCGCACCACCGACGTCACCGGCGTCATCACCCTGCCCGAGGGCAAGGAGATGGTCATGCCCGGCGACACCACCGACATGTCGGTCGAGCTCATCCAGCCGATCGCCATGGAGGAGGGCCTCGGCTTCGCCATCCGTGAGGGTGGCCGCACCGTCGGCGCCGGCAAGGTGACGAAGATCATCAAGTGAGCTGAGTCTCGCTGCGACGAGGGGCCGGATCCCGTGGGATCCGGCCCCTTCGTCGTCGCTGTGCGCCGCGGTGACGCCGAGGCCGCCACGGGGCGCACAGGCCCGCAGGGGGCCGCAGCGGCGCCTTACCACGGGCTGGCGCGCGCCCCGATCGCCACCCCGCACACCGCGTCGCCGCACCGCGACACGCCCGGGTTGCACGCAATGCAGACCTGTGGCAGACTTTCGGGGTTCAATACTCCGCCCGCGGCGAGGGTCTCCGACCTCCGATCGCAGCGGATCACTTTCCAGGCAGTGCACAGCCCTGGCGCCCTTCGGGCGTCGTGGAGCTGGGCCGCGGAGAGCAGAACCGGTGCCCCGGGTTCACCCCCGGACCTGCGCACCGCCACCCACCGCACCGCCGGACGACGGCGGCGAGCGGACCGCGTGCGAGCGCGGGCGGATGACGGACGCGCGTGAGCTTGACACATCAATAGTGCGCAACGAAGTGCGCCGAAACGGGCCGAGGCCCCGATCGCGCGCGAATCTGAAACACGAGGAAGGCAGCACGCCATGGCGGGACAGAAGATCCGCATTCGACTGAAGTCGTATGACCACGAGGTGATCGACGCGACGGCCCGTTCGCTGGTGGACACCGTCACCCGCGCCGGCGGCAGTGTCGTCGGACCGCTTCCGCTGCCCACCGAGAAGAACGTGGTCGCGGTCATCCGGTCGCCCCACAAGTACAAGGACAGCCGCGAGCACTTCGAGAAGCGCACTCACAACCGCCTCCTCGACATCGTCGACCCGGGCCCCAAGGTGATCGACGCGCTCCAGCGCCTCGACCTCCCGGCCGACGTCAGCATCGAGATCAAGCTCTGATCTGCGCCACGCGCAGACGAGCGAAGCGAAGCAAGAGGAAACCCCAATGACTGCCACGACGACGACCAAGGGGCTGCTGGGCATCAAGCTCGGCATGACCCAGGTCTGGGATGCGAACAACCGTCTCGTGCCGGTGACCGTGATCAAGGTGGACCCGAATGTGGTCACCCAGGTCCGCACCGCCGAGGTCGACGGCTACAGCGCCGTCCAGATCGCCGCAGGCGCGATCGACCCCCGCAAGGTCACCAAGCCGCTCGCGGGCCACTTCGCGAAGGCCGGCGTGACGCCGCGCCGCCACATCACCGAGGTGCGCACGGCCGACGCCGGCGAGTACACGCTCGGCCAGGAGCTCGACGCCTCGCTGTTCGAGGCCGGACAGAAGGTCGACGTCGTCGGCACCAGCAAGGGCAAGGGCTTCGCCGGTGTCATGAAGCGCCACAACTTCAAGGGCGTCTCGGCGAGCCACGGTGCCCACCGCAACCACCGCAAGCCCGGCTCGATCGGCGCCTCCTCGACGCCGAGCCGCGTGTTCAAGGGCATGCGGATGGCCGGCCGGATGGGTGGCGAGCGCGTCTCGGTGCTCGGCCTGAAGGTGCAGTCGGTCGACGTCGAGAACGGCGTCATCCTGGTCAAGGGCGCCGTCCCCGGCGCCAAGGGCCGTCTCGTGTTCGTGCGCAACTCCGTGAAGGGGGCGTAATCATGGCCGCCACCATCGACGTCGTCGACGCCAAGGGCAAGAAGGTCGCCTCGGTCGAGGCCCCCGCCGCGGTGTTCGACGTGCAGACCAACGTGCCGCTCATCCACCAGGTCGTGACCGCGCAGCTCGCGGCCGCTCGCCAGGGCACGCACAAGACGAAGGGCCGCGGCGAGGTCTCCGGCTCCGGCGTCAAGCCGTTCAAGCAGAAGGGCACCGGCCGCTCCCGTCAGGGTTCCGTCCGTGCGCCCGAGCACCGCGGCGGCGGCGTCGTGCACGGCCCGGTGCCGCGCGACTACGCGCAGCGCACCCCCAAGAAGATGATCGCGGCCGCGCTCAAGGGCGCGCTCAGCGACCGCGTCCGCGCCGGCCGACTCCACGTGGTCGACTCCCTCGGCATCGACGGCGTGCCGTCGACGAAGGCGGCCGCCTCGGTGATCGCCGAGCTCACGAGCGGCAAGAACGCCCTCGTCGTGCTCGAGCGCACCGACGAGGTGAGCCTGCTCTCGGTCCGCAACCTCGCGGCGCTGCACGTGCTCGCGTGGGACCAGCTCAACGCCTACGACGTCCTCGTCTCCGACGACGTCGTGTTCACCAAGGGCGCCTACGAGGCCTTCGTGGCCGCGCAGACCGGCCCCGTGTCGTCCAAGAAGACCGAGGAGGCGGACGCGTGACGCTCACCTACAAGGACCCGCGCGATGTCATCATCGCCCCGGTCGTGTCCGAGAAGAGCTACTCGCTCATCGACGAGGGCAAGTACACCTTCCTCGTCGCCCCCGAGTCGAACAAGACCGAGATCAAGCTCGCCATCGAGAAGATCTTCGGCGTCAAGGTCGCCTCGGTGAACACGCTCAACCGTCAGGGCAAGACCCGCCGCACCCGCTTCGGGCTCGGCAAGCGCAAGGACACCAAGCGCGCCGTCGTCACGCTCAAGTCCGGTTCCATCGACATCTTCACGGCTGTCGGCTGAGGACTGGGGAGGAACTCATGGCTATTCGCAAGTACAAGCCGACGACCCCGGGTCGTCGTGGCTCGTCGGTCGCCGATTTCGCGGAGATCACGCGCTCGACGCCCGAGAAGTCGCTGCTCCGTCCGCTGCCGAAGACCGGTGGCCGCAACAGCGCCGGCCGCATCACCACCCGCCACATCGGCGGTGGCCACAAGCGCCAGTACCGCGTCATCGACTTCCGTCGCAACGACAAGGACGGCGTCGACGCCAAGGTCGCGCACATCGAGTACGACCCCAACCGCACCGCGCGCATCGCGCTGCTGCACTACGTGGACGGCACGAAGCGGTACATCATCGCGCCGAACAAGCTGCAGCAGGGCGACATCGTCGAGTCCGGTGCGTCGGCCGACATCAAGCCTGGCAACAACCTGCCGCTGAAGAACATCCCGGTCGGTACGGTCATCCACGCGATCGAGCTCAAGCCGGGCGGCGGCGCCAAGATGGCCCGCTCCGCCGGCGCCTCGGTCCGCCTCGTGGCGAAGGACGGCCCCTACGCGCAGCTGCGTCTGCCGTCGGGCGAGATCCGCAACGTCGACCTGCGCTGCCGCGCGACGATCGGCGAGGTCGGCAACGCCGAGCAGTCGAACATCAACTGGGGCAAGGCCGGCCGCATGCGGTGGAAGGGCGTCCGCCCGACCGTCCGCGGTGTCGCCATGAACCCGGTCGACCACCCGCACGGTGGTGGTGAGGGCAAGACGTCCGGTGGACGTCACCCCGTGACCCCGTGGGGCAAGCAGGAGGGCCGGACCCGCAAGGCCAACCTGCCGTCCGACAAGCTCATCGTCCGCCGTCGCAACGTCGGCAAGAAGCGTAAGTAGGAGCACCGACCATGCCACGCAGCCTGAAGAAGGGCCCCTTCGTCGACGACCACCTCCTGCAGAAGGTCGTGAAGGCGAATGAGTCCGGCAGCAAGAACGTCATCAAGACCTGGTCGCGCCGCTCGATGATCGTGCCGGCGATGCTCGGTCACACGATCGCCGTGCACGACGGTCGCAAGCACATCCCGGTCTTCGTGACCGAGGCGATGGTCGGGCACAAGCTCGGCGAGTTCTCGCCGACGCGGACGTTCCGCGGCCACGAGAAGGACGACAAGAAGGGCCGCCGCCGCTGACGCGGTGGCGAGAAGAAGGGACAAGGACATGGTGGAGTCGATCGCCCGCGTGCGACACATCCGCGTGACCCCGATGAAGGCCCGCCGCGTCGTCGACCTCATTCGCGGCCGACAGGCCGTCGAGGCGCTCGCGATCCTGAAGCACCTGCCTCAGGCGGCGAGCGAGCCGGTCTACAAGCTGGTCGCCTCGGCGATCGCGAACGCCCGAGTGAAGGCGGACGCCGCGAACGAGTACCTCGATGAGCAGGACCTCGTGATCGCGAAGGCCTACGTCGACGAGGGCACCACGCTCAAGCGCTTCCAGCCGCGAGCACAGGGCCGCGCGTTCCGCATCCGCAAGCGCACGAGCCACATCACGGTGGTGCTCGCCACCCCCGACCAGGTCGTGGCCGCCGCGCCGCGCGCGAAGAGCTCGAAGGCCGCGGCCGCGCCGCGCTCGGACAAGGCAGGGAAGTAAGCCATGGGACAGAAGGTCAACCCGTACGGGTTCCGCCTCGGCACCACGACCGACCACGTGTCGCGCTGGTTCTCCGACTCGACGAAGCGCGGTCAGCGGTACAAGGACTTCGTGGCCGAGGACGTGAAGATCCGCAAGTACCTCACGAAGACGCTCGACCGCGCCGGCGTGTCGAAGATCGAGATCATCCGCAAGGACGGCGAGGTCGAGGTCACCGTGCACTCGGCGCGCCCCGGCATCGTCATCGGCCGCCGCGGCGCCGAGGTCGAGCGCATCCGCAACGACCTCATGAAGCTCACCGGCCGGTTCGTGAAGCTGAACACCAAGGAGGTGCGCAACCCCGAGGCCGACGCCCAGCTCGTCGCCCAGGGGGTCGCCGAGCAGCTCTCCGCTCGCGTGGCGTTCCGCCGCGCGATGCGCAAGGGGCTGCAGGGCGCGCTGCGCGCCGGCGCCAAGGGCGTCCGCATCCAGGTGTCCGGCCGTCTCGGCGGCGCGGAGATGAGCCGCTCGGAGTTCTACCGCGAGGGCCGTGTGCCGCTGCACACGCTGCGCGCGAACATCGACTACGGCTTCTACGAGGCCAAGACGACGTTCGGCCGCATCGGTGTGAAGGTCTGGATCTACAAGGGCGACCTCACGAGCAAGGAGCTCGCTATCCAGGAGGCGTCGCAGAAGTCGTCGCGTCCGGAGCGCGGAGGCGACCGTCCGCGTCGCGCCCCGCGCGCCGAGGCGCCCGTCGCAGCAGGAGTCGAGGCGTAATCATGCTCATCCCACGCAAGGTCAAGCACCGCAAGCAGCACCACCCCGGCCGCGACGGCCAGGCCACCGGTGGCACGAAGGTCAGCTTCGGCGAGTTCGGCATCCAGGCCCTCTCGCCGGCGTACGTGACCAACCGCCAGATCGAGGCCGCCCGTATCGCCATGACGCGCCACATCAAGCGCGGCGGCAAGGTGTGGATCAACATCTACCCTGACCGTCCCCTCACGAAGAAGCCGGCCGAGACCCGAATGGGTTCCGGCAAGGGCTCGCCGGAGTGGTGGGTCGCCAACGTCAAGCCCGGTCGCGTCCTCTTCGAGGTCGCCGGCGTCAACGAGCAGCTCGCTCGTGAGGCCATGACCAGGGCCATCCACAAGCTGCCGCTCAAGGCACGCATCATCAAGCGCGAGGAAGGTGACGCGTAATGGCCGTCGGAACCAAGGAGCTCCGTCCGTCCGAGCTCGACACCTTCGAGGACGACCGCCTCGTCGACGAGCTGAAGAAGGCGAAGGAAGAGCTGTTCAACCTTCGCTTCCAGTCGGCGACCGGTCAGCTCGATGCCCACGGGCGGATCCGCGCGGTCAAGCGCGACATCGCCCGCATCCGCACCGTGATCCGTGAGCGCGAGCTCGGGATCCGTGCGACCCCTGCTCCGCTCGAGGCGCCCGCGAAGGCGTCGAAGGCGAAGAAGTCCACCAAGGCCGCTGAGGCCGAGACCGAGAAGGCTGAGGCCGAGTGATGGCTGAGACCAAGCCCGCCGCGAAGCCCGCGGCGAAGAAGGCTGCGGCCGAGAAGCCGGCGGCGACGACCGCGGCGGCCGCCGGTCACGAGTCGGCCGCGCACGACGTGCGCGACACCGAGGCTCGCGGCTACCGCAAGACCCGCCGCGGCTACGTCGTGAGCGACAAGATGGACAAGACCGTCGTCGTCGAGGTCGAGGACCGCGTCAAGCACCCCCTCTACGGCAAGGTCATGCGCCGCTCCTCGAAGGTGCACGTGCACGACGAGGGCAACACGGCGGGCATCGGCGACCTCGTGGTCATCAGCGAGACCCGTCCGCTGTCGGCCACGAAGCGCTGGCGGCTCGTCGAGATCCTCGAGAAGGCGAAGTAACCCATGATCCAGCAGGAGTCCCGGCTCAAGGTCGCCGACAACACCGGCGCCAAGGAGCTGCTCACCATCCGCGTGCTCGGCGGTTCCGGCCGTCGCTACGCGGGCCTCGGCGACGTCATCGTCGCGACGGTCAAGGACGCGATCCCCGGCGGCAACGTCAAGAAGGGCGACGTCGTCAAGGCGGTCGTCGTGCGCGCCAAGAAGCAGACGCGTCGTCCCGACGGCTCGTACATCAAGTTCGACGAGAACGCCGCCGTCATCCTGAAGAACGACGGGGACCCGCGTGGCACCCGCATCTTCGGGCCGGTCGGTCGCGAGCTCCGCGACAAGAAGTTCATGAAGATCATCTCGCTCGCTCCGGAGGTGCTGTAACCATGGCGAAGATCCGCAAGGGCGACCTCGTCCAGGTCATCAGCGGCCCGTCCCAGGAGCGCGGCGGCGACCGCGGCAAGCAGGGGCGCGTGCTCGAGATCCTCAAGGACAGCGACCGCGTCGTCGTCGAGGGCGTCAACTACGTCACCAAGCACGTGCGCGTCGGCCAGACCCAGCGCGGCACGAAGACCGGTGGCCTCGAGACCTTCGAGGCGCCGATCCACATCTCCAACGTCGCGCTCGTCGACCCCGAGACCAAGCAGCCGGCCCGTGTCGGCTTCGAGATCTCGGTCGCGAAGGACGGCACGGTCACCAAGGAGCGCGTCTTCAAGCCGTCGCGCCGGGCGGCCAAGCCCGTGAAGGCGGCGGCGAAGAAGTCGACCACGAAGAAGGCCGCCGCCGAGGCGCCGGCCGAGAAGGACGCCGAGGAATCATGAGCACCGCGACTGCCGCGCCGGCTGGCAAGATCCAGCCCCGCCTCAAGCAGAAGTACCGCACCGAGATCGTCACGGCGCTCACGGAGCAGTTCGGGTTCACCAACCCGCACCAGGTTCCCCGCGTCGTCAAGGTCGTCGTGAACACCGGTGTCGGCGAGGCCGCCCGCGACTCGAAGATCATCGAGGGCGCGGTCAAGGACCTCACCGCCATCACCGGCCAGAAGCCGCAGGTCACGCTCGCCCGCAAGTCGATCGCGCAGTTCAAGCTCCGCGAGGGCATGCCGATCGGCGCGCACGTGACGCTGCGCGGCGACCGCGCGTGGGAGTTCCTCGACCGGCTCGTCTCGCTGGCGCTGCCGCGCATCCGCGACTTCCGCGGGCTGTCTGACCGTCAGTTCGACGGCAACGGCAACTACACGTTCGGCCTCACCGAGCAGTCGGTGTTCCACGAGATCGACCAGGACCGCATCGACCGGGTCCGCGGCTTCGACATCACGGTCGTCACGACCGCGAAGAACGACGACGAGGGTCGCGCGCTCCTCAAGGCGCTCGGCTTCCCCTTCAAGACCCAGGACGCGTCCGCGTCCTGATCCGATCGAGCAGGTCGGCACCCGGTGGACCGGGTGCCGATACCTCCGAGAGAAAGCAGCACCTCCCATGACCATGACCGATCCGGTCGCCGACCTGCTCACGCGGGTTCGGAACGCCAACTCGGCGCACCACGACTCCGTGTCGCTGCCGTCGTCGAAGCTCAAGACCCACATCGCCGAGATCCTCCAGAAGGAGGGCTACATCGCCGGCTTCGAGGTCACCGACGCGCGCGTGGGCCAGACGCTCACGATCACGCTGAAGTACGGCCCGAACCGCGAGCGCTCCATCGCGGGCATCAAGCGCGTCTCCAAGCCCGGTCTCCGCGTGTACGCGAAGTCGACCGAGCTCCCGCGCGTCCTCGGCGGCCTCGGTGTCGCGATCCTCTCCACCTCGTCGGGGCTGCTGACCGACCAGGAGGCCAAGCAGAAGGGCGTGGGTGGGGAAGTCCTCGCCTACGTGTGGTGATCGACCATGTCTCGAATCGGACGACTCCCCATCGACGTCCCCGCCGGCGTCGAGGTGACGATCGACGGCCAGCTGGTCTCGGTCAAGGGCCCCAAGGGTGAGCTCTCGCTCACCGTCGCCTCGCCCATCGAGGCGAAGCTCGAGGACGGGCAGGTCCTCGTGACCCGCCCGGACGACGAGCGCGCCTCGCGCTCGCTCCACGGCCTCACCCGCACGCTCATCGCGAACCAGATCGTCGGCGTGACCGACGGCTACCGCAAGGGCCTCGAGGTCGTCGGCACCGGGTACCGCGTGCAGGCCAAGGGCGACTCGGTCGAGTTCGCGCTCGGCTACTCGCACCCGATCACGGTCGACCCGCCCGCCGGCATCACGTTCACGGTCGAGGGCAACAACAAGCTCGTCGTGAGCGGCATCGACAAGCAGGCGGTCGGCGAGGTCGCCGCCAACATCCGCAAGTTGCGCAAGCCGGAGCCCTACAAGGGCAAGGGTGTGCGCTACGAAGGCGAGAACGTCCGGCGCAAGGCCGGAAAGAGTGGGAAGTGATCATGGCCGTCAAGAGCAAGTCCGCCGCCAAGGACCGCCGGCACGCCCGCCTGCGCAAGAAGATCGTCGGCACCGCGGAGCGTCCGCGCCTCGTCGTCACCCGCTCGGCCCGCCACGTCTTCGTGCAGGTCGTGGACGACGCGAAGGGCCACACGCTGGCCTTCGCCTCGACCCTCGAGGACGACCTCAGGTCGTTCGACGGTGACAAGACCGCGAAGGCCCGCAAGGTCGGCGAGCTCGTCGCCGAGCGCGCGAAGCAGGCCGGGATCGAGGCCGTCGTGTTCGACCGCGGCGGCAACCGCTACGCCGGTCGCGTCGCCGCCATCGCCGATGGCGCGCGCGAGGGAGGTCTGTCGCTGTGAGCGAGGAAGTGAAGGAGCAGGACGTGACCGCTGAGGGCACCGTGGAGGCGCCGGCCGAGGCCGTCGTCGACACCGCGAACGAGCCTCGGGAGGCCCGTCGCGGCAGCCGCGAGCGCAACCCGAACCGCGACCGCGGTTCGCGCGGCGGTGACGACAAGAGCCAGTTCCTGGAGCGCGTCGTGACCATCAACCGCGTCTCGAAGGTCGTCAAGGGCGGTCGTCGCTTCAGCTTCACGGCCCTCGTGGTCGTCGGCGACGGCAACGGACTCGTCGGCGTCGGCTACGGCAAGGCGCGCGAGGTCCCGCTGGCGATCAGCAAGGGCGTCGAGGAGGCGAAGAAGAACTTCTTCCGCGTCCCGCGCTCCGGCGCCACGATCCCGCACCCCGTGCAGGGCGAGGCCGCTGCCGGTGTCGTGCTGCTGCGTCCGGCGTCCGCCGGTACCGGTGTCATCGCCGGTGGCCCGGTCCGCGCCGTCCTCGAGTGCGCGGGCATCCACGACGTGCTGAGCAAGTCGCTCGGCTCGTCGAACACGATCAACATCGTCCACGCGACGGTGGAGGCGCTCAAGCAGCTCGAAGAGCCGCGCGCCGTCGCCGCCCGTCGCGGTCTGGACGTCGACCACGTGGTCCCGGCGCGCCTGCTGCGCGCCGAGGCCGACGCCGCCGCGGCGGCGCGTGAGAAGGCAGGTGTCTGATGGCTGCGCGCCTGAAGGTGACCCAGATCAAGTCCAAGGTGAGCGAGAAGCAGGACCAGCGCGACACGTTGCGCAGTCTCGGTCTGAAGCGGATCGGCGATGTCGTCGTGCGTGAGGACACGCCGCAGAACCGCGGCTACGTCCGCGCGGTCGCCCACCTCGTGAAGGTTGAGGAGATCGACTGATGGCTGAGGCCGAGAAGAAGGACGCAGCGGCGAAGCCGGCTGCGAAGGCGACGGCCGCGAAGGCGACCGCCGCGAAGCCGGCGACGGCGAAGGCCCCGGCGGCGAAGGCCGCGGCGGAGAAGGCGCCGGCCAAGGCCGCCGCCACGTCCGCCGCCGCGAAGGCGCCGGCGACGAAGGCTCCTGCTGCCAAGGCCCCTGCGGCCAAGGCGGCGCCGAAGGCGGCGGCCGAGGCCGCCCCGGCGGCGAAGGCGCCAGCGGCGAAGGCCGCCCCGAAGAAGGCGGCCGAGACCGCCGAGCGCGTCCAGCTGCTCAAGGTGCACCACCTCCGCCCGGCTGCCGGTGCGAAGAAGGACCGCACCCGGGTCGGCCGCGGTGAGGGCAGCAAGGGCAAGACCGCCGGTCGCGGCACCAAGGGCACGAAGGCTCGCTACCAGGTGCGCGTCGGGCTCGAGGGCGGCAACCTGAACCAGGTCATGCGCGCCCCGAAGCTGCGCGGGTTCACGAACCCGTTCCGCGTCGAGTACCAGGTCGTGAACCTCGCGAAGCTCGCCGAGCTCTACCCGAAGGGCGGCGAGGTCACCGTCGCCGACCTCGTGGCCAAGGGCGCGGTCCGCAAGAACGAGAAGGTCAAGGTGCTCGGGCACGGAGACATCGCGGTGAAGCTCACCGTGAGCGTCGACAAGGTGTCCGGCTCGGCCGAGCAGAAGATCGTCGCCGCCGGCGGGTCCATCGCGTGACCGTCGGCCGGTCGCCCAGCGGCCGGACGGTATGATTCCCGGGCGGGTCCGAACAGGGCCCGCCCGGCTCTGCACTGAAGAAACAACGGAGGCCTGGTGTTCTCAGCCGTCGCGCGGATCTTCCGCACGCCCGACCTGCGCAGGAAGATCGGCTTCACGCTGATCATCGTGGCGCTGTTCCGGTTGGGATCGCAGATCCCGGCCCCGTTCGTGGACTTCCGCAACGTCCAGATCTGTCTGGCCTCCGGATCGGCCACTGGGGGTCTCTACGACCTCATCAACCTGTTCTCCGGCGGCGCGCTGCTGAGCCTGTCGATCTTCGCGCTCGGCATCATGCCGTACATCACCGCGTCGATCATCGTGCAGCTGCTGCGCGTGGTCATCCCGCACTTCGAGACCCTCTACAAGGAGGGCCAGGCGGGCCAGGCGAAGCTCACGCAGTACACGCGCTACCTCACGATCGGCCTCGGCATCCTCCAGTCGACGACGCTCATCACGGTCGCGCGCAGCGGTCAGCTCTTCCCGTCGTCGACGGGCGTCGCCGAGTGCAGCCAGCTGCTCACCGATGACGCGTGGTACGCGATCCTCCTCATGATCATCACGATGACCGCCGGCACCGGCCTCATCATGTGGATGGGCGAGCTCATCACCGAGCGCGGCATCGGCAACGGCATGTCGCTGCTCATCTTCACCTCGATCAGCGCGACCTTCCCGGCGGCGCTGTGGGCGATCCAGGTCGCCGAGGGCTGGGAGGTCTTCCTCCTCGTCCTCGTCGTCGGCGTGATCATCATGGGCGCGGTCGTCTTCGTCGAGCAGTCGCAGCGGCGCGTCCCGGTCCAGTACGCCAAGCGCATGGTCGGCCGCCGCACGTACGGCGGCAACAACACCTACATCCCGATCAAGGTGAACATGGCCGGCGTCGTGCCCGTGATCTTCGCCTCGTCGCTGCTGTACCTGCCCGCGCTCATCGCGCAGTTCGCCACCGTCAACGGGGTCGCCCCGGACTGGGCGGTCTGGATCCAGAACAACCTCGCCTCCGGCGACAGCTGGGTCTACATGCTGACCTTCTTCCTGCTCATCATCGGGTTCACGTACTTCTACGTCGCGATCACCTTCAACCCGGAGGAGGTCGCCGACAACATGAAGAAGTACGGCGGCTTCATCCCCGGCATCCGAGCGGGACGCCCGACGGCGGAGTACCTCGACTACGTGCTCACGCGGATCACGCTGCCCGGCTCGCTCTACCTCGGCATCATCGCGCTCATCCCGCTCGTGGCGCTGTCGCTCGTGAGCGCCAACCAGAACTTCCCCTTCGGTGGCGCGAGCATCCTCATCATCGTCGGCGTCGGCCTCGAGACGGTGAAGCAGATCGACTCCCAGCTCCAGCAGCGACACTACGAGGGGCTCCTGCGATGACCGATCCACTCACCGCCACGGCGACGCTGGCCCCGCGCCTGCTCATCGTCGGCCCGCCCGGCGCCGGCAAGGGCACGCAGTCCGCGCGGATCGCGGCGCGCTTCGGGATCCCCGCGGTCTCGACCGGCGACATCTTCCGGGCGAACATCGCCGCGGGCACGCCGCTCGGCGTCCGTGTGCAGGCGATCGTCGACGCCGGCGACTATGTGCCGGACTCGCTCACGAACGACCTCGTCGCCGACCGTCTCGGCCAGCCGGACGCGGCGAAGGGCTTCCTGCTCGACGGCTACCCGAGGACCACCGAGCAGGTGCGCTTCCTCGACGAGCACCTCGCCGCCGACGGCGACGCGCTCGACGCGGTGATCCGCCTCGTCGCCGACGAGGACGAGGTCGTGCGCCGCCTCCGTCAGCGCGCGATCGAGCTCGGTCGCAGCGACGACACGGAGGAGGCGATCCGCCACCGCCAGGACGTCTACGCGCGCGAGACCGCGCCGCTGCTGGCGATCTACGCGCAGCGCGGGCTGCTCATCGAGGTCGACGGCCTCGGCGCCGTCGAGGAGGTCACCGACCGCGTGCTCGAGGGACTCGCCGAGCGCGGCTTCGTCGCGCCGGCGCTCTGAGCGAGGTCCGCCCCTCGGTGCGGACCTCCGCACCGACCCACGCCACCGCGGAGGTCAGCCGCGCTTCGGCCAGCCCGCCGCGACGGCGAGCCCGAGCCCCGCGACGATCGCGCCGCCGATGAGGTTGCCCGTGCCGACGAGGAGCAGGTTGCGCCCGAACTCCGCGATCGACGTCTGCTCCATGCCGGCGATGATGCCGATCGAGAACGTCGTCATGTTCGCCACGACGTGCTCGAACCCGGAGGAGATGAAGGCGAGCAGCGCCCAGAAGATGATGATCGCCTTGCCCGCCTCGGACTGCAGCCGCCCGCAGGCCCAGATCGCGAGACAGACGAGCATGTTGCAGAGGACCCCGCGGGCGAGCAGTTCCAGCGGCGTCTCGTGCGCCTTCGCCTCGAGCATGCCCTCGACCATCGCGCCGGCGGCCGGATTGCTGTGGAGCACCCCGGACCACACCACGAGCGCCGCGAAGACGATCGACCCGACGAGGTTGCCGAGGAAGCACAGGGCGAGGACCCCGGCGGCGCGCCCCCACCGGATCGATCGCGTCAGCGCGCCCTGGGTGAGCACCATCATCCCCGACGTCGACAGCTCCACGCCGACGAAGACGACGAGCGTGAGCGCCACACCGAAGACCGCGCCGGCCACGAGCTTCGCGGCGGGGTGCCCCGCGGCGACGAACGGTCCGGCCGTCGAGACCATGAGCACGACGGCGACGCCGATGAAGGCCCCGCCGAACATCGAGGAGACGGAGTACGGGATCAGCCGCCTCGCGCCGTCGGACTTGTGGTGCGCGGCGGCGGACTGGACCTCGAGCGTGTCGGCGATGGGGAGCACGGATCCATCGTCGTCGGCGCTCGAACCGCGGTGCGGTGCCGAAGGTCCCCAGCGCTCCGGCGATGTGCGCCGGCCGGGGATGGCGAACGGGTCGCGGATGGGGTAATGTAGACCCTTGGTGTTTCGGGACGCTTCAGCGTGCCCGGCGAGTCGCGAGGCTCGGCACCCCCGCAGATCAGCGGGTCCATCATCGCAGCGAAACGGGGATATGGCCAAGAAGGACGGCGTCATCGAGATCGAAGGCTCGGTGATCGAAGCGCTGCCGAACGCGATGTTCCGCGTCGAGCTCACGAACGGTCACAAGGTGCTCGCCCACATCTCGGGCAAGATGCGGCAGAACTACATCCGCATCCTCCCCGAGGACCGGGTGGTCGTCGAGCTGAGCCCGTACGACCTGACCCGCGGCCGGATCACCTACCGCTACAAGTGAGCCCCGGCTCACGACGGACCCGCTGAGAAGTAACGATCCGCCCGCCGGGCTGGTCGAGGACGGCGAGAGAGAGAACAACGATGAAGGTCAACCCGAGCGTCAAGAAGATCTGCGACAAGTGCAAGGTCATCCGCCGCAACGGTCGCGTGATGGTGATCTGCGAGAACCCGCGCCACAAGCAGCGCCAGGGCTGAGCCCCGGCGTCGCCGCCTCGGCGGCGCACAACTGAATATCCACGAGCGATTCCATGAATCGGCGGGCGCGGCCCGGCGAGGACACCTGGGGGTGGAGCCCCGGCACCGGAATCGTCCACACTCCACGAACCCCCAGGAGAAGCCGACATGGCACGTCTCGCCGGCGTCGACATCCCACGCGAGAAGCGCGTGGAGATCGCTCTGACGTACATCTACGGGATCGGGCGCACGCGCTCGACCGAAACCCTCGCCGCGACCGGGATCGACAAGGACACCCGCGTCAAGGACCTCACCGACGACCAGCTCCTCGCGCTGCGCGACCACATCGAGGGCGCGTACAAGGTCGAGGGCGATCTGCGGCGCGAGGTCGCCGCCGACATCCGTCGCAAGGTCGAGATCGGCTCCTACGAGGGTCTCCGCCACCGCCGCGGTCTGCCCGTGCACGGTCAGCGCACGAAGACCAACGCGCGCACCCGCAAGGGCCCGAAGCGCACCGTCGCCGGCAAGAAGAAGGCCGGCCGCAAGTAATCGCGGTACGCGATCGCGCCGACTCATCCGGTGCGCGATCGCGATGAACGAGCAGAGACTCTCGAGGAGAACAGACACTCATGGCAGCACCCAAGGCGTCCGCGGCCCGCAAGCCGCGTCGCAAGGACAAGAAGAACGTGGCGGTGGGACAGGCCCACATCAAGAGCACGTTCAACAACACGATCGTCTCGATCACCGACCCCTCCGGCGCGGTGATCAGCTGGGCGAGCTCCGGCGGCGTGGGCTTCAAGGGCTCGCGCAAGTCGACCCCGTTCGCCGCGCAGCTCGCGGCCGAGTCGGCGGCGCGTCAGGCGCAGGAGCACGGCATGAAGAAGGTCGACGTCTTCGTGAAGGGCCCCGGCTCGGGTCGCGAGACGGCGATCCGCTCGCTGCAGGCCGCCGGCCTCGAGGTGGGCTCGATCACCGATGTGACGCCGCAGGCGCACAACGGCTGCCGCCCGCCGAAGCGCCGCCGCGTCTGAGCGCGCGCCAGAGCTGAGGGCGACGGCGCCTGCGCGCCGGTGCCGCGACGCCGGCGCCGATCGTCGAGCCGGCGATCGGTCCGACCGGCGGCTCGCATGGGCTCACCCGAACCTCACACGAACTCAATACTGACCCGCCGGACCCAGCCACCTCCGGCGACAACCCCACAGCGAGCGTCATATGGCGGACGCTCGGCCGAAAGGAACCCACGTGCTCATCGCGCAGCGCCCCACCCTCACCGAGGAGCCCATCTCCGAGTTCCGTTCGCGGTTCATCATCGAGCCGCTCGAGCCCGGATTCGGATACACCCTCGGCAACTCGCTCCGTCGCACCCTGCTCTCGTCGATCCCGGGCTCCGCGGTCACGAGCATCCGGATCGACGGCGTCTCGCACCAGTTCGACACGGTGCCTGGCGTCAAGGAGGACGTGATCGAGGTCATCCTCAACCTCAAGAACCTCGTCGTGAGCAGCGAGCACGACGAGCCGATCGCGGCGTACCTGCGCAAGCAGGGGCCGGGTGAGGTCACGGCGGCGGACATCTCGGTGCCCGCGGGCGTCGAGGTGCACAACCCCGAGCTCGTCATCGCGACCCTCGGCGAGAAGGCCAAGCTCGAGCTCGAGCTCATCATCGAGCGCGGCCGTGGCTACGTCTCGGCGGCACAGAACCGCAACGAGTTCGTCGACGCCGGGCAGATCCCGATCGACTCGATCTACTCGCCGGTCCTCAAGGTCACCTACCGCGTCGAGGCGACGCGTGCCGGTGAGCGCACCGACTTCGACCGCCTCGTGGTCGACGTCGAGACGAAGCCGTCGATCTCGCCGCGCGACGCGGTCGCGTCCGCCGGTCGCACCCTCACCGAGCTGTTCGGTCTCGCTCGCGAGCTGAACACCGCCGCCGAGGGCATCGAGATCGGCCCGGCGCCGGTCGACGTCGTCCTCTCGACCGAGCTCGCGATGCCGATCGAGGACCTCGACCTGTCGGTCCGCAGCTACAACTGCCTCAAGCGCGAGGGCATCAACACCGTCAGCGAGCTCGTCGCGCTCTCGGAGATGCAGCTCATGAACATCCGCAACTTCGGCCAGAAGTCGGTTGACGAGGTGAAGGACAAGCTCACGGAGATGGGACTCGCGCTCAAGGACGCGGTGCCCGGCTTCGACGGCTCCCACCACTACGGCTACGACGACACCATCGGCTGAGCCGGCGACGACGCGAAACCCCAGGAGACACTGACATGCCTACCCCCACCAAGGGACCCCGTCTCGGCGGCGGCCCGGCCCACGAGCGACTGCTGCTCGCGAACCTCGCCGCGGCGCTGTTCACCCACCGCGCGATCACGACGACCGAGACGAAGGCCAAGCGCCTGCGTCCGCTCGCCGAGCGCCTCATCACGTTCGCCAAGCGCGGCGACCTGCACGCGCGCCGTCGCGTGCTCGCCGTGATCGGTGACAAGGAGGTCGTGCACGTCCTCTTCACCGAGATCGCGCCGCTCGTCGCCGAGCGCGAGGGCGGCTACACCCGGATCACGAAGCTCGGCTTCCGCAAGGGCGACAACGCGCCGCTCGCGCGGATCGAGCTCGTGCTCGAGCCGGTCGTGAAGAAGGCGTCCGCGAAGCCGGCGAAGGCCGCGCCCGCGAAGGCCGCGCCGGTCGCCGAGGAGGCGCCGGTCGAGGAGACCGTCGTCTCGGAGGCCGCCGAGGTCGAGGAGTCGACCGAGTCGATCGAGGCCGAGACGGTCGCCGACGAGGTCGCCGACGCCGACGCCGCGGAGAAGTCCGAGTAACGCGCTCGCACCCGCGTCGCGAGGCCCCTGCCGTGATCGGCAGGGGCCTCGCGCGTCGTTCGGGGAGGGATGCCGGTCCGTGCGCCGCGTGCGCCCTCCGCGCGTCGATGTCAGACTCGATCCCATGACCGACGCGCCGCCCGGACCCGATCGACGCGTCGACGCGCCCAGCGAGGTGCGCATGCCGGCCGACGCGCACGGCGTGCACTGGCGCGCGATCGGGCTCGCCGACGTCGCCGCGATCGCCGACCTCGAGGGCGAGCTCGCCGCCGTCGACCATCCGCACTATCGCGAGACGCACGAGGCGATCGAGCGCGGTCTGCTCCTGAGCACCGTGGACCTCGCGCGCGACACCATGCTCGCCGTCGACGACGGGGGCCGCGCGCTCGCCTGGGGCCACGTCATCCGCCCGTCCGGCGCGGCGACGACCGAGCGCGCGATCCTCGCCGGCGGCGTCCGTCCGAGCGCGAGGCGCCGCGGACTCGGCAGCGCGCTCGCCGCGTGGCAGGCGGACCGCGGGCGGCAGCTGCTCGCCGAGTCCGGATCCGCGCTCCCCGGGTGGCTCGTCGCGGGCGCGCACGCCGACCACGGCCCGGCCGTCGACCTGTGGGCGCGCCATGGGCTCGCGGTGACCCGCTACTACCTCGGCCTCGATCGCGAGCTCGCCGATCCGATCCCCGAGCTCGGTGTGGCGGCGCCGCTGCGGCTCGAGCCCTATCGGGCGGAGCTCTCGGAGGCGGTGCGCGCCGCGAAGAACGACGCGTTCCGCGACCACTGGGGGATGCAGCCGACCGACGAGGAGCGGTGGGCCGGCGTCGTCGAGGCGGAGGTCTTCACGCCGCAGTTCTCGTTCGTCGTCCTCGACGAGCGCGACGAGGTGGCCGGGTTCGTGCTGACCGAGTCGGACCCGGAGGACTGGCCGGGGATCGGTCGCAGCTCCGTCTACCTCTCGCTGCTCGGCGTGCGTCGCGCGGCGCGCGGGCAGCGGCTCGCGCCCGCGCTGCTCGCCGCCTCGCTCCGGGCCGCCGCGGCCGCGGGCCTCGAGATCGCGTCGCTCGACGTCGACCTCGAGTCGCCGACCGGCGCCGTCGGGCTCTACACCCGCATGGGCTTCGTCGAGGCCCACCGCAGCGTGCAGCTCGTGCGGGAGCTCTGACCTCAGACCGCGCGGGGCAGCCACCGCAGGGTGAGGCCGTCGAGCGGCGGCGGGACGAGCGTGAGCCGGGTGAGGGCGTCGAGCACGGCCTGGGTGTAGATGGCCGCGCCGGTCGGGCCGGGGTGCACGTCGTCACTCGCGAGGACGTCGAGGTGGGGCTGGATCGCCGAGTACCAGTCGGCGAGCTCGACCGCGCGCATCCGTTGCGCGAAGTCGCGCATCGCCTGGTTGTTGCCCGCGATCCAGTCGCGCGGCGCCTGCGCGGTGACGAGCACGAGCTGGCGGTCCGGACCGATGAGGTCGAGCAGGCGCGGGAGGACGGCGGGATCGAATCCGCTGTTCGTGCCGAGCGCGAGCAGGACGACGCGGCGCAGTGCGCCGGTCGCGAGCTCGCCGGCGACGAGGTCCTCGGCGCTCGTCATGTGGCGGGAGACGGCGGCGTCGATCGCGATGCCGGGGAAGGCGGCGGCGAGCTCCGGCGCGGACGCGAGCATGACCGAGTCGCCGATCGCGGAGATCTCCTCGCCGTTCGCGACCGGCGGCGGTGGGGGCCGCATGCCTGGCCGAGGGGCGGTCGTCGGCGACGGCGCGGCGCCCGGCGTCGGGGTCGGGGTCGCCCCCGGTGTCGGTGGCGCGCTCGGCGTCGGCGTCGCGGCCGCGATCGCCGCGAGCGTCGCCTCGCCACGCTCGATCGCCGCCTGCGCGTCGGAGGTCCGGTCGTCGGTCGCGACGAGGCTCGTGGTGAGCAGGGCCGCGACGGCGCCGGCCGCGATGAGGGCCCAGGCGACCGTGCGCACCGGCCGGGACCTGGT
>Ga0209066_10001206_pt1 | contig 35037 bp, 42 predicted proteins | sample All_14_2_FD_187198 | JGI IMG/M metagenome (GOLD analysis project Ga0209066, IMG submission 187198) | Freshwater microbial communities in response to fracking from Pennsylvania, USA - Allegheny Zone_MetaG_DW_15 (SPAdes) (version 2) ... | reverse complement strand
CCACGATGGATCGGCGCACAAATGCCAAGCCACATCCGTTGCTGGGTGACCAGGCGTTCCGTTCGGGGCGCACGGCAGTGCAGGTAGCCAATGAAGCATCGATGGCGGCGGTGGTTGCCTCTGACGTTACCGGTGCGGCTTCTCAGGCGCGTGCGGCCGGCGACGCAACCGATCTGCTTCAGATGCTGTCCAACGGGCCGGACCTGGTGCAGGCGCGAACGGTCGGTGCGGTGCCGACGGCACAAACTTCCGCGACGAGCAAGAACATAGGCAAGGAACGGGGGATCGCCCCGCTGGCGCATATGACGGGGGCAACTGTCGGCCGGACATCGGCGACGGTGCCGGGCATGGATACGGTGCCGTCGACCGAGCCGACGGCCGATGCGCGATCGATGGATCGGCCCGCTGATGTTGCTTCCGTCGATGCGACAGCATCTGCGCCTGTCATCGCACGCGCCGAGGCTGCACCTGTGTCGACTGCTGCGACGACCATCATCCAGCCATCCACACCCGATCTGTCCGCTTCGCTTGGCCAGCAGGTGATCGACATCGGCGTTTCGGGGCAGTGGATCGATGGCCTGGCGCGCGAGATCGCAACGTTGGCCGCAAGCGACGGGCAGGGCAGCTTCCGTCTATCGCCCGAGCATCTTGGCCCAATGCGTGTGGACGTTCGTAACGGCGAGCAAGGCGCGGAAGTGCGCCTGACGGTCGAGACGGAGGCGGCCGAACGGGTGTTGTCTCAGGATGCTGACCGATTGAAGAGCGATGCGCGCCATGCTGCCGTGCGTATTGCCGATGTGATTGTGGAGCGGACGCATCAAGTGGCGGAGACAGCGCGCAGCGACATGGGAAGTCAGTCGCAGAACGGGTCGCATAATCAGGCCCAGATGCAGTCTGCGCAGGGAAGCCAGGCGGGCATGACACAGGGGCAGGGCGGGCAATCGCAGCCGCAGTCACAGCCCGAGCGTAAAAATTTCGGAGGCGAAGCCGTTCTTAACCATGGTGAGCGTAAGGATCAGAACGCCGAGAGTGATGATCCGAGTCACGCCCGGCGTGCGCGCTATGCTTGAGTGGGGAATGAGCAACCGTGAGTGACGAGAAAAAGCCGGCGGCTGCCGCCAAAAAGGGTGGCAAAGGCAAGCTGATCATATTGATCGTGGTCGCGATGATCGTAGGCGGCGCAGGTGCGGCCGGTGGCCTTTACGCGGGTGGTTTCTTCAGCAAAGGCGAGGAAAAGCCCAAGGAAGACCCCAACAAGCCCGTGCTGGTGTTGAAGGGCGAGGATCCGCAGGCGGTGGCTGAAGCCCATGGCGGCGCGGCTGCGGGCGGCGAGGGCCATGGCGAAGGCGGCGGCGGTGGCGGCGGCGAGCATGCCAGCAATTTCCACCTGCCCAAGGGCGGCGTCGACCTGCCCACGCCCAAGGATACGCAGAACTATCAGGCGACCTATTTCCCGGTGTCGCAGCCGTTCACGACCAACCTGGTCGATACCGATTCGTTCGCGCAGATCACCATCGCCGTGTCGACTTATTACGACGCGCGCGTGATCCAGGCGATGACGACGCACGAAATGGCAATCCGCTCTGCGATCCTGATGATGCTGGCGCAGGAGCAGCAATCCGTGCTGTCGACGCCCGCCGGCAAGGAGCAGCTTCAGGCGAAGCTCGTGAAGGTTATCAACACCGTTTTGAAGCAAAAGACGGGCTATAGCGGCGTTGATAACGTTTATTTTACCAATTTCGTTATTCAATAGGGCGTCCGAAGCCGGGTCAGTCCCTTGGCTTTGGGTCGGGGACTGATTTCGAATGGATGACGCTCAACCCTATGTGTTCGGACGCGGCGAAAGCGGCGCTCCCGTCATGCTGTCCGGCCTCGACCGCCTGGGCGAGAAGCTGTGCAAGCGCTTGCGTGGCGTGATCGAACCGATCGTCAGCGTGAAGCCGATCATGGCATCAAAGCCGGTCGAGATGGTCGCCTATGGCGACTGGGCAGCCGATGTCCCGACCACCGCAAGCATCAGCATGTTTCGCCTCGCGCCGTTGAAGGGCACGGTGCTGCTGCGTATGAACGCGGCCATGATCGGCGCCTTTGTCGATCGCTTTTACGGTGGAACGGGTGAGCGCCCGCATGCGGTGCGCGCTGAATTCACGCCGACCGAAGACAAGCTGATCGCCCGGCTGGCGGAAGCGGTCATGACAAACCTGGTCCAGTGCTGGGCCGAAACCATGCATCTGGAAATGAGCTTTGCGGGGCGCGGCGTGGGTACGCGCACCGTGGCGCTTTTGCAGGACACCGACCAGATGGCATTGCAGCGCTTCACGGTCGCCTTTGGCCGTAGCGAGGAATGGCCGATCGATATCCTGTTGCCGATCGTCGCGTTGCGTGGCGCGGATACGCTGCTTGGGCCGAAAGTCGCGGAGCCGGAGACCCCGGTCGACCCGCTGTGGCGTGATCGTCTGGTCCGCCAGATGGAAAATATCTCATTGCCCGCGCGCACGGTGCTCGCACGGCCGAGCCTGCCGCTGGAGGAACTGATGCGTCTCAAGGCAGGCGACGTCATCCCGGTGAGCATCAAGCGCAGCCTGCCCCTGATCGTCGGCGACCGCGTGGTCGCCCATGGCAGCATTGGAGAGCAGGATGGGCGCGCCGCCTTCATGATCGAAAAAATGAACTGAACTGAACTGAACGAACCAAGGGACCGAGCAAAATCCATGAGTGACATGAGCGAAGCGCCGAAACTGGATGGCCGGCTGGACAACGGCGCGGCCACCATGGCCGCCAACCGCCAGTTCCGCCTGCTGTCCGACATCCCCGTGCGCATGTCGGTGGAGGTGGGCTCCACCTCGCTGAAACTGGCCGACGTCATGGACCTGACCGAAGGCAGCGTGGTGGAACTGGACCGTCAGGCCGACGACCTGCTCGACATCTACGTCAATGGTGCGCTAATCGCCAAAGGCGAGGTGGTTACGGTTAACGGCCGGTACGGCATCCGCGTCGTGGAAGTCGCCGCCGCCGAGACCCGCATGGCCGGAGTCGAAAGGCGGGCGTGAATGTTCTGGTACTTCGTTAAGCTGATCATCCTGCTGCCGCTGGTCGGCGGCATGGCCTTTGCGGCGCTGTGGCTGTGGCGGAAGTACCAGCCCGGCATGATCGCGGCGCAGGGAAACCGATCGATCAAGATCATCGAGGCGCTGCCCATGGGAACGTCGGGCAAGCTGGTGGTTGCGGAATTCGAGGGGCAGCGGTTGCTGCTTTCCGTGACGCGCGGGCGGATCGAGAAGATCGCCGAAGCGCGCGAGACGGGCCTGCCGCGTGTTCGCTGACATGTTTCGTCAGGGCGTGACGTCATCAATGGCGCGCTGGATGGTCGTGGCGTTGTTCGTGTGCATCGCGGTCGTCATGCTGATCGAACCTGCCTTCGCACAGGCTGCACCCGCCGCCGTGCCGCCCGCTGGGCCGGCGCAAAGCTCGGGCGCGTTGACACGGGCGCTCGACCAGGTTTCGGGCGACGGTCGATCCCTGTCGCTTAGCCTGCAGATCCTGATCCTCATGAGCCTGCTGACGGTGCTGCCGTCGCTGATCCTCATGATGACGAGCTTTACCCGCATCATCATCGTTCTGTCGCTCCTGCGGCAGGCGCTGGGGTTGCAGCAGACGCCGCCGAACCAGGTGCTGGTGGGCCTTGCTCTGTTCCTGTCCCTGTTCGTGATGCGACCGGCAATCGACCAGATCAACGGGCAGGCGTTCGATCCCTATGGCAAGGGGCAGATTTCCATCGAGGAAGCGGTAGGCCGTTCGGGCAAGGTGCTGCATGGTTTCATGGCCAAGCAGACGCGGGAATCCGACCTGAAGCTGTTCGCGGGGCTGGCCGAGGCGCCGCAATATCGCACCGTCAACGATGTTCCCTTCACGATCCTGCTGCCCGCGTTCGTGACGAGCGAGCTCAAGACCGCGTTCCAGATCGGCTTCATGATCTTTCTGCCGTTCCTGATCATCGACCTGGTGGTCGCGTCCACTCTGATGGCGCTGGGCATGATGATGCTGTCGCCGACGATCATATCCATGCCGTTCAAGCTGCTGCTGTTCGTGCTGGTCGACGGGTGGGCGCTGACGATGGGGTCGCTCGCCGGCTCCTTCGCGACCTGAGGCGCGGTCCATGGATAACTCCGATTTCTTCATGGGGCTGGCGCAGCAGGCGCTGTGGATAGCGGCGCTGGCGACGGCGCCGGTGCTGATCCCGGCGCTGATCGCCGGCGTACTGATCGGCATGGTGCAGGCAGCGACGTCGATCAACGAACAGACGCTGTCGTTCGTGCCGAAGCTGATCATCGTCGGGGGTATGCTGGCGCTGTTTGGCGGATCGATCATGATCCTGATCGCCGACTTCACGCGCGAGATATTCGAGCGCATCCCCGACCTGTTGCAATGATCGCGCGCCGATGATCGCTCCAGGCTTTGCGGGCGTCGAGGCGCAGCTCTGGATCTGGTTGATCGCCATGATCCGGCCGGGTGCGGCGTTCATCGCCGCGCCGATCTTCGGTGCTTCCGCTGTGCCCATCCAGCTTCGCCTGATCCTGTCGATGGCGCTGGGCATGGCGGCGCTCAACAGTGTCACCATCACGCTGCCCGCAGATGGCGTCGCCAGCTTTCAGGGGATCATGCTGGTTGCGGGCGAAGTGCTCGCCGGGCTGGCGATGGGGTTCGCGGTTCAGATTGGATATGCCGCGGCATTCGTGGCGGGTGAGACGATCGGCAATGCCATGGGCCTGGGCTTCGCGGCGATGGTCGACCCGCAGTCGGGTCAGCCGACGCAGGTGGTGGGGCAGTTCCTGTCGATCCTGTCGACCTTTCTGCTGCTGGCGATGGACGGGCACCTGATGCTTATAAGCTACATCGTCCACAGCTATCAGGCGCTGCCGCCGGGCGGCGCGATGCTGTCCAACGATGCGGTCTGGGGCCTGGTGGAGTTTGGCGGGACGCTGCTGGGCGCGGGCGTGACCATCGCACTGCCGGTCGGCTTCGCGTTGGTGCTGGTGCAACTGGTGATGGGCATGCTGGCGCGGTCGGCGCCGTCCCTTAACCTTTTTGCAGTGGGTATGCCCGTAGCGCTGATGGCGGGACTGGGATTATTGGCCATGGCTGCGCCGATCATGGGTGAAGGCATTCAACATTCGCTGGAGGCGGGCCTGGAACAGGCGCGCCTGATCGCGGGAGGCCACTGACATGGCCGAGAGCCAGGGCGGCGAAAAGACCGAGAAGCCGACAGCCAAGCGTCTGGCGGACGCGCGCAAGAACGGCGACATCCTGCAATCCAAGGAACTGTCCACCGCGATGGTGGTGATGGCCGGTGTTGCGTGGCTGGCGGTGGCCGGCCCTTCGATCATCGAGGCGTTCCTCAACATGCTGCGACAGGCGTTGCGGTTCGATCGCGGCGACATCGTGGGCTTTGCGCCCGCAGCGCGGGGCTCCGAACTGCTGGGCGACGTGGCGTTGCCGGTTGTCGGAACGCTGGCAGCGACATTGATCGCAGCAATCGCAGCGCCGGCACTGCTGGGGTCTTTGGGGTTCCGGCCGGGTGCGTTCGCAGTCAAGGCGAGCAAGATGAACCCGGCTTCAGGCCTGAAGCGCATGTTCGGCGTGCACGGCCTGATCGAATTGGTGAAATCAATTGCCAAGGTCGGTCTGCTCGGTGCGATCGGCCTGTGGGTCGTATGGGACCGGGTTGGAGAGATTGTCGGGCTGGGCCGTGCTGACCTGCGTGCTGCATTGTCGGACCTGGGCAGCATCTTCATCTTTGCCTGCCTTGCCATGGCTGGCGCACTGTTCGTCATCGCCGGCATCGATGTTCCCGGCCAGATCATGCAGCGCTCCAAGCGGCTCGCCATGTCGAAGCAGGAAATAAAGGACGAGTACAAGGAGCAGGAAGGCTCGGCCGAAGTGAAGGGCCAACAGCGCCGCCGCATGGCGGAGATGCTCAACAGTTCTGCGCGTGCGGCCATCACCGATGCGAGCGTGGTCATCATGAACCCGACGCACTTCGCCGTAGCGCTGCGCTACAAGCCCGGCGAGGATAATGCGCCCATCGTGGTCGCGCGGGGACGTGACGATCTGGCTATCGCGATCCGCGATCTGGCAAACGAAAATGGCGTTTCGGTGCTGCAATATCCGGAACTGGCGCGCGCGATCTACTTCACGTCCCGCGTGGGACGGATTGTAGACGAAGGACTATACATGGCCGTGGCCACTGTTTTAGCCTTTGTTTTCAGAGTAGAAAATCGTATGGCGTCCGAAATGGATCGACCTTTCATTGTCGTTCCGGACGATCTGAAGTTCGATGCCGACGGGCAAAAAATAATAAATTAAAGCTTAGGTCTGTTCGTCCGTATATTCTTCATTGGGGACGCATTAGGATCGTGCGTCATGGAGAACTATCTGTCTCGCCAGGACATACAGCCGGTGGACCGCGTTACGCGGACCGCCCCTGTCATATTCGGAGCGACAGTGGCTGCACAGACAAGCAGCGACACTGCCGAGCAGGTGAAAGTCGTGGAAGCAAAGGCGGAAAGCGCCGCCGTCGCGAGCGAAGCGCAATTGGCGAGTGCTGCAGAATATGCGCGCATTCATGCCCAGATTGCGGAAACGATCGCGCAAATCCGTTCCGATGGGCAGTCGTCTTCGACGTCAGCCGCCGAGGCGGAGGCACAGCTCGTTTCGCTCCTTCCCGCACCCGTCATAATCATTCCGTTGCCCCCGGCCAGCAAGGATATGGTGGAACGCGCGGCAATGCTGGCGAAGGAAATGGCGGCCCAGGCCGCAATCACCCGTTCGGCGCAAGCGCATGTGAAGCCCGGGACCGTGGACCAGATACTGGCGACTGTGGCTTAAGCCGTCACCGCCGTCAGGTCGACATTTCCGGCCCGAAAGGAAAAGGGGCGGCTCCGTACGGAGCCGCCCCTTCCTGTTTCCTGGTCGCAAGACCTGAAAGCAGCTTACTTGAGTTCGACGGTCGCGCCGGCTTCTTCAAGCTGCTTCTTGACCTTCTCGGCCTCGTCCTTGCTGACGCCTTCCTTGATCGCCTTCGGAGCCGATTCCACCAGGGTCTTGGCTTCGGTCAGGCCCAGGCCGGTGATGGCGCGGACTTCCTTGATGACGTTGATCTTCTTGCCACCGTCGCCGGTGAGGATCACGTCGAACTCGGTCTGCTCTTCAGCAGCGGCGGCGGCCGGAGCGCCAGCGGCCGGGCCAGCGACGGCGACGGCAGCGGCGGCGGAAACGCCCCACTTCTCTTCCAGAGCCTTCGACAGCTCGGCGGCTTCGAGGACGGTCAGGGCCGAAAGCTGATCGACCAGTGCGTTGATGTCTGCCATGTTACTTCTGTCTCACTTTCTGAGCGGGGCGAAAGCGCCCCTTAAACAAAGGGTTGAACGAAAGAGTGTCGGTAAGGGAGCCTTAGGCGGCTTCCTTCTCCGCATAGGCGTTGAAGACGCGCGCAAGCTGCGCAGCCGGCGCCTGGGTGACGGTTGCGAGCTTGGTAGCCGGAGCGACGATAAGGCCGATCAGCTTTGCACGCAGTTCATCCAGGGACGGCATCGACGCCAGCGCCTTCACGCCGTTTGCGTCGAGCAGCACTTCGCCCATCGCGCCGCCAACGATTTCAATCTTGTCGTTGGTCTTCGCGAAATCGACCACCACCTTTGCGGCGGCGACCGGATCGACCGAGGAAGCAAGTGCAACCGGACCGGTCAGCATATCGCCGATACCGGTATAGTTGGTGCCTTCAAGGGCGATCCTGGCGAGGCGGTTCTTCGTAACCTTATAGGTCGCGCCCGCTTCACGCATCTTCTGACGCAGGACAGTCGACTGGGCGACGGTCATGCCGAGATTGCGGGTGACGACGACGACGCCGACATCCGCCAGATAAGCGTTCAGCGCGGAAACGACCTCAGACTTCTGATTACGATCCATGCCATTCTCCAATACATGCCCACGAGAACATCCCGTGAGCGGCAAATCCACGCGACGACGCTTGCGCAGCGCCACGCGGCAGTTTGTCCGAGGGGAGAGGTCGCCGGCACGGATCGTTCGCCCAATGTGCGAACAACGGCAGGCCCGAGACGGCATATGCCGTCCGGCAAGAACTTTTCCCCGTCTAGGCAGGGCATTAAGAAGGGCAAATTCCCTTCACCTGCTGTCTCGGACGGCCCGGCAAATGCCGGTGATCCCTAAGGATCAGCGGCCTTACAGAGATCTTCTATATTTGTCACGGCCTAAATGCCGCGATTAAGACAATGGTCGTACGTCGGTTCGTCGCCGGTGAAAAACAGTTCGTCTTAACGCTTCCTTCGGATTTCGGGTGCAGAACGGCACGATCCAAGGAGAGATGTGCCATGGCGACTGCGTTCAACGGTGATTATGTGGCTCAGACTGCCGACACGCAATCGGTAGCGTCCACCGTTGTACATCATGTCGCCGCCGGAGCTGCTGCTGGCCTGCTGGCCGCCGCAATGGTCGTGGTTGCCAGCGTCACGCTGGTGGGCGCCGTTGCGTCGGCCGCGTATAAGCCAGTTGCCGTATATCGTTACAACAAGCGTCAAAGGCGCGGCTCCTGATATCGGCGAGCGTGCCAGTCCGTTACAATTTCCTGACTCAGCTGGTCGCAGATCGCTTGTAAGCAACGGTTCGCCGTGGCATTTCCACCGCAGGCGCAGCGCCGCGGACGGGCATCCGGACACGCTTTCCCAAATTACGCGCGCGCCATCACTGGAGATGGATGATGGCGTTTTCCTTTAATAGCTTTGACTATTCCGTCGGTGGCGACGGCGCGCGCAAGGGTATCGCGTATTTTGGCCAATCGATGGTCAAGGGGGTTACACTGGTCGCATTGAGTGCGGCTGTCGGCGGCATGGCGCTTGCCGGCATGGGTGCCGGTATCGCAGCGGGTATGGCGCGCGTCGCCTTTGGACCCGGCCGCTAATCCCTATCCATTGACCTCGTCCGCTCGTGGGGGCGGGGAAGATTTGAGCGGGGAAGTTGCACCGTGCCGCGTGCAGGCGCGGTAGATGGCATGCAGCTGCGGCAATATAACGCGATCACTGTAGCGTGCTTCGATCCTGGCGCGTGCGGCCCTGCCCAGTTCCGTGCGTCTGGCCGCGTCCCCAAGGAGTGTGGATAGCGCTTCTGTAAGCGCGGCGCAGTCGCCCGCTTCAATGAGCAGCCCGTCGGCACCGTCCGTTATCAGTTCCGGAATGCCGCCGACGCGCGTGGTCACGACCGGCTGGTGCATGGCCATGGCCTCCAGCACGCTCATAGGCAGGCCCTCATTATGCGAAGGCAGGACATAGATGTCCGACTTCGCGAGCAGTTCGGCCTTTGCGTCTCCATCGATCCAGCCGGCCAGGGTGATGGCATCCTCCATTCCCAGTTCGGCGATCAGCGCGGCCGCGCGGTCTATTTCGCCGTTGCCGCCAATGACGAGATGGGCATCGGGGTGCTGCTTGCGGACTTCGGCGAACGCCGGGATCAGGTCGAACACCCCTTTGCGGTCGCCCACCAGGCCCAGGAACAGCACCTGATTTCCCGCGCGGGCGGATATATCCGGCAGCGGTGGCAGCGGCACATAGTTGGGCACGACCTCTATGTGGGCCGCCGGCGCTATGCTGCCCACGAATTGCTGCCAGCTTTCCGAGAGAACGAGTAGCTTGTCTGCGCGTTCGAGATTGTGGCGAATCCGGCCCTTCAGAAAGCCGGGCTGGGACTGGTAGAAGGGTTTGAACTCCGATCCGTGGAGGTGGAGGATCACCGGAACGCGAAACAGCCGGGCGATGGAAGCGAACAGGCCCTTGCGCCAGAAGCTGCCGCGCATGGCAGAGTGGCAGTGGACGAGGCCGACACGCCGGGTCGCCAGCAGGTGGATGAAGCGGGCAAGACCCTTTACCAGCACCCACTGCTTTTGGGCAAAGCTGCCATCGACATAGGAAGCGACGCGTTCGACATGCTCCTGTTCCAGAAAGCCGTCGCGGTCATAGGCCTCGACGACGCTGCGCATGCCGCCTCGGGCTGCGTTCCAGACCATGATGTTGATCGTTTGATTATCCGGCATGCACCCGTTCTTTAGCCAGCGCGGGAGCAGGGGCAAGGCGCATCATGAGCGTGGGCAGCATGAGCGTGACGGCGCAGGCAGCGATGGGATGCACGCCGTCGGGGATCATCAGGCGGCGCTGTGCGCGGCTATGCGCCCGCCAGGCGGGGCGATGGTCGATGAAATCGACGCCAGCATCGTCCGCTGCGCGGGCATGGGCATCGGTATAATGGTCCAGCAGCGGTCTGGCGGCGCCGCGAAGTCCATGGACGGGGTTCATGGCCATGATGGCGATTCGGCTGTTCGGCAAGGCTTCGCCCAGGCGGTCGATGATTGCGGCGATCGTGTTCGCGCTGGCGCCGGGGGTGATGCGGCGATGGAGGGTTGCGTCGTTGACAGCAAATTCGGCCAGAATAAAGTCGGGGCGAAACGCGATGATCGCATTCACCTGACGCACGCCCCAGGTGGATGTCGCGCCGGGCGCAGCGAAACTGGACACATGTACGGGCAGGGCCCGGGCCTGCGCCAGCGCTTGACCAAACGGATCGAGCCAGCCGCCCTGGGCTGTGAGCGATGTGCCGAGCGCGGCGACGCGGATTTCGTCCGCTACGCCCCCAAATGGTCCAGGATCGGCAATGCGCAGTTGCTGTTCCTTTCGAGTCGTCCGGTATAGAAGGCCATCCGTCCGGACAGCGGCTTGGCAGCCGCGGCCCCAAGTCTAGACCCGGCATTCCTCCTATGAAAGGGCTATGTTCCATGGGTGTCACCGGCAAGGCCATCGGCGCGATGGCGATCTGTGCGACGATTGCGGCGATCGGCTATCCCACGCTGATGCGCGCACGACCGCAGGCCGAGCGACCCGTGGCGATGGGTGCGCATTGCACGGGACCGCTGACCGGCCGAACCGTGACCTTGTCCGCAACGACGGCCGGGTTCGGCGGCCTGCAGTATCAGGCGCCGTTGCCGCTAAAGCGAGGCGAATATCTGCTGACGATCGATGACGGCCCCAATCCTGGCACCACACAGGAACTGCTGGGCATCCTCGACACGAACTGCATCCGTGCGACATTCTTCATGGTTGGCAAGCGTGCCGAGGCGCACCCCGATCTGGCCCGTATGATCGTGGCGGAAGGGCATGGCGTCGGCAGTCATTCGTGGAGCCACGGCAATTTCTCGCAAATAACCCCCGATCAGGTGAAGGAAGAGATCGACAAGGGCGATGCTGCCGTGTTCCGCGCGGCCTATGGCAGTGTGCCGGGCGGCGCGCATCTGTTCCGCGTACCGGGTGCGACGGGCGTACCACGCAACCTGCCCACGGCCTGGACGGATTATCTGAAGAGCAGAAAGCTGATCCTGGCGAGTTACGACATCAGTCCGGGCGATTGGCAGAATCCGCCGCCGGATACCGGCTTTGCGAACATGTTCCGGAACTTCCCTGATCGTGGCGTGATCGTGATCCACGATTGGCCCAGCAACACGCCGGAACTGTTGCGGCGCACGCTGAAGGAACTGGAGCGTCGCAAGGCGACGCTGGTAACGTTGAAGGTGGCAGGGAACTGAGGCAGCGTCCCGGCTGCCCTCAGCCGGTGGTCGCCGGTTTGCCGCGCGTCATCATCGCCAGCGTCAGCCAGAAGATGCCCACGGTGCTGGGCGGCGAAAACGCAACTTCCGTCAGGCTGTAGATCGCGAAGAAGAAGGCGATTGTGAAAAAGGGCAATGCCGCGCCTTCGCCTTCTCTATACAGGGCGAAGTTCTTGAAGATGCCTTTGCCCAGCATATAGAGCAGGATCAGGATGGGCGCGATCCCCATCTGCAAGAGCAGATCGAGCCAGGAATTGTGCGAGTGCGCGACCTTGTCCTGCACTTCGGACCAAACCCTAAAGCGCTCCGCCGTGTCGTTGGCCCAGAAGTTGTAACCGTGCCCGACCAGCGGGTTTTCAATAGCGATAGGCGTCACCGCCGCCCAGATGTCGGTGCGCCCCGTGAAGGTGAGGTCGCGCCCGATGAGGTCTGCCACGGTTTCGCTCTGGACGACAACGAAGAATACCAGGTCGATGGCGATGAAGAGCGTGACGCAGAAGATCAGAAGCGAGAGGTGCGAAGGTGTCCTGCGCAGGCCGACGGCAATGACAGTCGCGGCCATCGCCACGGCCGACGATGCGACCGGGCTGAAGGATTGCGACATCACCAGCATGAAGAGGCAGGGCAGAATGAAGATCCCTGCCCAGAGCTTCTTGATCGTTCCCGACATGGCCGCCGCGAGTATGATCGCGATGCCCATGCCGTAGACAAATCCGCAGGCGTTCTTGTGCGGAAGCGCGCCCTTCCACGAATCTGTATATGCGCCGCCGAGGCCGCCGATGGCGTAGGTAGGCAGCAAAAGGCAGGCTGCGATCGAGCAGATCGCTGAGACCGCGAAGGCGACGCAGAGCATTCGTACCAGCTTTTCCCGGCTGTAGAGTTGCGGCAGCATGATCGCCAGGCCGATGTCAGGAATGAGCCGGAGCGCGCGCATGGCTACGGAACCCGTCAGCGAGAAATATATTACAGAGAACAGAACGCAGCCCATGTACAGAAATGGCGCCAACGGCACCTTTGGCTTGCGGACCTTAAAGACCAGGGCGATCAGCGTGCCGGTCATGACCAACTGCGTCAGGGCCGCGAACGGGAATGGATACAGGTACAGTTCGCCGTTCGGCATCCTCGTGCCGAAATAGCCTTCGAGCGGGAAGAACGTCCCCAACAGCGGCCCGGTGATAAGAAACAGCATGAACAGATCGAACAGGCCGAATCTGGATTCCGTGTTCAGCGAGAAGCCCTGACCAAGGGGAGACCGTGCATAGGGTAGCGTGGCTGCTCTCACTTGTTCCCGTCCATACTGCGTACCGGCATCAGCGCCGGCTCTTCTCTACCACATGTTCGAAAAATGCATCCAGTCGCGCGGATATCGCGGATGATCCGGCCGCCTGCCCGGGCGAGCCGAGCGAGAAATTGGTTTCGGCGAACGTCAGCGCATCATGCACTAGCCGGTTACGGCGCTCCTCGTCCCCGGCGAGGCCGGCGATCGCCCGGCAAATCTGCTCTGGCGTGATCGCGTCCAGATATACGGCGTTGGGGCCGCTTACCTCTCTGAGACCACCGGTGCCGGAGCTGATGAGCGCCACGCGCGCCGCATGCGCCTCCAGCGCAGTGCGGCCGAAGGGCTCGTTCCACTTTGACGCGACGATAGCGATCTTGCAGCGCGCCGTGAGCGCCCGCACTTCGGCAAAGGGAATGTCGCGATAGATGCGAACCCGGTCCTTAACGCGATCAAGGGCCGCCACGACTCTGGCGTCATAGTCCGCGTCCTCGACCAGCGAGAGGATGAAGATCGCGCGCCATGAAGGGTTGTGGGACAGGAACTCCGCGCAGGCGAGTGCGGATTCAAGGATGCCCTTCGCCTCCACGCAGCGGCCATTGACGAGGATGATATCCTCTGGTTGCGTATCGGTTTTCCAGATCGAGAAATCGAATCCGGTGCTGACGATCTCCGTCGGCACGTCGACGCCGGGCCAGTCCTTGTGGAACTGCTCCCTGACCGCATGGCTGACCATGGTGATGCCGGACATGGACGCCAGTTCGCGCCTGCGGATGGCATTCGCAATCCTAGCGAACCGGCCGTTTTCGATGGGTGGAATGTAATTGTGGGTTTGCAGCACCAGCGGCCGGGAGCGGCTGAGCGCACGTATGCGCGCCGTGGTCGGGACATGCTGCTGGCTGACGATCAGGTCAAACCGGGGCGCAATCTTGCGGACTTCCCAAGCAAGCTGAAGACTGGTTGGCTTGCGCGGCGGCGGGAGCCGATGGACGGGTATGTCGAGCAGTGGCGGCGCGTCCGAAGCCTCTGCAACGACAGTGGTGCTCTGGCGATAGCGGCTGTGGCTGGTCCATTCGGCCACGCACAGTTCGACCGAGGAGGCACGCTCTGCCGTAAAACGCATCCGTCGGGGCAGGCATTGCAGGATTTTCACGAAACAGCCTCCCCCGGAGTATCGGTAACCGGCGTCCGGGCCGAGCGCTTCTTGCGCATGATGCCGATATAATAACCAAGCGCCTTGCGCGAAGGCGGTGTCGCGAGCGCCAGGAACGGTACGGCGATCGCCCATACGCCCAGCTCTTTCCAGAACAGGCCGACGGCGACGCCGCACCACCAGATCGCGGTAACGCGGTAATTGGGCGAACCGATATGACGGGTGACGAGTGCGTGCGCGACCAGATAGGCCAGCAGGCCTGCGAGTTCGCCATAGCCATACCCAATGGGACCGACGACCCGGATCGTCACCCAGGTTGTGGCGGCGAACAGTAGGATATGCGTTGCCGTAAAGGCCGCGAGGTCGAGATTCTTGTCGATCGCGGAAAGCAGCGCGGAATGGGCATTGAAGGTCGCGACGGTCAGATATCCCAGCGCGATGTAGGGATAATAGTCCATCACCGGGAGCCACTGCTCACCGAATACGAGCCTGACCGGGATTGATCCAAACCAGCCGAAGCCCAGCAGGATTACCCCGACAGAGAATGTTTGCAGCTCCATCGCTTCGGTCACGCCGCGCCGCATTTTCTCCGGTGCGTCCTGAAGCTTGCCCAGAACCACCAGCGAGATGCGCCAGGTGACGGTCTTTATGATGCTCAGCATCTCCAGAATGCCGACTGTCAGGCCGATCAGGCCGACGACCTTGGCGCCCATGACGGGCGCAACGACAAGCGGATTGACGAGCATCCGCATCGACCAGATCCAGTTGCCGAGGCAGAAATGCAGCGCATAGCGGACGATCGTGCGCACCCAGGCGCCGTCCCAGCCGAAGCTGGGAAGGGAGCGGCACAGATAATGTGCGAGCGCGAATGCGAACACTTCCTGGGTAAGCCAGGATACAGCCAGGGCCTTTGGACCAAAGCCGGTGAGCACGAGCGGCACAGCGACGATGTAGAAGCCGAGCTGAGCGAAAATCTCCACCATCGCCACGGCCTTGTAGTTCAACGCGCGTTCCAGCTTGGCCAGCGCCGGAAAGGTCATCAGCGTGAACGGCAGCGCGAACGCCAGTATGCGGATGATATCCGGCGTTTTTTCGATGCCCGTATAGTCACCGATGTAGCCGCTGAGGATATGGATCAAGGCCAGCAGGAAGAGGCCGTTCAGAAGCAGGATGGAATAGGAGGATTTCCAAAGCTTCGTGTCCGGCTCTTCGGGCAGGCGCAGCAGGTAGACGCTGACGCCCGCCTGACCCAGAAGATAGGAATATTGATAGATCGCATAGGCCGAAACATAGGCACCGTAATCGGACGGGCCGAGAAAGCGCGTGATAAGAAGCACGCCGATCAGTTTCAGCACGACCGAAAAGGCGTGTCGGCCGACCAGATAAATGCCGCCCTTGATGGTAGACTCGCGCAGCGTGGGTTTGGCGCTGTCGGGCGTTTCACTCATCGGTGGAGGCTGACCTTGGATGTACGCATTCCCGGACCTCTTTGCTGTGATTCCGACCGCCGTCAAGGCGGGCGGCGGCGATCATCGGTGCGCGGTTGTGCGCCAGGGTCAGGCGGCGGCGCGGCGCAGGCGATCGTTGATGGCAACGCCGATACCCTCGTCCGGGATCGGGGCGATCGCTATGGCTTCGGATGCGCTGGCGTCGGCGGTGTGCAGCGCGGCAAACAGGTTTGCCGCAGCCTCTCGCATGTCGGCGTCCGGGCTGAGGTTGAGGTTGCACGGCATAAGCCCAAAACCGATCAGATATTCGCCACGTTCGGCTCTTAGGGCATTGAGCCGTAGCGGTTTACGGGGCGCATAATGGCTCGACATCTGGCCGGGCGCTTCGATTGCGGTTCCGTCAGCACCGACTACGGGCAGGCCGCTGGCTTCCGCCAGCATGCCGGCAGTGATCGATCCCGGGCGCAGCAGCCGGACTTGGCGATCGGCGGGGGCGGCAATCGTCGATTCCAGGCCCTCGCTGGTCGGACCGGCATCCAGCACCATGCGGATGCGTCCTTCCAGTCCGGCGATGACATGTTCTGCCCGGGTTGGGCTGATTCCGCCACTGCGATTGGCGGATGGTGCAGCCAACGGGCGTCCGCTTTCGCGGATAAGGCCCAGCATGGCGGGGTGTGCAGGCATGCGCAGAGCAATGGTGGGAAGGCCTGCCATGACCGCAGGCGCGATGTTCGCGCCGTCCCGCACCGGCAGGACCAGCGTCAACGGCCCCGGCCAGAAGCGATCGGCCAAGCGCGCCGCGATGGGCGAAAACTGCGCGATACCTTCCGCCATCGTTCGATCTGCTACGTGGACGATCAACGGATTGAAGGATGGCCGCCCCTTCGCGGCGTAGATCGCCGCGACGGCTTCCGGGTCCGTGGCGTCGGCTGCCAGGCCGTAGACAGTTTCGGTCGGCACGGCGACCGGCTCGCCGGCCCGAATGAGCAGAGCCGCCTCGCGCAGGCTGGCGGTATCATAGCGGGAAAGCCGCGTTGCAAGCGCTGGATGCGGGATGGTCACGCCTCGTCTCTTATCGCCGTCTTCGGCGGCGTAAAACGGCAAAGCGTCGCGAATGTTACAATGCTGCGTGCATTGGTGTCTTTTCGTCCGTGGCCGGCATGATTATGGCGCGACCATGGATGATGCTCTTCTTTCCCGGATTGTCGCGGCGCTGGAGCGGCTTTCGCCGCCACCACCGCCACATAGCGACCTGACCGCCGCGCCGGCCTATATGTGGGACGGCACCACGGTGCACGCAGTGGTCGACTTCGCGCCGGTGGATTTCGATTTGCTGTCGGGCATCGATGCGCAGAAAGCGGCGTTGCTGGAAAATTGTCGCCGGCATGCTGCGGGCCACGCCGCGCACGACGTGCTGCTGTGGGGTGCGCGTGGCACCGGCAAGTCGGCAACGGTGGCATCTGCGGTCGGCAAGCTGCAGGCGGAAGGGGCTTCGATCGCGCTGGTGCAGTGCGCGGGCGATCGGCTGGACAGCCTTCCGGCATTGATGGCGGTGCTGCATGATGCGGACCGGCCTTTCATCCTGTTCGTGGACGATCTCGGCTTTGACGAAAACGGCAATGATGCGCGCGTGCTGCGATCCATATTGCAGGGCGGGGTTGCGGCACGACCGGGTAATGTGCGTCTGTATGTGACATCAAACCGGCGCCACATCGTCCCGCGTCACATGAGCGAACAGGACGATCCCGTAAACCCGCGCGATGTTTTGGATGACCGCTTGGCGCTTTCCGACCGGTTTGGTCTCAGCCTTGGCTTCCACAATATCGACCAAGACGGCTATCTGGCCATCGTGAAGGGATATGCGGACAGGTTCGGCCTGACGCTTGATCCGCACGAGGCGGTGCAGTGGGCAACTCAACGGGGCAGTCGCTCGGGTCGCGTGGCGTGGCAATATGTGACCGAGCTCGCAGGGCGGGCCGGCCTTAGGGTCTAGCCCCCATCGGCCGTTTCACGCCGGCCATATTCGATGCGGATGCTGACCCAAGTGCCGAGCTGGGGCCGGCCATTGATACGCGGCGGTCGGACGAGGAATTGCCACGCGGCCTGGCGTACTGCGCGCGCATAGCCAGATCCCAACGGCGATTCGCTGATCTGCTGGCAGTTGTCGACGTGGAAATTCTCCACCGTCTTGCAGGCGACGATACCCCAGCCGTACCGAGGAGCATTGGCCGGCATGTAGCTTGCCAGCTCTGCATCGGTCGGCTCGCGATACCATTCGACCGGAAAAAGCTGGACGCCGTTCGGGCCTTCGCCAGGCCCATAGGTCGGTGCGCCGTTGCCTGCGCTGCCGCCGGCGCTTCCCGCGTCGGAATGCGACGGCATCCGCCTGATGTCTGAGGCGGCAAGCTGTGCCTTGTCCATCTCCAGAAATGGCATATCGACCGGTTTTTGTTCTCGCGGCACGACGATGCGTGGTTTCGGGATCGGGATGACGCGCTGCGTTTGCCGCTGTGTTTTCATTTCTTCCCGGCGTTGTTCGCTGCGTTCGGCGGACTTTGGCGCGGGGGCGACATTGAAGGTGCTGAGGCCGCGGCCTTCCCGGAATATGGGCAGGCGTTCGGGCACGACGAGCAGCAGCGCGAGGATTACGGCGAGGTGGACGGCAAGCGCGAACAGCAGCCCGCCGGCCCGCCGGCGCAGCGCGGTGCGATCGTCAGCGGCGTCACGATAAGCCATCGTTCCTCGCCTAGCCGCAGTGTGCGCCGGAGACAATCCAGTCCGACGTGCTGGATTTACGATATGCGGTTGGGGCGGACGGGTTTCGCGCTGGACATCGGGCTGCGCGAGCCCGACCATTCCATCGGGGGTCGGCGAAAGGTCGAGCGTCACGGAAATGTTCTGACATTCCCGTGTTACAAAGCCCCTTCACCATGCAGACTCTTCACAAGGGTCGAGCCTTATGCGTCCGATAGTCCACATCGGTTATCACAAGACCGCGACGACGTGGTTCCAGCAGCGCGTCTATCCGCATGCCTCCAGTCATCGCTGGGTTCCGCGGGAGCGCGTGCGCAAGGCACTGCTCGATCCGTGCGGGCTGTCGTTCGATCCGATCGAGGCACGGCGGATATTGGACGACCCTAATGATCCGCGCCCGCCGCTGATCTGCGAGGAAAATCTGAGTGGCTATATCCACAATGGCGGCCTTCACGGCATGCTGGCGCCGGAAATCGCCCGACGGATCAAGCTGGTCTATCCCAGCGCAATGATCGTGATGCTGATCCGTGCACAGCCGCAGATGGTCGCGGCCACCTACGTCCAGTATATACGGGGCGGCGGTACGCATGGGCCAAGGCGCTATCTGTTCCCCGGGCGGTACCTGCTGGGCGCCTATCGGCATGCCTACAAAGCGCCGCGTTTCGCGTTCGAGCATTTTCGTTATGACCGGCTGATCGCGCATTATGATGCGCTGTTCGGTCAGGAAAATGTGGTCGTGCGTCCCTATGAGGCGTTGAAGGCAGGACATGTCGATTTTCTCGACGATCTGTGCCGGACTACCGGTCTGCGCGTCGACCGGTCGATGATCCAGTTTCGTGCAGACAACAAGTCGTTCGGCCTGGCAACGCTGTGGATCGGACGTCTGTTGGGCCTGTTCACGGCACGTTCCGTGATGGACAAGACCTGTCTGCTCGGCATTCCCGGTTTTTATGAACTGCGCAGGGTCATCCTCAAAGGGATTGCAACGCTCGATCCCACGCCATCAGGGCTGGCGGTGCTGCCGCGATCGGTGTTGGACCATGTGCGATCCTTCTATGCCGAGGGCAACGGACGGCTGGCCGTGATGCGCGATCTTGACCTGATCGGCCTGGGGTATCCCGTGCGCCCGTCGGCACCTGTTTACGATGACGACGACTGGGCGCGCGGCCCGGTGGCCGAAGTCATCCCTATCGCCGCACGCGCCAGATGATGTTGCCAACGTCGTCGCTGACAAGGAGAGCACCGTCCTTGCCCGCGATGACGTCCACCGGCCGGCCGTGCGCCTTGCCGTCGGCGGACAGGAAGCCGGACAGGACGTCCTGCGGTGCGCCCTGCGGCCGATCGTCAGCGGCGAACTTCACGAACACGACCTTGTAGCCTGCCGCTGGCTTGCGGTTCCAACTGCCGTGCAGGCCGACGATGGCGCCGCCCTCATAGGGCGCGCCCAGCTTTATGTCGTCGGTGAAGGTGAGGCCGAGCGCCGCGACATGGTTGCCCAGCGCATAGTCGGGGCGGTGGGTATATTCACGCAGTTCCGGCCGCTCTGGCTGAACGCGCTTGTCTTCATATCCACCCCAGTAGTTCCAGGGCCAGCCATAGAAGCCGCCGAACTCTACGCGAGTGAGATAATCGGGCACCAGATCGGAACCGAGCATGTCGCGTTCGTTGACGACAGCCCAGAGGTCGCCGGTCTTGCCGTACCAGGCCATGCCGACGGGATTGCGCAGGCCGCTCGCGTAAATGCGATAGTCCTTTTTGGCGATGTTGTACTCGATGATCGCGGCGCGGTTCTGCTCGCTGTCGAGCCCGTTTTCGCCGATATTGCTGTTCGATCCGACGCCGATGTAGAGCAGCTTTCCGTCCGGGCTGGCAATCAGGCTGCGGGTCCAGTGCATGTTGGGCGCCTGCGCCGGCAGGTTCAGGACCTTGCGTCCGGCGACCGTGATGCGCGTCTCCCCTTCCTTGTAGGGGAAGGCCATCAGGGCGTCGGTGTTGGCGACGTAGAGCGTATCGCCGACCAGCGCCATGCCATAGGGCGAATTCAGGCCGGTAATGAACGTGGTCTTCACCTCTGCCCTGCCGTCTCCGTCCGCATCGCGTAGCAGCGTGATACGATTGGACGAGGGGATGTTGGCTCCGGCCTTGCCCATGAAGAAGTTCGTCAACCAGTCGCGAACGCCTTCGACAGGGCGCGTCGGGCTGGCGGTTTCAGCGACGAGAATATCGCCGTTCGGCAGGCGATGCAGCGCGCGCGGATGCGACAGGCCTTCCGCGAACCGATCGACCGTCAGGCCCTTTGCGGGAGTCGGCTGTTCCCCGGTCTTCCACCCGACGACATCGGCGATGTTCACCGTGGGGAGAATTTCGCGCCGGGGTGTGGTGATCTCCGGTTCCCGGCCGGTGTCCTTGCCCGCTGCCAGCCGGGCTGAGTCGCCCTGCGCGAGATACAGGATGATGCCTGCCGCGATGACGAGCAGGACAAGGAGGAAGCCGAGAAATTTCTTCATGGCGCTGACTTATGCGTCTGCGCGAACAGCTTCAAGTCAGCGATTGCGCTCGCGCCACCACAGAAGCACCGCAATCAGGACACCCAGGCCCAGGCCCGTGAGCAAACCGGCGCTGGGCTGGTTCATCAGGCCGCCGATGAACGTACCGGCAAGCGTGAGGAGCGCGATCAGGGCGCCTGCGCCGGTCGGCGATTTCGGGCGAGGTTCGGTCATGCGCGCTCCCTTGCCACGGTCATGCGGATATGGCCAGCATGTCCTGATGTGACGCGTTTCGAGACAACGGCACGTCCCCGGCCGGGACATTCGTACCGAAACGGCACTTGCCTAATCCATCGTTCACCAGCGCAAGCGCCGCGAACCGCCAAAGGTGGAAACTGGCACGACCATTGATCCCTCTATCCGCACGTTTGCCGGGGGTTTTTGATGCAGTTGCCGTTCCTGTCCGATCGTCAGAGCTATGACGACGCCGCCGACCTGATCTCTCGCTTTGGCGATGATGCAGGTTATGAGGCGGCCGCGCGGGCGGACCGCAGTCGCGAACTGGGCAATCATATCCATTTCTGCCGCTGGCGGCAGATCGAGCGACTGATCGTCATCCTGTCCTTTGAACAGCCCGTGGGAACGGTGCACTGACCAAAAGCTAGAGGCGCAGGCCAGCCGTTTCCGGAAGGCCTGCCATCAGATTGAGGTTCTGGACGGCAGCGCCGGCCGCGCCCTTGCCCAGATTGTCCAGCGTTGCCACCAGCCGCGCCTGACCCGAGGCGTCGTCACCAAAGACGAACAGGTTCAACCGATCGGTCGCCCCTGCCTGCTCGATGGCGATGGTGCGCATGGCGGTGCTCTCGTCCATGGTTGCAACCGTGACAATTGGCGAACCGGCATAGGCTTCGGCCAATGCGGCGTGCAGGGCGGCGACAGTCGGACGCGCCGGCATCGCGCGCAGTTGAAGCGGTACTTCCACCAGCATGCCGCGATAGACTTTCACCACCGAGGGCGAGAACAGCGGCGGATGTGCAAGGCCTGAATAGCCCAGCATTTCGGGTACATGCTTATGCCCCATGGCGAGGCCGTAGGGGCGATAGGCGGTATCGGTGTGATCCGACGCGCTGCTGTCCTCGAACTCGGCGATCATGGCCTTGCCGCCGCCCGAGTAACCGGACGCGCCGCCGACCGTAACCGGCCAGTCGGTCGGAACAAGGCCGGCGCGCACCAGCGGACGCACTAGCCCAAGGAAAGCGGTCGGCCAACAGCCGGGGTTCGCCACTCTGGGCGCTTCTGCAATGCGTTCCCGCTGGCCGGGTTCCAGTTCCGCAAAGCCATAAGTCCACCCATCGGCCACGCGATGCGCTGTCGATGCGTCGATGACCTTGGTGCGGGGGTTGTCGATCAGCGTAACGGCTTCCCGCGCGGCGTCATCCGGCAGGCAAAGCACAACGATGTCGGCGTCGTTGAGCGCCGCGCGGCGCGCGTCCGCATTCTTGCGGTCTGCATCCGACAGAATGTTGAGTGACAGTTCCGGCCGATCGGCCAACCGCTCACGAATTTCGAGGCCGGTGGTCCCGACCGCGCCATCGATGAACACATGCGTCGTCATCAGCCGATCCTCCGCCGGGCCAGAACCGGTTGCGCATGGGATGGCGCAAGCCGGGCGATCACGTCTGCGAGCGGTTCGATCACTGTCGCCATCCAGAATGCATTGGCGTGCAGCAGGTTGCTCTCATCCGTCATGATGCCGACATGGCCGGGGAAGAACAGGAAGTCGCCGCGCTGCAACGGCATGTTGTCGGCGACCGGCGCGCCGATGCCTTCGCGCTGAAGGTCGGTGTCGCGCGGAACTGCGATACCGCAGCGGGCGAGGGCAACCTGCACCAGACCCGAGCAGTCCACGCCGCCATACCCGCGCCCGCCCCACACATAGGGCTGGCCAAGATACCGTTCCGCAACGGCCACCCAGTCCGTCTCAAATGCGTCGACAGGCGCCACATGGCGCAGGTGGATGCATCCCTCTGCGGATACGGCGAAGCCGCCTTCCTCGCGCGCCGTGATCTGCGCCCCGGCAGGCCAGAATTCCACGATCCGCGCCTTGATATCGGGTTCTGCGAACACCGGTGCGGAGGCAGCAGTCACACGGTGTGTGGCCGCTTCGGGCGTGTCGAGCGCCTCGCGGCGGACATAGCCTACATAGCCGTCATGTCCGCAAAAGCCCCAGGCCCATTCGGTGGTGATATCGAGCGCGTGAAAATCCTCGCCCCGCAAAAGCTGGGTGACGGTTTCTGCCGAGATCGAGGATGTCGCACGGACCGGTGTACCCGGCGCGATGCAGGTCAGCCTGACGGCACGGGCATAATGTGCGGAAAAATGGATTTCTGCGAGCGAAATGTCCGCAAGGTCCGCCCGGACGGCGTGGATGCGACGGTCAAACGACACCGAAGGCCCACGGAGCCTGAATCTGATTCTGTCAGGAGCGGGGGCGCTCCCTGCCTTGTCTGCCTTCATCGCGGCCGTTGCCGGCGATGAAACGATCGAATCCGTCAAGAAACTCCGAGCCTTTCGTGGTACGCGCGACAAAGATGTTCCGGCGGTCCGCCGCATCGCGCTCGCGGCGCAGATAGCCGAGCGCGGACAACTTGTTAAGAGCGCGCGTTATCACCGGCTTGGATACGTTCAAGGCTTCGGCCAGGCCACGCACCGTGTGCGGCCCGGACTGGACGTAAACCGTCATCATCAACGCCATCTGGCGATTGGTAAGATCGGGTTGCCCGGATCGCACATAGTCCACGAGCGTGCGCATCCATTGGCTGATAAGCGCAAGCCCGCGCTGCTCGCCCGAAACGCGTTCCGGGGCCGTGTTATCCGAAGCAATCTGCGCATCCATGTGGCGGTAACGCACAATTACGCCGCCAGTTGCGTAACGGATGCGCAATATGACGCAATTTCCGTCTAGTTCGTCGTTGAGAAGCGTGCCTGCAGCATTGCGAAGGCCGCGCGAAGGCCCAGCGCCTCGCCACCCTTGGGTCGGCCCGGACGTGCGGCGGCACGCCATGCGAATGTATCGATATGGGCCCAAGGCACAGTCTTTGGCACAAATTTGCGCAGGAACAGCGCGGCTGTGATCGCACCGGCAAATCCGCCTTCGCCCGCATTGTTGATGTCGGCGACGTCCGATTTCAGCATGTCCATATAACCGGCCCAAAGCGGAAGCCGCCAAAGGGGGTCATCGACGCGGGCCGCCGCAGTCTGGAATTGTTCCGCCAGCGCATCGTCGCTGCAGAAGAGTGCCGGAAGGTCCGGCCCCAGCGCGACGCGTGCAGCGCCGGTCAATGTGGCGAAGTCCAAGATCAGGTCGGGCCGCAATTCGCTGGCACGGGTGATGGCGTCGGCCAGGACCAGGCGCCCCTCGGCATCGGTGTTGCCGATTTCCACCGTGGTGCCCGCGCGGCTGGTCAGCACGTCGCCGGGGCGAAAGGCGTTACCCGAGATCGCGTTTTCAACCGCCGGAATGAGGACGTGCAGCTGAAGCGGGAGGCGGCTTTCCATCACCAGCGTGGCGAGCGCGAGCGCGTGCGCCGCGCCGCCCATATCCTTTTTCATCAGGCGCATCGCCGATGACGGTTTGATGTCGAGGCCGCCGCTGTCGAAGCAGACGCCCTTGCCGATGATCGCGACCTTTGGATTTGCCGGGTTGCCCCACGTAAATTCAATGAGGCGGGGTGCCGACGTCCGATCGGCGGCACGGCCAACGGCGTGGACCATCGGATAGCCGCCCTCCAGCGCATCGCCGCGCACCACTTCCATGGTGGCGCTGAAGGTGGACGTGATTTCTTCGGCTATATCCTCCAGCCGTGCCGGTCCCATGTCCGACGTCGGCGTATTGACGAGATCTCGCACCATCGCGACCGCCTCGGCCATGCGGATGGTGCTTTCGACCTGCGACACCTGCGTGGTCAGCAATACCCGTGGGCCAACGGCCTTGTCGTCCTTGCGGTAGCGGTCGAACCGATACTGGGCGAGTAGCCAGCCCAGCGTGGCTGCGCCCGGTTCAAGGTCGATCAGCCTGTAATTGCCTTCCGGCAATGTTTCAGCGGCCTTAGCCATGCACCAGGGTGACAGGTGCGCAAGATCCGCCACGCCAGCTACAGCGGACCATTCATTGGCCCGCTCGCCCGGCAGAATCGCGATTTCCGAGGCGTTGCCGGAAAATTTCTGGGCGGAAACCGCCACACGCCGCCGTTCCGGCTGCTTTTCCAGCCATGTGGCAAAGCTGCTCGCGTCAATGAGGTGGAGGGAGCGGGCGGGTTGTCCGTTGTCCGCTTTGAGTAGCTCGGAATAGTCGACCATCAGGCCGCCTGTTAAACACAGAGAGCGGCATGGGGGAACCGGAAAATTTGTTGAGCAGCATGGATCGTTCCATGCCGGTCACCGGTTTTTGTCACGCAAACGCAGACCGCACTGGACAGCGTCCGCAAGCGGCATCAGAAAGGAGAGAAGGATGATCATCACCGGAACCCAGGGAGAGCGCGCGGCGCGCGAGCGAGCCTATGCGTTGGCCGATAGCGGCCGTTTCCATTCCGTCCACGGCGTGGAACAGGCGTTGATCGCCGAAGGCTGGTCCAATGCTGGACAGGTCATGGGTGGACCGCATGTGCGACGGGCAATCGCGGAACGGTGCCAGGCAGCGGAGGCCAAACACTAAGAATGCTTCGGGGGGCTGCATGCATAGGAGTGTTGGCGATGGCGATCGCCGTCGTCGGCTGTTCGAAGCCTGCGGACCCGGACGTTCCCGTCAACCTGATGACAGGCGAGCCCGAACCAAAGGCGTCGGGTAAGCCTTTTGATTTTCGCGAGAAAACGGCACTTCTTGATTTCGCCTATGCTTATCCTGCCGATGCGGCGGCGCTGCCTGCGCTAGCGGCCAAGCTGGAAGGTGACATGCGCGACGACAAGGCCGATGCGCTGAACATCGCACGACAGGACAAGCAGGCAAGAACAGATAACGGCGCGCCGTTCCGTCCGCATGAGATGCACAGCAAATGGGCAGTCACGGCATCAACAGCCGGATTGATGGCGCTGCTTCAGGAAAAATATGTCTATGCCGACGGTGCGCATGGCATGACCACATATAAGAGCCTTGTCTGGGACAAGCAGGGACACAGGGAAATCGAGCTGGCGGCGATGATGACGTCGCCTGACGCCTTTTCCACTGCCGTGCGCGATCGGTTCTGCGAGGCGCTGGACGCCATGCGTGCGCAGAAGCGTGGCGCGCCGGTCGTCCGCGACGATAGCGCGTTCAGCCAGTGTCTGGACCCGATCAACCAGACGCTGGCGCTGACATCGTCTGATGGACGGTCGATCGATGGACTGGCGGTTGTGGTCGCGCCGTATCAGGCTGGCCCCTATGCAGAGGGGAGCTACCGCATCGCGCTTCCCGCGACGCCTGCCATGGTGAACGCGATCCGCCCGGAATATCGCAGGGCATTCCATGCCGTCGCGGCCGATCCGCCGCCCAAGCAGGCGGATTATATGATCGGTCCGGTGGATGGCGGCATAAAAGCGCCGTCGATCAAATAGTCTGGTCCGCTGATATCAGGCGGATATCGCTTCGATGGCGATGATTTCGACCGCTTCCTCACGCCCGTTGAAGTCGACTTTCTCGCCGACCTCGGCTTCCATCATGGCGCGTGCGAGCGGTGCAGAGAAGGCTATGCAGTCTTTGGTCGGGTCCGCTTCATCGTCACCGACAATCGCGATCGTGCGAGTCTTGTCGCCCAGCCGGAAGGTGACGCGCGTGCCGAACGCGACGGCATCCGTCGAAGTCGCTTCGGTCAGGATCGCCGTCGCCTTGCGCGTGCCCCAGTAGCGTAGTTCACGCTGGAGCTTCTTGCGCGGTTCCTCCTCGGTTTGATCGACGACGGCGGCCTCAAGTTCCGCAAGCTTTGCCTCGAGCTGCGCCAGGCCGCGCGCCGTGACCAGATTGGGGCCGGGCGGAATGGGCAGCTCGAACTTTGGCTCCATATGTTCATCGTCGCTCTCGCGACGGAAGGCGACGCTCATCGTCTCAGGCCTCGTCGAACAGGCCGGCGAGTTGTTCCACCATCGTGCCGCCCAGCTGTTCCGCATCCATGATGGTGACGGCGCGGCGATAGTAGCGGGTGACGTCGTGGCCGATGCCGATGGCGACGAGTTGCACCGGTGAGCGGTTCTCGATCCAGTCGATCACCTGCCGCAGGTGGCGCTCCAGATAGGTGCCGCTGTTGACGGACAAGGTGCTGTCATCGACAGGCGCGCCGTCCGAGATCACCATCAGGATACGGCGCTCCTCGGAGCGGGCGATGAGGCGGCTGTGCGCCCACAACAGCGCCTCTCCGTCGATATTCTCCTTGAGCAGGCCCTCGCGCATCATCAGGCCCAGATTCTTGCGCGCGCGCCGCCACGGCTCGTCAGCCTTCTTGTAGATGATGTGACGCAGATCGTTAAGGCGGCCGGGTGTCGGTGGGCGACCGGCGGCGAGCCATTCCTCCCGACTCTGTCCACCTTTCCACGCGCGCGTGGTGAAGCCCAGGATTTCCGTCTTCACACCACAGCGTTCCAGCGTGCGGGCCATGATGTCGGCGCTGATCGCAGCGATGCTGATCGGGCGTCCACGCATGGATCCGCTGTTGTCGATCAGCAGCGTGACGACGGTATCGCGAAATTCGGTATCGCGCTCGATCTTGTAGGAAAGCGAACGTGTCGGGTCGATAACGATGCGGGCGAGGCGGGCGGCGTCGAGCAGTCCTTCCTCCTGATCGAAGTCCCACGAGCGCGACTGCTGTGCCATCAGGCGACGCTGCAGGCGGTTGGCGAGCTTCGTAACGGCGCCTTGCAGGCTGACCAGTTGCTGATCGAGGAAGCCGCGCAGGCGCAGCAGTTCGTCCTCGTCGCACAGATCCTCTGCGCCCATGATTTCGTCATGGCGGGTGGTGAATGCCTTATAGTCGAAGCCCGGCGGCAGATCAGACATCGGCCGGTTCGGGCGCACGGGCATCATGCCCTCGTCGCCCATCTCGTCGGCGCCGGCATCCTCGTCGGCTTCGAACTCGTCGCGATACTCGGTTTCGCCTTCCTCCGTATCACCGCTCTGCTGTTCGGCGCGCGATTCGACCTGAACCTCGCTGTCCCCGGCCTGCTCTTCGCCGCTGTCGCCTTCGTCCTCTTGCTGGTCCTGGTCTTCGCCTTCCTCGTCGGATTCGTCCTGGCTATCCTCGGGCGGCATGTCCGCGTCGACCAGTTCGAGATGTTCGAGCATCGCTGTCGCCAGCTTCTGGAAGGCGCCCTGATCGTCGATGGCGAGGCCCAGCGCGTCGAGATCGGCGCCAGCCTTCGATTCGATCCAGTCATCGATCATGGCCATCGGCATCGCGACTGTGGTCGGCGGGGCCTGACCGGTCAGGCGTTCGCGCACTTTCAACGCCAGAGCGGTCGACAGCGGCACTTCATCGGCGCTGCGGGCGCGCAGGATGGGGTCGGACTTCAGGCGCATGTCGAGCGCATGGTTGAGATTGTCGCGTACGCCCGCCATCGACCGCGATCCGATAGCCTCTACGCGCGCCTGTTCGACAGCATCGTAGACTGCGCGGGCAACGGCTTCGGAGGGCGCGTGCACGCCATGAAGCCGCGCGTTGTGGTGGCGCATGCGCAAGGTGTTCGCGTCGGCAAAGCCACGTGCGAGCGCGACCTGTTCGGGCGGCAGGCTGCGGCTGGGCGTGGGCACCTTGATCTGTTTGCCCGACACATGAGGGGAGTCGCCCGTGAAGCCGACCTCTACCTCCGGGTCGTGCGCCATGGCCCGGGCCGCGCCGGACAGCACAGCCTTGAACGCATCGAGGGGCGAACGCTCGGTCATGCTTCCAGCAGGGCCTCGCGCAGCGCGGAGCGGGTTGCGGCATTCACGTCCAGAACCTGTTCCAGATAACCGAGGACCCCACCGTGCCGGGCATCCAGCGTTTCGAACAGCGTGTCGAGGTAGGTGATGTCGGCGGCTAGCACCGGTGCGACGGCATGCGGCATGGCGCGGCGTGCGCGGCTGAGCCGCGTTTCGCCCTGCGCCAGCCGCCAGTCCCAGTCCGCCTGGCTGTTGGTGAGCAGATAATCATCGACGATCGTTTCCCGCGACACCCCGACGGCGGCCAGAATGAAAGCGGCTCCTGCTCCCGTGCGGTCCTTGCCAGCCGCGCAGTTGATCAGGATCGGCACGCGTCCGTCCAGTATCTGGCTGAACATAGCGCGGTAGGATTCCGCATGGTCAAAGGCAATGTCGCGATAGAGCGCAATCATCGCTTCCCGCATCTCTTCCGCGGTCGCTTGCTCGCCCTTGAGCATCTCCGCCAGGACGCCGCTCGATCCGCTGTAGTCGCGCGCATAATAGTCGACGTCGGCACTATGCCAGCGGGTCGGCTCGGCCACGCGTTCGTTCGGCCGCCGGAAATCACAGATCGCGCGGATGCCCAGCGCGCGCAGGGCTTCCGCATCGGCATCCGTGAGCAGCGACATGGTGCCACACCGATAGAGCATGCCGCGTCGCACGACGCGTCCGTCCTCCGTCGGGCAACCGCCGAAATCGCGCAGGTTGAAGGCGCTGGCGAGCGGAAGGCGCGGGGTGCGGTCCGGCATGTCGCGGCTGGGGTCCGTCATGGCCGTTCCGGGTCGCTCGCGAAAGGGACCGCGATTGTCTCTATCGTCGTCTGGACCTCGCTCATCAGCTTATGCACCGGGCATTTTGCCGCGACCGAAATGAGGCGGTCGTGTTGGGCCGGCGTCAGGTCCGCGCCGTCGATCGCAATACGGGTCGTCAGCTTGTACTGCCCCTGACGTTCTGCGCTCGCGTCGCGTTCTACGCCGACGCGAATATTCTCGACCGGAATGCTGTTGCGCTGTGCATACCACAGCATGGTGAGCGCCTTGCAGGCGCCGAGCGCCGAATCATAGAGATCATGCGGGTCGGGGCCGGCGTCGTGCCCATCGGGCAGCGACATGTCGGCAACGACCTCATGCCCTCGGATGTGGATCCGGTGCGCCGTGCCTTTGGAGTCGATGCGCTCGACGATGATCATATGGTCTCCCCCGATGGGTGGAGCGGCCTTGTTCAGCCCGCCTTGCCCACGACGCTTTCGGGCAAATCCTTGCCGAAGACGCGCTGATAATATTCCGCCACCAGCGGCCGTTCCGCCTCATCGCACTTGTTGAGGAAGGAAAGGCGGAACGCGAAGCCGACATTCTTGAAGATGAGCGCGTTCTGCGCCCAGCTGATGACGGTACGCGGGCTCATGACGGTGGAGATGTCGCCGTTGATAAAGCCCTGGCGGGTGAGTTCCGCCACCTTGATCATGTTCTCCACTTCCTTGCGGCCGCCCTCATGATCATACTCGCCAGACTTGGCGAGCACGATCTGCGCTTCCGTGGCGGCAGGCAGGTAGTTGAGAGTCACGACCAGATTCCAGCGGTCCATCTGGCCCTGATTGATCTGCTGCGTGCCGTGATAGAGGCCGGTGGTGTCGCCCAGGCCGACCGTGTTTGCGGTCGCGAACAGGCGGAACCACGGATTCGGACGGATGACGCGGTTCTGATCGAGCAGGGTCATCTTGCCGTCGGTTTCCAGCACGCGCTGGATGACGAACATCACGTCCGGGCGGCCGGCGTCGTATTCGTCGAAGACCAACGCGACCGGGCGCTGGAGCGCCCAGGGAAGCAGGCCTTCGCGGAATTCGGTGACCTGCTGCCCGTCCTTCAGGACAATGGCGTCGCGGCCAACCAGATCGATGCGGCTGATGTGCGCGTCGAGATTGATGCGGATGCAGGGCCAGTTGAGGCGGGCGGCTACCTGCTCGATATGGCTGGACTTGCCGGTGCCGTGATAGCCCTGAACCATCACGCGGCGGTTGTACGCGAAGCCAGCGAGGATCGCGAGGGTGGTGTCCGGATCGAACACATAGGCGGGGTCCAGATCGGGCACGCGCTCGTCGGCTTCGGAGAAAGCCGGCACCTTCATGTCGGTGTCGACGCCGAACAGTTCGCGCACGTCCACCTGGCGGTCGGGCGCATCCAGCAGCGTCTCGCTGCGGGTATCCGGCTGGACGTTGGAAATGTCAGTCATATACTTTGCCTATCGTGATCTACCGTACTGCCCTAGACCATAGGCGAAGTGGCTGTCGATAGGTGGGACGAGGCCAGTTTGCGTTCAAGCGGCCCATTCGGCCGGGTCGCTTTCCTCTCCGATCAGTGCAAGGCCGTGGGCGATCGACGTAAGCTCGCCGCCGGTGGCGATCCGGTCCGATCCGAAGCGTGTTTCGAACAGGGCGCGAATCGCGGGGATGAGAGATGAGCCTCCGGTCAGAAAGATGCGCTCTATGTCGGCCGGAACCGTGCCCGCTGCCGCCAGGGCGCGATCAACGGTTGTCGCGATGTCGGCGATGTCCGGTGCGATCCAGCGTTCGAAGTCCGCGCGCGTGACGTCCACATCGATATCGAGGCCACCACCGTCGAAATGGAAATGGGCCGATGTGTCGCTCGACAGGGCACGTTTCAGGCGGCCGACTGCGTCATAGAGCGGATAGCCCAGTTCCTGCTCGATGACCGTAATCATGCGGCCGATTGCAGCGGGATCGGTCGCTGCCTTTTGAAGCCGGGCGAGTTCCTCCAGCGTGCGACGGTTGCGCATCAGCGCCAGGCGCGACCAGTCGGCAAAGTCCGCGAAGTAGCTGCGCGGGATTTCCAGTTCCTTGTCGAAGGACCTATAGCTGCTGCCCTTACCGAGCATGGGCAGCACCAGATTGTCGACGATGCGATAGTCGAAACGGTCGCCCGCGATGCCGATGCCGGCGGAACCAAGCGGTTCGCAACGCCGCGCCGCGCCGGGCGCGGCGACGCGCACGACCGAAAAGTCGCTGGTGCCGCCGCCGAAGTCTGCGACCAGGATCGTCGCTGGCTCGGTCAAGCGGCTGGCGTAGCTGAACGCAGCGCCGAGCGGCTCGTAGACATAATGAACTTCTGCGCCGAATTTGGCGAACATGGCGTCGTAGCGCTGACGGGCCAGGGTTTCGTCGGGGCGGGAGCCGGCATATCTCACGGGGCGACCGACGATGATGCGTGGCGGGCGTGTTCCGAGTGCACCCCCGGCATGCGCGATCAAGCGGCCGAGAAACATCTGGCCCAGTTCCTCGAAGTGGTAGCGCTTTTCGAAGATACTGGCGGTGTCGAAGATCGGGCTGGCCGCTACCGACTTGAACGATTGGATGAAGCGACTGTCCTGCGGATATTCCAGATATTCGGCGATGGCCCACGGGCCGGCTTCATGTGCCATGCCGCCCTGCACGTCGTCGTCATGCCAGAAGCAGAGAGCGGACCGGAACACTGCCCCTGTGGCCTGGGTACCGGTAAACTCAACCAACTGCGAATCGCCATCCGCCGCAAGCGCGACGACGCTGTTCGTCGTTCCGAAATCGAGGCCAAGGGCTCGAGGGGCGGTCGGCACAGACGGTCTCCGATATGTGAGGGCCGGCGCCTATGGACCGGTGAGGAATCTGGAGCAACCCCTTGTCCTGACGGGGCGGGCGGGCCCTGCTATGCGAAGGCGGAAGCCTTACGGAGTTGGCCGTAGGCCTCGATGACTTCCTGTAACGCTGCCTCATGGCTGCGGTCACCACCATTATGGTCGGGGTGATAGCGGCGCAACAGTTCAGTGTAGCGCTGGCGCAGCGCTTTGCGATCTGCGTCTATTGGCAGGCCCATGCGATCCATGGCGCGGCGGTCATCGGGCGACAGGAACTTGCCGTCCTGACGTAGCTGTTGTTCACGCGCGGCGCGCGCCTTGCGATCGCGGAACTTGGCGCCGATGGCGTCAAGCGGATCGGAGAAGTCGGACCAGCGGGGCGGGGGGCTTGTCGCATTGGAGGAGAAGGCCCGGGTCTCACGCTCCCAGCCGGCGTAGGGACGCTGCGCGGCCTCGATCTCTTCCGTGCTCATGCCGCTGAAGAAATTATAGCCCTGATTGAATTCGCGGACATGGTCCAGGCACAGCCAGCGCCAGCTTGGCCCATCGCCGGCGTTGCCGTGCCCGCCCAGCGGTGGCGCGCGAAACTCGCCCGGTTCAGGACATCCATCTACGGCACAGGCCCGTCCCGTTTCGACGCGGCCATGGAAGCGGTTGAACCTGCGAGTGGAAAACGGATCGGAAGCCAAATTCAGTCCATGGAGATGCGGGCAAGTCTCTCTATATAGGGGCCATGACACTGACTCCGAAAGGCCCCGTCGCCACCGAGATCGAAGCGCGGCTGCGCGTTGCCCTGAACCCCGAACAACTCGCCGTCATTGACGACAGCGAGATGCATCGGGGCCACGCCGGACATGACGGCAGCGGCGAGAGCCATTTTACGGTCGAGGTTGTCGCCGCAGATTTTACCGGCCAGAGCCGCGTGGCGCGGCAGCGGATGGTGAATGCGGCGTTGGCCGACCTGTTGCGGGACAAGGTGCACGCCCTCGCCATCAAGGCGCGCGCGCCCGGCGAATGACGGCGCGGGCGAAGCGTCCGGCGGCGCGATTGTTGCTCTGCGATCCTGATGGGCGGTTGCTGCTTTTTCGTTTTACGCCGGACGATCGGCCGCCTTTCTGGTGCACGCCGGGCGGAGCGCTCGATCCGGGCGAGACATATGAACAGGCGGCGCGCCGCGAACTTCTGGAGGAAACCGGCATCGATGCCGATCCGGGGTCGGTGGTTGCCGAGCGCCAGGTGCTGTTCACGACAATCGAAGGCGTCGATGTGGAAGCGGACGAGCGCTATTTCGTCGTGCGCGCGCAGAATGATAGCGTCGATCCGGCCGGGCATACCGAACTGGAAAAGCGCGTGATGCAGAGCTGGCGGTGGTGGACCATCGCGGAGCTGGCGGCGGCGGAAGAACCCTATTTCCCGGAAGATCTGGAAATGCTGTGGGCGGAGGTCGGTGTGGCCGCCGGTCGTGCGGGATGATACAGGATAAGCCATGACCCTAGACGAACTCGTTATCCAGACGATCACGCCCACTTCCCACAATCTGGGCGATTTTCGCGTATCGCGGGCGTTGCCTTCGCCGGGAAGGACGATGGTGGGACCGTTCATCTTCTTCGATCAGGCGGGGCCGGCAAAATTCGGACCGGGCGAGGGTGTGGACGTGCGTCCGCACCCGCACATCAATCTCGCCACCGTCACCTATATGTATGAGGGCGCATTCCTGCATCGCGACTCCCTCGGGTCGGAGCAGTTGATCGAGGCGGGCGCAGTCAACCTGATGACGGCAGGCAAGGGCATCGTCCATTCCGAGCGTTCACCGGAGGATGAGCGAGGACGGGCGTCGAAGCTGTCTGCGATCCAGACATGGTTGGCGCTGCCCGACCGTAACGAGGAAATGGATCCGGCGTTCGAGCATGTGCCTGCAGACCATTTGCCGGTGATCGATGGCGGCGGGGCGCGGGCGCGTGTCATCATGGGCAGCCTGTGGGGCGAGACCGCGCCGGTCACGACCTATGCCGGGACGATCTATGCCGATATCCAGCTGGCGCCCGGCGGCAGCATCCCGATTGAGGCCAGCGCGGACGAGCGAGCCATCTATGTATCGGGCGGCGATGCGGCGCTGGATGGTCGGGCGCTGGCGGTGCAGACGCTTTATGTGCTGCGGCCGGGAGTCGCGGCGACGCTGATGAGCGTGGACGGCGGGCGCATCGTGCTGTGCGGCGGGGAAGCGTTCACGACGCCGCGGCACGTGTGGTGGAATTTCGTGGCGTCGACCAAGGAGCGGCTGATGCAGGCGCGCGAGGACTGGGAGGCGATGCTCTTTCCCCTGATCCCCGGAGACGATGTGGAATTCATTCCGATCCCGCAGGGGCGACCGAAAACGGTCAGCTATCCCTGAAGCTGATCGTGGAATCGGCCGGCCGGGTAAGGCCGGAGGTCAGAACAGGCCAGGCGTTTCGCGCTGTGCGGGGCTTGGGCGGGCGGGCGTCAGCAACTCAACCTGATCGTGGCTGCGCGCCGATTGGGCGGTGACGCCACCGCTGATCGGGGAGCAACTGTTTCCTTTCAGAAATTCAATAGCTTGCCGTGTCATGCCCTCGTTGGGGTCGCCAAGGGCGTAGGAAATATCGTCGTCGGCGCGGCAGGTCGGCAGGGAACCGGCGAGGCCGGTGTAATAATCGGCGTTGCCCGCGCTGTTCTGGGTGGCGAAGGCGATAACGCG
>Ga0209066_10001204_pt1 | contig 35087 bp, 18 predicted proteins | sample All_14_2_FD_187198 | JGI IMG/M metagenome (GOLD analysis project Ga0209066, IMG submission 187198) | Freshwater microbial communities in response to fracking from Pennsylvania, USA - Allegheny Zone_MetaG_DW_15 (SPAdes) (version 2) ... | reverse complement strand
TATAATAGTTATGGCCCCACCGAGACTACGGTGACCGCAACCATAGCGGCACTACAGCCGGGAGATGCTATTACTATAGGAATACCATTGCCTAACTATGCGCTGGCCGTGGTGGATGAAAAACTTAATCCATTGCCTTTTGGTGAAAGGGGAGAACTGGTAATAGCAGGCCCGGGACTGAGTAACGGCTATATAAACCGCCCGGAGCTGACCAGTGAAAAGTTTGTACAGAAACCTGAATCGCTACATGAGCTGCCGGGTGGCAGAATATACCGTACGGGTGATGCTGCCGTAATAAATGAGGATGGTAGTATAGACTTTCAGGGCAGGTTTGACGACCAGGTAAAGCTGAGAGGGTATCGTATAGAACTGGGAGAGATAGAAAACCAGCTGAGCAGTCTTACTGATATTACAGCAGCTGCAGTTGCTGTAAAGAAAGATATAAATGGCCAGGACCATCTGGCAGCATATGTGGTGTGTGATGACCCTGTGCGCATGAATCAGCAGAGTATCAGAGAGGAAATGGCAAAAGTACTGCCCGCCTATATGGTGCCTGCGGTAATAGTGCAGCTACCGGAGATGCCCAGGCTGCCAAGCGGTAAGATAAACCGGAAGGCGCTGCCAGTGCCTGCTATGCTGCTGGAGAATATGACCACTATTACAGATGAGGTAATAGACATTGATGCTCCGGTAGAGGACAGGCTCATAAATGTATTAAAGCAATTTTTCCCTAACAGGGCTATTACCTCTGAGCAGGATTTCTTTACAGACCTCGGCGGTCATTCGCTGCTGGCTGCGGCAGTGGTATCCCGGCTGCGTAAGGATGCAGCTCTGCCTCAGGCATCACTGAAAGATTTGTATCTGCACAGGCCGCTGAGCAATGTAGCGGCGCACTGGGCTTCAAAGCCCGTAGCCGGCATCAAGGCGAAAAAGGTGTTTAATACCATACCGCCATTACGCTTTTATACCTGCTGGGCAGCGCAGACCATATCTCTGCTACTCATGTATGGACTGTTTGCCATACAGATATTCTTTCCCTATCTGGGCTACTATATAGTAAAAGAAGATTCCAATAATATACCTTATGCGATAGGCACTGCATTATGTCTGTTCCTTTTCATCCCTCCTTTCTTTGCCTTGTGCAGTATAGTGATAAAATGGCTGGTGATAGGGCGTATGAAGGAAGGTGATTATCCGCTATGGGGTAGCTATTATTTCAGATGGTGGTTTGTGAAAACCATGCAGCGTCTGCTTCCTTCCCAGTTCCTCAATGGCACACCACTATATGGGGCTCACCTGCGCAGGCTGGGTGTAAAAGTGGCAAAGGATGCACAACTGGCTGCGCTCACTATAGGTGCAGAAGATCTGGTGACCATAGGCAGTGATGTCAGCATCAGCTCGGGTGCGGTGCTGAACAATGCATGGGTAGAGAATGGCATGCTGAAGCTGCGCCGGATACATCTGGGTGACCATGCATATATAGGTAGCTGTGCCGTAATAGCCGGTGATACTACTATTGAGGCCTGGGGTGAATTGCAGGACCTTAGTTATCTGCCTGCCGGTAAAACCATAAAAGAAGGTGAAGTGTGGCAGGGTAGCCCAGCAGTACTGAAGGAAAAGAAACTGCCTGAGGAATTGCCGCAGCCGTTGCCGGTATCGGCTGGCCGCAGACGTGCATTTTCAGGTATATTCCTGCTTTGTCTGTTGGTGTTTCCTGTTGTAGTATTGCTACCACTGCTGCCTACTATCATCATTATTCATAATCTGGATAACTCTACGTCAGATTATGACTTCAGTTACTTAACAGTAACGCCCTCTCTTGCATTGAGCTACATAATACTATTTACTCTTACTACCGTTTTATTGTCGCGTTTATTGCAGTGGGGTATAAAGCCGGGTAAGTTTCCTATTTACAGCCTGTTTTACGTAAGGAAGTGGTTTGCTGACCAGCTCATGTCACTTTCCCTTATCGTTATGCATCCTATGTATGCTACGGTATATGTGTCGCTGTTATTCAGAGCGCTGGGGTCAAAGGTGGGTAGTAATACAGAAATATCCACAGCCAGTAGTGTAACCCACCCCCTGCTGGAAATAGGTAGTGATGCCTTTGTAGCAGATGCGGTGACACTGGGTGAGGCCGATGTGCGCGGGCAACAGCTGATACTGGAGCATACGGTGATAGGGGATAACAGCTTTGTAGGCAACAGTGCGCTCATTCCCCAGGGGTATATGTTGCCGGAGCGTATGCTGATAGGTGTACTTTCCACTCCACCATCAGGTGAGCAGATAGCTGGTACCGATGCGCGGGACTGGTTTGGCTCTCCTGCTATTCCATTGCCCCGGCGGCAGGAAAGCCGCACCTTTGCAGCTACCCAGACATTACGGCCTACGCCAGCCAGGTTACTGGCCCGAAGTCTTGTAGAATTTATCCGGATAATACTCCCGGAAACCACTATTCTCATCTGCAGTATTCTGTTTATTGCATATTCTGACAATCTGGTGGTAGATAAGCCCTGGTGGCGTGTAGCTATGGAATTGCCCTTCTACTACCTATTCTTCATGGGAGTGCCGGCCCTGCTGGTAACTGTGATACTGAAGTGGCTGTGTGTAGGCAGGTATAAACCGGAGCAGCAACCTATGTGGACGCTGAGGGTATGGCTGAGCGAGGCAATAACCAGTACTTATGAGTCGCTGGCGGTACCGTTTTTGCTGGATTTTATGAAGGGAACACCATGGCTACCTATGGCTCTGCGGCTGTTTGGGGTGAAGATAGGGCGAAGAGTATGGATGAATACCACGGATATTACGGAGTATGATATGGTGGAGATAGGTGATGATACTGCTTTTAATGAAGATTGTGGCCCGCAAACACATCTGTTTGAAGACAGAGTGATGAAAGTGGGTAAAATAAAAATAGGACAGCGCTGCAGTATAGGTGCGCGCAGTATCATACTTTATGATAGTGAGACCGGAGATGATGTAAATGTAGAGGCTCTGTCACTGGTAATGAAAGGCGAAAATCTGCAGGATGAGACAGACTGGATAGGTAGTCCTGTGCGCCCTGCATAACCTGCTGCAAGTATGGCATCAGTTATGCCTCATCTTTATGTAAGCGATTATCAAACCTTTTCTTTCAGTCTGTACCGTACCATGCGCGTACCGGGTTCTTTGCCTGAAGAAATAGTAATAAAGCAGTTGGTGTTGTTGGAAAACGTGTATTCATAATCTTTGCATGATGTATCCTGAAGCATCACTTTATGTTTTGCCATTACCCTTAGTATGAAGGGGATACGTGCCGATGGACCTTTATCAATAGAGCCCATAGGTCTGAGGCCAAAACATTTGGCCGGAATCATCCCTGCCGGCTCATCAAAGGTTTTTGTGACTTTGAACTGGGGGAAGTAAACCGAGCGCTGCTTCACTTTGCCATTCTCTCCGTAGGTAAAGTTTTCTACATGTACAATGTCTTTATTGTTATCATTGAGGCGCACCTCTTTGTACATGACGTTCTTTTTATCGTAGTACTTTTTAGTATAGAATTCTACTTTCCCGTTGAAGTATGCACATTCCTGTTCTACAGATTCGCCGGAGCCTTTGTCTGTGCTGTAAGTAAACAATTTTTTATACACGTTGCCATTAGTACTACTGTTGCGTATATGAGATGATATGCGTTTTTTGTCGTCATAGCGCCATTCATTACGCTCAAGGAGATTATCGTTTTTATAGTCTTCCTGTTTTATCAGCTGCCTGCCGGGGTTAAAGTAGTATATCGTTTTATACACATTTTTATCGTGCCCACGCACCGCTTCTGTAAGTACCACGGCGCTATCGGCAGCGATGTATGTACGCATACTATCTGTGACAAAAAGGCGTACTGTATCGGTATAGTCACATCTGTAGGAATACTCGTGAATAATGGTGCCTGTATTGTATGTTTTCCATCCGGCCTTGAATGTATGTTGTGCACTTACGGCACCTGAACACATTAATAATGGAATGGAAAGAATGGCATGCAACTTCATGGTACAGTGGTGACGGATGAGCGAAATATGATACAAAATAAATAAGTCAGGAAACAAGCTTCACCGTTTTTTTATCACATCATGTGGATATGTGTTTTTCCGGTACGATATTCGTTGCGCAAAAATGCAGCAGTAAATATCCATTCAGCATGAATAACAGAAGAGTAGTATTATACATTGCCATGAGTGCAGATGGTTATATAGCCAGAGAAGATGATAATCTTGACTGGCTTAGCATGGTAGAGCGGCCGGGAGAGGATTATGGTTATAATGAGTTTGTAGCTGGCGTAGATACCGTAATAATGGGGCGTCGTACTTATGATAAGGTGTTGTCTTTTGGTGTAGCGTTTCCGCATAAAGGCAGGCAGTGCTATGTATGGACTAAGAGCCGTGCAGGAAATGATGAAAATGTCACCTTCTGGAACAGTGAAATATCAGAACTGATTGCCACATTAAAAAAGGAACCGGGAAAAGATATATTTATTGATGGTGGTGCGGAGCTGGTTCATGCCCTGATGAAGGGAAATCTGATAGACCGTTATGTAATTTCGGTTATTCCTTGTTTCATTGGTGGGGGTATCAGACTCTTTCGGGAAGGGGTGGCAGACATCGGGCTGAAGCTCATTAACTGTGCCAGTTATTCTTCGGGTCTTGTGCAGCTATGTTATGAGCCGGAAAAGAAATGAACTGCTGAATGCTACACATTTTGCAGGCGTTCAATCCGTGGTTATGCATGAGTGTCCGGATGGTTATGCAATCTTATATATACTGTCAGTGAACTACTTAAAATTAACAACTTGTACAGCCTTGTTTTCATATTTTCACGCATCTGTCCGTTATGACTCGTAAGCAACTCAGGTGGCGTATATATTACATGTGGCAGTATTTCCCTTTCACATTGAACACACTTCTGTGTGCTCTTGCTGCATGGCTGTCATTAAGACTGCTCTATCAGCCACCACCCAAAGGTGATTACCCATCTCCGTTTATGCCGTTTATTATCCTTATGGGTAAGCTGGCATTCTGGTTTGTAGTGGCATTGGTACTGGTTTCTATGTTCAGTACACTGGCCAGCTATTTTTACTACACCTGGCTGCATGGTGTGAAGGGAACTGTAATGAATGTGGAGTTTTCTACAGAGACACGGCGTGGTAAAAAAAGCCGGTTATATCTTACGGCACATCTCGAAGGGGTTTTCCGGCCATTGCTTGGGTTTGTGAAAGGGCGTCTTTATTATGATGATAATGTCATGACCGATCATTTTGCACTCATGACTAACAGGAGAAAGCCAGGGAGTGTATTCAGGGCCGGCATAAGTGGCAAAAACCGTCTTTATCTGCCCGATGTGAAGGAGTATGACCTGAAAGGTGGTTTCATATATTTTCAGGATATGCTGCATATATTCTCACTGGCAGTGGCCCAGCCTGTTACTGGTCATTTCTACCGTCCTCCGGTACTTATGGGGGAGAAAGATGCAGAGGTGTACCCTAAGAAAACTGAGAATATGGATGTGCGTATAGAGCAGCTCAGAAGGGTAGAGGGCGAGTATCTGAATTATAAAGATTTTGAAAGTGGTGATGATGTACGGCGCATTGTGTGGAAGGTATATGCCCGTAACAGGGAGCTGGTAGTGCGTATACCGGAGCTGTATGAGCCCTATGCATCTCATTTGTATTTCTATGCATCATTTCATGCGGCTGTAAAGCGGCAATGGTTACAGGAGGGATACCTGAGAGAGATGCTTAACTATTACAAGAACTGTGTATGGACAATATATGATACACTGGGGAAAAAAGAATGGGATGTACGTTTCATTGCCGATCAGGCGCTGGCCCCGGAAGAAGCACCCGAAGATGAAAAGACAGCCCGTATCATTACAAACAGCAGCTGGCACCAGGATAAGGATTTGATACAGTACTTTAATCCTAAAACAGGGGCAGTATTATGTATCTCTTCTTTTACCGATGCTGCGCAGCTAAGTGAGTTGCTGGAGCGGTGTGATAATTCTACAGTAATATATTTTGTAAAGACATCTGCAATTCTTCGCTCTTTTGCTCCGCTTACATGGATAAGCCGACTAATATTTTTACCACCATCAGACCGGCTGTCCCGTCTGCGCTCCCGCTGGGCCATATCGCCTATGCGCCTGCAGATACAGAAAAGAGAGCGTGAACTGGAGCGCATACTCAAGGATAGCCATGTTACATGGACTGTTATATAAAGAAAATTTCCGGGTTGTGAAAAATGAAGCATCAGGGAGCAAAAAGGTTCCCTTTTTAGCGTTACCTTTGCACAATTTGTTTTTTCAATGGGTGCAATAGTCAATTCTACGCCTGCATGGCTTATGCTGCAGGACGGTACATGTTTCGAAGGGAAATCGTTTGGTGCAAAAGGCACTGCAGGCGGTGAAATATGCTTCAATACTGGTATGACAGGGTATCAGGAGGTGTTTACAGACCCTTCTTATACCGGGCAGGTACTGATAATGAACAATGCATATACCGGAAACTACGGTGTAAAGGCCGATGACGTAGAAAGTGACTCTGTGAAAATCAGTGCACTAATATGTAAAAATGTATCTCACCGCTATTCCCGTATGATAGCGGATGATAGCCTGGAGAACTACCTTGTCAATAACAATATAGTAGCTATATATGACGTAGATACCCGCGCGCTTGTGCAGCACATACGCAGTAAAGGTGCTATGAACTGCGTTATATCAACTGAGCATGCCGATGAGGCTTCTCTGAAGCAGGCGCTTGTAAATGTGCCCGATATGGCCGGGCTGGAACTATCTTCACAGATATCTACCAAAGAGCCATATACACTGGGCGACAGCTCAGCCGGAATGCGCATTGCTGTTCTGGACTTTGGTGTAAAGAAAAATATCCTTAAATGCATGGCAGACAGGGGGGCATATCTTAAAGTATTCCCTGCAAAGACCAGCTTTAGTACACTACAGGAGTTTGCTCCTCATGGCTATTTCCTGTCAAACGGACCTGGTGACCCTGCATCAATGGGGTATGCCGTAGATTCGGTAAAAGAAATACTGGCAAGTGGCAGGCCTACCTTTGGTATATGCCTTGGTCATCAGCTACTGGCTCTGGCCAATGGTATCTCTACCTTTAAAATGCATCACGGTCACCGCGGACTGAATCATCCGGTAAAAAATCTGATTACAGGCAGGTCTGAAATCACTACTCAGAATCATGGATTTGGTGTGAATCCCGAAGCTGTGAGGAATTGTGAGGATGTGGAGATAACCCATGTAAACCTAAATGATAAATCCATAGAGGGTATCAGGCTGAAAAGCAAACCCGCTTTTTCTGTTCAGTACCATCCTGAAGCTACACCCGGTCCACATGACTCGCGTTATTTGTTTGATGACTTCCTGAAGCTGGTAAAAGAGCATATGTAAACAGGTATAACGAACCTATATAAGCTGGAAACAACCATATACTTTGCACTGGCAGCTATTGTAGCTGAGATACTGGGTACGGTTGGCGGCTTTGGTTCATCCTTGTTCTTCGTGCCGCTTGCCGGTTATTTCTTCGACTTTCAGTCGGTACTGGGAATTACGGCAGTATATCATTTGTCCAGCAACATGTCCAAGATAGCCCTATTCCGTCAGGGCGTGGACAAAAAGCTCATATATAGTATGGGTATACCTGCCATTATGGGGGTTATAGCAGGAGCATTACTCAGTAAATATGTAGCATCCTCTATACTGGAAACTGCGCTGGCAGTTTTTCTTGTTCTGCTCAGTGTTGTAATGCTGATATTCAGAAATCTTAGTCTGAAACCTGTAACTAGTGTAGCAGCTGGTGGTGGTGTGCTATCGGGGTTTCTGGCTGGCTTGTTAGGTACAGGTGGGGCTGTCAGAGGTATTGTACTGGCTGCTTTCAGACTTCCTGTAAAAACTTTTATTGCTACATCGGCCATCATTGACATGGGCATAGATATGAGCCGGAGTATTGTCTATTACACCAATGGTTACATGCATGCCGATGATATGTACCTGGTACCGATACTGCTTGTAGTAAGTATCCTTGGGTCTTATGCCGGCAAAAGAATACTGGAGCATGTTTCTGAAGAGCGTTTCCGCACGCTTACACTTTTTCTGGTATTACTTACCGGATTAGTGACACTGTACAAGCAGATTAGTTAGTACCAGTCATAACACCTGATGAAGATAACCATACCGGTCTTAATAAAGAAGGTGCCGCTGATAACGGCACCTTCTTTATAGTATTGCAGAAATACAGGCATCTGCTAGTTATATCTTACGTCCATTTCACGTATCAGATTTTTGGCATTTCCCATTTTGTCTATGAGAAACAGTACATATCTGATATCGCAAACGATGGTACGCTTATACTTTTTATCAAAAGCAATATCGCCGCTCATAGCTTCCCAGTTACCATCAAATGCGGTACCAATGAGTTCTCCACGTCCGTTTATTACCGGGCTACCTGAGTTACCACCAGTGATGTCATTGTTAGTGATGAAGCAGGTGTGTAATGTACCATCTGCATCGGCCCAGCGACCATAGTTCTTTTCCTTGTACAGTTCTACCAGTTCGGCAGGTACGTCAAACTCTTCGTCATTTGGTTTATACTTTGCCATCAGGCCATCCAGCGTTGTATAATAATTATATTTTACGCCGTCAGTTGGCTGGTAACTTAGTACTTTACCATAAGTGACACGCATAGTAGAGTTGGCGTCGGGGTACATTTTCTTACCCTTGTTCATTTTCATCAGCTCATGTACATATTCACGGGCAAGGTCACTTTTTTCATAATTGAACTCCTGAACCTTAGGCATAAGGTTTTTGCTGAAGTTGTCCATGAAGCTGACAGTGTACTTCATAGCGGCATCATTTTTCAGCCTGCTATAGGATGGTGCTTTGCAGAAAGCATTGAATTTGTTGCTGTCTGTAAGGAAGCTGCTGCTGTATACTGTGTTTGCATAAGTATAATATGGTGCTTTGCTGCTACCTGAAGCTCCATGGAGGATAACGCTGTATATAGCAGGTTGCTGATTGCGCGGCACATTCATGTAATACAGACGTGTCATCTCCGCAAACATTTCCTTGTCTGTAGCTTTTTCATAATCTTTCAGCGTAGCATGATAGGTATGTTTTGCCATTTCCACATACTTTTTCAGAGTATCGGCTGCCAGCTTGCCTTTATGCCTTCCATATGCATCATAAAGAGGTTTCAGACCTGCAGCCATACGTGTAAGTGCGGGAGCACGGAATGCTTCAGAGTAATATACTGTATGTTTGGCATATGGAGTATATTCTTCGTATGCTTTTTCAAAGCTGGACATCAGATCTGTAGACCGTCCTGTTTCCTGCTGCCACTTTACGAATTTTGCTTCTGCTTTTTGCTTCTGCTCTACCACATTAAGACGCTTCAGCTGTTCTGTCTGTCCTATGAAATACTTCCAGTAGTTAGCTATGCGTGAGTAAGAAGATGTAAGCTGGAGGTATACAGCTTTGTTCTTATCCATGTGGCTTTTCATTATTTTCAGGCGCAGGTCGCGGCAGTTAACTATAGAAGGGTTCACATCATTGATGGCAAGGTTTACACCATATGATACTTCATATCTGTTTGTACGGCCAGGATAACCCATAATCATGGCATAATCTCCCTCTTTTACACCCTTAGCTGATACAGGCAGATATTTTTTAGGATGGTAGGGAACATTATCGGGGCTGTATGGTGCAGGATTATTATCCTTATCGGCATATACACGGAACATGGAGAAGTCTGATGTATGACGAGGCCACATCCAGTTGTCCGTATCTCCGCCGAATTTGCCCAGCGATTTGGGTGGTGTGCCTACCAGGCGCACATCGGTATAGCGTTTGTATATAAGCAGCAGATATTGGTTGCCATTAAAGTAAGATTTTACATTAGCTACCAGCTTGCCGCCTTTATTGCTGCGTGCTTCAATTTTCTTTGCTATTTCTTCCAGCTTTTCATTGTATTCTTTTCCGGTTGCTTTTCCTATTGCTTCCTGTACTTCTTCAGTTACATCTTCCATGCGCTGCAGGAATAGTGCGGTAACACCTTTTGCCGGTAGTTCCTCATCCATGTTATGTGCCCAGAAACCATTGTCCAGCAGGTTTCTGTCTACAGTGCTGAGTGTAGCGATGGCGTCATAGCCGCAATGGTGATTGGTAAGCAGTAATCCCTGGCCTGATATCATTTCGGCAGTGCAACCACCACCAAACTGAAGTATTGCATCTTTAAGACTGCTGTGATTGATACTATATATGTCGTCTTTGCTAAGGCGGAGTCCCAGCCTTTGCATTTCCTCATAATTTTTGCCGATAAGCATGGGGATCCACATACCTTCATCAGCTTTTGCTGTATACAGACCTACTGCAGCAGCAAACAATAGCAACATTTTTTTCATTAATTTATCAGATTTGAATAGCCATAAAAATTTAAGGCACACAAATATAATTTGTGTGCATCATAAAACATTGGGTAAAAAGTGGGGGAGATTGAAAAAGTGGAGGAGTAACACTACATCCCAAAAAAGTAGCACTGTGTGCTACTGAATATCAATGTTATAATATATGACACTACAAATTAAGCAGCTTGTAAAGGTCTGCTTAATACAGCTGAATATGATATGGAAAAAGCAAAGAAAAGATAGCCCGGAAGCTGTGAGGCCGGGCTATCTGTATATAGTATGCTTACCTACTAATACCAGTGGTAGTAATGCAGGTGGTTATGTTCTTTCATTTCGCTCTTCCAGGCTTTCTTGTGAGCTTTACGATGCTTGCGTGCAGCAGCAAAAGGCCTGTCCTGACAAAGCTTTTTACGGGCTTTCACCTCTTTTTTATCGGCTTTCCAGTCTTTTTTCCATGCTTTATAGCAATGGAATTCACGGGATTCGCACCTTGAATCGTCATCATGGGCAGATGCGCTGTTAGCGCCTATAAGTGCTACTGACAAACACGCTAGTAAGAAGTAGTTTTTCATCAATTTCAGTTTTGTGAAGGCAAGATAGAAATAATATCCCAGTTTACATAGCCAATACAACATTTTTTTTCGGGATAGCATTCTGAAATTGTGCTGATATTAAGTGTAAGTAATATCAGGCACAGATATGTAGTTAATACGACCGGTTATCTATTGTTATTATGTCCTTTGTTGTTCACTCTATTACAAAAGCACTGTTCATCATTATAGACTGGTGGTGCTGTATCACATATAGCTTCTGCCATGCATAATATGGTCAATGTAAGGTGTAATATGATGTCTTGTGTCAATGATGGGATAACTTGTTATTTTTGAAGTTCTAATTCCAGAGATGCAGGTACAATTATTTATTCCTTGTTTTGTAGACCAGCTTTATCCCCAGACCGGGATGAATATGGTGAAAGTATTGGAAAAGCTGGGTTGCAGTGTTACTTATAACCATAAACAGACCTGTTGTGGCCAGCCGGCATTTAATGCCGGCTACCGGGATCAGGCCCGCTCTGTAGCCCGTAAATTTCTGCACGACTTTGACGGGCAGGGGTATATAGTAGGTCCTACAGGGTCCTGCACAGGCTATATCCGTAACTTTTACGACAAGCTTTTTGAAAACAGTAGTGAGCATAATCTTTGTAACACGGTTCAGGGAAATGTGTTTGAATTTTCAGAGTTTATAACGCAGATTCTGAAAAAAGAGGATGTTGGCGCTATGTTAAATGGGAAGGCTACCTACCATGATGCCTGTGGCGCACTAAGGGAATGTGGTATAAAGGAAGCGCCGCGCAGGCTGCTGTCGCATGTAGCTGGTCTGGAACTGATAGAAATGGCAGAGTGTGAGACCTGCTGTGGTTTTGGAGGCACTTTTGCGGTAAAATATGAGCCTATATCTATAGGGATGGCACAGGTAAAAATGAAGAGTGCGTTAGCAACAGGCGCTGAATACATCATTACTACCGACGTATCATGCATGATGCATATGCAGGGATATATAGATAACCATCGCCTGCCACTACGTACAATGCATATAGCCGATGTACTGGCAAGTGGGTGGTAACTACTCTTTTGTTGGCGTCTGCTCTGGCCTCAGTATCAATCTCAGTGTGGTATCATCGGTAAAGTAGCTGATAGCCCAGTTGATAAAAATGAAAAACCTGTTGCGAACACTGAGTATGAGCATCAGATGCAGGAACATCCATGTAAACCAGGCTATTCTTCCCTGAAAGCTGAAATGAGGAAGGTCTACAACCGCTTTATGTTTGCCCACTGTAGCCATAGAGCCGGGTGACTTATAACGGAAGGGTAGTGGGGCTTTTCCTGAAACAGCTTTTTTAAGATTGGCAGCCAGGTTTTTGGCCTGGTTTATTGCCACATTGGCCAGTTGGGGGTGGCCTTTAGGGAAATCACTTGTTTCCATGTATGCCACATCGCCTAGGGCGTACACATTGTCACAGCCTTTTACCTTATTATATTCATCGGTAGCTATTCTGTTACCTCTTACTATACTGCTTTCCGGTATACCTGCGGGTACATTGCCCCTGATACCAGCACTCCATATCATGGTTCTGGTTTTTATTTCAGTACCGTCTTTAAATGTCAGCGTCCTTCCATCATAGTCTGTAGCTATGGTATTGGTAAGCACTTTTACCCCCATGTCTTCCAGGTATTGCTGCGACTTTTTCTGAGCCTCACTGCTCATAGCCTGGAGTGTATGCGCGCCACCTTCTGCCAGGTATACGTTTAGTTTGGAAAAGTCCATATCGGGATAGTCCCGTGGCAGCACATATTTTTTCATCTCTGCCAGTGAGCCGGCCAGCTCTACACCTGTGGGGCCACCACCGGCTACCACTATATTCAGTATTCCCTCTTTTTCTTCTTCGTTTGCGGTAAGGGCATCTTCAAAATTCTGCAATATACGGTTACGCAATGCGATAGCTTCATTGGTAGATTTCATAGGCAATGCATACCGCTCAAAGTTTTTATTGCCAAAAAAGTTGGTAGTACAGCCGGTAGCAATGACCAGTATATCGTAAGGGTAGCTGCAATCGGTTGTCACCACATTTTTTTCTGTAGTATCTACACTGAGTATATTAGCTACTCTTACATGTACATCGCTGCTGCCCTGGAAAACTTTGCGCAGTGGGAATGAAATGGCGCTGGGCTCCAGTCTTGCAGTAGCTACCTGGTAGAAAAGTGGCTGAAACTGGTGAAAGTTGAGTTTGTCTATGAGCAGAACATCATATGCTGAGCCCTTCATTCTTCTGGCGAGTTGCAGTCCGGCGAAGCCTCCACCCAGAATTACAAGTCTCTTTTTCATATCGTGAGACATCATCTGAAATGCCGCTGCAAAGTTACCAAACAACAATGGGTATAACCAGGAAATAAGATAGAATCTGCTTCGTTTTATGCAATACTATTATAACAATTCCCTATGATTACTGTCCATTACATTTGTCTGGTTGTTTTGTTATGAATTGGGTAATGCTCATTATTGCCGGATTTTTTGAAACCTGTTTCGCTTTCTGCCTGGGTAAGGCCCGTTATGCCACCGGAATAGAGGCTCGCTGGTGGATGCTGGGCTTCTATTTGTCGTTGACGGTAAGTATGTTTCTGTTGTATAAAGCAGTGCAGACACTGCCGGTAGGCACAGCCTATGCTGTATGGACCGGCATAGGAGCCGCAGGCACCGCAATAGTGGGTATCCTGTTTTTCAGGGAGCAGACCGACTTTTGGCGCTTGTTTTTTCTTGCAACGCTGATACTTTCAGTAGCAGGACTCAAATTTGTTTCGGAATAACCGGCATAAATGCCAGTAGACGCAATAGCATACATTAAATAGATACATGAGTGGATATAAATACATAAAAATACCGCCTCCGGGGCGTATGGCTATGGAGCATTGCCGGGTTTCGGCATTGCTTCATAATATATTTGCGCGCTGCCGTACAGGAGATAAGGCTGCACGTGTGGTAATCTGTTATCAGCTGGACGATGTAGCGGAAGAGCTGCGGCAGATGGCTCATCTGTTACCAGCAGAGCTGAACCCTCTGCAATTACTGGCTGCAGAGCGAACTATTGCAGATGCAGAGTTTCGTTACGTATTTGTTTATCGTGAGAATCGCCCGGCAATATTCTTTTACTTTCAGCTGTATACTATTACATCGCGCAACTTTGAACTGGAGGGAAGCAAGACGCTGGCCAGAAATCTCCTGAACCTGTTTCTGGATGTGAAGAAGGCAAGGGTGCTGGTGCTGGGTAATGCGCTGCGTAATGGAGCTACCGCATGCTGTTACGACCCTGCGCTGGTACAGTTGTCAGACGTGGTAGATGCTGCCATTGCTGTTGCCGACAGGCTGGCAGATTCAGACAGTGCAAATGCCATTATTCTGTCACCACTCCCCAAAGCATCGGCTGCGGACATGCATACGCTTACATTGGCTGGCTATAGTACTCCCTGGGATGATTGTGTTATGGAAATGGAGGTATCTCCATCATGGCAGTGCCTGGACGACTATATAGGGGCACTTACCCGTAAGTACAAGACCAGGGCCAGAAAGATACTGGAGTCTGTAAGTGAGTTATCGGTAGTATTGATGTCAGCCGCAGAGCAGGAGCAATACAGGGAAGACATGAAGCGTCTTTTTCAGCAGGTGGTAGATAAGCAGTCATTCACATTGTCCAGGTCGGGTGCGGCATACCTTGGTGCATTGAGTGATGTTTATGGCGATGATTTTGAGGTGTGGGGGTATTTTCATGGTGAGCAGCTTGCAGGCTTTTTTACCGGCATCATTACGGAGGACAAGTATGAAATATTTTATGTGGGTATAGATAGCGATATGAATGATAAGTACTCAATATACTTTCATATGCTGTTCAAAGGGCTGGAAAGAGCCATAGAGCTGGGCAGGGCAAAACTGTGTCTGGGGCGCACATCACTGGATGCCAAGGCTAGTCTGGGTGCAAGGCCACAGGAAACAGGATACCGTATTAAGTGGCGGCATATCCCCGATGTTGCTATAGGTTGGTTGTCCCGCTATTTTGCTGCAACAGATGGGAGATGGAAGCAAAGAAATCCCCTTAAATCTGTAGCAGAACCGATAGGATAATTCATAATGTACCCATGAGGGCAGGCCGTTTCATACAGTTTCCCTCACAGTTAATTACACTACATTTGCATACATTGAAAAAGCAGAATAAAGACATAAAAGAAATCAAAGCCCGAAAAACCCGGCGTAGGATACGCCGGATATGGGTATTGTTTGTGCTCCTGGTTGTCACATTTGCATTACTGATAGTAGGTATTGAAAATGGGATGGTAGGTTATATGCCATCGCTGGCAGAACTGGAAAACCCTCAGAATGCAGTTTCTTCAGAGGTGCTGGCTGCAGATGGGACGCTCCTGGGACGATACTATGTACAGGACAGGTCTAACAGTAAGTTCCATGAAATATCACCCAACATCATCAATGCGCTGCTGGCTACAGAAGATGTGCGCTTTTATGATCATGCAGGCATAGACCCGGTAGCCACTATAGCTATCCCTTTTTATGTGCTGATGCAGAAGAAAAGAGGTTCTTCAACCATCACGCAGCAGCTGGCAAAAAATCTTTTCCCCCGTGAAAAGAAGAGTATGCTTACCCTGCCATTTATGAAGCTGAAGGAGTGGGTACTGGCTGTGAAACTGGAACGAAACCTTACCAAACGCGAGATATTAACGCTTTACCTGAATACGGTACCTTTTTCTGACAATGTATATGGTATAAAAAATGCCTCTCTTACCTTCTTCAGCAAAACGCCCGATAAGGTAAGTATAGATGAGGCGGCAGTACTGGTAGGTATGCTGAAGGGCAATACCATATATAACCCGCGTACCCATCCCAAAAGGGCGCTGGGACGCCGTAATGATGTGCTGGGGCAGATGGTGAAGTACAATTACATTACCGATGCGCAGTATGAAACGCTGAAAGCGCAGCCAACACCGCTGGATTATCATAAAATAGATTATCATGACGGGCTGGCACCTTACTTCAGGCAGATAGTGGAACAGACGGTAAAGGACGTGTGTAAAAAGCTGAAAAAGCCAGATGGCACACCTTATGACATATATAAGGATGGGCTGAAGATATACACTACAATAGATATGCGCATGCAGCGCTACGGAGAGGCGGCTGTAGAAGAGCATCTCACCACCCTTCAGAATCAGTTTCTGGCGCAGCCGGGCTATGTAGATGGGAAGGTGTGGACCCGTAAGGGCGCTACACAGACCATACTAATGACGGCCATTAAATCGTCCGACCGTTATCAGATGCTGCGGGGGCAGGATATGACAGAGGAAGATGTGCTGAAGGAAATGGCAAAGCCTATAAAGATGAAGGTGTTTGCCTGGAACAAAAGCCGCTACAAGGATACAGTAATGAGTCCTATAGACTCTATAAAATACATGAAGCTGTTCCTGCAGGCCGGTTTTATGGCAATGGACCCCTTTACCGGAGAGGTTAAGGCCTGGGTAGGTGGCATAGATCACCGCTTCTTTATGTACGATCACGTAAATGTGAATACCAAAAGGCAGGTAGGTTCTACCATCAAGCCACTGTTATACTCGTTTGCAATAGATAATGGGTTCTCTCCGTGCGGTATTGTGTCCACACATCCACAGGAATTTCCTGAGTTTCTGGACCATCCCTATGATGCGGGTGGGGGAGATGATGGAGATATACCTATGAAAACGGCTCTGGCGAAATCTATCAACAATGCAGCGCTGTATATACTGAAGCAGGTAGGTATAGAGCCGTTTGTGGATTTTGCACAGAAGTGCGGTATTACCAGCCGTCTGGACCCTGTACCGGCTATTGCCCTGGGGGCGGCAGATATCTCACTGTTTGAGATGCTGGGAGCATATACCATGTTCCCTAACGGAGGGATGCATACAGAGCCATTCTTCCTTACCAAGATAGAGGATAAGAATGGTATGCTCATACGCAGCTTTGCTGCCAAGCAGAAAGAACTGATAAACCGTAATACTGCATTTAAAATGGTGAAGATGATGCGTGGCGTGGTAAACGGGGGCACAGGTAGCAGGCTGCGCTACCGCTATAAGATATTTAATGATGCTGCTGGTAAGACCGGTACTACCAACAATCAGGCCGATGCGTGGTTTATAGGTTATACACCACAGCTGCTGGCCGGGGTGTGGGTAGGCTGTGACGACCGTATATTCCGTTTCCGTACAGAGAAGCTGGGGCAGGGTGCCGCTGCGGCGTTGCCCATATGGGCGCACTTTATGAAGCGTGTCTATGCCGACCCTGCTACAGGTATCAATCCTGAGCAGAAGTTTATAGCGCCTGAGGGTTTTGATGATTGTGAGGCCGACCCTTCATTTTATGATGCTACTTCCGTGCAGACCGATGCTGACGAGAAGCCCGCACCACCAACTACCCGTGACGATTATTAAACCTTTGGAAATTTTATTCTTTCACATTACCTTTGCCGCCCGTAACTGGGTATCAGTTAGTTCCATGGTGTAACGGTAGCACAACAGATTTTGGTTCTGTTTGTTCTGGTTCGAATCCAGATGGAACTGCTTCAAAGAAAGAACAATGGCCTGAAGCGATAAGCTATCAGGCCATTGTTTTTTTGTGCTATTAGGTATCGTGGCCGAAGCTGCTGCGGCCTGTGAGCCGCCCTGTTAGATATACGAAAAAAGGCACCAATCTGGTGCCTTTTGTAGCGAGAACAGGGATCGAACCTGTGACCTTCGGGTTATGAGCCCGACGAGCTACCGCTGCTCTATCTCGCGATGTGGATGCAAAGGTAAGCAAACAGAATCATTCACCAAATAATTACACAAAATTAATCCATCGTTATTTGTATGAGCCTGTAGAGATGGTTTTATACGTTTTGTCATTGTTTTTGCGTCTTTTCCGGTCCGCATGACAGAATTTCTGCCATTATTTCACAAAATCAGGAATGGCATATCTATTGAGTGCATAGTAATAAACACATTTGATATATGGGAAAAATAATAGGAATCGACTTAGGCACCACGAACTCATGCGTATCCGTAATGGAAGGTAGCGAGCCGGTGGTGATTGCAAACGACGAGGGTCGCCGCACCACTCCTTCGGTAGTGGCGTTCCTTAAGAACGGTGAACGTAAGGTAGGTGACCCTGCCAAGCGTCAGGCCATTACCAATCCTCACAATACCATTCAGTCCATAAAGCGTTTTATGGGCCGCAGGTTTGATGAGGTTACCAATGAGATATCGCACTTTACCTACAATGTGGTAAAAGGTGAGAACAATACTCCCCGTGTAGATATAGACGGTCGTCTTTACACACCGCAGGAAATATCGGCTATGGTACTTCAGAAAATGAAGAAGACTGCTGAAGATTTTCTGGGTCAGGAAGTAAAAGAAGCAGTTATTACCGTACCGGCATACTTTAATGATGCGCAGCGCCAGGCTACTAAAGAGGCTGGCGAAATAGCAGGTCTTACTGTGCGCCGTATCATCAACGAGCCTACAGCAGCAGCTCTGGCTTATGGCCTGGACAAGCAGCAGAAAGATAGCAAGATAGCAGTATTTGACCTTGGTGGTGGTACGTTCGACGTATCGGTACTGGAGCTGGGTGATGGCGTGTTTGAAGTAAAATCAACCAATGGTGATACTCACCTGGGTGGTGATGACTTTGACAAGGTAATCATGGACTGGCTGGCAGAGGAGTTCCGCAAGGATGAGTCTATGGACCTCCGCAAGGACCCAATGGCATGGCAGCGATTGAAGGAAGCTGCTGAAAAAGCTAAAATCGAGCTTTCTTCTTCGCAGGAAACTGAGATAAATCTACCTTACATCACAGCTATTGATGGTGCGCCAAAGCATCTGGTACGCAAACTGAGCCGTGCACGTTTTGAGCAGCTGGCTGATAGTCTGGTAGAGCGTACACTGGAGCCATGCCGCAAGGCGCTGAAGGATGCCGGTATCAATGCATCAGAAATAGATGAAGTAATACTGGTGGGTGGTTCTACCCGTATTCCTAAAGTGCAGGAAGTAGTAGAAAAGTTCTTTGGCAAGAAGCCACATAAAGGTGTGAATCCTGATGAGGTGGTAGCTGTAGGTGCGGCTATACAGGGTGGTGTACTCACTGGTGATGTGAAAGATGTACTGCTGCTGGACGTAACACCACTTTCACTGGGTATAGAAACAATGGGTGGTGTAATGACAAGGCTCATAGAGTCTAACACAACTATCCCTACCAAAAAGAGCGAAACCTTCTCTACTGCAAGTGATAGCCAGCCAAGTGTGGAAATCAATGTACTGCAGGGTGAGCGCCCAATGGCGAAGGACAATAAAAATCTGGGACGCTTCATACTGGACGGTATACCACCGGCTCCACGTGGCGTACCTCAGATAGAAGTTACCTTCGATATAGATGCGAACGGTATACTGCATGTGGCAGCACGTGACAAGGGTACAGGCAAGCAGCAGAACATACGCATAGAAGCCGGTAGCGGTCTCAGCAAAGAAGAAATAGAAAGGATGAAGAATGAGGCGAAAGCTAATGAGGAGAGTGATAAAGAAGTACGTGAGCGTGTAGAAAAACTGAACAAGGCAGATAGTCTGGTATTCCAGTCAGAAAAGCAGCTGAAAGAGTATGGTGATAAGATACCTGCCGATAAGAAAGGTGCTATAGAAACCGCTCTGGAAGAACTGCGTGCAGCGCACAAATCAGAAAATCTGTCGGGAATAGACCAGGCAGAAGAAAAGCTGAATGCTGCATGGATGGCTGCAAGCGAGGATATGTATAAAGCAGGACAGGAAGGTCCTGCACCGGAGGGCGCAGCTGCAACAGCTGCATCTGAAGAGGGTGGTGTATCTGACGCTGAATACGAAGAAGTAAAGTAAGTGATATAAAGGTGAATGATAAGGGGTGATTCAGACCATGGTCTGAATCACCCCTTTGTTTTTTGTGGTGGCAATGCGTGTGTGCCGTTGGTGTGGATAACGGATATTAACTACCTTAGTTTTCTATGTACAGGGTATTGCTGATATTGCTGTTTATTATTGTTAGTAATGATTCTCATGCTCAGATTCGTTCATTACTGCATAATGGCTGGCAGTGTATGCCAGCAGGGAATTTGTCCCGCCGCATGGACGAATTATCAATGCCCGGAGCAAAGGTGCCGGGAGGTATGCCGGCTGTAGTACCCGGCACTATTCTTAGCACATTGATAGCTAATGGTAAGGTGCCTGATCCGTTTTATGGCATGAATAATAAGCAGATTCCAGATGTGAGTGTTGCCGGATGGGAAAAATATTCATATTACTACATCTGCGACTTTAAGGAGACTGCTTCAGCAGATGAGCATGTGTTTCTTACATTTCGTGGTCTCAATTATTATAGTCAGGTATATCTGAATGGTTATAAACTAAATGACTCTGTGCTTAGCGGTATGTATCTGCGGCGCACATTCGATATTACGCGGCAGCTCTCAAAGCATGGCAATAACCGGCTGGCGGTATATGTAGCACCACCTGTGCCACATGGCATACCCAATGGGGGGCAGGGGGGAGACGGTACTATAGCGCATAGCGTTACCAATCAGTATGTAGCGGGCTGGGACTGGATACAACCTATAGCCGACCGCAATACCGGGATATGGGACCATGTGATACTGGAAAAAGTACATAAAGTGCGTATTGAGGATGCACACATAGTACCCCATGTACCAGGCAGGCGCTATGCGGATGCAGGTGTGCAGCAGTCGGCATATATGGAGGTGTCTGTCAGTCTGCATAATCCGGGGCGGAAGCCGGTAGCCGGAACGGCATATTGTACTGTAGCGGGAATAAAGGATAGTGTAAAGGCAACGCTGAAGCCTGGTGAGCACAGAACGGTGAAATTTGGCGTAAGGGAAGTAGTAAATCCACGCCTGTGGTGGCCTGCAGGTATGGGGGGGCAGTACCTGTACCCGGTGCATATAAGCTATAGTGCAGATGGTGTGCTTTGTGACAGTAATACTTATAACACCGGTATGCGGGAGATCACCAGCAGGTGGAATACCCATACCCAAAGCCGGGAACTGTACGTAAACGGGCAGCGTATGTTTGTAAAAGGGGCTAATTGGATATTGTCTGATGCGCTGCTGCGTTTTTCGCCACAGCGGTATGATGCAGAGGTGAGATATCACCGCGATATGAACCTGAATATGATACGCGTATGGGGTGGGGGAATTACAGAGCGGCCGGAATTTTATGAGGCCTGCGACAGGTATGGGCTACTCGTATTTCAGGATTTTTGGATGACCGGCGACTGTAACGGGCGCTGGTATGATACTTATAAAAAGGACGATACTACAGCACGCAGGCAATATCCTGATAGCCATGATCTGTGGCTGGCATCTGCTGCCGATCAGATAACTATGCTGCGCAATCACCCATCTCTCGCAGTATGGTGTGGTGGTAACGAAATACGGCCGCCGGCTGATATGCTTAAGGTGCTGAAGGATTCTCTGCTGCCGACCCTGGATAAGGGGCGCATATTCTTTGAATATTCCAATCACGACAGTATGTCGCTCCATGCGCATGACGGGCCATATACGATACAGCCCGATACATTTTTCTGGCAGCATCGCTCATGGGGTTTTAACTCAGAGGTAGGGTCTGTAGGTATTGGGGATATAGAATCGTTGCGAAGGTTTATTCCTGAAGATAATCTGGTGCCTCCGTATTACGATAAGCAGAAAAAAGCATGGGTAATAGACTCGGTATGGAAGTATCATAAATACAGTAGTTATGATTCATCGGTAGAAGCGTATGGTCATCCACATACAGCGAAAGAATTTGCCGCGCAGGCACAGCTGGTAAACTATAATCAATACCGGGCACTGATGGAGGGTACGAGAGCACATATGTGGGACTGGTACACAGGTGTGCTGGAGTGGAAAACCCAGAACCCATGGACAGCTATGGTAGGGCAGATGTATGATGTATATCTGGACCCTAACGCTTGTATGTATGGATTAAAAACAGGTGCCAGACCATTTCATGTTATGTATCATCCTGTAACAGGAGCAGTGTATGTGGTTAATGATGCCCATGTACCACATAGTGTACAACTGTCTTATAATATAATAGGTGCTGGAGATGCAACGGGTGAAGATGTAAGCACCATCATTAGTAAGGATACGGTATATTATATCCCTGCCGATACCGTAGTACATATTGCAGATATTGCCCGGTACAAGGTATCGGGAGGTTTTGTGAGTCTTGTGATAAATGATGTAAAGACTGCTACAGGAGACACAAATCTGTACTGGATACCGGATGATAACGGAAGTTATCGCTGGTTACAGAATATTGCTCCGCAGGGTATATTTATGAAAGCATCTGCACGCTACACCGACAATAATACAGTAGAGGTAAGCCTTGATTATAATGGTACCGGGGTGGCATTCTTTAATCATATAACGCTTGTGGACAGGAAGACCAGAAAGCGGTTAACTCCGTTATTTGCCAGTGATAATTATATCTCTTTATTCATGCCATGCCTTTTCCGAAAAGTGCAGCTGCAGTATGTACCACAGCCTGATGCTGATCCTGTAGTATGTATTGAGGGCTGGAATACCGGTCGGCGATATGTGGAAATAAGTAAGTAATTAAGTATAGCTACTACCATATGTTATACTTAATCAGGTGTACGCATTATACTTTAATGCTTCTTACTTATAACACCAGGTTATGAATTTCAAATAACAATGTATATATACCAAAAGTTAAAAATCATGTTTTGTCAACAAATCATGTTGCGTACTTATGGGGCAGGTAGCAATTTAATAACTTTAAGCTAACGTACTCATTTTGTTTGAATGTGGAAGTTAAAAGTGCCTGATAAACAGTTTGTTGGAAAGGTGAGCGTGTTTGCATCCTGCATGTTTTTTATGTTTTGGCATGTGTCATCTGTGCAAAATGATGCCTCTTAACGTTGGCGCATCTTTTTGTTAACAATCGGAAGATAGTTTTACGTTCATAAGAGGCTGTCAGCAGGTTTTGCAATGCTGGTAGTGGTGTTGATAGGGGAACCCGTTTCCAATATTGTTTAATGAGTCAATTACCGCTTATAAATTATCCGCTCAGTTAGAAAATGCAGTGAAATTGGCCTGACGTAGTCGGCTCCTGCCCGTTCCATTGTTTTGAGAAAATTTTAATATGACTACCGCTATATGCGGAGCATGGCGGAGCTTTTGACTTTCCGGTAAGAGTAATAAAATGAGTTTTTGAAATATTATATACGTAAATAAATAAAAATGAAGAAAAAGTTCCTTTTAGTTATCCCCTTGTCTGTATTGATGTTATGTTATTCTCTGATGGCATATAGCCAGAGTACCACATTTTCCTATACAGGAGGCGTACAAACCTATACCGTACCCTGCGGAGTTACTTCATTGAGTGTAGATGTTCGTGGTGCCCGAGGTGGTTACGGGTATGGTTCCTATTCCCGTGGTGGTTATGGTGGTCGTGTAGCATGTTCTCTTGCTGTTACTCCGGGGCAGGTTATATACATACATGTAGGTAGTGCCGGCAATAATGGTACATCATCTACATACGCAACCGGTGGCTATAATGGCGGTGCCAACTGTACTTATTACCGTGGCGGCGGCGGCGGTGGTGCATCTGATATAAGGATAGGGGGTACAGCCCTCAGCAATAGGGTAGTAGTAGCCGGCGGCGGCGGCGGCGGCGGTTATTATACTTCCAGCTCTAACTATTCCCGTGGCGGCGGTGGTGGTACCACTACGGGCCAGGCAGGGTACTATGCGGCCAGTAGTGGGTACTCAACTACATATTGCGGATATGGAGGTACACAGACCAGTGGCGGTTCGGGTGGTACTTACACCTCACCATATGGTGTTGCCGGTACTTTAGGTAGTGGCGGTACAGGAGGCTACTACGGCGGTGGTGGCGGTGGCGGCTATTATGGTGGCGGCGGCGGCACCCGTGGCGGTGGCGGTGGTGGTTCTAACTACGCTAATGCTACGTACGCAACATCTGTTTCTCACTCTCAGGATTATAATAACGGAAATGGCACAGTAATAATTACAGGTCTGGGTTTTGCAGCAAGCCCCGATACAATGTCCTTTGATTCATTGGTGGCAGGAACTTCATCAGTAGCGCAAACGACTACACTTTCTGCCAGTTATGCAGGTACAGGTCCTCTTACAATAACTCCTCCTACGGGATTTGAAGTGTCTCTGGATGGTACCACATGGTCGTCTTCAGCCATAACTTATTCATACGCAGGTACATCTTTTGCAGCCTTCACTTTACATGTTCGTTTCAGTCCGGCAACGGCAGGACACTTTGCCGGTACTATTGGCTTCTCCAGTAGTGGTATCTCATGCGGAATGGGCGTATCCGGTGATGCAGCAGGGCCATGTTCTGAAACTCCCGCACCTGGTGTTGTAGCTATAACTCCTACATCAGGGTCTACCGCCACAACTTTTGATTTGAGTCTTACCGGCTCTACAATAGCTGGTGGCATTACTTATCAGTGGCAATCATCTCCATATCCTACTTCCGGATTCAGTAATATACCGGGAGCTACAAACACTACTCATTCCTTCACAGGTATATCAGGTAATGTTTATTTCCGTGCATTGGTAGCATGTCCGTCTTTTGCACCTGCACATTCTAATACTGTTACAGCTGCCTCGGTAATAAGCTTTGCATATACCGGCGCAGTGCAGACATATACAGTACCCTGTGGTGTAACCTCAATACAGGTAGATATGAAAGGTGCCAGAGGTGGATTTGGCTATGGCTCTTATTCCCGTGGTGGTTATGGTGGACGTATAGTCTGCTCCCTGTCTGTAACTCCGGGCCAGGTATTATATCTTAATGTAGGTGGTTATGGTAATAACGGATCCAGCGGCTCTTATGCCAGTGGCGGATTTAACGGTGGTGCAGGTTGTAGTTATACGTATGGCGGCGGCGGCGGTGGTGCCACAGATATAAGGATAGGAAGCAATTCACTTAGCAACAGAGTAATAGTAGCCGGCGGTGGCGGCGGTGGTGGTTATTATTCTTCCAGTTCAAACTACTCCCGTGGCGGTGGTGGTGGTACCACTACCGGTCAGGCTGGTACCTATGGTGGTACTGTAGGTTATTCTTCTACTTATTGTGGCTGGGGTGGAACTCAGTCTTCCGGTGGCTCCGGCGCTACGTACTCTTCACCAGATGGCGGTGTAGGTACACAGGGCAATGGCGGTAACGGTGGTTACTACGGCGGTGGCGGCGGTGGCGGCTATTACGGCGGCGGCGGTGGTAGTCGCGGCGGTGGTGGTGGTGGCTCTAACTACGCCAATACTTCATATACGTCATCTGTATCGCACTGGCAGGACGATAATAACGGGAATGGTGTGATAACGCTTACTGGTACCGGTTATGGTATAGTACTGGGTACCGGTACACTTACATTTGATACATTAAGTCCCGGCGCTACTTCACTGGTGCAGACTACTACTATGTCTGCAGCACTGGTTACAGCCGGAGACTCTGTAATGATAACACCTCCATTGGGATATGAGGTGTCACTGAATGGCACTACATGGTCATCATCTCCTCTCGCTTATATATACAGTGGTACATCATTTTCAGGTGTGACCATATATATACGCTTCTCACCAGCTACACCAGGTAACTATAATTCCACAGTTGACATTAATGGCGGTGGTTTGTCTACCTGCGGTGTAAGTGTAGAGGGTGCCTGTACTCAGCCTTGTGATACAGTAACCCTGAATGCTGGTGTCCTGTCTCCTTCAGCACCGATACTCTGTACCCAGGGCGTAACGACAATTACGCCAACGGGTGCTACTTCAGATTTTGTAAATGGCCTTACATATCAATGGCAGGCATCAGAAGACAGCACTGTGTGGAATCCGATAGCCGGAGCAACATCAAGAGTATATGCGATGTCATTACCTATATCGGTTACTACTTATTACCGTCTGGTAATGGGTTGTGCTACCAATGCTACATCCGTAGATACCGCAATAGGCAAAGTAGTTGTAAATCCATCAGCAATACTTGGTGCTCCAACGGTATGTATGGAGTCCGTTGCAACACTGGCTGATTCTACTTCCGGAGGTACATGGTCATCATCTACACCGGGAGTTGCAACAATCAATGCCACAACTGGTATGGTAACACCTGTATCCATTGGCACTACCCGTATTACATATACGCTTACATCGTCCGGTTGTTATGCCACAAAGGAAATAACTGTTAATCCGCTTCCGGGTAGTATATATGGTACTCCGGTAGTGTGTGCAGGAGCATCTACAACACTGGTAAATATTACACCGGGTGGTACGTGGAGCAGTGGTGCTGCTACTGTAGCTACAGTAGGCTCAACATCTGGTGTCATTACAGGTGTGTCTTCAGGTACGGTACCTGTATCTTATACATTACCTACAGGATGTTACCGTGTGGTAACTGCAAGTGTTAATCCATTACCGGTATTGAGTATTACACCATCGGGCAGTGCTACTACCTGTATGGGCGACACAGCATCCTTCAGGGCTGTAGCTACAATGCCTGGCTTTACGCTTCTTTCTCAGGATTTTAACTCTGGTCTGGGTACATGGACAATAACTTCACCTGTTGACCCCGGCGATGGTGTCAGCCCCTGGGAGCTGGTATCTTCTTCAGCAGCAGGAACTACCGGCGATGGTTCAGCAATGGTAGAAGCAGTGCCTTTTATGGCTCCGGCATATAATCCTGTGACATCTTATCTTACTTCTCCGGCCTTCTCTACTATGGGTTTTGGTTCGGTTAATCTTTCTTTTAATGAGTTTTTGTTCTCCACAGCTTCTGGCGACCTGAATGTTGCAGTGCAATATTCAACAGATAACGGTACTACCTGGACTACGTTCCTTGATCAGCTGGGTAGTGTGGTAGGTTCTGGAGTATGGACGGCATCAGCGCCTGAAGTATCTGTAGCACTTCCTGCTGCAGCTTTGAATGAGCCCAATGTAAAACTGCGTTGGTATTATAATGCTACAGTAGGTGCGTGGTGGAATGTGGATAACATAACTGTAAATGCAGCATTACCTGCCCCTGCTTATGTATGGGCGCCTGTAGGTAGTGCTTCAGGGTTGTCATGTACAGCCTGCGACTCTGTAGATATAGTACCGGCAACTGCAGGTGTGAATCTGTATAGTATTACGGCAACCAGTGCCAGCGGATGCTCCACGAGCGGCGGATTTGTATCTGTTGTAGCTAATCCGTCACCGGCAGCTATTAGCGGCACTATGGTGCTTTGCGCAGGAGCATCAGTAACACTCAGCAATACCACTCCGGGTGGTTCATGGTCTGGCAGCGATGCTGGTATAGCAACTGTAAACAGTCTTTCAGGTGTTGTTTCCGGCATAAGTGCAGGTACCGTAATGATTACCTATGCTATGCCATCTGGTTGTAAGTCAACAGCGGTTATCACCGTTAATGCTAGTCCTGCTGCTATAACAGGAACATCACAAATGTGTAATGGTCTTTCTGCAACGCTGAGCACTATTGCTACGGGTGGTACCTGGAGCAGTGCTGCTACTTCGGTGGCATCGGTAGATGCTGCCGGTGTGGTTACCGGGAATAGCTTCGGTACAACTACAATATCATACACTGCAGCAAACGGTTGTGCCGCGGTAAAAGAAGTAACAGTAAATGCTACTCCTGCATCAATTTCATCTGGTACATTCGAGGTGTGTGAAGGACAGACTATTAATCTGACCAGTGCCACTACAGGTGGTACCTGGACATCTTCTGATGCCGGAGTTGCAACAGTAGTTGCAGGTTCTGGTATTGTTACCGGTGTAGCGGCGGCAGGTACAGTTCCTGCTACAGCAACCATAAGCTATACACTTCCTGCTGGCTGTATGAGAACACAGGTGGTAACAGTATTACCAACACCGGCAGCTATTACAGGTGCAATGTCGGTTTGTGCAGGAGAAACGACTAACCTTACCAGTGCCACCACAGGTGGTTCATGGTCATCGGGCTCATTTGTAACAGCTACAGTAGGTATAACATCAGGTGTTGTTACCGCAGGTACCGCAGGTGTGGCACCAATAACGTACACATTACCAGGTGGCTGTTTCACAACAGCAAATGTTATTGTAAACCAGACTCCGGCACCTATATCCGGTACACTGTCAGTATGTGAGGGTAGCAGTGCTACACTTATCAATACTACTACCGGCGGTACATGGAGTGCTACAAATGGTAATGTAACTATTGATGCATCAGGAGTCATTACCGGAGTTACAAGTGGTACAGTAACTATTATATACGCAATGCCTGCAGGTTGTTCCCGCACTGCAGTGGTGACCGTTAATGCATTGCCTTCCGCTATCGGTGGTGGTATGGCAGTATGTCAGGGAGCCGCTACTGCACTTAGCAGCACACCTACTGGTGGTACATGGACAAGCGGAGCACCTGGTGTAGCGGCTATAGATGCTGCTACAGGAGTTGTAACAGCATCGGCTACAGGTGCGGGTACATCACCGGTCACCTATACACTGGCTAATGGTTGTAAGGCCATGGCAGAATTGACAGTAAATGCACTTCCTGCACCTATATCAGGCACGCTATCGGTATGTGAGGCTAGCAGTGCTACACTTACCAATACTACAGGTGGCGGTACATGGAGTTCATCAAACGGCAATGTAACCATAGATGCATCGGGTGTTATCGGCGGTGTTACGAGTGGTACATCCACTATCGTATATACACTGGGTACAGGCTGTACGCGCTCAGCCGATGTTACAGTAAATACGCTGCCATCTGCTATCAGCGGTAGCATGGCGGTATGTCAGGGTGCCGGTACTATACTGAGCAGCACACCTGCCGGTGGTACATGGACAAGCGGCGCACCTGGTGTAGCGGCAATAGATGCTGCTACAGGAGTTGTAACTGCATCAGCTACAGGTGCGGGCACATCACCGGTCACCTATACACTGGCTAATGGCTGTAAGGCCATGGCAGAATTGACAGTAAATGCACTTCCTGCACCTATCTCAGGCACACTATCAGTATGTGAGGGTAGCAGTGCTACACTTACCAATACTACAGGTGGCGGTACATGGAGTTCATCAAACGGCAATGTAACCATAGATGCATCGGGTGTTATCGGCGGTGTTACGAGTGGTACATCCACTATCGTATATACACTGGGTACAGGCTGTACGCGCTCAGCCGATGTTACAGTAAATACGCTGCCATCTGCTATCAGCGGTAGCATGGCGGTATGTCAGGGTGCCGGTACTATACTGAGCAGCACACCTGCCGGTGGTACATGGACAAGCGGCGCACCTGGTGTAGCGGCAATAGATGCTGCTACAGGAGTTGTAACTGCATCAGCTACAGGTGCGGGCACATCACCGGTCACCTATACACTGGCTAATGGCTGTAAGGCCATGGCAGAATTGACAGTAAATGCACTTCCTGCACCTATCTCAGGCACACTATCAGTATGTGAGGGTAGCAGTGCTACACTTACCAATACTACAGGTGGCGGTACATGGAGTTCATCAAACGGCAATGTAACCATAGATGCATCGGGTGTTATCGGCGGTGTTACGAGTGGAACATCAACTATCGTATATACACTGGGTACAAGCTGTACCCGCTCTGCTGATGTTACGGTAAATACGCTGCCATCAGCTATCAGCGGTAGCATGGCGGTATGTCAGGGAGCCGGTACTACACTGAGCAGCACACCTGCCGGTGGTACATGGACAAGCGGAGCTTCAGCGATTGCTACTATCGATCCTGTTACCGGTACTGCAACTGCTACGCTTGCTGCTGCAGGTGTTGTGCCAGTTACTTATACCGCAGCTAATGGCTGTAATGTGATGGCAGAATTGACTGTGAATGCACTTCCTGCACCGGTAACGGGGCTTGCTACCGTATGTCAGGGTACTACAATACTGTTGAGTAATTCATCGGCAGGTGGTACATGGAGCAGTTCAGATCTTTCTGTAGCTGGTGTGGGTTCTGCCACTGGTGCTGTAACCGGTGTTACAACAGGTACTACTACGGTAAGCTATACATTACCTTCAGGTTGTGCCGCTGCTATGGTGGTGACTGTTAATATCATGCCTGACGTTATCACTGGTGTTGCAGAAGTGTGCCAGGGTAGTGCAATAGCACTTAGCTCTGTTACATCCGGTGGTGTTTGGGTAAGTTCTGTTCCTGCCGTTGCATCCGTAGATGCTACAGGTACAGTGAGTGGAAATATTGCAGGTATAACGACAATCAGCTACGCAATAGGCGCATGTACGCAGATGGTCACAGTTACAGTTAACGACCTTCCTGCTGCATATCCGGTAACGGGTGGTGGTAATTACTGTGCAGGTTCAGCCGGTGCCGATGTTAGTATATCCGGCTCAGAATCCGGTGTTCAGTATCAGCTTTACAATGGTACGTCAACCGTAGGTACTCCACTTACAGGTACAGGCAGTACACTTAGCTTTGGTGCACAGACACTGGTAGGTACTTATAGTGTATCTGCTGCTGATGTTACATCGGGCTGCGCTATGCATATGTCAGGTATGGTAACAGTATCTGTTGTTCCGGTTGTTGTTCCTTCTGTTTCTCTCACAGCGACAAGTGGTACCACTGTTTGTGATAGTACATCGGTTACCTATTTTGCTACGTCAGTAAATGGCGGTACTACACCGGTGTTTACATGGGAAGTAAATGGGGGCACTGTTACCGGTGTAGATGTGCCACTTTATAACTACATGCCTGTTAACGGAGATGTGGTAAAGGTTACACTTACCAGCAGTGAAGGCTGTGCAGTACCTGTTACGGTTTCTGACATGCTGACTATGACAGTAAATACCTCAGTAACACCATCGGTAGTAATAGCCGGTGATAATTCTGTATGTGAAGGTAATCCTGTTGTGCTCACAGCAGCTACCACAATGGGAGGTGTTATGCCTGAGCTGAAATGGATTGTAAATGGTGCCGAAGTATCGGGAGCTACAAATGATACATTCAGCTTTGTTCCTGCATCCGGTGATCTGGTACATTGTATCCTTACCAGCTCAATGACTTGTAAGACAGCACCATTTGCTATCAGTAACATGATGGGAATACTCACCAACCCTGAGTATGTGCCTGTAGTAAGTATAGATGTAAATCCTGGTTTGACTGTGAGTTCAGGAACCTCAGTTACATTTACTGCTAACTATTCCGGAGCCGGATTTGCCCCTGACCTTCAGTGGTATGTAAACAGTGTGCCGGTGGCAGGTGCTACGAATATGACATACACAACTGCTACGTTGCAGAACGGAGATTCTGTATCATGTAATGTTATTGCTACAGAGGAGTGTGGGCATGCAACAATCAATGCAGTTAAAATGACAATTACTCCAGTTACAGGAGTGTCAGCAGTGGTTAGCAATATGTCACTGATGTTATATCCTAATCCTAATACCGGCGACTTTATCATAAAGGGCAGCGTAGCTGCAGGAAGCGGCGAGCCGGTAGCTATTGAAATTACCAATCTATTGGGACAGACAGTTTATAAAGGCTCAATAACATCGGCAAATGGAAATATCAACGGTAAAATTGCACTTGGAAATGACTTAAGCAATGGCATATATCTTGTGAATCTGAGATGCGCAGAAGAGACGCAGGTGATACACTTTGTTCTTGAACGATAATCATTTTTCTCTTACTATTCCGGACCGCCCCACAATATGTTGGGGCGGTCTTTTTTTGTCTGTTACGAAAGGTAGATAGTGTCGTGTATGTCATTATTAATTATGGGCTGATGAGCCAGAATACATATATTTGATATGGAAGCTATCCGCTTATGTTTGGTTCGTTTTTACAGTGGGTTATTAATTTTTGGCTGCGCATTACGGGGCGTAAAGTTCAGTACAGTGAATATCCCTGGTTACGCGGTCCAATGGCTGATAGTAATATTGTAGGCGACAGGTTTTATGAGCAGTATGCACGGGCAGAAAATCTTACACTCGGCAACCAGCATACCGGAGGACTTATAGATGACTTTGCCTCATTGATACCGGATACAGACCCGCTAAAAGAAAAGCTCAATCCCCGTGTAAGGCACTTTTATGAGCATACTACACAGTACAAGCTGGAGGTATGGTCGCAATGGTATACACCAATACAATATTTTGCAAGGATACTGATACGTAGTGTAAGTACTAAAATGGACCAGTTGAATATACCGCTGGAGCCATTGGAAACCAGCCGGGGTATGACCAATGAAGTACTGCATCTTAATGACCCGCATACCGGCAGGCAGGTGTGTGCCTGCTGGTTGCGTAAAGCGGTCTTGTCTGGCAGGGTAGTGTATGCGGGCTTTTATTCTGGTGTTGTGGTGAATGGTATTCCCTCTGTAAAGGTTGCATTCCCATTGCCGGGTGGTAATGTTACCGTATTGCTGAAAGTAGTAGTGCAGCAGGATGGTTCTGTAAAGCTTATATCTGATGGTAAAAGAATAGGAGAAACCGGATATTACCGGGTTCGCTCAGTAGGTAATGATGGTGCCAGTGTGCGGTTTCTGCCACTTAAGGAGTGTATACATGTTTATGAAGATAATGAAGGAGTCATGCGTACTGACCATGAATTCGCATTCTGGCATATCCGGTTTCTGCTTTTGCATTATAAAATACTTCCCCGCTCCTGAGTAGCAGGTTATCCCATAAATAAAAGAGAGAGCAACGGTCGTTGCTCTCTCTCAGTATAATATTGAAAATATAATCTTGGTTATACGTTTTCCAGTACTTTAGGTGCTGCAGAACGTATTGCCTCACTGGCCTGGTCAGCATACTTTGCAAAGTTGTTGATGAACAGTTTCGCCAGTTCATTTGCTTTCTTATCGTATGCTTCTTTATCTGCCCAGGTATTGCGTGGGTTCAGTACTTCGTCTGGTGCACCAGGTACAGTAGATGGCATCAGGACACCAAATGTAGGATGAGCCTCATAGTTAACATTGTTCAGCTCACCTTTCATAGCAGCTGTAATCATAGCTCTTGTGTAGCTAAGCTTCATGCGGCTACCTACACCATATGAGCCTCCGCTCCAGCCGGTATTAATGAGCCATACGTTTACATCGCTATGCAGCTCCAGTTTCTGTCCCAGCAGCTCTGCATACTTAGCAGGGTGCAAAGGCAGGAATACACGACCAAAACATGCAGAGAATGTAGTCTGTGGTTCAGTTACACCTACTTCTGTACCGGCAACCTTTGCAGTATAACCGCTGATGAAGTGGTACATAGCCTGCTCCTTAGTCAGTTTAGAGATAGGAGGCAGAATGCCGAATGCATCACAGGTAAGGAAGAAGATGTTCTTTGGCTGTCCACCAAAAGAAGGCTCCTTCGCATTTTTGATGAAATCTATAGGATATGCAGCACGCGTGTTTTCAGTAATCTTTGCGCTGGCGTAGTTAACAGTATTGGTACCTTCAAAGAATTCGATGTTTTCGAGCAGAGCACCTGGCTTTATTGCGCGGAATATCTGAGGTTCTTTCTCTTCGCTCAGGTCTATACATTTTGCATAGCAGCCACCTTCGAAGTTAAATACTGAAGATTCGCTCCATCCATGCTCATCATCACCTATCAGTGCACGGTTAGGATCGGCACTGAGTGTAGTTTTACCGGTACCGCTAAGTCCAAAGAAAAGGGAAACATCACCATCAGCACCTTCGTTTGCAGAGCAGTGCATGCTCAGTACCTTATGGTTATGTGGCAGGATAAAGTTCAGCACACCAAAGATGCCTTTTTTCATTTCGCCGGTATAGCCTGAACCGCCTATGAGAATAATGCGGCGGGTAAAGTTTACAATAGTAAAGTTGCTCTGGCGGGTACCATCAGTAGCAGGGTCGGCCTGGAAGTCAGGTGCCTGCAGTATCAGCCAGTCATGATTTTGTGATTCTATTTCAGCAGCAGTAGGGCGCAGAAACAGGTCATTGCAGAAAAGATTAGCCCATGGGGTCTCATTTACTACACGTATGTTCAGGCGGTAAGCGGGGTCGGCACATGCATATGCATCACGTACCCATACTTCTTTGCCTCCCATGTAAGCACATACTTTGTCATACAGCTTGTCGAAAGTAGCTGGCTCCATTGGTATGTTTACATCACCCCAGTCTACACTATCCTGAGTGATAGCGTCTTTCACAGTGAATTTGTCTTTGGGTGAGCGGCCGGTGAATTTACCCGTACTTACGCAAAGTGCGCCTGTGTCATTCAGTACACCCTGGCCCAGTTCCAGCGTTTTGTTCACCAGTTCCTCAGGAGTGAGGTTCCAATGAGCTATACCTACGTTCAGTCCGAGTGATGAAAGATCGAATGACGGATTCTTTCTGCCAAATTGCTGCATAGATTAATTTTTTATTAAGATTTTTCAGGCGACAAAAGTAATACATAAACATGTAACAACGTGTGTTAAATTTCGTCAGGTGGGGTGATTCCTGTCATTGTAAGGTTCTGATATTTTTTGTCAGAAACCTTAGCCTGTTACATCACCGGGAAAACTGTTGAAAAGCGGGAATTCAGTGTCATTATATGTTATCACTATGTCTTACTATGCAAGTGTTTTCGTGATTATGTGCATATTGCTGGTTTTTATACGGTTTATTTATTCAGTTGATAGATTTTCAATTACTTGTATATGGTATATATGCTTATTTGATATGGTTTGAAAATGCTTGTTTTTTTGATGCATCAGAATACAAAGAGTGTAATTTTCTTCTGTCTCATTTATGTGCGGTAAATTCATGTGGAGAATGCAGTAGGGCTGCAAGTGAAGCTATGTGTGGCCACAGGCTATATTAAGTTGTTGTTACCAGAAATGTGATAAGCTTAAGCGACGCAATATTCAGTTTAATATGAGATAATAATAAAGGGACCTCTTTCACTGCAAAAGAGGCCCCTGTGTTATTACTTTTTCTCAGGCTTTTTCTGTTTCCTGTTTCTTATTATCCATGAATTTATTCAGAATGTCGGGCAGTTTTTCAAAGCCGCGCCGGGTCTCGATCTTGAGG
>Ga0209066_10001203_pt1 | contig 35130 bp, 32 predicted proteins | sample All_14_2_FD_187198 | JGI IMG/M metagenome (GOLD analysis project Ga0209066, IMG submission 187198) | Freshwater microbial communities in response to fracking from Pennsylvania, USA - Allegheny Zone_MetaG_DW_15 (SPAdes) (version 2) ... | reverse complement strand
CTCCGCTTTTCAGCTCGCCCGCCTATCCGACCGTGCCGACCACCTCCGGGGCGCTCTATCCCGTGCATCGGATTTTCTGCGTCGGCCGCAATTATGTCGAACACGCCAAGGAAATGGGCGTGGAGGTGGATCGCGAAGCCCCCTTCTATTTCCTGAAGGATGCCCAGGCCATTGTCGCCACCGGCGCCACCATCCCCTACCCGCCGGGCACCGAGAACTACCATTATGAGATGGAGCTGGTGATGGCCATCGGCACACCGGTGTTCAAGGCCGATGCCGCCGCCGCCAAGGCCGCAATCTGGGGCTATGCCTGCGGCTTGGACATGACGCGCCGCGATCTGCAGCTGGCCGCGCGCGCCAAGCAGCGCCCCTGGGATCTGGGCAAGAATTTCGAGCAGTCGGCCGTGATGTCGCCCATCGTTCCGGCGGCGGAGGTGGGTGAAATCGGCCCGCAGCGCATCACCCTGTCGGTCAATGGCACCACCAAGCAGGATGCCCATCTGTCCGATCTGGTCTGGTCGGCAGTCGAGCTGGTGCAGCACCTGTCGCGCTACTACCACCTGCAGCCGGGCGATCTGATCTATACCGGCACCCCGGCCGGTGTCGGCGCCGTTGTGGCGGGCGATGTGATCGAAGGCTCCATCGACGGTCTGCCCTCCATCGCGCTGACGCTGACGGCAGCAGAATAAGGTCCGTCGCGGACATGCAAAGGGCGGCACCATCGGTGCCGCCCTTTTTGTTTCAGGGTCGTTGCGAAGCCGATCACGCCGCGGTCGGCAAAGCCGCCACGACGGAAAACGCGTGTTCGGACGCGTCCAGCGCGAAGGCGATATCTTCCGGCGTATGGGCTGCACACAGGAACATGTTGTGCTTGGGGTGGAAATAGACGCCCCGTTCCAGCATGGCATTGCAGAAGGCATAGCCCTTGCGGAAATCGGCATCGTCATCGAACAACATGGTCGGCATCTGCACCGGGCCGCTTTGGCGGATGGACGCGCCGAACTGGCGGGCGCGGGCATCCAGCCCTTCACGCAACTGGTTGCCAAGCGCGAGCAGCCGGTCGGGCACCTGGTCGCGGCGGATGACCTTGAGCGTTGCCACCGAAGCCGCCATGGCAACCGCGCCCGCCCAGAAGGACCCGGTCACGGTCACACGACCCGCCGCATCGCGCAGCCATTCCGCCCCCGTTACCGCCGCCAACGCATAGCCATTGGCTATCGCCTTGCTCCAGGCCGCCAGGTCGGGCCGAATGCCGAACGGCTCCCAGCTTCCCGCCACATGCAGGCGGAAGCCCGCCCGCACCTCGTCCATGATCATGACCGCGCCGGTCTTATCACACAGGCGCCGCACGGCCTGGGCGAATTCCGCTGTCGGCAGTTCCTGATCGAACCCATAGTCATGGCGATAGGCCGAGACGATCACGGCGGCCAGATCATCGCCGGCGGCCTGAACCGCCTCCTCCAGGCTGGCGACATCGTTGAAGACATAGGTTGCCAGATGGGCGCGGTCTTCCGCCGTCACCCCCACCAGCGAGGGGGAGCACCACGGAACCGCACCGTGATAGGCACCCTTCGCCATCAGGATTTTGCGCTTGGCCGTGGCGGCACGGGCGATGGTGACGCAGGTCGTCGTCGCGTCCGTACCGTTCTTCTGGAACAGCACCCAATCGGCATGAGCGACGGTGTCCACCACCAACTCCGCCAGATCGACCATCACTTCGCCCGGCCCGTTCAACACATCGCCCAAGCGACGCTGGCGTTCGGCCGCCTCTTCCACCTCCGGGTGGTGATGGCCCAGCATATTGGGACCCCAACTGCACATGAAATCGACATAGCGGTTGCCATCCGCATCCCACAGCGTGGCACCGTCGCCGCGCGCGAAGAATTGCGGATAGGCCGAGGGCAGTTTGGCGGCATGCAGATGCCCCCACATTCCGGTGGGGACCACTTTCAGGGCCCGTGCGCGCAGTGCGGCGTCCTTGGCCCTCTCCAGAGCGGTCATCACTACATCTCCCGTGGTTGATTGTGATATATCATATATTGAATCGACTCAGCGCAAGCGGATTTTTTGCTTCGACCGCCGGCGGCTGCGGATATGAAGCGGGAAAGTCTTGGCGCAACGCCACAACCTGTTATGGTAAAGTTCAGTGCGTTTTGCGCCCGTCCTGCGCCGCTACTGCCGAAAAACACCCGATGCTGGCGGATAGACTCGGAAAGAGGCGATCCTTCTGGCGGGAGTATCGGCGCTATATTATATACGATAACACGCCAGGATTTCCCACCCGGCCCCATCCGCCTGCCGCTGGCAGGCGTCAACGAGGATGCAGCATGTCCGTTGCCGACCAGTCGCGCACCAGTTCCACCGTGGGTCCGGTAGCCCGGGACAGCCTGACGGGGCTTGTCTACAACAACCTGCGCCAAGCCCTGATGGAAGGCCGGTTCTGGCCGGGCCACCGTTTCAAGATTCGCGAACTGGCCGCGACCATGAACGTGTCGGAAACGCCGATCCGCGAAGCGCTGATGCAGCTTGTGCGCGGACGGGCACTGGAAATGCAGGCTGGCAAGTCGATCATCGTCTCGCACATGACCGCCAAGCAATATATCGAACTGCGCACGGTCCGCCTGTTCCTGGAAGGGCTGGCGGCCGAACATGCCACGACGCGCGTCACCGATGCCGAGATCGAGCGCATGGAGGCGATCCATGACGAATTGATCCGCGCCGAACAGGGGCAGCGCTGGTCGGATGCAGTGCGCGCCAACTGGCAGTTCCATCGCAGCCTGTATGAAGGCTCCGAACTGCCGGAAGTGCTGGCGATCCTGGATGATATCTGGATGCGCAACGGCCCGTTGCTGAACTTCCACTATCCCGATGCGCCGCCCACCTATCCCAAGGAACACCAGCATCTGAACGTGCTGACCTATCTGAAACAGCGTCGACCCGACAAGGTGCGGGACGCCATCCAGGCCGACATGATGGAAGGCGGGCAGAAGCTGGTTCGGCTGCTGGAGAAGACGGGCGGCACGCGCTTCATGACCCCGGCGGAGGATTGATCGCCCCCGCCCCGGGGCCGGGTCAGCCGCGCCCACGCTGCGATGCCTGCTGGAACGCATGGATGACCGCCGCTTCTGAAAGACCATAGGTTTCAAACAGATAGGCCGTGCTTCCACCTTCGGCAAAGGTGTCGCGCACGCCAACACGCCGAAATCCGGCCGACACGCCTTCCTCCAGCAGCAATTCCGCCACCGCGCTGCCCAGCCCGCCGATGATGGAATGGTTTTCCAGCGTCACGACGGCGGGCACCTGCCGCGCCAGTTCCGCCAGGGCCGGGTCCAGCGGCTTGATGGTGGCCATATCGACCACGCCGACCGATTTGCCTTCCCGACCCAGCCCTTCGGCGGCCTTCAGCGCCACATCGACCATCATGCCGCAGGCCACCAGAAGCCCATCCCGCCCTTCGCGCAGAATACGCATCCGCCCGATGCTGAAAGCTTCGGCCGGGTCTGCCGCACCCTCGCTGCCATCCGCCCGTTTCAGGCGCAGATAGACCGGACCGTCATGGGCCGCGATGGCCGCCACCGCCGCGCGCACCTGCCCTGGCCCGAACGGTTCGATCACCGTCATATTGGGCAAGGCACGCATCAGCGCGATATCATCGATGGCCTGATGCGATACGCCCAGCAGCGTGCTCAACCCCGGAATGACACCGATGATTTTCACATTGGCGCGCGGATAGGCCAGTTGCATGGCGATCTGGTCGTAACAGCGCCGTGTGGCGAAGACGCAGAAGCTGTGGACGAAGGGAATCTCGCCCGATCGGGCCAGCCCGCCGGCAATTCCGATCATATTCGCTTCGGCAATACCCACCTGATGGAAGCGCTCCGGCAGATGATCACGGAACAGATCGGTTTCGGTCGGCAATGTCAGATCGGCCGTCAGGCAGACGATGCGCGGATCGCGCCGGGCCGCGTCCAGCAGCGCTTCGCCGTAATGCCTGATGGCGGTAGCGGCGGAGGCGCTGCGGGCGTTGAAATCCCCGACCTCCAGTTGAACGGGGGTGGTCATGCCGCCTCTCCCGCATCGCGCAGCGCGTCCAGCGCCATGCGCGCCACATCCGGTGGCAATTTCAGATTATGCGCCAGCAGCCCTTCCAGCGCGGGAACACCCTTGCCCGCCAGCGTCCTGGCAACCAGGCAGGTCGGCCGATCCGCGCCGCGTGCGCGCGCCAAAGCCGCCACCAGGGCTGGGATGTCATGGCCGTCGACATTCTCCACCGCCCAGCCGAAAGCCCGAAACTTCTCGTCGATCGGGGCCACGCGAACGACTTTTTCGATATCGCCTTCAACCTGCATGCGGTTGTCATCGATGAGGAGGCAGAGATTGGACAGGCCCTGCCCGGCCGCATACATGGCCGCTTCCCACAGTTGGCCTTCCTGCAACTCCCCATCCCCAAGCACGACATAGACCCGGGTCGGCGAAGCGCGGCGGCGCGCCGCCAGGGCCATGCCGATACCGACCGAAAGCCCCTGGCCGAGGGAACCCAGGGTCGCCTCCACACTGCGCCCCACCCGCTCGGACGCATTGATTTCGAAAGGCGAACCATCGGCACAATAGCCCCGCACCGCCTCTTTCGATACCAGCCCGCGTGCCGCCAAGGTAGCATAGAAGATCGCGGTGTTATGGGCGGTCGACAGCAGGAAACGGTCCCGATCCGGCCATTCCGGATCGGCCGGGTCCAGGCGCATCTCCGCGAAATACAGGGTGGCGAAGATATCCGCCGCGCCAAGGCCCTGCTGCACATAGCCCTGGCCGGTCGGCGCCACCAGTTCGATCACATCGCGCCGTAGGCCACGGGCGATCCGTGCAAGTTCCACCGGATCGGTGATCCGCGGCACGGGCTGCCTGTCTTTTCCCATCACACCCCCGCTTTCACGCCGTGAACCGGTCAAGGATGTTACGGGTGATGCGCTGGGTGAACGGGTCGCCCCGTTTCAGCCCCATCACCCATTCGCAGGTGGCGGCCGTCAGCACCTCGCCCTTGCCGCGCGTCATATGCACCATCATGCCGGAGCCATATTTGTATTTGGCCAGCGCTTCGGGCGTTGCCTCGCCCTCGATGCAGGTAACCAGCCCTTCATGATCGCCGCCGCGCACATAATAGCGGAAGCCATCACCCTGCGGCTCATCCTCCGCCAGCACAGCGGGGGCCATAGCCAGAATCTCGATGCTGTCGGGCTGGCCCTCAACCGGAACCGGATAGGGCAGGCCATGGCGGAAGGTGTAGTCCAGCCCGTCCACCTCATAGCCGAAGATATGGGCCTTATCGCCGAAGATATCGGCATAGTGCAGCCCGGTTCCGGCAAAGGCCCAATGGCCGGGTCGATAGACCGTCAGCCCCCGCTGACCGCGCGGAATGAAGCCACCCCAGGAGGCATACATGCCATGCGCCCCGTTGACGCCGACGGTGGCCGCGCCGGGCCAGCCCACCTGCTTCGATTCCCAGGCGCTGGTCAGCAGATGCTCCTGATCCGTACCGGCGACGGGATCGCGATCCTTGGCACGGAATTTATGGCAGATCTGACGCCGCCCCTCCTCCTCCAGCCGGATCTGCCACAGGAAATTGGCGCCGAACCGGGCCAGATGCCCGCCCTTTTCCACATAAGCCTCGATCGCCAGGCGCATTTCCCGCGTCCAGTATTCGTCATGCCCGACGATGGTCACGCAAGGGTACGCATCCAGCAATTCCGGCCGGTAGTGCAGATCGGTCTGGCTGATGACATCCAGCGCATAGCCTTCGCCTTCGGCCCAGACGGTGAAATGCCGGTCATACTGGGCCCAGCCGGCCGCCGCGTAATACTGGCCGAAGCCGTTGGCATAGGCCCATTCCTTCATGCCATAGAAGGGCGCGTCTCCCATTTCCGGCATGGGATCGGCGCAGATGCGCGGCGCGCCCTGCGGCAGCCAGACAATGCCGCGCGTCCAGGGCCGTTCCAGCGACAGCACACCCGATGGCTGGGTACCGTCTTCCCCCTCCACCCCGAAATAATGATTGGCCCCGCCGAAATCATTATAGGCGGTCCAGGTTCCGGTCGGCAGCACCATCAGGATGCGGGCCGCTCTGGTCTTTTCCGTCGGCCGCACCACGAAGAAATGATGCTGCACGAAGCGCGCGCCGCCCGGCCGTTCGCAGGAGGACACGACCCGGTAGAAGCCGGAGCGCAGATCATCCGGCAACCGCCAGCGATGACTTTCCGGCCAGTTACACCCAGCCTTATAGGCATCCTTGGGGGTGGGGGTAAAAACGCCCGCTATCCCCTCCACCTCCCGCACCATTTCCGGCACATGGCCGTCGCGATAGATCTGGAGTTTCCAGGCCGAAGCGGTGGCGGAGGAATGAAAGACCACCTCCTCCCCCGGATCATAGGATATCCGGTCGGTATAGGTATAAACCTCCGGCACGGACGGGTCCTCACGCGGGGCTTCGTACCAGGGCAGGCTGTGCCAATGCTCATCGGCATGCATCACCCGCGTGCGGCGCGGCGCGACATTGATCGGCCCCAGCTCGGGGGAAATGAAACCGGGCTTGGTGCTCATGCCTGCCCCCAGGCATCCGCCGGCAGTTCGAACGGCGCGGGGTCCAGGAAGCGCTGCACCACATTCAGCGTTATCGTACTGATATTGTTGTCATAGTTGTTATGGCCCAGCGACATGCCGAAAGTGATGGAGCCCGAGGCGAACACGGCCCCACCGCCCGGCGTTTCGAAGAAGACCATATCGGCGCGCACCAACGCGTTCTGGGTGCCATCCAGCCCATCCACCATGGTGCGGAACTCCTCCGGCGTCGGCAGAGCGCCCGCCCCCAGCCCTTCGGAGGTCGCCAGCAGCAGCGCATGGCGCGGTGTGCCCAGATCGTAATCCAGCCGGTCGATCTCGCTGCCCACCGCCTTGTAGCGGAAACCGAAATCGCCCAGCCTTTCATCGCGCCCGACACCGTCGAAGATGAAGGCCGCGCGCGGATCATCGCTGCCGTCCAGTCGTTTGTACCAGGCGCAGACATCGTTGATCATGGCGGAGAAGCCGACCCCGACCAGCTTCTGCGGCGCGAAACCGCTATGGCGCCAGAGCGCGCCCGGCTCGCCCGTGCCGGCCAGATGCACCTCGCCCGGCTGGGATTCCCAGGTGCGGGTGCCCGCCATGCCGCGCCGCACTTCCAGGGCTTCGGGCGCGGCCGGATGAAAGCCGCAGCGCCAGTAGAAGGCGTTGCCGCCCATGGCAATATGACGCCCGCCCGCATTCTGGAAGGCCAGAATGGCGTTCATCATGGAGAACGAGAAATATTCCGGATGGGTCGGCGTCAGCATGACCCGATAGGGGGAAAGTGCGCGCGCGCCTTCGCGGTCCAGCTCCACATCCGTGATCAGGTCATAGTCGATGCCCTTCTCCTCCAACCAGTCGAGGATATGGGTATCGTTGATCAGGTTGAACCAATAGCCACGTGGCCGAATGTTGAGCAACGGCCGCAGCCAGGAGGAATAGGCCCGCCCCGATCCGTCCACATGCCAGTCATAGGTGGACTGGCCGACTTCTGGATGTTCCTGCAGGAAGATATCATCCAGCGGCAGCCAGAGGACATGCTCCATCAAGGTTTCGAAATGGGTGTGATAGAGCCTGAGCGCGCTGTTGGCATAGGCCAGATAGGTCGCGACCGACGCCACCACCACTAGATCGGCCCGCTTCGATTTCGCGCCCGGCGTCACGAAGAAGGTGACATAGCTTTCCACATCGGGTTCGGCCGCCGCATCCTGCGGTTTCAGGCGCAGGCAATAGACGCCCGAGCGCCAGTCATCCGGCACATCCAGGCTGAAACTGGTCTGCCAGCCGCAGTCGTAGATGTCGTCGCTATGGAAATGAATCGCGCCATATTCGCGCGGTGCCAGGCGCCAGTCATGCACCGCGCCGGACCAGTGAAAGCCGGTCATGCCACGCAGCGGAAGCTGGTGCAGCACCCCCTGCAGGCAATTGGCCGACCGGTCGATGACCTGCAGCGTGCTGATGCCTTCGGAGAAATCCCAGAAGGCGACGAGCCCATCCGGCAGGGCGCCGGTGCGCGCGGCAAGGTCGATGTTGCGCAGTGCCTCCGCCTGCATCCCGCGCGACAGAATGCGCGGCGCTTCGATCTTGCCGTCGAAATGGCCGGTATACAGCCCACCTTCCGCCTCATGATGCGCGGCGATCAGGTAAGGCAGGCCGGAAAACAGGATGGCCTGGGCTGGAAGCTCGAATTCCTCCGTCCGCGTAAAAGCAGGTGTCCCACCATCGGCCGGAATGATCAGGCTGAGCGCGACCTTGCCCGCCACCAGGTCCAGCGAACAGGCCAGGAAGGACCAGCAGCGCTCACGCAGCCGCGCCGTCATGCGCAGCACGATCGCCTCGCCATCTCCACCACCAAGCGTCAGGGTCGGATGCCCCGCGCTGTCGATGCCAAGCGTTATGCCCCGCCCGGTCGCGGCGCAGAAATCGCCCATCACGCTGCGCGCGAAATCGGCCAGCCGCGTCGGCCAGACATAGGCGCCGAAGCTACATCCCGCGCCTTGGGGTGCCAGTGCGCCGCCATGGTCGATCACAACGCAGGAGCCGGGCCGGATCGGCTGATCCTGAACGGGATGCACGCCATCGATGGCGCTTGGCATCACCGTGTATTTCAGGCCCGGTCCGTTCCGGTCCACATCACCACAGCGCAGGCGCAGCACGTCGACATTCACGGTCGGGCGCGCACTGGACAGCTGGAAACGAATGGTTTCGCCCGCCTTGACACTGATGCGGTCGGCATAGCCCAGATAGTCGTTGGTTTTATAGATCACCTTGGAACTCCACCGGTAACGCGACGCCCGTGATGTCCTGCCAGCGCAGTTTGAAGACATGCCATTCCGCCTCTGCCAGGGAGGTGAAAACACGTTCGTCCACGAAAGGCATCGGGTCACCGCGCCGCGCCGGAATGCGCGACAGGCGCCATGCCCTGCCGGGTTCAAGCACGATCAGGACAAGTCGCCCCTCCGCCTTGCTCCAGCGCATTTTGGCCAGCAGCATGCGCAGTTCCGGGCTGTGTTTGCCCAAGGGCGCGCTGCGGAATTCCCGCACGAGATCTAGACGCCCGGCATCGATGACATAGCGCATCGCCTGGGGGTCGCTGGTGTGATCCATGATCCGATCCATTCACCCGGAAAGCGTCCGGGCAGATTTCCGTCCCTTGGGAAAAGAAGGGGCGACTCCAACCGGAGCCGCCCCACACCGAACACTAGCGGGTCAGCCACGCCGTCCAACGCTCGCGCAGCTTGTCGCGATTGGCACCGATCCAGGCGAAATCGGGCTTCACCAGCTTGGCATAGTTGGTTTCGGAAGTGGCATAAAGGTCCCGCTCCGCCGCCGGAAGCAGTTCCAGCGCCGTCTTGCTGCCGGTGGCATAGTTCACCGCCTGCATGAACGGCACATGGGCTTGCGAATTGGCATAGAAGAAGTCCAGATAGGCCATCGCCGCCTTCGGGTCCGGCGCGCCCTTCAGGATGGACATATAGCCGGTATCGCGCAGTGCGCCTTCCCAGGACATGCCAATCGGCGCGCCTTCCTTCACCACCGCCAGGCCACGACCGGAATAGGTCATGGTCATGACCACTTCCTTCGAGCGCATGATCTGCTGCACCTGATTGCCGGTCTTCCACCAGACCGCGACATGCGGGCGGATTTCCTCCAGCTTCTTATAGGCGCGGTCGAGATCCATCGGCCACAGCGCCTCCGGCTTCACGCCATCGGCCAGCAGCGCCGCAGCGGGCACCCACCAGTCACGGTCGCCGGTATCGGGCAGGCCGCGCGGTCCCGGGAAGGTCTTCACATCCCAGAAATCGGCCCAGGTCTTCGGCGCCTTGTCCTTGAAGGCCTCGGTATTATAGGCGATCAGCATGCCGCCGGTGGTGCGCGCCACGCCATAGGGTTCGCAGGCATCCGAAACGCCGAACTTCTTGACGCTGACCAGCGCGTCGCAGTCGATTTTCTGCAGCATCTCGGTACGGGCCACCAGATCGGGGCCGGTCGCGGTGACGATATCGAATTCGACCTTGCCCGTGCGTACCATGGCTTCGGCCTTGGCCCATTGATCGGGCACTTCGATATCGACGGGAATGACCTCAAGATCATTGGCCTTGCCGAAGGGCTCGTAGAAATACTGCTTCAGCGTATTGCCCATCAGCCCGCCCGTCGTGGCGATGACAAGCTGGTCTTCCAGATCGGCGGCCTGCGCGGGCGCGAACCCGGCAGAGGCCATGGCAAGGGCGAAGGCCCCCATGGTCCATTTCAAACTGCTTTTCGGCATTGCACTTCTCCTCTGTTGTCAGCCGTTCCGATTGTTTTTGTCGTCATCTCTTGCCGCGCGACTTCAGGACATAGGCGCCCAGAAGGATCGCGACCGAGAGTAGGATGAGCAGGGTTGCAATCGCCGGGATGATCGGCGTCAAATTCTGCTCGATATCGTCGAACATGCGGCGCGGCAGGGTCTTCTGGCGGATTCCCGACAGGAAGAAGGACACCACCGGCTCGTCGAAGGAGATGATGAAGGCGAACAGTGCGCCGCTCAGCACATTGGGCAGGACCAGCGGCAGCGTCACCAGACGGAAGGCGTCGAAGCGTGACGCGCCGCAGCTCATCGCCGCCGCTTCCAGGCTGGGATCGACCTTGCCCAGCGCCGCCGCCATGGTGAAGACCACGAAGGGCAGCGCCAGCACCGTATGGGCCAGCACGAAACCGGTGATGGTGCCCGACAGCCCGATCTGCTGGAAGACAAGGTACAGGCCGACGGCCAGCGCGATATGCGGCACAACGATGGGGCCGATCAGCAAGGCCTGGAACAGGCTGGCAAGCCGCCCCCTGCCCCGCACCATGGCATAGGTCGCCGCCGTGCCGATCACACTGGCCAGCACCGCCGTCAGCGCGGCTACCTGCAAGGACAGGATCGTCGCGCGCACCCATTGCCGGTCCCCGAAATATTCCGCGTACCATTTCAAGGTGAAACCGGTCGGCGGGAATTCCAGGAATTCGCTGGTCGTGATCGACATCGGAATGACGATCACCAGCGGGATGACGATGAAGGCCAGCACCGCATAGATATAGGCGCTGAGGGCGAGTGAACCCTTGTTGATGGGCGCGCGGGTCATTACGAAGCTCCCATCAGCCGGTCGAAGCGCAATGTTTTGCTGAACACGAGCGCCAGGAAGGTTACGAACAGTGTCAGCGTGCCGACCAGGGCCGCCGCGAAGGGCCAGTCCAGCACTTCGCGGATCTGCTGCGACACCAGGGTGGCGATCATCAACTCCTGCGGGGAACCCAGCAGCGCCGGGGTGATGAAGAAGCCAAGCGCGGTCAAAAACACCAGCAACGAGCCGCTGACGACGCCGGGCAGGCTCAGGGGCAGCACCACCTCCAGGAAAATCCGGTGATTGGGCGCCCCCAGAACGGAGGCCGCGCGCATATAGTCATTAGGAATGCTGCGCAGCGCGCCATACAGCGGCAGGATCATGAAGGGCAGCAGCACATGCGCCATGGCGATCACCACCGCGCTTTGCGTGTACAGCAATTGCAGCGGCCCATCCGTCAGCCCGATGGCCTGCAAGCCGGTATTGACCAGCCCGTGCCGCTCCAACAGATAGGCCCAGGCCGCCGTGCGCACCAGCACGCTGGACCAGAGCGGCAGGATCACGCAAATCGCCACGACAGCGGCCAGCGCGCTGCGGATGCGGGTCATGAAATAGGCTACCGGGAAACCCAGAACCACGCAGGTGACGGTGACCAGCACCGCCGTCCACAGCGTGCGCAGCAACACCCGCGCATAGACCGGATTGGTGACGACCTTGGCGTAGTTCGCCAGCGTCGGCTCCGGCTCCATCACACTGATGACCAGCAGCTTCGCCAGCGGATACAGGAAAACAAACCCGATGATGACGAAGAAAGGGCATAGCAGCAGCAGCGCGGAAAATCCGCTCAGCCGCCGTCCGTCGGAATGCCAGAAGGCAGAACGGCCGGCCGCGCTCATTGCCCCAGCCCCCTATAGAGCAGCGCCGCATCCTTCGGGACGGAGAAGGTCGCCACCGAACCGATGGCAAGCGGACCGAGATTGGATGCGCCGGGGATGCGTGCCCGGATTTCCTTGCCATTCGGCAGCGCGCCGATCAGCAGCAGGGCAGCACCGGCATAGACGATGTCGCGCAGGGTGACATGCAGGCTGTAGCGCCCGTCGCCCGCCCCCAATTGCAGGCGTTCCGGCCGGACGGCCAACACCGCCTTCTCGCCCACCTTGACCGGTTCCACCACCGCGCTGGCCGGCACGTCCCAGACCTCGCCGGACGGAAGCGCCACGCGAAACTGCTCGCCCACCGCCTGCACATCGACATCGATGAAATTCATTTCGCCGATGAAGCCGGCGGTGAACAGATTCTCCGGCCGCTCATACAGCGCACGCGACGGGCCGATCTGCTGGATGCGACCATCCTTCAGCACCGCCACGCGGTCGGCCATGGTCAGGGCCTCGCCCTGGTCATGGGTGACAAAGATCACGGTGATGCCCAACTCGGCATGCAGCCGCTTGATCTCAAGCTGCATTTCTTCGCGCAGATTCTTGTCCAGAGCCGACAGCGGCTCGTCCATCAACAGCACGCGCGGGTGATAAACGATGGCGCGTGCCAGGGCCACACGCTGCTGCTGCCCACCCGACAACTGCGAGGCGGTGCGCTCGCCATAGCCTTCCAGGCGTACGGTCGCCAGCGCCTGCTGTGCCCTTGCATGGCGCTCGGCCTTGGAAACACCGCGCATTTTCAGTGGGAAGGCCACATTGTCCAAAATCGACATATGCGGAAACAGGGTATAGTTCTGGAACACCATGCCCAGATTGCGTTTGTTCGCCGGCAGATAGGTCAGGTCTTCCCCATCCACCGTGATCGTGCCGCTGGTCGGAAACTCGAAGCCGGCCAGCGCCATCAGGATGGTGGTCTTACCCGAACCGCTGGGCCCCAGAAGCGCCAGGAACTCGCCCGCCGCGATATCGATATCCACGCCATCCACGGCCCGAACCGGACCATAGCGCTTTTCCAGCGCCCGGATATGAATGGAAGCCCCTGCGGCGGATGGTTTATTCGCTTCGTCAGTCACGGAGGATCGTCCCCTCTTTCCGTTCCATCATGCGGGGCACGGCAGCAGATGCCATTCGCCCGGCAAGCCCGACCATTCCGGCCCTCCCCAATATTATATTTGATATATCGTAAGCCTAAGGCGCAATGAAGCGCGCGACAAGCCCCATTTGTTCATCCAGCATCACCCCGCCGCCAATTGTAGCTGCGCCCTGCGCGGCGGTTTCCGCCATCAGACGGGTAACGGGCGGATTGACGATGATGTCATAGACGGTATGGCCCGCGCCGATGCCTTGGATATCCAGCGGCAACGGGTCGTCAGCCTTCATGCCCAGCGAGGTGGTATTGACGATCAGCTCGAATTCCGCCGGGTGTCCCCGGCCAACCAGAACCGATATATAGGGGAAGGCGTCCACGACGGCAGCCGCCAGATCCCGCGCCTTGGCCGCATCGCGATTGACGATCAGAAGCTCCGAGATGCCCGCCTCTGCAAGGGCGAAAGCGGTAGCCCGGCCTGCACCGCCGGCGCCGATCTGCATCGCGCGCCTGCCTTTGGGGTCGAAGCCGTTCTTTCGCAGCCCGGACAGAAAGCCCGGCGCGTCAAGATTATCGCCGATCAGCCTTCCATCCGCCGTGCGTTTGACGAAATTGACCGCGCCTATCCGCCTGGCCGAAGCCGTCACCTCGTCCAGATGGTCAAGCACAGCCACCTTGTTGGGAATGGTCACGCCGAACCCGGCCACATTGCCCATGCATCGGATCGCCGCCAACACCGCCCCTAGATCATCGGTGCGCACATGCAGCGGCGATACCGCCACATTCTGGCCGATGGATTGAAAATAGGCGTTCATGACGGCGCTGGCCCGGACATGGCCGACCGGGTCGGCCAGCACGAACATGATCCTGCTCTTGCCCGTAATCTCCATGACTTTCCCCCTTATTCCGGCGCCAGCAGGCCACGGCCATAGCTTGCATAGCGTTCGCGCACGCGGGCCATTTCCTCCTCCGGCAGCAGCACGGGCTCGCCGCTCTGCAGGGCCAGGAGGTACTGCTTCGCCAGGGTTTCCAGCTTCACCGTCAGGTCGAAGGCCTGTTGCAGGCTTTTCCCCACCGCGATCATGCCGTGATTGGCCAGCAGGCAGGCCTTGCGGTCCTGCAAGGCGGCCACCGCCCCTTCCGCCAGCGCCCTGGTGCCGAAGGTGGCATAGGGGGCACAGCGGATATCCGACCCGCCGAAGCCCGCCACCATATAATGGAAGGGCGGCAAGGCCCGGCGCAGGCAGGACAGCGCCACGCAATGATCGGCATGGGTATGTACGACCGCCCGCACCTCCGGATAGGCATTCAGGATCGCCAGATGCATATGCCATTCGCTGGACGGGATGCCCGGGCCCAAAATGTCGCCATCCGGGCTCATCCTGACCAGCCGCTCCGGCGTCATATTGGCACTGTTGCCACCCGTGGGCGTAATCAGCATTCCTTCCGGCAGGCGACAGCTGACATTACCGCTGCTGCCATGATTCAGCCCCATCTCCTCCAGCCGTGCCACTATGCCCAGCAGCTCCGTTGCCAGATCGCTCATGCCGCGCCCCCCGGATATTCCATGGAATGAAGGGCGGACAGGAACAGATCGACCGGCCCCAGCTTGCCCGATTTCAGGCAGAAACCCATCGGCTCCACCCCATCCGTCACAGCATTGCCGATGCCCGGCCCGCCATAGGCGCCGACGCGCAACCGCTTGACGCCCAGATGCTCAACGATGGAGCCGGATGTTTCCCCGCCCGCAACCACGAAGCGCCGCACACCGGCCTGCTTCAGGGCTAGGGCCAGCCCACCCAGGATGGCCTCGGCCAAAGCGGCAGCACCGTCGCGGCCATAACGGTCCTGGGCTGCCCGCACGGCTTCGGGCGAGGCGGAGGTTGCAATCGCGACCGGCCCCTCGTTCAGCCTCGGCAAAGCCCAATTCATCGCCTCATTGATCGCCGATGCCGCATCAGGGGTGGACAGAAGGTCGAGCCGCAGCACGGGGCGCGCGGCCTCGAAAGCGGCCAGCTGTTCCAGGGTGCGATCCGCGCAGCTGCCGGACAGGACCATGCCGCCGCCACGGACCGGCGGCAGGGACGTTACCGCTGCGTCGGTCGCAACCAGACCCAGCGCCTTCCAGAGCGGCGGGTAATACTGCACGATGGTCGCATTACCGGTCATCACCTTCCAGTCCCGGGTCAGCCGGGCGATGGTCGCCAGATCGTCATTCGTGACGGAATCGATGATGAAAAACTGCTTTCCTTCCGCCATCTGACGGGCAATCGCCGCCTCCAGCGCCTCCGCCCCCGCCCGCAGCAGCGGGTAGTGCAGCAGGCCGACGCCCGTTTTGCTCTGACGCTGCAATACGCGCACCAGATCGGGATCGGTCATCGGCGTCAGCGGGTCATGCCGCTTGGGCGATTCGGATACCAACTGCGTTCCGAGGAAGAGGTGACCGCTATAGACCGTGCGCAGCAGTTCAGGCGACCCTGGGCAGAAGGCGGTACGGTCGGCGCCCGCAACCCGCAGCAGCATATCGGCCACCGGGCCGATATTGCCCTGATCGGTGGAATCAAACGTGGCGCAGTATTTGAAAAAGAGCTGGCGCGCGCCGCGATCCAGCAGAGCCCGCGCCCCGGCTTCCATCTTCGCCACGGCCAGATCCGCGGCAATCACGCGGGTCTTCTGCGCCACCACATAAGCGGGCCGCTCAGGCTCCTGCGCCAACGCGGCCGGATCGGTCACGAAACCGCAATCCACCCCCTGCGCGACCAGCATGGCGGCCGTTTCCATACCGCCGGTCAGATCATCCGCCACCACGCCAAAAACCGGTTTCATCACCCGAAGACACCATCCCTGAATCGATTTTCGGTATTTAATACATGATATATCAGATTGAGCAACGAGGTTCCCTGGATTGGAATGCAGCGGGAATGCAAAAGGCCGCGTCGGCCACTGGTCGGTGCGGACTTCCGTTTTCCGGAAGGCAATCCGCGGCGATGCCCTGCACGTCCGTCAGATCACCGGTCGTGCGGCCTTGCCATGGCGGATGCGTTCGCGGATCACAGTCAGCAGGCCGGCCCCGGCGATGATCACAAGCCCGACCACCCCCAGAATCCCGGGCGTCTCACCAAAGATCGCGACGCCGAACAGCACGGCCCAGAGCAGTTGGGAATAATGCGCCGGGGCAATCTGGCTGGCCCCGCCCAACCGCAGCGCCACGATCAGCGCCCATTGCCCCAGCCCATAAGTCAGCCCGCCCAGCGCCAGAATGGCGAACTGCCCGGCATTGGGCATGACGAAGCCGCCGGTCGCCAGCATCGCCAGACCATTCAGCACGATCAGATACAGCACCAGCGTTCCTAGAATGCTGGTCCTTTTCGCGCCACCTGCCATGCGCCGCAGCAACAGAACCGCACAGCCCGTCCCCAAAGCGCAGCCCACCGCGCCCAGATGGCCGGGATGCAGTTCCTGAAAGCCCGGCCGCACCACGAACAACACGCCGATGAAGCCCAGTGCCACGGCCGACCAGCGCCAGATGCCGACATCTTCCTTTAGGACAAGCGCGGACATGATCGTGACGAACAAGGGCGCCAGGAAGATCAGCGCATAGGCTTCCGCCAGGGGAATGGTGGTGAAGGCGAAAACGCCGCACATGCTGGCGATCACGCCGCAGACTGCCCGGCCATGCACGAACCAGGGCCGGTCCATGCGCCAGAAATCGCGCCAGCGTTCTTCCGGGTGGCGGGTAAAGGTCAGCACGATCGCCGCAAAGACGTTGAAAAAGAACCCGATCTCGAACACCGACAGGGACGGGCCCAGATATTTCGCCGAGGCATCGCAGATGGAAAACGTCCCGTAGGCCACCAGGCCCATGACAAAGGGATTCATCGCGGATGGGTTCTTTCTCAGGAACTAGGGCCTGCCTGCATTCAGAATTGAATGATGTAAACCATACGATATATCATATTACGATAACCCGTCATAATCCTTGACGGGCCTGAGCGCCAAGCAGCTGTGAATGGAATGCCGTTATGGCTGTCGGCAAAAGCGGCCGGAAACCACGATGCCTGCGAGTCGCCTCAAAATCACTCCGCACCGCCGGCCAGCCGCCCGAATGTCGGGTTCGCGATGCCAGCAGCAAAGGCGTAGGCTGAAGGCGCGCGCCTGGAAATCCGATAGACCGAAGCGGGCGGCAAGTTCCGAAACGTGCCCCCCATGCGATGGGCGACCAGCCCCAGCCGGGCCAGAACCTGGGCGGGAACCGGGCAACGCGTGCCATAGGTGAATTGAAAAAAGGAGGCATCGGCTTCCAGCAGATCGAAGGCTCCTTTCAGGATCAGCAGAACCTTACGCGGCGACATGGACAGCAGTGGCAGCCCGCTGACGACGGCGCCGAGACGGATTTCCTCCAGCTTTTCCATGTGACGCAGGCGTGCCGCATCGACCGGCACAATCCGCGCGCTGGGAAATTTCAGGCTCAGCATCGCGCCGAAGCGCGGATCGATCTCGACCAGCAGCAAATCCCGTTCGTCGACGCCACGCCCCAGCAATGCGCGGGTGAATGCGCCCGTTCCGGGCCCCAGTTCCATCACCGGGCCGGTATCGCCATCGATCTCACTGGTGATCAATCGTGCCAGCGCCTCGCCGGACGGCGCCACCGCCGCGACACGCAAAGGGTCCGAGATCCAACTCCGCAGGAAGAACAGAGCCTCCGAGATTCCAGAGCTCATTCGTACCGAATCCCCGCCTTGCCCAGGTTTTGGCTGCGCCGCGCGCCGCTACGTCGAGCTTCTACGCCGCGATTGCGCCGAATTGATGACAGTAAAACATGCATACCACTTCAGCCTGCATACCGTATCATGGGGGCACACCCGGGCACGGCCCGTCAATGGACTATGCCAGCCAAGGCACTGTGCCGGTGCAGCGCAGCAGCTCAATGCAATTCCTCGACCGGCTCCACCCCGAATACATCAAGGCCGGAGGCGATGGTGGTCTTGACCGCCAGCACCAGGGCCAGGCGCGCCAGCGTGCGCGGCCTGTCGCTGTCCAGGATGAAGCGCATCGTCGCATCATCCTTGCCGCGCGACCAAAGCCCGTGGAAGGCCGCCGCCACCTCCTGCAGATAGAACGCAAGACGGTGCGGCTCGGCGGCTTCGGCCGCGCCTTCCACCATGCGGGGCCATTGCGCCAGCGATTTGACCATGCCCAGCTCGTCCGGATCGGTCAGCAGATCCAGATCGGCCTGCATCAGCGCGGCTGGCGACACATCCATGCTTTCCGCCGCCGCCCGCAGTACCGAGGCGCAGCGCGCATGGGCATAGTGCACATAAAAGACCGGATTGTCGCGTGACTGTTCCTTGACCGCCGTCAGATCGAAGTCGATCTGGGCATCCGATTTGCGGGTCAGCAGGAAGAAGCGCACCACATCGCGCCCGACCGCGTCGATCAGATCGCGCAGGGTGACGAAGGTCCCTGCCCGCTTCGACATTTTCAGCGGCTCGCCATTGTCCATCAGCTTGACCATCTGGCACAGCCTGATGTCCAGCTCGCCCTGACCCGCGGTGATCGCGGCCACGGCCGCCTTCATGCGCTTGACATAGCCGCCATGATCGGCGCCCAGCACGTCGATCTGCCGCGCGAAACCGCGCTCGAACTTGTCGAAGTGATAGGCGATATCCGGGGCGAAATAGGTCCAGGAGCCATCCGACTTCTTCAGCGCCCGGTCCACATCATCGCCGAATGCGGTCGACCGGAACAGGGTCTGCGGGCGCGGCTCCCAATCATCGGGGGCCTTGCCTTTCGGTGGCTCCAGCACACCGACATAGATATGCCCCAGGGCCTGCAGCCGGGCGAGCGCGCGATCCACCGCACCGGACGCAACGATGGCCCGTTCGGAGGAAAACACATCATGCTGCACGCCAAGGGCCGCCAGATCCCGCTTGATCAGGGCCAGCATCAGCTCCAGCGATTTGGCGCGCACGATTTCCAGCGCCTCGGCCTCCGGCAAATCCAGCAGGCCCGCGCCATGTTCCGCCTTCAGCGCGGTTCCGACCTCGACCAGATAATCGCCGGGATACAGGCCTTCCGGAATTTCCCCGATATCCTCGCCCAGGGCCTCGCGATAGCGCAGCAGGGCGGACCGGGCCAGCACATCGACCTGCCCGCCGGCATCATTGACATAATATTCCTTGCAGACGGCGAAGCCCGCCTTGCTCAGCAGCCGGGCCAGCACATCGCCCACCACGGCCCCGCGCGCATGGCCGATATGCAGCGGCCCCGTCGGATTGGCCGAAACATATTCGACATTGACCGGCACATTCCCGCCCATGGTGGAGCGGCCATAATCCAGCCCCGCTTCCAGGACGGCGCTGAGCTGTTCGCGCCAGATCGCGGGCTGCAGACGCAGATTGATGAAACCAGGGCCGGCGATTTCCACCAGCTCCACCGCGGCCAGGGCTTCCAGCCCCGGCTGCAGCAGCTCGGCAATCGCGCGCGGCGGCTTGCCCACGGGCTTTGCCAGCAGCATCGCCGCATTGGTGGCCATATCCCCATGGGTCGCATCGCGCGGCGGTTCCATGGTGATCTTGGAGAGGTCGAGACCGGCGGGCAACGCGCCCGAGGCCTGGAGGGCTTCGATCACCGTCACCAGTTCGGCGCGCATCCGATTGAACATATTCATGCGAGGGCAGCCGTGCTTCCAAGATTGATGCGGAATTCCCGCTTTGCGTAGCGATCTGTCATGCCCGCGATATAGTCCGCCACGATGCGTGCCGTCCAGCCCCCGCCTGGGCCGTCGCAGCCCTTTCTCCATTCCTTGGGCAGCGTATCGGGCGTCCACAGGAAATAACGGAACAGGCTGGAGACGATGCGCTTGCCCTCGTTACGCTCCTGATTGACCAGGGCGTTACGGTACATATTGGCATAGAGGAAGCGCTTCAGCGCCCGTTCGGCCTCCGCCATTTCCGGCGACAGGCCGACGACCGGGCGGGCATTGGCGTAGACATCGCCCACCGTCCCGATCCGATCATCCAGCAGGCGTCGGCGGGTTTCTTCCAGCAGGTCGCCCACCATATCGCCGATCAGGCGGCGCACCGCCTCGGCAATCAGCACGCCCTGCTCGACGCCGGGATATTCGGTTTCCACCGCCCGGAAGGCCGCACCCACCTGGGGCACCTGACAGGCATCCTCGATGGAAAACAGCCGGGCGCGCAGCCCGTCATCCAGATCGTGATGGTTATAGGCGATGTCATCGGACAGCGCGGCCACCTGCGCCTCCGGCCCGGCGAACTGGTCGAGCGCCAGATCGAAGCGCCCATCCACCTCGCGGATCGTGGGCGGCAGATCGTCCCGCGTTTTGCCGTCGGCACGGGGGCCAATCAGCGGGCCGTTATGCTTGACCAGCCCCTCCAGCGTTTCCCAACTCAGATTCAGGCCGCTGAACTTCGGATAGCGGCGTTCCAGCCGGGTGACGACACGAAGCGCCTGATCATTGTGATCGAAACCGCCCCAGGGCTTCATCGCCTCGTCCAGCGCATCCTCCCCCGTATGACCGAAAGGCGGATGTCCGAGATCATGGCTGAGCGCGATGACCTCCGTCAGATCCTCGTCCAGCCCCAGCGTGCGGGCGATGGACCGGGCGATCTGCGCCACCTCCAGCGAATGGGTCAGGCGCGTGCGCACATGATCGACTTCCGGTGCGATGAAGACCTGGGTCTTATGCATCAGCCGCCGGAAGGCGGAACAATGCACCAGCCTGTCCCGGTCGCGCTGAAATGGCGTGCGGGTCGCTGACGGGGGTTCCGCCACTTCACGTCCGCGAGAATTTTCCCAACGGGTGGCATAGGATGCGCGGTTATCTTGCTGCATGACGTGGGTTGGCATAGCGCAGTGCAGGCTTCAGGTCCATGGCCCGTATGCAGGAGTTTTTTGCTTTGATTGACTCTGGGCCTATACTGCTTATCTAACAGCCTGTTCCGAGAGAATGGAGACTGATGCCATGTCCGATGCCTTTGCCCTGGATGACGCGGTTTCCGCCCCCCGCGCGCTGACGATTACCGAATCGGCCGTGGCGCGGCTGCGCGAGCTTGTCGCCGTCGAGAATGATCCGAAGCTGATGCTGCGCATCACCGTGTCGGGCGGGGGCTGCTCGGGCTATCAATACGGCTTTTCCTTCGATGACCGGACCACGCCCGACGATCTGGTGTTCGAACGCGATGGCATGCGCGTGGTGACCGACGAGGCATCCATCGGCCTCTTGGGCGGGTCGGAAATCGACTTCGTGGAGAATCTGACCGGGGCCTATTTCGCGGTCAACAACCCCAACGCCACCTCTTCCTGCGGCTGCGGTACGAGTTTCGCCGCCTGATAGAGGGGAATTGCGGGGAATGCGGGTCGCGAGTTTCAACGTCAATTCGATCAAGGCCCGCCTGCCGCGCGTGCTGGAATGGCTGGACGACAGCAGCATGGATGTCGTCCTGCTGCAGGAAATCAAGACGGTGGACGCCGATTTTCCGCGGCTGGAGTTCGAGGATCGCGGCTATCAGGTCGAGACCCACGGGCAGAAGACCTATAATGGTGTCGCCATCCTGTCCAAGCACCCGATCGAGGACGTAAGACGCGGCCTGCCGGGCGATGATGCGGATGAACAGGCCCGCTATATCCAGGCGGTAATCCAGGGGCTTACCGTGGCGTCGATCTATCTGCCGAATGGCAATCCGGTCGATGCCGGGCCGAAATATCCCTACAAGCTGGGCTGGATGGCACGCCTGCGCGACCATGTGCGCGATACGCTGCTGCCCGCCGAAACCCCCTTCGTGCTGGGTGGCGATTACAATATCTGCCCGACCGACGGTGATGTCTACGCTCCGGAGAAATGGGCCGAAGATGCGCTCTGCCGCCCCGAATCGCGCGCCGCTTTCCGTCGCCTGCTCAATCTCGGCCTGACGGAAGCCTGGGCCGCGCTGCATCCGGGCCGTGAGCATGTCTATACCTATTGGGATTATGTGCAGGGTCGCTGGCAGAAGGATGAAGGTCTGCGCATAGACCATTTCCTGCTGTCGCCCCAGGCCGCCGACCGACTGGTCGCCTGTGAAGTCGACAAGTCCCCGCGTGCCAAGGAAAAGGCCTCCGACCATACCCCGATCTGGGTGGAGATCGCCGACGCCCCGGCCCAAAGGCAGGCGGCATGAGCTTGCAGGGCAACCCACCGCATGAGGGCGGCTGCCTCTGCGGCGCCATCCGCTATCGCAGCGAGGCGCCGGCCGTCGGACGAATCACCCATTGCCATTGCAGCATGTGCCGCCGGGCCACCGGCGCTCCGGTGGTCGATTGGGTCACGTTCCGGGCAGGTGATCTGCGCTTCATCGCGGGCGAGCCTGCCAGCTACGCCTCTTCCAGCCATGCCAGACGGCAGTTCTGTCCCGTCTGCGGCACGCCCTTGACCTTCTGGTCCTCCCACGACCCGGACTATATCGATGTGACCGTGGGCAGCCTGGACCAGCCGGAGCATGCTTTGCCGGATTGCCACATCTTTGTCGGGTCGCGCCTGCCCTGGATGCATTTGGACCCTGAATTGCCCGATCTGATGGGTGATATTGAAGGCATATGAAATATTTGTCGTAGCAAGGTGGCAGGGCTTGCTTAACTTGTTACCGCATCGTTAGGTTACATACCCTTAATGGTGTGAACCGATGGCCGAAGCCGAAACAACCACATTGCAGACCCTGCTGGGCTGGACGGAGCTGTCGGACGCCGCGAAGGAATTCGCCGGCTATTGGTCCGCGTTACCCAAACTGGGTGATGTGCCGCGGCGGCGGGATTTCGATCCGGCCAGCCTGCCCGCCATCCTGCCCAGCTTTGTCATCCTGGAGGTGGAGAGCCCGGAATCGGTTCGCTTCCGGCTGGCCGGCACCTCGGAGGTGGAGCGCTACGGTCAGGAAGTGACCGGGCGGAACTATCTGGATTTCGTGCCGGTGGCGCGCCGACCGAAAGCCTATGCCGCCTTCCGCAATATCCTGGATTATCCCTGCGGCATGCTGGCCGTTATCTATTCCATCACGGCCTGCGGCGAACCCTTCCTGAACGAGGCCTTGGGTTTTCCGGTGCGCGGTCAGGGCGATCAGGTCAACCTGATCTATTTCCAGAGCAATAACCGCCCCCGCGACCTCTTTCACGACAACTGGGCCGACAAGCTGGAACGCCATGTGGCGGTGACCCGCCGCGTCTTTGTCGATATCGGCGCGGGCGTCCCCACCGACTTCAGCGAGTGACCGCTCCAATTGGTGGGTAGCCCGCCTCGGCCAGCCTGAGCCGCAGGGTTTCTTCCGCCGCCGCGCTGCTGATCCGCACTTCCTTGGCTGCCAGATCGCCTTCGACCGTGGCGGCCGGGTCTTCGGCCAGCACCACACGGGTGATCGCCTTCAGGCAGCCGCCGCAGCTCATCCCCGGGATTGTGAAACGCATCGGACGCATCCTTTCAGGAAACCGCGATGCAGCCTTCCTAATCCCTGACATGATGGCAAGGTCAAGCCCTCTCGTTTCCCTTGACCTTCCCATGATGGGAAGCCCCATCTATCCTGCGCAACTGCATCCTATCGCCCGAAAAGGCCAGACCATGCCCCATCATCGAACCCATGCCGCCAAGCCGGACGAGGCTGAAGTCATGCTGTCCGTCGCGGGGATGAGCTGCGCCTCCTGTGTCGGACGGGTGGAACGCGCGATCCGCGCCGTGCCGGGCGTGCGTGATGCCAGCGTGAACCTGACGACGGAGAAGGCCCAGGTCACCCTCGCCTCCCCGGACGCGACAGGGGCCGTGGTCGCCGCGATCGAGAAGGCAGGCTATGGAGTCGAGCCCAGTGAAACGGACATCGCCATTGAGGGGATGAGTTGCGCCTCCTGCGTCGGGCGGGTGGAAAAGGCGCTCGCCGCCCTGCCCGGCGTGCAGCAGGTCGCGGTCAATCTGGCGACGGAACGCGCCACGATCCGTTCCGTCTGGCCAATTCCTTTCGCGGATTTGCGGCAGGCCGTGACCAAGGCCGGCTATGAAGCGCGTGATCCAAACACCGCTGCGACCTCCGCCGCCGCCAGTGACCGACGTGCCCTGGAAGAAGCGGCCCTGCGTCGCGACGCGATCCTGGCCGCCTGCCTGACCCTGCCGGTTTTCCTGGTGGAAATGGGTGGGCATGCCCTGCCCGCCCTGCATCACTGGCTGTACGGGCTGGTCGGACAGGATTCCGTGCGCATCGCGGAATTCCTGCTGACGGCGCTGGTGCTGGCTGGTCCCGGACGCCGCTTCTTCCGGGTGGGCATCCCCGCTTTGCTGCGCGGCGCGCCGGAAATGAACGCGCTGGTGGCGCTGGGTGCGGGGGCGGCTTTCCTGTTTTCCGGCATCGCCACCTTCCTGCCCGCTTTGTTGCCCCAGGGTGCGGATCAGGTCTATTTCGAGGCCGCGGCCGTGATCACGACCCTGATCCTGATCGGCCGCCTGATGGAGGCGCGCGCCAAGGGGCGCGCTTCGGCGGCAATCCAGCATCTGCTGGGGCTGCAGCCGCGCACGGCACGCAGACGCGATGCGCAGGGCCAGGTGCAGGAGGTGGCGATTGCCGACCTGCTGCCCGGCGACAGCGTGGAAATCCGGCCGGGCGAGCGGATCCCGGTGGACGGCAAAGTGATCGAAGGCGCCAGCCGGGTGGATGAAGCCATGCTGACCGGCGAGCCGATCCCGGTAGCCAAGGGCCCCGGCGATGCGGTCGTCGGCGGCACGGTGAACCAGACCGGACATCTGGTGGTTACGGTTTCCGCGACCGGGGCCGACAGCGTGCTGGCCGGCATTGTCGCCATGGTGGAACGCGCCCAGGGTGGCAAGCTGCCGATCCAGGCGCTGGTGGATCAGGTCACGCTGCGGTTCGTTCCGGTGGTGATCGGGGTTGCGATCCTGACCGTGGTCCTGTGGTTCATTCTGGGGCCGGAACCGAAGCTGGCCCATGCGCTGGTCGCGGGCGTGGCGGTCTTGATCGTCGCCTGCCCCTGCGCGATGGGGCTTGCCACGCCCACCTCCATCCTGGTCGGCAGCGGGCGCGCGGCGGAGCTGGGCATTCTGTTTCGCAAGGGCGAGGCGCTGCAGCGTCTGGCCGGCGTGCGCGCCGTGGCGTTGGACAAGACCGGCACGCTGACGCTGGGCCGGCCCAGCCTGACCGACATCCTGCCCTGCAAGGATGTGTCGGCGGAACACGCGCTCGCCATCGCCGCCGCGCTGGAGGCAAAGTCGGAGCATCCGCTGGCCGGCGCCATCCTGGACGCGGCGGATAAGCGCGATATCCCGAGGCCCGAGCTGACGGATTTCGAAGCCATTCCCGGCCAGGGCATCATCGGCATGATCGACGGCAAGCCCGCTTTGGCGGGCCATGTCCGCTTCCTGGCCGCGCAGGGCATCGCCATTGGGGAAGCTGAACAGGTGCTGCCGGAGCTGGCGGATCAGGGCAAGACCCCGATCCTGATCGCCCATGATGGCAAGCTGTTGGCCGTGCTGGCCGTCGCCGATCCGATCAAGGACGGGGCGGGTGAAGCGATAGCAGCCCTGCGGGCGGCAGGGATCGCGGTCGCCATGGTGACCGGCGACACCCGCCGTACCGCGCAGGCCGTAGCGGCCCAGCTGGGGATCACGGAGGTGCTGGCCGAAGTGACGCCCGGTGACAAGCAGCAGGCGGTGGCCGATCTGCGCGCCCGCTTTGGCAGCCTGGCCTTTGTCGGCGACGGCATCAACGATGCCCCGGCCCTGGCCGCCGCCGACGTTGGCATTGCCATCGGCACCGGCACCGATATCGCCATCGAGGCGGCCGATCTGGTGCTGATGGGTGGCGATCCGCGTCTGGTGTCGCGCGCCATCGCGCTGTCGCGCGCGGTGATGGCCAATATCCGCCAGAATCTGTTCTGGGCTTTCGCCTATAACGCCGCATTGATACCGGTGGCGGCCGGGCTGTTCTATCCGGTCAGTGGCCTGCTGCTATCGCCCATGCTGGCGGCCGGGGCCATGGCGCTGTCCAGCATCTTCGTGCTGTCCAATGCGCTGCGGCTCAAGCGCTTCCGGGCCTAGGAGTAGAGCATGTCCACCCTGACCATCGGCGAGGCCGCCAAGGCCAGCGGCGTCAGCGCCAAGATGATCCGCTATTACGAGGGGATCGGGCTGATCACCCCGCCGGCGCGGTCGGAGGCCGGCTATCGGCACTATGGTGCGCGCGACATCCATAATCTGCGCTTCGTGCGTCGGGCCCGCGACCTCGGTTTCTCGGTCGAACAGATTGGCGCCCTGCTCGCCCTTTGGCGCGACCGTGACCGGCAGAGCGCCCAGGTCAAGGCGGTGGTGGATGACCATCTGGTCGATCTGAAACGCAAGATCGGGGAGTTGCAGGGCATGGTGCGGGTGCTGGAGGGCCTGTCCGACTGCTGCCATGGCGACGACCGGCCCGACTGCCCGATCCTGGACGATCTGGAAGCCGCTCCACCCGGCCCGGCGCCGCATCACCCGCCGCGCTTCGGGGAGTAAGACCGCCCGCAAGCGGTCGCGCCAGCGCACACGCCATCTTGACTGCACCGCCAGAGCGACTAGGTTGGACCCGCCTCGACCCATTCGGCGGTCGGGCAACGACCGGGCCCCTCTGGCGGGAGTAAGCGGCGCTCCCGTGATGTCGGCGTTGCATCCTTGGCAAGCCGCTTCGTTTCAGAGATGTCCCGACATGCCCCTATCGCGATCACTGTCCGCGCCAGGACAGGGCGGTATCTCTGAACGAATGGAGATCCGCGTATCATGACGTCCCCTGCCCCCATCACCCGTTCCACCGTCAGCTATTTCCACGCGGCCTTTGCCGTGACGGCCGTAGGCCTTGCGCTCGGCGCCTGGCTTGGCTGGCAGACAACCGGCAGCATCGCCGGCACGCTGGAAATCTTTTTCATCTGCTGTGTCCTGGCGGTGCTGGAAATCTCGCTGTCCTTCGACAACGCCATCGTCAATGCCAACAAGCTGAAGGACATGACGCCGAAATGGCGGCATCGCTTCCTGACCTGGGGCATCGTGATCGCGGTCTTCGGCATGCGCATCCTGTTCCCGCTGCTGATCGTGGTAATCGCCGCCAAGGTCAGCCCCTGGACCGCCATGGTGATGGCGGGCAGCCAGCCCGAGGCCTATGCGGCGATCATGCATGATGCCCATCTGCCGATCGCAGCCTTTGGCGGCACCTTCCTGATGATGGTGGCGCTGACCTTCTTCTTCGATCATGAGAAGGATGTTCACTGGGTCGAATGGCTGGAATGCAAGGCGACGCGCTACGCCTCGATCAAGGGTTTCGAGATCGGCCTGGTGCTGATCGTCGTGCTGGCCATGTCCCAGATCATCGAGGGGCGCGAAGGGACGGGCGGCCTGCCTGTCGGATCGTCCACGGCCTTCCTGAACGCGGCGATCTTCGGCCTGCTCACCTTCCTGATCGTGGAAGTACTGGGCGGCATCCTGGACAAGGAGCAGGAAGCGATGGCCGGGGCGGCCAAGGGCGGGTTGGGCGCTTTCATCTATCTGGAAGTGCTGGACGCCTCCTTCTCCTTCGACGGGGTGATCGGCGCCTTTGCATTGTCCAGCAATCTGTTCATCATCGCCATCGGCCTTGGCATCGGCGCGATGTATGTCCGATCCATGACGATCATGCTGGTGGAAAAAGGCACGCTTGCCGAATACCGCTTTCTGGAGCACGGCGCCTTCTACGCCATCCTGATCCTGGCGGTGATCATGTATGTGCAGACGCTGGTGCATATTCCCGAAGTGGTCACCGGGCTGGGCGGCGCGATCCTGATCGGCATCGCCTTCTGGGCTTCGGTGCGCTGGAACAGGATGCATGGCTGCGGCCACGAGGACTGACCCTGCCCGCCTGCCCGGGGGTTCGAACCAGCCCCCGGGAGGGCGGAGAAAAGCCGACAAATCCTGGACTTGTCCATAAGCGCTTCACGGAACTGTAACGCTTTCGTCCCTGTTCCTTAACCCTACGACTGTACTCGATTGCCGTCGGGAATGGTTGAAGGGGACGAAAGCCAGATGGCACGCATCACCGTCGAAGGACTGACCAAAAGCTTCGTCAGGCATCGGGCGGCGTTGAGTGACGTTTCCCTGGAAATCCGCGAGGGCGAGATGGTCGCCCTGATCGGGGCGTCGGGCTCCGGCAAATCCACGCTGATCCGCCATATCGCCGGGCTGGAGCGCGCCGACCAGGGCAGTCGGTCGCTGGTGCGCGTCGCTGGCGAAACGATGCAGGAAGGCGGCCGCATTTCTCCCTCGGCCAAGGCCATGCGCCGCCATATCGGCGTGATTTTCCAGCAGTTCAATCTGGTCGGGCGCCTCAGCGTGATGACCAATGTGCTGACCGGCGTGCTGGGTCGCATTCCGGCCTGGCGCGGCACGATCGGCCTGTTTTCCCGGGGCGAAAAGATGCAGGCGATGCAGGCCCTGGCCCGCGTCGGCATTCACGAGGCGGCGCGCCAGCGCGCCTCCACCCTGTCCGGCGGCCAGCAGCAGCGCGCCGCGATTTCCCGGGCGCTGATCCAGGGTGCCAGGGTGTTGCTGGCCGATGAGCCCATCGCCTCGCTCGACCCCGCCTCCGCCAAGCGCGTGATGGAATCCCTGGCCCAGATCAACCGCGAGGACGGCATGACCATCGTCGTCTCGCTGCACCAGGTGGAATATGCCCGCCGCTACTGCCCGCGCACCATCGCGCTGAAAGACGGTCGCGTCGTGTTCGACGGCTCCTCGCTGGAGCTGACCAATGCATTCCTGCGTGAAATCTACGGCGACGCTTCGGAGGAGCTGATCCTGCCGGAAGCCCCGTCGCCGGCGATGCCTGCCGCCCCGGAAGAAGTGCCGCTGCGCGTGGCCTTCGATGCGCTGCGGGCCTGAACCGAGCGGTTCCTGTCATTCATTTTTTTGGGAAAAGGGAGTCTAACCCATGAATGCGTTCACCAAGACGCTTGCAGCGGCGAGCGTGATGATCAGCTTGGCCGGCGTGGCCCAGGCCGAATCCACCGAGCTGAACTTCGGCATCATCTCCACCGAATCCCAGCAGAATCTGAAGCCGCAATGGGACCCCTTCCTGGCGGCGATGGAAGCCCAGACCGGGCTGAAGATCAACGCCTTCTATGCGTCCGACTATGCCGGCGTGATCGAAGGCATGCGTTTCGGCAAGGTGCAGGCCGCCTGGTTCGGTAACAAGTCGGCCATGGAAGCGGTGGACCGCGCCGGTGGCGAAGTCTTCGCCCAGACCGTCGATGTGGCCGGCAATCCGGGCTATTGGGGCGTGCTGCTGGCGCATAAGGACAGCGCCATCAACTCGCTGCAGGACGTGCTGAAATGCGACAAGTCGCTGAATTTCGGCATCGGCGATCCGAACTCCACCTCGGGCTACTTGGTGCCGATGACCTTCGTCTTCGCCGCCAATGGCGTTGACCCGAAGACCTGCTTCAAGACCGTGCGCAACGCCAATCACGAAACCAACGCGCTGGCGGTTGCCAACAAGCAGGTCGACGTTGCCGCCAACAACACCGAAAACCTGACCCGGATCGAGGAAGGCAACCCGAAGGCCTTCGCCAATCTGAAGGTGATCTGGAAGTCCCCGCTGATCCCGGCCGACCCGCTGGTGTGGAAGGCCGATCTGGACAGCGCCACCAAGCAGAAGCTGATGACCTTCATCATGAGCTATGGCCGCATCGGCGCTCCGGCCGACGTGGCCCAGGCCCGCAAGGTGATGGCCGGCCTGAAATGGGCGCCGTTCCGCCCGTCGTCCAACGCGCAGCTCTACCCGATCCGCGTGATGGAATACACCAAGGAAGAGTTCCGCGTGCAGGCCGACGAGAAGCTGTCTGCGGATGAGAAGAAGGCGAAGCTCGCCGAGATCGCCGCGAAGAAGGCCGAAGTCGAGAAGCTGCTGGCGGAAGTGCCGCAGCTCTAAGCGACCCGGTTTGTAGATGGCAAGGGCGGCGGACTTCATCCCGCCGCCCTTGCTCTTGCCCAACTGAGCGAATTCAGAATTCCGGAGAGTTCCCATGGCCGTGACCACCGAGCATCACACGGAGGTGCAGCTTCCCCCGCGCGACTGGCGCCGCACGGGCTACAACGCCCTGGGCTGGATCATTCTGCTGGCCTGTCTGGGCTGGGCCTTCGAACCGGCGGAAATGTTCCGCATGGTCTCGCTCTATACCGATGCCGGCAATATGGCGGAATATGGCTCGGCCTTTCTGAGCCCCAATTTCCACGAATGGGAATATTACCTGTCGGAAATGGTGCTGACGGTCCAGATCGCGATCTGGGGCACCGTGCTGGCGATCATCGCCGCCGTTCCGTTCGGCATTCTGTCCTCCACCAATATGGTGCCGCCCTGGGTCTATCAGCCCGTCCGCCGGTTGATGGATGCCTTCCGCGCCATCCATGAAGTCGTATTCGCCGTGCTGTTCGTGGTGGCGGTGGGCCTTGGTCCCTTCGCCGGCGTGATGGCGCTGTTCATCTCCACCACCGGCACGCTCGCCAAGCTGTTCTCCGAAGCGGTGGAGGCCATCGACCCGCGCCCGGTCGAAGGCATCCGGTCCACCGGCGCCACCAAGGTGCAGGAGGTGGTGTTCGGCGTCATTCCCCAGGTCCTGCCGCTGTGGATTTCCTATTCCCTGTATCGCTTCGAAGCCAATGTGCGCTCCTCCACCATTCTGGGGCTGGTCGGCGCCGGCGGCATCGGACAGGTGATGTTCGAATCGATCCGCGGCTTCTATTATGCCGAAACCGCCGCGATCCTGTTGATCGTCATCGCCACCGTCTCCATCGTTGACATGATTTCCCAGCGGCTGCGCAAGCTGGTGATCTAAAGGCCTGTGATGGTTCAGCGGCAGGCGCTGTCCAGCAGCGCCTCCGCCCCGCTGCGCGGCGTGGGTCGGCCATAGAGCCAGCCCTGGGCAAAATCGCAGTTCAATTCGCGCAGCGCCGCCTCCTCCTCCTGCGTTTCCACCCCTTCGGCGATGGTCTTCAGACCCAGATCATGGGCCATGCGCAGGATGGAGCGCAGCAGCGCACTGTCGCTGTCGCGATCATCGGAAGCCTGTACGAAGGACCGGTCGATCTTCACCACATCCACCGGCAACTGGCGCAGCATGGCCAGGCTGGAATAGCCCGTACCGAAATCATCCAGCGCCAGTTCCGCACCGCGTTCGCGAAGCCGCGTCAGCGTCTCCACCGCATCCGTGGTGCTGGTCATCACGGCGGTCTCGGTCACCTCGAATTTCAGCAGGCTGGCATCCAGGCCGGTCGCGTCGAGGACACGATCCAGCTCCTCCACAATGCCGGCATCGCCCAGTTGCACCGCCGACAGGTTGATGCCCATGCGGATAACGCCCCCGTACCGCGCCGCCCAATCCGCCGTCGTCCTTGCAGCGCTGCGCAGCACATGGGCGCCGATGGGGACGATCAGCCCGGTCAACTCCGCCAGCGGCACGAAATCCAGCGGCTGGACCAGCCCCAGCCCGGGATGGCGCCAGCGCAACAGGGCCTCGAACCCCAACAGGCCCCTGTCCGCGCCAAGACCGCGGATCGGTTGGTAATGCAGCTCGAAGGCCTCCTCCGGCCGCATGGCCGCAGCCCGCAGGGCCGTTTCCCATTCCAGACGCGCCAGGCGCTCCTCCCGCAGAGTCGAGCTGAAGGCGACCGGTTCCCTGCCCGGCTCCGCCAGGCGCATGGCCAGTTCGGCATCGCGCAGCCCTTCTTCCGCCCCGGCCATGCCAGCTTCGGCATAGCCGATGCGCGCGGCCAGATAGAGACGCCGCCCGTCCACGGCGAAGGGATGGGTGAACATGGCACGCATCTGGGTCAGGACAGTGCTGCCCTCACGCGAGGTAACGCCCTCGGACAGATAGAGCGCCAGGGCGTGATCCCCGATCCGCCCCAGCAGGGCCGTGCGCCCAAGCATCCCGATCAGGCGCAAGGCCAGCGCCCGCATCACCGCGTTGAAGAAGCCGATGCCAAAGGTCGCCTTGATCTCGCCCAGCCCAGCCAGATCAACCGCCACAATGGAACCGCGCTGCGCCGTGGCCGACAGCCGCCGCACCAGCCCCGCACGGTTCGACAGCCCGGTCGTCTGGTCCTCATAGGCCAGCGTCTCCAACTCACGGGAAACCCGGGTCCGCTCGGAAATATCGCGGATCTGCGCGGCGTAGGCAGCCCGACCCGATATGCCCACATCGATAACCGTCAGCTCCGCCGGGAAAACATGCCCGTTGCGGCGCCGCGCCTCCGTCTCGAAGCGGCTTCCCTGCATCTGACCTGGCGCATGGGCCAGCCATTGCTGCAGGCGCGCTTCGAATCGGTTGCGGATCTGCGGCGGAACCAGGGTTTCTTCCAGCGACTTGCCAACCATTTCGGCTTTCTGCCAGCCGAACAGGCGCTCCGCGGCGGGATTGAAGTCGCTGATGCGCCCACGCCCGTCATAGACGATGATCGCATCCAGGGAGTGGGCAATCACGGCCGAACTCAAGGCCTGGCTGGCCCTGGCCCGCGCTTCCACCAATTCGCGCTCCACCGTGCTGGCGATCAGCAGGGCGGCGGCCTGGATCACGGACTTCTCCGCATCGCTCCACAGCCGCTCCTCCAGACAGTCATCCAGCCCCAGATGGCCCCACCACGCGCCCTGCACCATGATCGGAACGGACAGGAAGGATTTGATGCCCTGATGCTCAAAATCCTGGCGCAGATAACCGTCCAGATCGCGCGTCAGGCCTTCAATCATCCGGCCTTTGCTGCGCTGGGCAACCCAATCCGCCAGGGTCGGGTCATGGATGATCAGCGATTCATCGAGATTGCGCGGATCGCCGCTGAGCAAATGCAGCCCTTCGGCCGCCCAATCGGCGATGCAGCTCTGGCGCAGATCAAGGCCGGGCTCGCCATGAACTTCGAACAGAAAGCTGCGCTGAACCTCCGCCGCCTCCCCCAATTCGCACAGGAGATCCGGCAGGCAATCGCGCCAATGCAGCGCCGCGGCCAGCCTTTTGGCCATGGCCGCGGTCGCCCGCAACAAAGCCGTGCCACGTCGCGCCTCTACTTCCGTGGAGACACGTGGCACGTCCGGGGACCGATGGTGCGCTGGAACGGTCTGTTTCATCCTGATTCGACACCTCGGCCGGAACACCCGAAAGCGATGGTCCAAGCGATGTCTTTCCGGCGAGAAATCTATGCGGGTATACTACCCCTCGCCAAGCCTTGAACGGCTTGGCGGTTCGTAAACATGGTTAGCGACAGAGGTCATGCCGAAAACGACACCAGACGCCGGACGGCATGCTTCCTCTGGCAGCGATGCCCCCCAGGATATGATCAGCGAAAGACTGCGGCAAACCCCGCTCTATGAGCAGGTGCGCACCGAAATCCTGCAAAGGCTGGTATCGGGCTATTGGAAGCCCGGCGAACCGCTGCCCAATGAGTTCGATCTGGCGGCCGAGTTCGGGGTGAGCCAGGGAACGGTGCGGCGAGCCCTGGGCGAGATGGCGGCGCGCAATCTGGTGACCCGCATCCAGGGGCGCGGCACCTTCGTGCGCGAATATGACAGCCGCTGGGCGCTGTTCCATTTCTTTCATGTGGTCGAAGCCGACGGCACGCGCCACGAACCGAAAACGGAGCTGATCTCGCATCGGCTGGCACCGGCGGGCGAACGGGTGGCCAAAGCGCTGGGAATAGGCCCGGAGGATCGGGCAACCTGGATGGAGCGCGTCCGCCTGCTGGATGGTCGACCGGTGATCTATGAAACCGTCGTGGTGCCCGATGCGATCTTTCCCGGCCTGGGGCTGGTGAATGTCATCCCCAGCTCGATCTATGTCCTCTATGAACAATTTTATGGCGTGCTGGTCTCCACCGCCGAGGAGGATTTGAGCGCCCTGCCCGCCTCGGCGGAGGCGGCCCGGCATCTGGGCATCGCGGAAGGTACGCCCGTGCTCGCCATCGAACGCATTGCCGGCGCGCTGGACGGCCGGCGCGTGGAATGGCGCCTTAGTCTGTGCGATACGCGCGAGCATCGCTATCGCAACCATCTGGGCGGCTGACCGGGCTTTCCTCAGAAAAGCCCCAGCCCCTCCAGGAATAACTGCAGGCCGATCACGATCAGCATCGCCAGCAGGGCGCGGCGGAACAGGGTGGCGGACAGATAGCGGCGCATCATCTGACCGCACCAGACCCCGGCCAGCACCGGCAGGGCCAACAGCACGGAGACGATCCATTCCGTGCCGCCCAGGATGCCTTCGGTGCTGAGCACGAAGAACAGCGGCAGCCCCACGATCAGGAAGAACAGGGAAATCGCAACCGCGAATGTGTCCTTGTCCGCCTTGATCGCCAGCAGGAATACGCTGAAGGCCGGGCCGGAAAAGCCGGAAAGCCCCTGCAACGTCCCGGCGATGATGCCGGTCACGGCCGCAGCCGCCTTCTCATGCCTGGGTGGAATGACAAGCTTGATCGGGAATATCTGCAACGACACGATCGCCAGGACGGTCAGCCCCAGCCAGACCATCAGCGCCTGAACCGGCACGGCCACCAGCATCAGGCTGGCGGCGGCACAGGTCGGAACACACAAGACAAGCAATGGCCAGAATCGCCGCGCCATGGCCGGCGTCTGGCGGCTGGTCACCACCATCCAGATATTGGATATGATGATGGGTCCGGCCATCAGGGCGATGGCCACTTTCGGCTGCACGACAACAGCCGCGATCGGTACCGCGATCAGCGGAAGGCCGATGCCCGTGGTTCCTTTGGCGAAACCGCCCAGAAAGAAACCCAGACAGACAACGACAATCGCCAGCGGGGTGAAAACTGCTAGGTCCATCGCCCCCTGGCGACCTCCGTCCTATTTGTGCCGGAAGGTGATGCGACCCTTGGTCAGATCATACGGCGTCATTT
>Ga0209066_10001202_pt1 | contig 35133 bp, 32 predicted proteins | sample All_14_2_FD_187198 | JGI IMG/M metagenome (GOLD analysis project Ga0209066, IMG submission 187198) | Freshwater microbial communities in response to fracking from Pennsylvania, USA - Allegheny Zone_MetaG_DW_15 (SPAdes) (version 2) ... | reverse complement strand
CGGCCAGACCCGGACCTTTCTGGTCTACGGCCGGCGGGAGGACGGCCTGGTCAGCCTGCTGGGCACCAGGCCGGCCCCCGAGCCCGGCGGCGGAACCGACCGGTGGCGGCAACTGGCCGACGGGCTGCCCGACTGCTTTGCCATCCTCGCCGCCAGTGCCGGGGAGACCCCCCGGCAGCAATTGGCCCGGGCCGGCATCACCGTCCTGCTCGGCCACGACAATATCGAAGGAACCGTCGACGCCCTCTACGGCGGCGGCAAAAAAGGAAAACGCGGCCGGAAATCCGGCTGACAATCATCACGGAGAAGAGTATGGCCACCCCGGAAAAACAGATCCTGGTCTGTCAGAGTTTCAGAGTCAAGGGCGACCCCAAGGGCATCTGCCACAAGCAGACCGACGGGTTCCTGCAGTACCTCGAGGAGGAGATCCTCGACCGCGGCCTCGACATGCAGGTCGTCGCCACCGGCTGCCTCAAGCAGTGCGAGGCCGGGCCGATCATGGTGGTCCAGCCCGATAACTGGTGGTTCAAGGGAGTCGCCAGCGAAGCGGTCATCGACGCCATCCTCGACGGGATCGAGGACGGCACTCCGCCCGGCGAATACCTGATCGGCTGACGATGACTGCAAGTAGTGCGGAAGTTGTGATACGGCCGGCCCGGCCGGCCGATATCCCCTCGCTCGTCCGTCTGCTGGCCCTGCTCTTCACCCTCGAGGCGGATTTCGAGGTCGATGGCGGCCGTCAGCGTCGCGGCCTCGACATGCTCATCGCCCATCCCCTCAGCCGGATCATGGTCGCCGAACGCGACGGCCGGGTGGTCGGCATGTGCAGCGGCCAGCTCACCATCTCCACCGCCGAGGGCGGCTACGCCCTGCTGCTCGAAGACCTTGTGGTCGACGAGGACAGCCGGGGCCAGGGGATCGGGCGCCGCCTCCTCGACGCCGTCGCCGGCTGGGCGGCCGGGTATGGGGCGGCGAGGCTGCAGCTGCTCGCCGATCGCGGCAACGACCGCGCCCTCGCCTTCTACCATCGTCTCGGCTGGCGGGGTACCGGCCTGGTCTGCCTGCGCCGCTATCACCCTGACGGTTCCGGCCCGGCGCCGGATCCGATTCCGTCATGACAAACGAAGGAGGGAGTCCAGATGAATATCCTGCCGATCCAGCCGCGCCACAACATCATCCCGCTCGACGGCTGGCAGCTCTATCGCCGTGACGGCGAACAGTTTCTGCGCACCGCGGTGAGCGCCCACCGGCGCGGCAATCCCCGGTTCACCCCCGAGATCGTGTACAATCTGGTGGCGATGGCGATCGAGAAGCTGATCATGGCCCTGCTGATGCGGCGGGGCGACCTCGCCGACAACCACACCATGGTCGACCTGCTGGCCGCCCTCGAGCGCCATCTCGGGCCGTTGCCGGGCCTGACCGCGGATTTCACCTACCTCGACGATTTTCAGCAGATCTGCGCCCTGGAGACCTACCATCGCCAGTCCCCCGCACCGGCCGATATCGGGCGGATCGTGGCCATCGGTCTCAGGATGAGGGAACTGCTCGCGCCCTCCCTCTATCCGGTGCCACCACCGCCGCCAGGGGGAAATTGATCCGACCGCCGGGGTCCTCCCGCGGACTACAGCCGCTGGATGATATAGAGGAAGGTCGGCAGGCGGCTGAGGGTCTTCAGGCGATAGAAATCCATCACCAGTGACCGCGACGGCCGGCCGACGCGCAGCGGCGACAGGTAGATGCTGCCCTTGGGGCGGCGCCTCGGGATGCCGTCCCGGAGCAGCTGCAGCATGGCCGGCAGATGGCCGGCGGCCAGTTCGTCCATGACGAAGTTGGCCGTCATCTCGATCCGGTTACAACTGCCGTTGATCTCCTGCATGCGGTGAAAGGCCTCCACCACCCGGGCGGCGGCCAGCGGTTTGCCGAGCTTGTCGAGGGTTTCCTGATCCGCCGATTCCAGGCCGATATTGATATAGACCGCACACGGCAGCCGCTCCAACTCGGCGAACAGCCGGGGCGGGGCGTGCAGCAGCGAATCGACGCTGCCGAAGAGAAAGATGTTGCCGCCCGCCATCACCGAACCACCAAGGCCCAGCACCTCCCGGGCCCGGGCGATGGCGGCGACGATCAGATCCGGATCCGCCGCCAGGGCGTCATGCTCGCCGAGGAAGAGCGAGTTGTAGTTGACGGTGCTGGGACCGAACCACCGCCGCAGGGCGGCGATCTGGCGCTCAATCTCGCTCCACTCCTTGTCCCGGTACGGCCGATCGGTCTTGACCCGGCAGAACCGGCATTTATACAGACAGCCCTCGCTGATATGCAGCGGCACCAGGTCATAATCGACATGCCGGGCATCCGGCGGCAGCACCGTTACCCTCCCGCCGATGATCGCAAACAGCTGCTCGGCCCGCTGCCGCAGCACGGTCGGATCGCAGCCTGCGGCCCGGGCAAGAAACTCCCGGACCGCGGTCGGCGCCTGGGGCATCAGACGGACAGCCGCCTCGGCCAGCAGCGAAGGCCAGGATTCGAGCAGGCGGGCAACCGCGGCATGCGCGAAGGGGTGACCGCCGAGCAGGGAATTGGTGGGGTAGGGGGTGTTGGGCAGGTAGTACTCGCCGATCGCCTCGACCACCCCGGAATAGCCGCCGGTCGAGTAATAGACCCAGTCGTCGCCGACGGTCCGCTTGAGCCACTCCTGGGGATGCGGCCAGTCCCTGCCCTTGCCCCGGAGATAGACGATCTCGCCACCGGGGTTGAAGCGCATGACGGCCTCGGCGGTCTCAACCTCGGCATAGATCCCGTACTGCTGGGGATAGCTGACCTTGGTATAGATAACCGCCCCCTCGCAGCGACAATCGATCCGGGTATCGCCGTGGCCATGGCTGGTCCCGCTCGGCGGCGCCGCCTGGGGTCCGGCGGCGGCCGAATGCCTTGCCCCGCCGTGTAATGAATCCGATCCGTCCAACATGACTTGTTCCCGCTGTCCCCCCATTTCAAGGGCTGATGACCCCGACAGGGGGCCTGCTGCAGTTCCTGCCGGGGATGAAGATCAACCCCGACGCCGGCGACGTCGATCGCTGCCCGCCCGGGCCGTCTCCGTCACCCTACCGCTATTTGCGGCGCAATTCAACCGGCCGGACCCCGGTCCAGGTCGTTTCTTTCGCCGCTGCCCCGCCGAATGGTGCCTCGCCGACGGATCGGTCCACCCTCTCCCTACCATTTGGTAACATTTGTGCCTTTTTTGCAGTTTTCTGTCTCCAGTCGACGGCCGGACCCAGTCGCGTCGCCTATGATTGTGGTTCATTCTAATGTTATCATTTGATTTAACCTGAATTCCTGCATCTGGCACGGTGGTTGCTTTAGCAAGGGTAAACGACATACACCCATCATCCACCTCACGAGGTACCGTATGCAGACAGCTTCCGTTCTCCAGGGGCGCGAGAACCAGATCCACCGCAAGGGCGCGGCCCCCTTCGCCATCGCCTGCAACAAGGACAGCCTGGCCGGGGCGGTCAGCCAGCGGGCCTGCGTCTTCTGCGGCTCGCGGGTGGTCCTCTATCCGATCGCCGACGCCATTCACCTGGTACACGGCCCGATCGGCTGCGCCGTCTACACCTGGGACATCCGCGGCGCCCTGTCCTCCGGGCCGGAACTGCACCGCCTCTCCTTCTCCACCGACCTGCAGGAGATGGACGTGATCTTCGGCGGCGAGCCCAAATTGTACAAGGCCCTGATCGAACTGATCGACCGCCACCGGCCGAAGGCCGCCTTCGTCTACTCCACCTGCATCGTCGGCCTCATCGGCGACGACCTGGAGGCGGTCTGCCGGAAGGTCACGGCGGAAAAGGGCATCCCGGTGCTGCCGGTGATGTCCGAGGGGTTCAAGGGCAATAAGCGCGAGGGCTACCAGGCCGCCTGCCACGCCATGGCCCGTCTCGTCGGCACCGGCGACACCGCCGGTATAGCGAAGCACAGCATCAATATCCTCGGCGACTTCAACCTGGCCGGCGAGATCTGGCTGATCCGCGACTATTTCCGGCGCATGGGCATCGAGACCGTGGCCAACATCACCGGTGACGGCCGGGTCGACGACATCCGCCGGGCCCATGGCGCCAGCCTCAACGTGGTCCAGTGTTCCGGCGCGACGATGGATCTCGCCACCATGATGAACAAGGAGTACGGCATCCCCTCGGTCCGGGTCTCCTATTTCGGCGTCGAGGACATGGCCGAGGCCCTGTACACGGTGGCCGCCTTCTTCGCCGACCCGGAGATGATGGAGAAGGCCCGGGCCATCGTCCGCGAGGAACTGGAGAAACTGCTGCCGGAACTGCAGCGCTACAAGGCGGCGCTGGCCGGCAAAAAGGCGGCGATCTATGTCGGCGGGGCCTTCAAGGCCTTCTCGCTGGTCAAGGCCTTCCGCCTGATCGGCATCGACGTGGTACTGGTCGGATCGCAGACCGGGACTGCGGAAGATTACGAAGAACTGCAGCAGATCACCGACGAGGGAACGATCATCGTCGACGACTCCAATCCCCTCGAGCTCTCGGCCTTCCTCCAGGAGAAGGAGGTCGATGTCTTCGTCGGCGGGGTCAAGGAACGGCCGATCGCCTACAAGCTGGGCGTGGCCTTCTGCGATCACAACCATGAACGCAAGGAGATGCTGGCCGGTTTCGCGGGCATGCTCAACTTCGCCCGCGAGGTCCACGACTCGGTGATGAGCCCGGTCTGGCAATTCGTCCCCCGCCGCACCAAGGAGCAATGATATGACCACGATGCCCAGCTACACCTCGACCACCAACGCCTGCAAGCTCTGTCGGCCGCTCGGGGCCAGCCTGGCCTTCCGCGGCATCGAAGGAACGGTGCCCTTCCTCCACGGTTCCCAGGGCTGCGCCACCTACATGCGGCGCTATATCATCAGCCATTTCAACGAACCGATCGATATCGCCTCCTCGTCGCTGGGGGAAAAGCACGCGGTCTACGGCGGCGCCGCCAACCTCAAGCTCGGGTTGCTAAACGTCACCAGAAAGTACGCCCCGCAGCTGATCGGAGTGGCCACCACCTGCCTCACCGAGACCATCGGCGACGACGTCAAGATGATCATCAACGAGTATGAGGAGGAATTCCATACCGGCGAAGGGCATCCGCGGATCGTCTCGGTCTCGACCCCGAGCTACGGCGGCACCCACATGGAGGGGTTCAACGCCGCCCTGCAGGCGCTAGTTGAACAACTGACCGAACCGACGGCGCCCCACGCCGGGGTCAATGTCCTGCCCGGCTTCGTCTCGGCCGCCGATCTCCGCTACCTCAAGGAGATGCTCGGCGACTTCGGCCTGTCCTTCACCCTCTTTCCCGATTACGCCGAATCGCTGGACGGCCAGGCCCTCAACGACTATCCGCTGATCCCGGCCGGCGGCACCCCGCTGGCGGCGATCCGCACCATGGGCGGGGCACGGATGACCATCGAGTGCGGCGCCACCCTGCCGGAGCGATCGGCCGGTTCCTCCCTCCAGCGGCTGTACGGCACCCCGCTCTGCCGTCTCGGCATGCCGATCGGCATCCGCGAGACCGACGAGTTGACGGCCCGACTGGCGGCGTTGAGCGGTCGGCCGGTTCCCGAGCGCTACAGCGCCGCCCGGGGCCGGCTGATCGATGCGATGGTCGACGGTCACAAGTACCTCTCCGGCAAGCGGGCGATCGTCTACGGCGAGGAGGACCTGGTGGTCGGCCTGACCTCGTTCCTCGCCGAGATCGGGATCAAACCAGTCCTCTGCGCCTCCGGTGGCAAAAGCGGCCGCTTCCGCGAGGCCATCGCCGGGGTCCTGGCCGGCCTGCCCGTCGCGCTGCCGGAGGTCAGGGAGAATATTGATTTCCACGATATCGAGGACCTGGCCGATAATCTTGCGGTCGACCTGCTGGTCGGCCACAGCAAGGGCTACACCTTCGCCCGCAAAAAGGGCATCCCGCTGGTCCGGGTCGGCTTTCCTATCCATGACCGGATGGGCGGCCAGCGCCTCCTCCACCTCGGCTACCATGGCGCCCAGGCCCTGTTCGACACCGTTGTCAACACCCTCATCGCCAAGAAACAGGATGATTCCGAGGTGGGCTACACCTACATGTAACCCCCTTCTCCCTTACACAAACGACTGTACTGGAAACGCCATGGATACGCTCACCATTAAGGATTTTCACCGTCACCCCTGCTACAACCCCGAGGCCAAAGGCCAGTTCGGCCGGGTCCACCTGCCGGTCGCCCCCAGGTGCAACATCAAGTGCAACTTCTGCGACCGCCGTTACGACTGCGTCAACGAGTCGCGGCCCGGGGTCACCAGTTCCCTTCTCAGTCCACAGCAGGCCGGCATCTATATGGACAGGGTGATGGCAAAGGAGCCGCGGATCACCGTTGCCGGCATCGCCGGGCCCGGCGACCCCTTCGCCAACCCGGTGGAGACGATGGCCACACTGCGCCTGATCCGCCGCCACCATCCCGACACCCTGCTCTGCGTTTCGTCGAACGGCATGGGCATCGGTCCCCATATCGACGCCCTCGCCGAGATCGGGGTGTCCCATGTGACCATCACCGTCTGCGCCGTCGATCCGGCCATCGGTGAAAAGATCTATGCCTGGGTCTCGGACGACAACGTCGTCTACCGCGGCCGGCAGGGGGCGACCCTGCTGCTGGAGCGGCAGACCACGGCCATTCGCCGGCTGAAGGAGGCGGGGATCATCGTCAAGGTCAACTGCATCGTCATCCCCGGGGTCAACGATCACCACATCGAGGCGGTCGCCGCCCGGATGCGCGAACTCGGCGTCGACCTGCTCAACTGCATGGCCATGTTCCCCAACGTCAACACCCCCTTCGGCAAACTGGCCCAACCGGATCGGGACACCATGCGGACAATCCGTGACATGGCCGAGACCTACCTGCCGCAGATGCGCCACTGCACCCGCTGCCGGGCCGATGCGGTCGGCCTGCTCGACGACGACCGGACGGAGGAATTCCGCAGCTGTCTCTCGTCCTGCGCCGCCGCCGTCATCCCCGAGGGCGTCAAACGGCCCTACGTCGCCGTCGCCAGCCGCGAGGGCATCCTCGTCAACCAGCACCTCGGCGAGGCCCGCAGTTTCCAGATCTGGGAACGGCTCGACGGCCGATTCCGGCAGGTCGAAGAGCGTCAAGCCCCCCCCAGCGGCGGCGGCATCACCCGCTGGCACAAGCTGGCCCGGGTCCTCGGTGACTGCCGGGCGGTGCTCGTCAGCGGCATCGGCACCACGCCCGCCGAGATCCTGAGCAAATCGGGGATAAAGCCGGTCGAGGCAGCGGGGTTCGTCGAGGAGGCCCTGACGCTCATCTACAGCGGCGGGAGGACCGGTATGCTCAGGGGCAAGAGGAGAAAGTCCTGTGCTGCCGGCGGCTGCAGCGGCGGAGGGGAAGGCTGCGGTTGAGAGAACGACAGGCCGTTGCGGCAATGCCGGAAGGGCCTGTCATCTATTTGAAAAAGGTCAGCAGGGCGTGCAGGGTCGTGAGCGGATGGGGCGGGCAGCCGGGGATATAGAGATCGACCGGGAGCAGCTCGCTGAGATCGCCGACAATCTCATCGCTGCCGTAGAACGGCCCGCCCGAGATCGAGCAGGCGCCGCTGGCAATGACGACCTTGGGCGACGGCACGGCCTCATAGGTCGTCAGCAGCGCCGCTTTCATGTTGCGGGAGATCGGTCCGGTCACATGGATGCCGTCGGCATGACGCGGCGAGGCGACGAAGTCGATCCCGAACCGGGACAGGTCGAAGAACGGGGTGTTGAGGACGTTGGTGTCGGCCTCACAGGCGTTGCAGCCGGCGGCCGAGACCTGGCGCAGCTGCAGCGACCGGCCGAACAGTTTCTTGAAGTGCTGTTTGGCATGGGCGGCCAGATCGGTGTAGCTGCCATCGGTGATCAGATCGTCCCTGGTGGCCGCGCCCAGCTCAAAATTCTGGGTAAACTGGACGAACTTTCCCTGCGACTGCATCTCGCACAGACCGCAGAAGGTGCAGCGGCCCAGGTCGAGGGCGCCGCTGGCACCATCGATCGCCTCCTGCGGACAGGCCTCGGCACACTGGCGGATCAGAGCCGGTTCGCACTGCCGGTTGATCTGCGGCCGGCCACGGAAGCGCTCGTACAGGGCAATCGGCTGCTTCGGGTAGGACGAGGTTCTGTAGCCCTGGTCCAGTCTGTTCCTGATGATCTTCCACATGGCAATACCCTTTATCGCGCCGGAGCGCGGTCATCCTCAAGCGGCGAACCGTCTGCCATCACAGGTCGAAGCCGCAGTAGGAGAGATTGTAGCTCTTGTTGCACAGCGGGAAGTCGGAGATGCCCTGGTTGCGGAGCGACATCGCCAGACCGGTCCAGTTGTGGAACGACGGGTCCTTGACCTTGTAACGGACGATGGCGCCGTCGGCCCCGGTCAGGACGCAGTGCGCGATCTCGCCCCGCCAGCCCTCGTTGATGGTGACGACCAGGGAGTCGGCGGCAAGCCGGCGCTCCTCCATCATCATCGCTCTGGCCGTCGTTTCCGGGCGCTGCAGGAGCAGTTCGATCAGGGCGAGCGAATGCATGATCTCCTCGCGCCGGACGGTGGCCCGGCTGTAGACGTCGCCGCTCGTCATCTGGTTGGTATTGTGCGGCAGTTCAGCATAGCATTCGGTCGGAAAGGCAATCCGCGCGTCATAGGGGAGACCGCAGGCCCTGCCGGCATAGCCGACCAGCCCCAGGTCCTCGGCCATCTCCCGGCTCACGATCCCGGTATTCTCAAACCGGGCCTGAACGGTATGGGCGGAAAACAGCAGGTCGCAGACATTTTTGACCTGCGGGGTAATCTCGTGAAGCTTGGCGACCAGCAGCTTTTTCTGCTCCTCGCCCATGACAAAGGCCACCCCGCCCGGTCGAACCAGCCCTTTGCCGAACCGGTTACCGCAGAGAACCTGCAGCAGATTGAGGAAATCGCCCCGCATCCGTCCGAAATAGGCGGCCGGCGGATTGAAGGCGACATCACCGCTCAGGGCCCCGAGGTCGCCGAGGTGGTTGGCAATCCGCTCCAGCTCGAGGGCGATGGTCCGTACAACCTTGGCCCCGACATCGACCGTCAACCCGGCCAGGGCCTCGAGCGCCTGGCAGCAGCAGAGGTTGTGGCCGATCGCCGTATCGCCGGCGATCGCCTCGCAGATGATCGGCAGCCGCCGCTGGGGCACCGTCGGCAGCAACCGCTCGACGCCGCGATGCTGGTAGCCGAGCTGGATCTCGAGATGGAGAACCTCCTCACCGGCGCACTGGAACCGGAAATGCCCCGGCTCGATGATGCCGGCATGGACCGGCCCGACCGCCACCTCATGGATCGCCTCGCCTTCGACCTTGAAGCAGTCGTATTTCCCAGGGATTTCCTCTCCGGCGTAATCGTTGCCGAAGACATCGTCGGCGCCGCTGTAGTTGCGGTGATAGCGCACCATCTTCAACCACGGGTGGGCGGTCGGACGAATGCCGTACTGTTCGGCGATCTCCCGTTCGAACATGTGAAATTTTTCACTGACCCAGCCGGTCAGCGACGGAAATTCAGCCCCGACCACACAGCTGGTCACATACAGCCTGTCGTTGCGGACCACGGCCAGCAGCCTGGTGATATCGTTTTCGGCGAAGGCGAAGAACTGCACCACGAACCCGCCGTTCCTGACAAATTCGGCGAGGGTCATGCCGAAGGTCTCGACACTGACGTCCGGGATGTCGGCTCGCCTGACGACCTCGCCGTTGGCTATCTGCAGGAGGTTATCCATTGACACGCCCTCCGAGTACCTTGATTGTATCGATGATGACTTGAAATATGGTCTCCGGCATCCACAGGAACAACCCGATGGAGGTCAGGAGGAGGACGTAGGAGGGAATGACCCGCAACATCCGCTCCTCGACGAGAATGTCCTCGCCGGCATTGGCAAACGAGATCCGCATGACGATCCGCGCCGCCCCGGCGAAGACGAGGGTGAGGCAGAAGATGAAGCCGGCGAGGACGACGAATCGTCCCCTCTGGAAGGCCCCCATGATGATCAGCAGTTCGCTGATGAAGATACCGAAGGGGGGGAAACCGGACACCCCGGCAAACCCGGCGAAGAAGGCGACAAAGGTTTTGGGAAAGAGTCGGGCGAGGTTGCCGGTCTTCTTGACCAGCCGGGAGCCGAAGCCGAGCAGGATATTGCCGGCCGACAGGAACAGCGACGACTTGATCAGCGAGTGGTGGATCAGGTGGAGGATGGCGCCGTACAGGGCGATCCCGCCGATGCCGACGCCGATGGCGATGACCCCCATGTTCTCGACGCTCGAATAGGCGAGCAGCCGCTTGTAGTCGGGCTGGTTGAGGATGAAGATGCCGGCGACGAACATCGACACCAGGCCAAAACCGATCAGGATATTGCTCGAATACGTTCCCAGCCCGGCGACGTGCATCAGGACATGGACCTTGTAGATGCCGAGGAAGGCGCAGTTCAGCAGGGCCCCGGACAGCAGGGCCGAGGCCGGGCTCGGCGCCTGGCTGTGGGCGTCGGGCAGCCAGGTGTGCATCGGCGCCAGCCCCATCTTGGTGCCGAAACCGATCATGATGAAGATGAAGCCGGCCTTCAGCCAGATCGGGTCGAGCCGGCCGGCCACCGCATTGAGCGAGGAGAAGGTCAACGGCGCATCGATCTCCTTGATGTCCATCGCCAGGGTGATGAAGAAACAGCCGAGCAGAGCGAGGGCAATGCCGACCGAACAGATCAGGACATATTTCCAGGTGGCCTCGAGGGCCTCCTTCGAGCGGTTGATGAAGATCAGCGGTGCACTGACCAGGGTCGTCGCCTCGATCGCGATCCACAGGACGATCGGGTGATCGGCCAGGGTCACCATGCTCATCGTCCCGAGAAACAGCAGCATGCAGCTGATGAAGATATGCTCGCTCTGCATCTCGGTTTCACTCATATAGGAGATCGCATAGATCGAGATGAACAGGAAGATGAAGGAGGTGACGAGGAGGACCAGCAGCCCCTCCGGCGAGGAGGAGAAATAGTCGGGGAAATACGGGTCGAGCTTGCCCATCCAGCCCATGACCGTCAGCTGCAGATGCAGCAGGGCGGCGACGATCAGGAGGCCCCGGCCGAGGGAGACCGGCAGAAAAAACGCCGTCCCCCCCATGACGATCGGCAGCAGAAAGACGAATTCCAGCATATTCTCAGTCCTTTAAACGCCCAAGAAGGGCTGTGTCGACATCATCGAAGGCCCGGTTGATATTGTGGAGGATGATGCCCATGATCATCACCCCCACCAGCACATCGAGCAGAACCCCGAACTCGACGACATAGCGGGTGTGGCTCTGTTTGGTCAGGGCGGTGCCGACCAGGTAGATGCCGTTCTCCAGCATCAGATAGCCGATGACCTGTGTAATCGCCTTGGTCCGCGACATCATCAGGAACAGGCCGGCGCCGAGGGTGGTGATCGCGGTGATGAGCAGCAGCGAATGGCCGCCCGGCAGGGTCAGCTGCAGTTTCTCGGTGATGAAGAGGGAGACCAGGATCATGATCAGGCCGAAGAACAGCGAGGCGTGATAGCCGATCAGCGGCTCGACCTCGCGCTTGATCGCCACCCGCTGGACTGCGAAATACAGAAGGCCGGGGATCAGCAGGCCCTTGATCAGGATCATGATCTGGAAGAAGATCATCCCGCCGGTGCCGATGGCCTGGTGCTGTTCGAGAAACAACGGCACCAGCGACACCATGACCCCCTGCAGGCCCATGATCTTCACCAGGGTCATCATGCGGTTGGACTCGAGCGAAATCAGCACGGACAGCAGGATGAGAACCAGAATGGCGTCGGAGAGATTGATCATTGCATGAAGCCCATCGTCAGAATGGCGGCGAAAAACACCAGCGTGAAGGAGGTCAGGATGTACTTGGGCACCAGGTTCATCTTGAATCGGGCCATCGTCGATTCGGTAACGCCGACGGCGACATAGACCAGGGTCAGAACCCCGTAGAACAGCAGGCCGTTGACGAGGAGGCCAACCGGAACCAGGGGCTGGAGCAGATGGGTGATGAACGCGGAATAGAACAACAGCTTGAAGAAGGCCCCCAGTTCGATCAGGGCGAGATCGGGGCCGCTGTGGTCGAGGATCATGACCTCGTGGATCATCGTCAGTTCGAGGTGGGTCTGGGGATCGTCGACCGGCACCCGCGAGTTCTCCGTCAGCAGCACCATGAACATCGCGACGATGACGAACAGCAGCAGGGCCCCGGTTGGCCCGGCAAGCGAAACCGCGTTTTCGCCATGGAAATAGTCGGCGAGGCTGAGCGAACCGCTGATCCGGTAGAACAGGATCAGCACGGCGAAGATCGTGGCCTCGGCCAGGGTCGAGAAGAATGCCTCGCGGGCCGCTCCCATTCCCTCGAAGGGCGAAGCGGTATCGAGGGCGGCAACGATCGTGAAGAACCGGCCGATTCCCATGATGTAGAACAGGACGATGACATCGCCGTGAAAGGAGAAGACCGGGGCCGTTCCCGCCAGCGGGATGAAGAGGAGCGGCATCAGGGAGGCGGTGAACGACACGGTCGGCCCCATCTTGAAGACGAAGCTCGAACTGGTACTGTAGACCGATCCCTTGCGACACAGCTTGGCCAGGGTGTAGTACTTCATCAGCAGCGGCGGCCCCTGCTTGCCGGCCACAAAGGCCTTGGTCCTGTTGATGATCCCGGGGAAGAGCGGCGCCAGCAGCAGCGCCAGCATAAACGCAATGAGTGATTCCATTCCTACCTCAGCCTGCGATGGATGGCCGGACTCCCTGTCGCCTCAGAAGACAAGGAGCAGCACCACGATGGTCAGAACGATATAGCCGATATAGAGCTGGATATGACCATGCTGGATCCAGCGCAACCTCTCCAGAATCTTGACCAGCGGCTGGAGAAGATACCGGTGCATGCCGATTTCGGCTATATCATCAACCCGGGTCTCATAGGTCGTATGTCCGGGGAATATTTTGCGGATACCTGAATACACCGTCCGTATCCTGACGAAAGGTTGAAAAAACTCGACGATGCTCATCGCGTAGGAGGTGCCGGTGTACTGCATCCGGACATTCGGCTGGGTGAAGCCGCAGCCCCAGGTCGGGCCGCTGGCGATCTCCTTGCCGGCATACAGGGTCCGGCGCAGCAGGGTGACGCCGAGGAGGATCGCCAGGAAGAGCCGGGCGGCAAAGGCCAGGTTGCCGATCAGCACCTGCCCGGTTCCAGGTTCGATCGCCCCGATCAGCGCCATGTCGCGGAGCCCGAAAAAGGCCAGCTGCACGAAGGGCGCCGGGAAGATGCCGATGACGAGGCAGAGCAGGGAAAGCAGCAGCATCGGCACGGTCATCGACGCCTGGACCTCGGAGGCCCGGCCGGCACCCGCCGATCGCGGTTCGCCGAGGAAGACGATGCCGACGACCTTGGTGAAGCAGGCGGCCGCCAGGCCGCCGATCACCGCCAGGGAGATGATCGCCAGGCTGGCGAAGAGAAAGGAAAGGCCGGGCAGCGTCAGCCCCTGGAAGGCGGCGAAGTAGATCAGGAATTCACTGATGAAGCCGTTGAACGGCGGCAGGCCGGAGATCGAGATCGAACCGACCAGAAAGGTCCGGCCGGTGGTCGGCATCCGCTTCATCAGGCCGCCCAGTTCGTCGACGTGTCTGGTCCTGGTCTTCTGGAGGACGGCCCCGGCCCCCATGAAGAGCAGTGATTTGAAGATCGAATGGTTGAGGACATGGAGCAGGCTGCCGGCAAAGCCGAAGATCGCCATGGTCGCATTGCCGGTCGCCACCCCGATCATTCCCAGACCGGCGCCGATCAGGATGATGCCGATGTTCTCGACACTGTGATAGGCCAGCAGCCGCTTGAGGTCATGCTTGCCGAGGGCATAGACGACCCCCAGGACCCCTGACGCCATACCGACGGCAAGGATGACCTGGCCCGGCAGCAGCGAGGTGTCGCCCAGCAGCATGTAGAACCGGAAGATGCCGTAAATCCCCATCTTGATCATCACCCCCGACATGACAGCCGAGATATGACTGGGGGCGGCCGGGTGGGCGTGGGGCAGCCAGATATGGAGGGGAAAGATTCCCGCCTTTGAACCGCAGCCGAGAAGGACGAGGATGAAGACCGCCAGCTTGAGCTGGGAGGAGAGCTGGTCAAGATCTTCGAAGGCAAAGCTGCCGGTGGCGCTGTAGATCAGACCGAAGGCGGCGAAGATACACATGGCGCCGGCCTGGGCGAAGACGAAATAGAGATAGCCGGCGGCCCTCGTCTCTTTTTTGTGAAATTCATGGACGACGAGAAAATACGACGTCAGCGACATCAACTCCCAGGCCAGAGCGAAGGTCATGAGCGAATCGGCGCAGACCACCAGCACCATCGACACGATCAGCAGCGACAGGCAGCAATAATTGACGGCGATCCGCCACGCCTCCTCGGATTTGTCCATGTAATGGAATCCATAAAGCGCCGCCAGCGGACAGATGAGAAAGATGGGAATGAGGAAGAATACGGAAAGGGAGTCGAGCGAAAACGTCAGGGTGAGGAATTGCTGCCAGGCCCACGTCGTTGTTGGCGGACCGGTATCCTGCAGTGCCGGCAGGAGCGCCATCAGCCCAAGCAGGGAACCGATGACGGTGGCAATGACGGCCGACGCCTTCATGACCTTGAAATGCCGATACAGCAGCAGCGGCAGGATGCCTCCCGCCAGGATTACCGCCAGTGCATAAAAAAGAGTATCCATCAATCCCCTTGAGATAAAGAGTATCTTGAGGCATCCCTCCACTGCATGACTGGAGCCAGGACTTCAAAAGCGATGTAATCCAGGGCAACTCACTGTATTCGACCTTTGAGCCGTTCTGTTGTGGCGCAAGAGGGCATCCCTTCTTGGTCATCGTCAGCTATGGGAGAGAAAAAACTCAAGATCGGATTCCGGCCCATGGTTGGCGCTGCAAAATCATGGATGTATACTTATCCGACCATCACCGCGTCAAGCAAAAAGCTCCGGCTTTTAGAAAAAGTCCGACCTGTAACCGTACAGTAAATCAATAAATTTGCACGGATATATCCCGTTGGTGACGACCTGCGACGACCGGCCATCGAGGTCCCGGCCGTCGCAGGTTGCAGAGGCTAGCGAGGAGTGCGGATATCGAACCGGGGTGAAAAGATCATGCGGATGATCTGTTCCTTGAGATCGGTCTGATCCGGGTTGGTCATTTCCTGTTCCATCAGTTTGGCGAACAGTTCGTCCTGCTCCAGGGGATGCATCCCGCCGGAGATCGGGCAGGCGTCCTTCAACTGGATATGGGCGGCCCAGGGGACGAAATAGGTCGTCGACGGGAAGGTCTCGTAGGTCGAGATATCGACATTCAGCCCGGCAATATAGAGCAGGTTCTTGCCGTTGTATTCGGTGCCGCGACGGATCGACTCGACCGTGCGGGCGAACTCCATCTGGATATTGACCTTGGCCGCCTTCATCGCCGGGCTCTTGTGGGTGACGATGATCGGCATGAACTCGATCAGGTTGCGCTCGAGCAGGATCGATTCGTCCGTTTCATGGAGGTCTTCGCGGAAGTAGAAGAGATCGGCAGTCAGCAGTTCCCCCATCGTCTGCCCGGCCCCACCCTTCCAGACATAGCCGTCTTTGTCGAGACGTTCCCGGAAACTGTCGGAGACCTCGTAGGAATGGGAGGTGCTGTGGGTGGCGACCGGGACGATCCGGCCGTCGCCGTTGATCTTGGCGATGTCCCGGAGCCGTAGAACCAGTCCATCGGTCACCGGTTTGGTGGCGAAGTCGATGAACGAATCCTTGGCGGTGATCAGGCACCGGCCTTGATCATCCTTGTTGAGAAAGATCCGTTTCTGGGCGAACTGGTACTGCTCGAGATAGGGGGCGATGGCGTGGGTGATCTTGCCGCACGACGGGGTGAGGCAGTTGCCTTCGGTCTTCGGCCGCTCGCAGGTGCCGTAGATCCCGGTTTTCGGGTCGTAGCCGACATGGCTGGCCTGGACGATGACCGAGTCCTCGCCGTGGTGGGCATGCGGACCGTGGCGATCGGTGGCGATGATCCCGCCGACCCGTCCGTGGTTGAAGGGAAAGGTGCCGAAGTGCTTGGTCAGCAGGATGATGGGAAAGCCCTGGTTTTCGTCGGAACAGAAGGCCCGGGATGGCATGATATAGCCTCTCCTGAACCCGAGAGACAGACAGAGATTATATAATCTGGGAACAAACTCGGGGTACGGGATCGCCAGCCCCTGGATCTTGAACTCTCCGATATCACGGACAATTTCCGGCACTATCGATGTGTTGTTCATGCGTACACTCTCTTTCGTGGTTGGTCATTGCACAATCGTCGTTGTCATCCATCAAACGGCCGCTCCGGACTGCTCCTGAAACATAGCCGGAACCGGCGATGGCCAATCATTGGAAACTCCATCAAGGAGCGATTTGCTGTATCCCCGGGAACCTCTCTCGTATTCTTGTCGGTTGCACAGGCTGGTCCTGCACCATCAGGGCGATCAAACAATGCGGCAGGCAGCATACCATTATCATGACCTCCGCCGCAACGAGCTACCGCCGGACGGTTGCCGATTCTTCCACCTTCAGCGCCGGGCGGTACCCGCAGCGATACCTCATGGTTCGATGGTGATCGTCGGATAGATCCCCCGGTTGGGGCCGGTCCGGTACGGCTGGATCATATTGAACGACGCACTCTGGTCGCTCTGGGCATGACCCCGGTTCCTGCCTTTGGCGTAGTAGGCGCCGTTCAGTTCGAGAATATGCTCGAACCGGCTGCGGAAGGCCTCGACAAAGGCATGACCGTCGCCATGGAAGGTCATGTTGCCCAGGGCCACCTCCGTCAGTTTGGCGAGATCGTCGAGGGCAATCGCATTGGTCTTCAGATCCTGCTGCGAACCGATGAATCCCCAGACCAGATGGTTGCCGGGAATGGTGATCGGCTCGACCGCGTCGATAATGGTGTGCGGCATGATGATGCAGTTCGGGCCGATCTCGATCCGGGCATCCGTCTTGCCGTTGAGGAAGCAGTTGAAGGCGACGAAGATCTTCTCGCCGAGGGTCGAGTGGATGATCTTCGCCCCATGGGCGGTGACATTGTAACCGGAGAGTGTCGAGTTGATGATGTAGGTATTCTCCTGGGCGTTGGAACCGACTCCCATCTCGGCATTCTCGAGATAGGCCCTCTGGCAGATCAGGACGTTTCTGCCGATCCGGGTCTTGCCCTTGATCAGGGCGAAGCGGTTGACGGTCGAACTCTGCGGGGTGTCGAGGGCATCCATGTTGACCTGCTCGAACAGGCGCTCAAAATCGGTCTTGCGGCTTTCGACGAAGTTTATCAGCAGTCCCACCGGCCGGTGGGCCTCGTCCATCGCCACGTAACGCTTCAACACCTCCTCGGGATAGGTGTACTGGAAGGAAAAGGCATCGTTGGCGATCCACACCGTGCCCGGCTTGATCGCCCGGTGGAACAACTCTTCCGCCTGGACGTAGGAAAACTCGCCGATAATGCAGGAATGCAGGGACATGTGATCGACCGTGGCGAAGACCCCGATATAGCACCCCTCCATGGTTGCGCCATGGATATTGGAAAAATGGCCGGCCACCGTGTTGCGGATGAAAAATTCCTCCGGCGTCTCGAGATTGTGGGACTTGCTGTGGATCAGGGTCCGGAACAGGTAACTGTCTCTGATGGTGATGACCTCGTCTTCCACCAGCGGCAGTTCCTTCGAGCCGAAAACGATCGCCTCGCCTTTTCTTTTCAGTTCGTCGCCCCGGACATCGCTTTTGTAGACGACGGAGCGGTTAACGATACACTTGCCGAGGAAATAGCTGGCGGCAATGTTGGAATTGCTGAATTGCAGCCGCAGCGGATGTTTCGACGTCACCGCGTAGGAGGCGTAGTAGTTCAGCATCTTCTCCAGGTTGGCGGAGGCATTGATGAACGGCCCGACATCAAAGCCGAACTCCTCCAGATTGACGTTGACCCGGGTAGCGATTCTCTCGATCAGCGATAACAGTTGTTTCATAGTTCCTCACGCCCTTCATTGTATTCTCTGCCTCGAGGCCCGGCAAATCCGGCCCTCTCTCCGCACATCCCGTGTTGGTCTCTATCCACTGCCGACCCATCCGTCGAAAAAATACCATATTCCGCCTGGAATTCACCGTTTCGATTTTTCATCCGATCGAAATTCCAGGCCCCGCGCATCCGGAACGGCGACCGGCGGACAAAAGCCGGAGTTAGAAAGTACGGGTCTTCCTTTTTATTGACAGGCCGCATTTTGCCACTTATGACTATGGCCGATATTTTACGGTGTACCGTTTGAGCCTCATCGTTGTCAGGACCCTACCCATGACGACAACAGGGCGGCTCAAACTTCATTCTTCGACCCAAGGAGAAATACATGTCGATCGTTACCATCACCAGGGGATCATATAGTCGGGGCAAGGAGGTGGCCGAGAGGCTGGCATCCAAGATCGGGTATCAGTGCATCTCGCGCGATGTCCTGCTCGAGGCCTCGGAAGAATTCAATATCCCGGAGATCAAACTGGTTCGCGCCCTCAATGACTGCCCGAAGGTGCTGGAGCGGTTCTGGGGCGGTTCCGAGCGGTATGTCAAATACTACCGCTCCGCCCTCCTCGACCATGCCCGCAGGGACAATCTGGTCTATCACGGCCTGGCCGGCCATTTTTTCCTCCGTGACATCCCGCACGTCCTGAAGATCAGGATCAACGCCGACATCAATACCCGCGTCAAGGAAGAGATGTCGAGGGAAAAGATCTCCGCCGAAGATGCCCTCTACATCCTCAAAAAAGACGACGAGGAACGCCGCAAATGGGGAATTCAGGTCTACGGCATGGACCCGTGGGACAGCCGCCTGTACGACATGGTGATAAATATCAGCATGATGACCGTCGACGACGCCGTCGATATCATCTACGCACTGCTGCAGAAACCGACATTTAAGACCAGCCCGCAATCGCAGCATCAGGTCGATGAACTGGCCAGGTCCGCGAAGGAACAGATCGAAAAGCTGCGCTCACTGGGATCGACGCTGTTTTAGCCGACATCCCGTTTCATGGCCCTCCATCGCCCTGGTCCGGAGGCCATGAAACCGACGCGGATCGACCACCCATCCCGACAATATGCAGATCAACCGGTCCCACCCTCTGTGGAAGATTGCTGCCGCACTGCTCCTCTTCCTGCTGATCTGGCAGATCCTGTCCTATATCGCCCTTTCCAGCTATTTTTCGGCGACCGTCGACGCCAGCTTCGATCATTCCGATGTCATCGAAATCTACTACGCCAGCAGTGTCGCCACATTCAGAGATCAGCACCACCGCAGTTCCGAGGCCTTCGCCCCCGGCCGCAGGGAGAAAAAACAGATCGAACTGGGCGACGGGGTGGCGAGGAAAATCCGGCTCGATCTCGGACGACAAGGGGGGGAGGTAAGGCTGTACGGCCTGGTGGTGAAAAGTCATTTCGGCGGGACGAAAACCTTCACGCCTCGACAGATCTTCGACGGTTTCACCCCAGCCAACGGCATTCGGTCCTACACCCTGGAAGGCGATCATGTGCTGGTCGGCACGACGGGCATCGACCCGTACATCGTCCTCAAGGGCGAACTGCATGAAGAGAATGCGATGATCGGCACCTTCCTGCCGGCAGTCTATGCCCTGGCCTTTCTCCTCTTCCTCTCTCACAGTAATCTTGCGGCCTTCCCGGCCATCGCCGACCTGCAGGGCAAGTCATCATCGATCGGCCTGCATCTCGGGGCGCTCGACGGCGTTCGGGGTGCCGCGGCGCTGATGGTGCTGGCGGAGCACACCGGGTTGTTGAAAGGGATCGGTTCCCTCGGCGTCTGGCTCTTCTTCTGCCTGAGCGGTTTTCTGCTGGCAGCGCCGTTCATCAAGGAACCGTCCCGGGCCGTGTCGCCCCGTTTCATGGCCACCTACCTTGTCCGCCGGATGAAACGGATTCTGCCGATGTACTATGCGGTTCTCGCCGCCTCCCTGATGTTCAGCGGCAAGACCGACCAGTTTATCCGCCACATTCTCTTCCTGCAGGGTGACGGTCATCTCTGGACCTTGCCGCAGGAGATGTTCTTCTACCTCGTCCTGCCGCTGGTCGTCGCCGCCATCTATCTGCTGTGCCGCGGCAACCGGCTGCTGGCCGTGTTCTTCCTCCTGCTGCTGCTGGTTACGGCGAACAGGTATATGTCCACCCGTTTCATCTCGCTCTATGGCTACGGCAAGAAACTGGAGCCCATGATCGGCGTCTTCCTCGCCGGCATGATGTTCTCCTACCTCTATCACTGGCTGGGGACCAATCGCCTGTTCCTGAAACTGGACCGCACCCATGTCCGGCGTTTCTGTTCGGTGACGGGGATAATCCTGCTGGCCCTGCTGCTGGTCCTGTCGGCACGACTGGTCCCGGCATTGGAGCACTTCAACGCCTTGGATGATTTCGGCACTTTCGGCTTCGCCGCCGGACTCTTCATCCTGCTGCTGGTCCTGGCCAACAACACCCTGCTGAGCCGGATCATGAGCTTTCTGCCGCTGCGTGCCGTCGGTCTCGTCGGGTTCAGCTACTACCTGCTGCATCCGACCCTGCTGGTCTTCATCAGGACCGAGGTCCAGGACTATTTCGGCATCCGCCTGAGCGGCCTGCCGATGTTCATCCTTGCCGGCCTCGCCACCTATGGCCTGGCCGCGTTCACCTATACCTACATCGAGCGGCCCTTTCTGCACTCGACGGCCACGGCGGCCGCAGCCCCACCTCAGAAGCAGCAGGCATCTGCAGGCTCGGCCTGAAGACCCCTTTAGATTCCATCCAGCCCGATCGTGAACATGGTCTCGAGGTCATGGCGGGAGAAGGCCTTGAAGGCAAGCATGGTCTCGGTCTTGAGGATGGCGTCGATCGTCAGCAGCCTTGTGGTGACGAGTTCGGACAGGTCGTCGTTGGTGGGCACACGGCAGATGGCGACGAGGTCGTACGTGCCGCTCACCGAAAAGACCTCGGAGACGCCTTCCGTATCGGCCAGCTGTTGTGCCACTTCATTGATCTTCGACCGCTCGACATTCATCAGGATGATAGAGGTAACCATTTATTTTTTCTCCAATAAATATAAAAAATTGCCCTTCCGCTACAAGTGGTGACAACATCGGCTCGTGCCGGCACTGACCGCGGCACTCCACCGGAGACGGCGCTGAGCCGTTTCGATCCGCACCAGGTCAGGTCATCTGCCGGAGCCGGCTGCGCAGTTCTTCCAGTTCTTCGAGCAGATCGAGGGCCAGAGCGGCCCCCGGCAGGTTGACGCCGAGGTCGTGCTGCAGCCGGCAGGTCACCTGGATCCGTTTGATCGCCACGGCATTGAAACGCCACGTTTCAGGCGACGGACCCTCCGGGGTCAGGACGCCCTCGTTGACCATTTCAAAAACCAGTTCATGATCGACCCGGCAGATGGTGCAGATTTCGCTGAACCCCCAGGTCATGTCTTCATCAAGGACAGTGATGGAGTATTTTTCCGTCATGGCTCATCCTCCCAGACCGGACCGGGGATTGAAGGGCATCAGTTGCGCCATCCGCAGGTACAGTTCCTTCTGTTCGGCCGTCCGGGCCTCCGGGACATGAACGGCCAGGGTCACATACTGGTTGCCGACCTGGTATTTCGAGCACAGCCCCCGGCCCTTGAGTCGCAATTTCTGGCCGCTCTGGGAATGAGAGGGCAGTTTCAGATCGACCTTACCGCCCAGCGTCGGCACGGCGATGGTCGCGCCCAGCGCCGCCTCCCACGGGGTGATCGGCAGGGTGAGGTAGATATCCCGCTTGACGACCGTGAACATCGGGTGCGGCAGAAAGACGATCTCGAGAAAGAGATTGCCCTGCGCCCCTCTCTTCGCCGCTCCCGCCTCGCCCTGCCCTTCGAGCCGGATCTGCTGTCCTTCGATGACTCCCTTCGGAATCGTGACCTGCAGCGATTGGGGCTGGACAGAGATGCGGCCGCCTCCCTCATCGACCGTCCGATTCAGGGTGATCGTCTTTTTTGCCCCGAAATAACTGTCTTCAAGCGAGATTGATATCTGCGCGTGGAGGTCACGGCCGACATCCTCGAATCCCTGGTCGAAAAACGAGAATTCCTCCGGAGCCTGCCTGCTTCGGCCGCTACCGAACAAGGACTCGAAAAAGTCGCTGAACTCGTGCGGTGAGGCCCCTCCGGTGCGGAATCCGCCGCTCCGGAACCGCTCGTCATAACCGGGGGGCGGGCGGAAATCCTGGCCGGCCTGCCAGTTGGCGCCAAAACTGTCATAGGCCTTGCGTTTTTCTTCGTCCTTCAGGACTTCATAGGCCTCGTTGATCTCCTTGAACCGGGCTTCGCCGTCCTTATCCTTGCTGACATCGGGGTGGTACTTGCGGGCCAGCCGACGATAGGCTCGTTTGATCTCTTCCGCCGAAGCATCCTTGGCGACATTGAGGGTCTTGTAATAGTCTTTGTATTCCATAGCACGTCCTCGGGCTGACCGCAGCCCTGCTGTATTGGCCGCGGCATGTGTTGGTCTTGCTACGATAATCAGGATCAGACAGCATGCAACCGGGAACCGGGATGGGGCCGAAGGCGCGAGGCATCATCTCCTACCCGGCAGAGGATATTGATGCCGGGCGCGGCCCTCCCGTCAGCGGCGGTCGGCGCTGACGGACCAACAACTCATGCGCCGCAACGGATCATCGGCATCCAGCTTCAGTACAGCATACCTCGGCCGGAAGATCAATGCCTTCCCTGCCTCAAAGGGAGGCTTTTTGCGGCGGCAGCACCAGCATTTCGCAGCGGCTGCAGTCGAACCGCAACTCGTAGCAGCCGGTATTGTCGCACAGGGTCAGCGGTTCAGGGATCTCCGCATTGTCCCTGTTGTCCTTCGGGCAGATGCCGAGCTGCCGCTTGAGGCAGTAACGGCAGGTCATCAGAGGAGCATCGTCGGCCATTTCCGGAGCGGCGGCCGACGGCGGAAATGCGGTGACGCCATGGCGGCGATAGAAACACCGAGCCCGCTCGTTGGTGATATTGACAAGAGAGGCCGTCTCCGCCGCCGGCCAGACCGCCTCGCCGGCCTCCTCCTTCCTGACCGGCCGCACATGGCGGGCCAGACGGGTCTCGACATGGGAAGCCAGGGCCGTGCGCCGCAGGTCGTTGAGGGCGGCCGCCGGGACGTGGCGCGATGGATCGACGGCGACATCGACCTGCCGGACGAAAAAGATGGTGCCGCCGCTTTTCCCCATCTGCCGCCTGACGATCTCGTCGATCCGGCCGGGGGTTGCTGCTGCAATCTTCTCCAGAGCCATCGCAACGGTTGAGGTGCAGCGATCCTCATCGGTGACAACGCAGCGGAGCCCGGTTGCCGTCTCCTCGACCCGAAGGTCGATCCCGATCTTCCGACAGTCTCTGCTGGCCGCCAGCCGGCGGGTGAAGGCACTGTCGAAGTTGCGGTAGATCATGGTCCCCGGTTCAATCGCCACCGCCTCCTTGGGATAGATCCTGGACCCCTCGACGCGGTTGGCCTTCATGCCGACCAGATTCCCCAGGCGGTCGAAGAAACAGAGCCCGTCGCCATTGTTGATCTCCATTTCCGTGTCGACGGTGAAATACTGGCGCTCGATCTTGGCAACGGTGCCGACCGGCTGCCCGATCGCCTTCGGGCTATCGATCGCTCCCGGTCGATTGCGGGGATCGACCAGAAAATAATCGGTGCCGCCGCGGCTGAAGGTTTTGGCCGGATCGGGGGCGAAATCGAAGCGGCAGCGGCCGGATGACGAGCGGCGCCGGTTGCCGTCGGCCTCGAGCAGCCGGTCGAGGCTCAGCCGGTAGGCGGCGGTGACGTTCTTGACATAGCGTTCGTCCTTGAGCCGCCCCTCGATCTTGAAAGAGCTGACCCCGGCCGCCAGCAGCTCGCGAAGGTGCTGCGACAGGTCGAGATCCTTGAGGGACAAATAATGGCGATCCCGGCCGAGCTTTTTCCCACTGCCGTCCCGGAGACTGTAGCGATGGCGGCAGAACTGGGCGCACTCGCCGCGGTTGGCGCTGCGGCCGAGGACCTTGTCGCTGATGTAGCACCGGCCGCTGTAGCAGACACAGAGTGCGCCATGGACGAAACATTCGAGGGGGATCGTCGTGGCAGCCCGGATCGCGCCGATCTCGGCGAGGCTGAGTTCCCGGGCCAGGACGACCTGAGAAAAGCCGACCTGTTCAAGAAACCGCACCTTGTCGACCGTCCTGTTGTCGGTCTGGGTCGAGGCGTGGAGCGCGATCGGCGGCAGGTCGCACTCGAGCAGACCCATGTCCTGGATGATCAGGGCATCGGCGCCGGCATTCCATACGGCATGGGCAAGGGCGGCCGCCTCCTGAAGTTCGGCATCGGTGAGGAGGGTGTTGAGGGCGACATAGACCCGGGCGAAAAACCGGTGGGCGTAACGGGCCAGACGCTCGATAGCGGCAAGGTCGTTGCCGGCGGCGGCTCGGGCACTGAATCGCGGCGCCCCGATATAGACGGCGTCGGCGCCATGATCGATGGCGGCGATACCGCAGCCGAGATCCCGGGCCGGGGCGAGCAGTTCCACCGGGTGGGGTGGGACGAGGAACTGTTCAGAATCCATTCCGGGCGGTTCTCCGCGCAGGGGTTCCCCGCCCGTTACAGGCCGAGATCGGCATTGATCAGCACGACTGTGATCCGTCCCTTGGGATAAGATCTTTCGGTGATGACCCAGCTGTTGCAGATCCGCCCCGGGCTCCGGCAGTCGGCACACCGGGCGGTTTCGACGCAGGGGGTCCTGCAGTCGAGCCGCATCGCGTTGGCCGGGGCCGCATAGTTCTTGATGCGCAGCATGGCGGCCTCGAGATCGGGGACGATCTTGTTGCGGCCGACGAGGAGGACGACCGCCTTCGGTCCGAAGGTGATGGCCGCGACCCGGTTGCCGATCATATCGAGATTGACCAGATGCCCAGCCTCGGTGACTGCGTTGACGCCGCTGCAATAGACGTCGGAGAGCAATGCCCGGCGGCGGCGTTCGAATTTTTCTCCCGCCGGGATCTCCGGCTCATCCGGACGGATGACCTCGTAGCCGCAATCGCCACGGTTCAGGAAATCATGGAGACCGGTATCCTTGAGGGTCATCGAGCCGCCATAGGAGACGACCCGGGCCGCGCTTGCCGGCAGGATATCTTCGCGCACCACCCTGCCGGCAGCGGCGGCCGTTTCGACAACGACGGCCGCAAAGTTGTTGGCAATCAACCGCTCTTTGACTTCCTGGAGGCGCAACTGCCAGTAGTGCTGCTCCGGATCCTTCATTTCCCCTCCTGCCATCGCCGTTCGTGATCAAGGTCAGAATGTAATGATTTCATATCCATCGCTGACAAAGCGCTCCAGCGATGGATGCCCCTTCATCTCACCGTCGATCGGGAGGCCCTGTTCCTGGGCGCTGTTGAAGGCACCCATCTTCACCGAGCAGGATTCACAGACGCAGGCCAGCAGACGCTTGTCGATCATCTCCTTGTAGAGACTGGCGAAAGGCGTCCCCGGACGGGCCAGTTCGGGGATGAGTCTGGTCGCCGCCCCTTCGATGATGACCTTGACATCATAGCCCTTGCTGTCAAAATCGAGGGCATAGAGCATGACATGGGCGAAGCAGGAGAGTTCGCCATCATAGGCGATAAGGGTGATTTTTTTCATTTTTCCTCCATCTGATCACAGCATTTGCTCATCATAGCGCCAACTCGAAACCGGCACGGTGGTGGAAGTCGGCCTTTGCCCCCTGATGCCGGAGGGCCCAGTACGACAACGCACCATGACGGTGTTCGAGGACGGCACTGATTCCAACCTCAAGGGCGACTTCCTCCCGGATGAGCGAGGCGATCTCGATGTGCATCTCGATCCGGACCGCATCGGCATCGGCGCAAAGCGCCCAGGGCAGGCGGCTGAAGGCCGCCTCTTCGACCATGCCGGTGCGATACCTGTCAAAATGGTACACATTCCAGTCGCCGTTCGGAGCCAGATTGACCTCCCAATACTCCTCCGCCTCCTGGATCCCGATGAAGCATTCGAAACAGGTGTGATGCCACAGGCCGTGCCGGCGACGGCCCAATTCGCCGGGGCCGGAGACATCAAGACCGACGAATCTCCCGGTGACCAGATAATCCAGGGTGAGGATGTTGTCCCGGCGCCGGGCCGTCCCGGTGATCGCCGCACGAGGGCTGTCGGTGTCCGGGAGCGGACCGAAAGGCTGCAGGAAAAAGATCTGCATCTTCAGGCTGTTATCGGAAGGGAGGCCGCCCCCGGGGCACGGACGATGGATCGCAATGGGTTCGGATGGTCAGCCATGGAACCTCCGGCGGCGGCGCATCTGGAGACGATGGACGACCCGGCCAGCGATCGGTCCCCGTCGCTCCTCCTCTGATATGTACTCAAAGAAAGATCGTCTGACAAGGGCCCAGCCGTGGGCTCCGGCCGAGCCTCCACTCTCTGGCACAATGGCAGTCCGGCGCCACCCGAGCTCTTTCGCCTTGTCAACCAATACCGCTGTCACTATAATCATCCTCCTGACAACACGAAATATTCCACCCGGCAGTCCCGCCGGGCCAATCGGAGGCGGATCCGATACCATCAGGCGACAACAGCGACCGGAGCGGCATGGACACAGACAACCGACAGCAGCGGGGGATGTTCGCCGTCCACCTCGGGCTTGCGGCCAACGCCGTCCTGGCCGTACTGAAGACCGGCATCGGCATCGTCGGCCACAGCCCGGCCCTGCTCGCCGACGGCATCAATTCTACATCCGATGTCGCCTACGGCGTAGTGGTCAGCGTCTTCATGCGCCTCTCCGGCAAACCGGCCGACCGGGAACATCCTTATGGCCACGACCGGCTCGAATCGATCGCCGCGGTCGTGATCGGCGCCTTCGTCATCACCACCGCGATTTCGATCTTCTGGTCGGCAATCGACAACATCTACGAACTGTATAGCGGTCAGAGCAATTTCCTCGGTGCCTCCCGCCTGGCCCTGTGGATCGCCGGCGCGACAGTGGTCGTCAAGATCGCCCTGGCCCTGTGGACCAAAAGGGTCGGCGACCAGACCCGGAACACCGCGGTCATCGCCCTCGCCGCCGACCACCGCAATGATATCTTCTCCGCCCTCGCCGCGACCATCGGCATCATCTTCGGCCGGATGGGCTTTCTCTGGATCGATCCCCTCGCCGGCGGCCTGGTCTCGCTGATCATCCTGAAAACCGGGATAGAGATCATCCGCCAGGCCAGCGCCGACCTGATGGACACCCTCCCCGGCAAGGGCCTGAGCCGGCAGATCACAGACCTCCTCCATGAAGTCCCGGGTATTGAATATATCGAGGACATCCATGGCCACCGCTTCGGCCCCTACCTGGTGGTCAACATCACCGTCGGCGTCGCCCCCGATATCACGGTGGCCGAAGGCGACAAGATCGCCTCCCGGATCGAAATGATCCTTCTCCACCAGATCGAATTCATGCGGCGGGTCTTCGTTCATTATCATCCGGCGGCACTGCGACCGCCCCAGGTCGCGACGCCGGTCGGAACCGCACCTTGAAATCAAGCTGCGTCCTCCTCCGCTGTCATTGGCAGGCACCGGCCGGGGGCTGGGGGCGACTGGAGAGGAACCGCCCCCCGGCATCCTGGTCGTTGATCCGGAGAGCCCTCACATAAAAAAAGCCCTGGTACATATTCGATCATATGTACCAGGGCTTGCATGTCCAAGTGGTCGGGATGAGAGGATTTGAACCTCCGACTCCAGCGTCCCGAACGCTGTGCTCTACCAGGCTGAGCCACATCCCGACCTTTGCCGTTTTCCCGCACACAACATCCCCGGGACAACAGATGAGCCATTAATATATGCTCAGCCCGGCAAAGTCAAGAGCAAAAGCCCGTCTGTCAAAACTCCACCCCCGCCATCCCGCAACTCGCTCCCAGACCTCCATCATGCCGCCAAGCGCGACCAGTTCGCCGGCCTGCGCAGTGCCAAAAAACGGCTCACGGTCAGCACCGCCCCCCTTCCTTCCGGTTTTCTTCCGATCAGTTGATGCTGATGCTCTGGCCATGGCAGGGAACGGTAACGTCGAACCCCTGTTTGCGGAGATAGGTGGCGAAGGCCAGCGACTGCTCCTCCTCGCCGTGGACCAGTGCAATTTTCTTGATGCGCAGATTCGAATCCCTGACCAGTCGGGTCAGTTCATCGCGGTCGCCATGGGCACTGAAGCCGCCGACGGTCTGGACTCTGGCCCGCAGCGGATACTCCTTGTTGTAAAAGGTGAGGATCGGCGCCGGGCCCTTTCGGCCTCCCTCCTCATAGGCCTGCCCCAGTTCCTGGATCCGCCGTCCCAGGGTATTCTGCCCCATATAGCCGACAATCAGTACCGTGTTGCGTTCATCGTGGATCTTGTGCCGCAGGTGATGCAAAATTCGCCCGCCCTCGCACATTCCCGAACCGGAGAGGACGATATGCGGCCGCTCATCGCGGTTGAGCGCCATCGAATCCTCCACCGTATGGATGAACTTCAGGTCCTTGAAGCTGAAGGGGTTGAGTCCTTTCTGCAGGAAGGTCCGGTGGGTGTCGATATCGTAGGTCTCCGGGTGTTCGCCGAAGACATGGGTAATGTCGGTGGCCAGCGGGCTGTCGATATAGACCGGGATCTTGGGCAGTTGACCTTCCATGTACAGTTCATGGAGAAAATAGATCAGTTCCTGGGTCCGGCCGAAGGCAAAGGCCGGTATCAGGACCGAGCCGCCCCGCGCGTAGGTCTCCGCGACGATGCGACGGAGCGCCGGCTTCATATCAACGACCGGATCGTGCAGGCGATCGCCGTACGTGCTCTCCATGATCAGCAGGTCGATATCGCGGTGCTCCTCGGCAAACTGCAGCGTCGGGTCCTCGATGATCGGTTTGCCGAATCGGCCGATATCGCCTGAGAACATGAGGGTACGCCGCTGGGCGCCGGTCCCGCTCTGGAGGACGACCGTGGCCGAGCCGAGGATATGGCCGGCATCATAGAGCGTGCAGGTCAGATCCCGGCCGACGACGACCGGATCACGATACGGTACACCCTCAAAATACTCCAGGGCCTCCTCGGCTGCCTGAATCGAGTAGAGCGGCTCGATGATCTCGAGATGGTTGGTGCGCAGGATTTTTTCGATCAGCGGGACGTTGAGATACTGGTTCTCCGTCTTGAGGGTCAGGCCGATCTCATGCATCTCGGCCTTTGACAGCCTGGCCTCGACATTGCCCGCCTTGACTTTGGCGAGGAAGTTGCGGGCGGTCTTGTAGTTGAGATAGGAGGCATCGCCTTCCTGTATCTTTGCCGAATCCCGCAACAGGTAGGCGCAGGCATCGGCTGTGGCCCTGGTGCAGAAGACCCGGCCATTGAACCCCCTGCCGGTCAGCATCGGCAGGCGTCCCGAGTGATCGATATGGGCGTGGGAGAGCACGACATTGGTGATCACCTGGGGATCGACCTCGAGAACCCGGTTTTTTTCATCGCTTTCTTTCCGTCTTCCCTGGAACATACCGCAGTCGAGCAGAATCTTGTCAGTGTCGGTGGTCAGGGTATGAAAAGAACCGGTAACCTCCCGCGTCGCTCCATGAAATGTGACGTGCATGTTGTTCCTCTTCGTTCAGAATTTGTTTTCCGTGGGGATGCAGGGCAATCCTCTTTATTCCCTGCATGGTATCAATCCGCAGCCAGCTCGGTTGGTTGCACCTGCGCAGACAGCTCAGATCCTTCTTCCGCAAATAGGCGACGAGCTCCTGCTCCAGCTATATCAGATGTGGCTGGCCTGATGTTCAGTCGAGCATGGCGTCGACGCAGATCCGGTACAGCCGCGGGGTGCAGTGGCCGCAGACGGTCACCGTTGCCGACACCAGAGACCTTCCCCGTTGCCGGCAGATCCGCTCGACCTTTTCGATCGAGCGGTCGAAATTTCCCCTTTCCTGCATATCGTAGAGATGCAACCGTCCCCGGCACTCCAGGAAGTCGAGAGCGAGATCGAGAAAGGCCGCGGCCGATTTCGGCAGGGGCATGACGATCCGGTCGAAGGTCATGTTCAGTTGCGGCACGACCGCCCTGACATCTCCCTCGCAGAACTGGACATTGGTGATCTTCCTGTTGTACTGAAGATTGTTCATGGCGTAGGCATGGGCGATCGGGCTTTTCTCTATACCAATAACCCGGCACTGCGGCTGCATCCGACCGATGACCAGCGGGTAGGGGCCGATCCCGGAAAACAACACCAGGACCCGCTCACCCGGTTGCACCAGAGAACCGATGCGTTTGCGCTCATTGCCGCTGCGGACTGAAAAATAGACGGCCTCCGGATTGACCAGCAGACGCACCCCGTTTTCCCTGTGGAGCGTTTCCCTGCGTTCTTCTCCGCCGATGACCTCCAGCGGCAGGGTTCGGAATTCACCGTCATAGATCCCTGCCCGTCGGGCAACCACCTTGATGTGACGATGCCGGTGAAGGATGGCCTCGGCAATCAGTCCCTTTCTGCCAAGCAACGCCTCCGGGATGACGATGATGGCGATATCGCCGACTACATCATACGACTGGACAAGTACCGCCAATTCCTCCGGCGCCAGATGGCTCCTCAGAATCTTTTTCAGTTCCCCGCCCATATCGACAGCATTTCCGCCAAAACCTGAAGTGTGGCACCATCTCCAGTGAATGTGGAGACCCGCCGACAAAAAAAGGCGTCATGGAATACGACCGATCGCCAATTCCATGACGCCTGATCGGAGATGAATTCCACTCCAACTCCGGCAGCAGAGAAGCGTAGAGAGATTATTTCCCTGTGATCTTTACGACATTGTCAGCGGCAGGTCCCTTTGGTCCCTGAACAATATCGAAACTGACACGGGCGCCTTCCTCGAGTGATTTGAACCCTTCCGATTTGATCGCAGAGTAATGAACGAAGATATCCTTTCCCCCATCCTGCTCAATAAAACCAAACCCCTTCGCATCATTAAACCACTTTACTGTACCTTCAGCCATCTTCTAACTCCTTTGTGCATTGTTCTATAAACGGTTTTTGAGATACCATCCCGGTTATCCCAGCACAATTTTACCTATCCGTCAAAAATTTTCAAAGAAAAAGAAAAGATACATGAATATTTCCGCTACGGTAGACCCCCATGATACAATCGCACAACTCGCCTTGCCTCACCGCCCATGTGCAGTCCCGAGCTATCAGCAATGAGGCGTTTTGATCGAGCGATGCGGCCGACTGCAGGGCGATGACGGCGGCGCCCTGCCCCGCCTTGACATTTCCGCCCATCAATAGTAGCGTGACCACATTGCACAGTCCCCTCTTCCCTGGATCTTGATGGACTCCTTCTTCGCCGCCGTAACCTGGCTCGGCTCACTGTACATTCTCCTGCCGTCAACGGCACTGCTCACGATGGTACTGCTCAAGGCGGGACGATCGAGCGATGCCGCCCTGCTCGGTATCAGCCTGCCGGCCACTACCATTGCCGTCCATCTCGTCAAGCTGGCCGTTCGCCGCCCACGCCCGGAGACCTCGGATCTGCCGATATCGATGCCCCCCGACTGGTCGTTCCCGAGCGCTCACACGGCTCAGGCGTCGACATTCTTTCTGGTCCTCGCCCTGATCGCGATCCGCCGGCTGCCGCCGCGCCTGTCCTTGCCGGCTGCTCTCTGCGGCCTGCTGATCGTGGCCGGAGTCGGCTATTCGCGCATCTACCTCCAGGTCCACTACCCCTCGGATGTCATCGGTGGATTGATCCTGGCAATCATCATCGTGATGCTGGTGCGGAAATTGATCCCCGATCTCCCATTGAACAGCGCCGAGAAGGACCCGACGCAGGGTTAACCGACCAACCTCCTCCCCGACCTGCAACCATGCGCAACAAGTTCCTCGGCACCGGCGAAAAAGGCTATCACCCGATACGCAAGATCATGGTCTGCATCTCCGGGCTGCGATATGCCATCCGTTATGATTTCAGTGTTTCTTACAAGGTATTTCTGTCGATCAGCACCCTCGTTGTCTGCTTCCTGCTCCGGCAATGGATCGATTTTCTCCTGATCATGGCAGCAACCGCACTGATGCTGATCGCCGAGATGTTCAACAGCGCCATCGAAGCCCTTTGCGACTTCATCGAAACCCATGAGAACCACAAAATCAAGGTTATCAAGGACATATCGGCTGCCGCGGCCGGCATCAGCATCCTCCTCTGGGCGACTATTCTCATCGTCGAGTTGTCACGGCTCTGGGCGGTTCTCTGCGCATAAAATGCACAAGGCGCACAACATCTACATATCCGGCAACATCTCGTATTTCATCAACATATACCACCAGGAAGGATTTCGTCCGGTCTTTCTCCCTCACCATAATCTGGGGTTGATTTAAAACTAAAGTTATGCTTACCTGCGGAATTGAAAACTGGATTTCAAGTAGTCAATACACGCGACACACACCATGTTCTCATCACGGAGGAAAAAATGTTCAAAATCGTGAGACGCAAGGAGATGACCGGTGGAACAGTAATACTCAACGAAATTGAGGCCCCGCTTATCGCCAAAAAAGCTCGACCGGGACAGTTCGTCATCCTGAAGGCCAACGAGAACGGGGAACGGATTCCCCTGACGATGGCCGACTCCGATCCGGAGAAGGGTACGATCACCATCATTTACATGGTCGTCGGCAAATCGACCGCCCTCTTCCGCGACCTGCAGGTCGGCGACAGTTACCAGGACGTCATCGGCCCCCTGGGCAAGGCGACCCACCTGGAGAAGGTCGGCAAGGTCATCTGCGTCGGTGGCGGCACCGGCGTCGCCGTCCTCCATCCGATCACCCGCGCGCTCAAGGATATCGGCAACGATGTCACCTGTATCATCGGGGCACGTAACAAGGACCTGCTGATCCTGGAAGAAGAAATGAAAAAAGCGTCCCACGACCTGCGGGTCTGCACCGATGACGGATCCTACGGACATCATGGTTTCGTCACCCAGGTCATGCAGGAAGTGCTCGACGCCGGCGGAGTCAAACTGGTCGTGGCGATCGGCCCGGTGCCGATGATGAAGGCGGTCAGCAAGATCACCAAGGACTACAATGTCCCGACGATGGTCAGCCTCAATCCGATCATGGTCGACGGTACCGGTATGTGCGGCGGCTGTCGGGTTACCATTGGCGGCGAGACCAAATTCGCCTGCGTCGATGGCCCGGAATTCGACGGACACCAGGTCGATTTCGACGAATTGATCATGCGCCTTCAGGCCTATCAGGAAGATGAGCGGAAGTGCCACGAAGCGTATTGCACAATTCGCGATGCCAAATAGCACCCGTTCACCCGCATGCTAACGAATTACAGCATATACCACGACTAGAAACCTCGCCGAAGCGAGTCTATCCATGGAGGATAAAATGGCGGAGATTGCAGAAAAAGCCCAGAAGAATCCCCGGGTACCGATGCCCGAACAGGACCCGAAGGTACGAGCGCGTAATTTTCTTGAAGTTCCGACTGGTTATACAATGAAGATGGCCCAGGAAGAGGCATCCAGGTGCCTGCAGTGCAAAAAACCGGGCTGCGTCAACGGTTGTCCGGTCGGAGTCGACATCCCCGGCTTCATCGATTTCATCGCCCAGGGGGATATGAGCGGCGCTATCCGCCACCTCTGGAAAATGAACGCCCTGCCCGCCGTCTGCGGCCGGGTCTGCCCGCAGGAAATCCAGTGCGAAGGACTGTGTATCGTCGGCAAGAAGGGGCAGCCCGTCGCCATCGGCAACCTCGAGCGCTTCTGCGCCGATTATGAGCGCGAGCACGGCACCGGCGAACTGCCTCCCAAACAGCCCTCCACCGGCAAAAAGGTGGCGGTGGTCGGGTCCGGACCCTCGGGGTTGACCGTCGCCGGCGACCTGATCGTCAAAGGCCATGATGTCACGATCTTTGAGGCCTTCCACAAACCCGGCGGCGTCCTGGTCTACGGCATCCCTGAATTCCGCCTGCCCAAGGCGATCGTGGCCCAGGAGGTCAACTTTCTGGCCAGGCTCGGGGTCAAGGTCGAGTGCAATGCCGTCGTCGGCCGCACCGTGTCCCTCGACGAGCTGTTCGCCGATGGCTATGAGGCGATCTACGTCGGAGTCGGCGCCGGTCTGCCGAAATTCATGAACCTGCCCGGCGAGAACCTTGTCGGTATCCTCTCGGCCAACGAGTATCTGACCCGCGCCAACCTGATGAAGGCCTACCAGTACCCAGATGTCGACACTCCGATCCCACACGGCAAGAACGTCGTGGTGCTCGGGGCCGGCAACGTGGCGATGGATTCGGCGCGGACGGCGATGCGGCTCGGGGCGGAGACGGTAAAGATAGTCTATCGCCGCTCACGCGATGAGATGCCGGCCAGAAAGGCTGAAATCCACCATGCCGAAGAGGAAGGTATCGAGATGTGCCTGCTCACCAACCCCACGCGCTACCTCGGCAATGACAAGGGTAGACTGACCGGGATGGAGTGCCTGCGCATGGAGCTGGGTGAACCGGATGCCTCCGGTAGGCGCCGACCGATCGCCATCAAGGGTTCGGAATACCTGGTCGACTGCGACCTCTGCATCGTCGCCGTCGGTTCGGGAGCCAATCCGCTCCTGACCAGCGAAACTACGGACATGCAGTTGAACAAGTGGGGCTATATCGTCACCGACACGGCAACCGGCAAGACGACCAAGAAGGGCGTCTGGGCAGGCGGCGACATCGTCACCGGGGCCGCCACGGTCATCCTGGCAATGGGCGCCGGGCGCCAGGCAGCCAACTCGATCCACAACTACCTGACACTCGGCTGGTAGCCGGAACGTCAGGCAGAGCAGAGATTCCCGGAACGCTGTTGCGGCTCCCACAGCCGGCGTTCCGGGAACGATGTCCCCCGTTGTTCCCTTTTTTTCCCACCTCCGTTTCACCCCTTCCGTCTGTTCACCCTTCGTCCGGATCAGCCCAACAGTGAAACCGGAGGCCGCGCTCGCCCGCCTCCCCCACCGCGTTGCCTGGTGGAAACAACCT
>Ga0209066_10001200_pt1 | contig 35204 bp, 33 predicted proteins | sample All_14_2_FD_187198 | JGI IMG/M metagenome (GOLD analysis project Ga0209066, IMG submission 187198) | Freshwater microbial communities in response to fracking from Pennsylvania, USA - Allegheny Zone_MetaG_DW_15 (SPAdes) (version 2) ... | reverse complement strand
ACCACGCCCAGCACGGCAGCGGCGCGGATGTTGTTTTCCCAGCGGTAGAGGGTGTAGCTCATCAGCTGGGGCAGCACCTGCGGCAGCGTGGCGTAGAGGAACACCGGCATCGATGCCACGCCCTGGGTGCGCAGCGCGGCGGCTGGGCCGGGGGGTGCGTTTTCAATCGCTTCAGCAAACAGCCGGCCCAGCACGCCGCCGGTATGCGCGGCCAGCGCCAGCGTGCCGGCGAAGGGGCCCAGGCCGGCCGAGATGAGCATCAGGCTGGCCCACACCAGCTCGGGCACCGAGCGCAGCGCGTTGAGCAGCCAGCGGGTGGGCAGGCGGGCCCAGGCGGGGTCTGTGGTCTGCAGACGACTCGCTGGCAGGGCCAGTACCAGGCCGATCACCGCGGCGATCGTCGTGCCCAAGGCCGACATGGCCAAGGTCTCCCAGGTGGCCACGGCCACGCGCTGCAGGAAATCGGGCTGCACCTCGGGCGGGAAGAACTCGCCGATGAAACGACCCATGCTGTGCATGGCGTCCAGCGACAGGAACTGGGCCCATTGCAAATCGAGCGACCAGAAGCTGGCGATCACCAGCGCCAGCACGGCGGCGATGAACCAGCTGCCTTTGCTGCGCAGATCCAACAGCGGCGGCGGCAGCCGGTAGGGCAGGTTCGCAGCGTGACTGTGAGCCCCTCGCCCGGCGAGTACGCCGGGCGATCCCCCCAGGGGATGCGGGCCGGCTTGGGGCGGCCCGGCGCTCGGCCCGCTGGATCGCTCTCGATCGCTCATGTCACCCCAACGCCCGCCGCAGCCCGGCGCTCACACGATCGGCCAGGGCCACCAGGGCCATGAAGACCAGCAGCATCGTCATCACCTCGGCGCCGTTGAACATCTTCATCGAGCCATCCATCAACTGGCCCAGCCCGCCGGCGCCGACGAAGCCCAGCACCACCGAGCTGCGGATGGCGCACTCCCAGCGATAGACGGTATAGCTGGTGAGCTCGGCCGCGTTCTGCGGCAGCAGGCCGAACAGGAAGGCCTGCAGGCGCGAGCTGCCGTTGCGCAGCAGGGCCTGGGTGGCATGGGCTTCGCCGCTTTCCAGGATTTCGCCGTAAACCTTGCCCAGCATGCCGGCGTAGGTGAGCGCGATGGCCAACACGCCGGCCGTGGGGCCCAGGCCCACCACGCGCACGAAGATCAGCGCCCACACCAGCTCGGGCACGCTGCGCAGCACCACCAGCGCGGCGCGCACCGCCTGGCGCAGCCAGAACGGCCCTGCCGCCATGCGGCCCGACAGCGCCGAGATCGACAGCACGCGGGTGGACAGCAAGGTGAGCGGCACGGCGGCCAGCAGCGCCAGCGTCATGCCCGCGGTGGCCATGGCCACGGTGCGCCAGGCTTGCTGGGCCACAAGCCATAAGAAGTCGGGCGTGTGGGCGGGGGGCAGGAAGCTGGCGAGGAAGCCGGCCGTGACCTGCCGGGAACGATCATCCAGCAGCACCCAGGGCTTGAACTCGGTGGCCACGAACAACGGCCACAGCAGCACACCCACCACGAGGATCAGGCCCAGGCGGCCTTGCCAGGCCGGGTCGCGGTCGGGTGCTCGATCGGGTGCTCGCACGGCCAGCGTGGCGTTCATCGGCAATGCATCACCACGGGTGACGGCCCTTCGGCAGGCGCGGCCTCGGGCAGACCGCCCGCGCCGAGCAGCTCATGCTCATGCTGCGCATACAGGCGCTGCAGGCGCTCGGGTGTCACCTGCGCGGCGGGCAGGTCAAAGGCCAGCGCGCCATCGCGCAGGCCGATGATGCGGGGAAAGTGCGCCAGCGCCATGTCCACCTGGTGCAGCGTGGCCACCAACGTGATGCCGCGCTCGCGGGCCACCGTCACCAGCGTGGTGAGGGCCTGCGCGGCGCGGTTGGGGTCGAGCGCCGACAACGGCTCGTCCACCAGCCACAACTGCGCGGGCGACATCACGGCCCGCGCCAGGCCCACGCGCTGGCGTTCGCCGCCGGAGAGGCGGTCAACGCGCTCGAACAGCTTGTCGGCCAGGTCAAAGCGCGCCAGGGCCTGGTAGGCACCGGGGATGTCGTGCGGGTAGAACAGCGAGCGCAGGCTGGCCAGCAGGCTCATCGCCGGCAACCGAGCGGCCAGCACCGCGGTCACCACGCGCTGGCGCGGTGGCAAGGGCGGCACCTGTGGCGCCAGGTAGAGCCCGCCGCGCAGGCGCTGCAGGGCGCGCCGGGTCATCGACCAGGGCGCGCGCCCGGCCACCTGCAGCGTGCCGGCCGAGGGCGGCAGCGCGCAGGCCAGCACCTGCAGCAGCGTGGTCTTGCCCGCGCCCGACGGGCCGATGACGGCCACCTGCTCGCCTTCAGCCAACGTGAGCGACAGGGCCCGCAGCGCAGGGGCAGCGCCGCTGCGCGCGGCCGGGTGGCGGGCCGAGAGCGCGGCGAGGTCGAGCTTCATGCCAGCGCCATCACACCGGCATCACAGCAGGCCGGCGCTGCGCGCGGCGGCCTCGATGCCCTTGTAGTTGTCGGCCTTGGTGGGCACGAAGCGGGTGGCGCGCTGCAGTTCCAGCACTTCCTTGCCTTCGGCCGTGTCCTTGCTGAGGGCCAGGAAGGCCTGGGTGAGCTTCTCGCGCAGGGCGGCGGGCATGTCGGCGTGCACGGTCCAGTTGTAGTCGTAGTAGCCGGGCGTGGTGTAGAAGACGCGCACCTTGGCGGTGTCCACCTTCTTGTCGGCCACGAATTTGTCCCACACCGAGATGTTCAGCGCGCCGGCCTGCACCTTGCCGGCGGCCACCGCGGCGATGGTGGCGTCATGCGCGCCGCTGAAGGCCACGCGGCGAAAGTCCTTCTCGGGGTTCAGGCCAGCCTGCAGCAGAAAGCTGCGCGGCATCAGGTGGCCCGAGGTGCTGCTTTGCGAGCCGAAGCTCACATCCTTGCCCTTCAGATCGGCCAGCGCGTTGATGCCGGGCTCGGTGGTGATGAAGACCGAGCGGAACTTCTCGTCTTCTTCACGCTGCACCAGCGGGATCACCTTGCCGCCCGAGCGCACATGGGCCTGCACGAAGGTGAAGCCGCCGAACCAGGCCAGGTCAACCTTCTTGTTGACCAGCGTTTCCACGGCCGCAGCGTAATCGGTGACAGGCGTGTATTCGACCTTCACGCCGAGCTTGCTTTCCAGGTACTTCACCAGCGGGGCGGCCTTGCGGGCCAGCTCGGTGGGCGATTCATCAGGGATGGCGGTGACGCGCAGCACCTGCTGGGCCTGTGACAGGCCAGCGGCGGCGATCAGCGAGCAAGCCAGCAGGGCCTTCGCTGCGCGGGTGAAGGACAGATGCATGTGTGACTCCAGAGCAGGTGGATGGGATGTTGTCGAGCGGGATCAGGCCATGAGCCAGGGCGCAACTCTAGCTGGCTGCGCCAAACCCACCGCCCAACGCATCCCACCGGCGGCGCTATGCTCGCGCCTCGCTTTGACGACGATGCCATGAACCACCCTGACACACCCCCTGCCGAACCCCGCCTGACTTCGCTTTCACACGGCGGCGGCTGCGGCTGCAAGATCGCGCCGGGGGTGCTGTCGGAGATCCTCAAGGGCACGGCGGCCATGCCCATCCCGAAGGAACTGCTGGTGGGCATCGAGACGTCGGACGACGCTGCTGTCTACCAGCTCAACGACGAGCAGGCGCTGGTGGCCACCACCGACTTCTTCATGCCCATCGTCGACGATCCGTACGAGTTCGGCCGCATCGCCGCCACCAACGCGATCAGCGATGTCTACGCCATGGGCGGGCGGCCGATCCTGGCGCTGGCGCTGGTGGGCATGCCGATCAATGTGCTGTCACCGGCCACCATCGGCCGCGTGCTCGAAGGCGGCGCGGCGGTGTGCCGGGCGGCAGGCATCCCGGTGGCGGGCGGGCACACCATCGATTCGGTGGAAGCCATCTACGGGCTGGTAGCGCTGGGCATCGTTCACCCGAAGCGGGTCAAGCGCAATGCCGATGCCCGGCCGGGCGATGTGCTGGTGCTGGGCAAGCCGCTGGGCGTGGGGGTGATGAGCGCGGCGTTGAAGAAGGGCCAGCTCGGCGATGACGGCTACGCCCAGATGATCGCCACCACCACGCGGCTGAACACGCCCGGGCCCGATCTGGCAGAACTGCCCGGCGTGCATGCCATCACCGATGTCACCGGCTTCGGCTTGGCCGGCCATGCGCTGGAGATGGCCCGCGGCGCCGGCTGCGACGTGGCCATCGACTGGCCCACCGTGCCGCTGCTGCCCGGGGTGCGGGCGCTGGCGAGCCAGGGCTGCATCACCGGCGCCTCGGGGCGCAATTGGGCCGGCTATGGTGCCGAGGTGGTGCTGCCGGCCGGCTTCGCTCCCGAAGACCAGGCCCTGCTCACCGACCCGCAGACCAGCGGCGGGCTGCTGGTGGCCTGCGCGGCGGAGACGGTTGATGCGGTGATGGCGGTGTTTCGCAGCCACGGCTTCGAGCAGGCCCACGTGGTAGGACGCATCGGTGAGGTGACGCCGCACCCGAGGCTGCGCATCGGCTGATAAAAAAAGTTACACCTGATCGCTCAAGGCCCCTCAAGTTCCGGGCGGCCCGGCCGATTCATCGATCATGTTGGTTTCCCGAGATCTGTGGAACAACCTCACCGAACCCGGCCTTCTCCCATGACCCCCCTCTCCGTCAACAGCCTGTCGGGCATCAACGCCGCTCAAACGGCGCTCGATGTCGCGGCACACAACGTGGCCAACCAGGCCACGCCGGGCTTTCGACGTCAGGAGGTGGTGCAAACGCAGGCCGAGGATGGCGGCGTGCAGGTCTCGGTCACCCAGGTCCAACAGGCACCGCAAGCCCAACCGGTGCCCGCCGAAGCCACGCAAACCAACGCGGCGCAGACCACGCCACCGGCAGAGATTTCTACCGCTGACCTGGCCGAAATGCTGAAATCCAAGAATGCGCTGCTGGCCAATCTGTCCGTGTTCCGGGCGGACAACCTGATGGGCGGCCGGCTGCTGGACGTGAAGGGCTGAAGCCCTTCACGGCGTGCGTCAGCGACGCACCGGGCTGGCCACCGGCGGCGGCTTCACCTCAGATGAACTGACACGACCCGACTGCGCCAGCCGGTTGCGGATGGGCGCGGGCAGCGCCGCCTCCGACAGGTGCTTGGCTTGCTGGGAAGACAGGGGCATCGGGGGCTGGTGACGGGGCATGGTGGGATTCCGTTGTGGGTTCAGGGCCGGGTTGAGTGGGCCACTCTCGCAGAGTGCTTAACGGCTCTATCGGCCAAAGAGACGACAGACAGCACCGCTGATCGCGGGTACAAACACACGCAGCGCACGGCGACCACCCCCCACGGGGCACAGCGGCCTGTGTAGCGCCGAGGCCGCAACGTTGATCTGGGCCAGCGCCTTCTCCATTGATCGCCGCTATGCTGCTGCGCTGCGCACCCTGCAGCGGGGTTCGAGTAGGTCGCCGTGCCGAGACACATGGGCCCTTGAAGCGCAACCGATCATTCCAAAATCCTTCAGAGATATCACCATGTCGTTGAACTCCGTTGTCATCGTCGGCGCCGGCCAAGGGGGCTACCAGGTAGCCGCCTCGCTGCGCCAGGAAGGCTTCACTGGCCAGATCACCTTGATCGGTGACGAGCCCGGCCTGCCCTACCAGCGCCCGCCGCTGTCCAAGGCCTACCTGCTGGAAAAGATCACCGTCACCAACCTGCGCCTGCGCCAGGAGAACTGGTATGCCGACCAGAAGGTGACCCTGCTGCACGACAGCGTCACCGCCATCGACCGCACCAACCGCCGCGTCACGCTGGCCAGCGGCCAGGCGCTGGCCTATGACCACCTGGTGCTGGCCACCGGCGCGCACAACCGCACCCTGCCGGTGCCGGGCGCAGATCTGCAAGGCGTGATCGGCATCCGCACGCTGGCCGATGCCGATGCGCTGATGCCGCTGGTCAAACAAGCCAAGAGCGCCGTGGTGGTGGGCGCAGGCTTCATCGGCCTGGAGTTCGCTGCGGTGGCGGCCTCGCTGGGCTTGTCGGTGCATGTGCTGGAACTGGCCGACCGGCCGATGGCGCGCGCCATCTCGCAGCCGATGTCGCAGCTCTTCCGCGATGCGCACGAAGGCTGGGGCGTGAAATTCGACTTCCACCAAGGCCTGACCCGCATCGACGGCGAGGGCGGCCAGGCCAGCGCGGTGATCACCACCGATGGCCGCAGCCTGCCGGCCGACCTGGTGGTGTACGGCATCGGCGTGCTGCCCAATGTGGCCTTGGCGGCCGAGGCCGGGCTGGACATCGAAAACGGCATCCGTGTTGATGCCAACCTGCTCACCGCTGATGCGGCCATCTCGGCCATTGGCGATGTGGTGGCCTTCCCCAGCGTGCATGCGGGTGGCCTGGTGCGGCTGGAATCGGTGCAGAACGCCGTCGACCAGGCCCGCAACGTGGCCGCGCGGCTGATGGGCAAGCCCGCGCCTTACGCGGCGCTGCCGTGGTTCTGGTCTGATCAAGGCGACCTGAAGCTGCAGATCGTGGGCCTGTCCACCGGCCATGACCAAACCGTGGTGCTGGGCGATCCGGCGGCGAAGCAACTCACCGTGCTGTGCTTCAAGGGCGAGACGCTGCTGGCCATCGAGACCTGCAACAAGCCGGCCGATCACATGGTGGCGCGCAAAATCCTGTCGCGCGCCCCGGCGCTCACGCCGGCCGTGGCCGCCGCGCCGGGCTTCGACCTGAAGGCCTGGGAAGCCGCCAACCGCTGAACCGTCGAGGCCGCCGTGCTGACCCTGTACCACGCCCCCGGCTCCTTCTCCACCCGCATGTTGTGGCTGCTGGAGGAGCTGCAGGCCGGCTACGAGATCGCCCTCGTGGCCGATGCCTACACGCCCGGCACCGAAGGCGCACCGCGCAGCCCGCACCCGCATGGCTTCACGCCGGCGCTGCGGCACGAGGGCCAGTTGGTGATCGAGACCGGCGCCATCGCGCTGTACCTCACCGACCTGCATCCGCAGTCAACCGTGGGCGTGGCCCAGGGCGACCCGCTGCGCGGCGCCTACCTGAGCTGGCTGTTCTACCAAGTGGGGGTGACCGAGCCGCTGGTGTACATGCAGGGCCGCGGCTCACTGGCGCAGGACGACGGCATGCGCCACTTCCATGCCGCGATGATGCAGCGCATCGAGACCACGCTGCAGCAAGGCCCCTACCTGCTGGGAGAGCGCTTCACCGCGGCCGACATCCTGTTCATGAGCCTGTTCGAGCACGCCCGGCCGCTGTTTGGCGAAGCGCCCTGGCTCGATGCCTACCTGGCCCGGGCCGACCGGCCGGCGCGCCAGCGGGCGCTGGCCCGCGCGGGTTGAGCCGCTCAGATCAACCCGTCGTAGGTGCCGCCATCCACCTGCAGGTTCTGCCCCGAGATGAACGACGCCGGCACCGAGCACAGGAAGGCACAGGCCGCGCCCAGTTCGTCGGGCAGGCCCAGGCGGCCGGCGCGCACCATCTTCGTCTGCAGCCGGCGGGCTTCTTCGAAGGTCACTTTGCGGTCGCGGGCGATGCGGTGTGCCATCTCGATCTGCCGGCCGGTGTCGATGTGCTGCGGCAGCAGGTTGTTGAGGGTCACGTTGTCGGCCACCACCTCGCGCTGCAGGCCCTTGCAGAAGGCGGTGAGACCGGTGCGCGCCGTGGTGGACAGGCTCATGCCCAGCCGCGGTGTCTTGACCACCGCCGAGGTGATGTTGACGATGCGGCCGAAGCGGCGTGCCCGCATGCCTGGCACCAGCGCCGAGATCAGCGCGATGGGCGCCAGCAGGTTGGACTCCAGCGCCGCCAGCCAGGCGGCGTGGTCAAAGTCGGCCAATTGCCCCGGCGGCGGCCCGGCGTTGTTGGTGACCAGGATGTCGGGCTCGGCGCAGGCGGCGATCAGCGCCGCGCGGCCGGCGGCGTCGTTCAGATCGGCCACCACCGGGTGCACCGTGGCACCGGTGAGCTGCGTGATCTCGGCCGCGGTGGCCGCCAGCCGGGCGCCATCACGCCCATTGATGAAGACCTCGCAGCCTTCACGCGCCAGCGCCAGCGCACAGGCCCGGCCCAGCCCCTGCGACGAGGCACACACGATGGCGCGGCGGCCAGCAATTCCCAGATCCATGACGCCTCCTTGACGAAAGAACCACCCCAATGAGCATCCGCCGCATGGACCACTTCACCGTGGTCACCAACTGCCTGGACGCCACCCGCGCCTTCTACGAACAACTCGGCCTGAGCGTAGGCCCACGGCCCGACTTCGGCCCGGTGGACGGCCTGTGGCTGTACGCCCAAGACCATGCCGTGCTGCATGTGGTCACGGTGCCCACGATGCCCAGCCCGCGCCGCGGTGCCATCGACCACATGGCCTTCTTCGGCGAGGGCATCGCCGCGCTGCTGGAGACCTTCGTGCAGCAGGGCCGGCCCTACAAGCTGATTCGCCTGCCGCGGCCGTGGAGCACCTGGCAGGTGTTTGTCGACGACCCGAACGGCGCTGAAGTGGAGATCGACTTCGATGCGGCTGAACAGGTTCCTGCGCACCTGAAGTCGGCGGCCCGGCCGTGGTGAACCCGACCGAGCCCGGGCTCACATCTTGTTGGAGCCCACCTTCTCGAAGAAGCCACGGATCGGCGTGAGCGTGGGCACATGGCTGGAGAAGCCGCCATCGGCCACCAGCGTGTGGCCGGTGATGAAGCCCGATTCGTCGCTGGCCAGGAAGGCCACCGTGTCGGCGATCTGGCGCGGCGTGCCCAGCGCGGGCGTGAGGTGCTCGTCTTCGATGATCTGCTTCAGCTCGGCCGGCATGTGCTTTTGCTGATGCGGGTTCTCGACCAGGCCGATCTGCAACGCGTTGGAGCGGATGTTGCGCTTGCCATACTGCGCCGCAATCGACTTGCTCAGGATCATCAACCCGGCCTTCGAGCAGGCGTAGGCGGTGAGTGTCTGGTCGCCCTGCGCGCCGAAGCCCGAGGTGGAATGGATGATCGAGCCGCCACCGCCTTCCAGCATCACCGGGATGGCATGCTTGCAGCACAGCATGGCGCCGCGCAGGTTCACCGCCATCGCGCGGTCCCAGGCTTCCACCGTCACGTTGCACACATCGCGGTCACCCGCGCGTTGCTCGGCATGCAGCACGGCCGCGTTGTTGTGCAGCACATCGATGCGGCCGAAACGCGCCACCACCGCGGCCACCATGGCCTGCACCTGGGCTTCGTCTGCCACATCGCATTGCACGGCCACGGCCTGGCCGCCAGCGGCCTCGATCTCGGCGGCCACGCTTTGCGCGGCTGCCAGCTGCAGATCAACGACGCCGATGCGCGCGCCATGCGAGGCCAGCACGCGCGCACATTCGGCGCCCAGGCCGTTGCCGCTGCCGGTGATGATGGCCACCTTGCCTTCGAGTTTGCCTGCGGGTTTGGCTGTCATGGCGGTCAGTCTCCAGAGAATTGAGGTGCGCGCTTTTCCTTGAAGGCGGCGGCGGCTTCCTGCACGTCCTTCATCGGCTTGAGCAGGGCAAAGAGATCCAGCTCCAGATCGAAGCCGCGTTGGAGGTCCATGTCCATGGCGGCCACAGCGGCCTGCTTCACATAGCGGGTGGCTTGCGGCGGCTTCACGGCAATGCGCTGGGCCAGCTCGCGCACTTCGGCCAGCAGGCTCTCGGCGCTGAGGGACACCCGGGTGACCAGGCCGATGGACAGCGCCTGATCGGCCTTGAGGCGGTCGCCGGTGAGCAGCAGATCCAGCGCGCGGCCCGGCCCCACGATGCGCGGCAGGCGCTGCGTGCCGCCGCCGCCGGGGATCAGGCCCAGGCCGGTTTCGGGCAGCGCCAGCACCGCATCGGGCGAAGCGAAGCGGATGTCGCAGGCCAGCGCCAGCTCCATGCCGCCGCCCATGCAGTACCCGTGGATGGCCGCGATGATGGGCTTGGGCATGCGGTCCAGCGCCTCGATCCAGCGCGTGGCTTCCATGCGCTTGCGCACCTGCAGCGAGTTCTCGGCGCCGCGCTGTTCCTTGATGTCGGCCCCGGCGCAGAAGCCGCGTGGGCTTTCGCCGCGGAAGACGACGACGCGGATGGCATCCTCATCAGCCAGCAGCGCCAGCGCCTGCGGCACGCCGTGGCGGATCTCGTCGTTGATGGCGTTGATCTGGTCGGGCCGGGTGAGCACCACCCAGCCGATGCCGCCGTCGCGCTCGATGCGCACCGAAGGGTTGATGGTCTGCGGTTGGCTCACAAGCATGTCCGTTGCTCCACCACTGGGCTGAACGCGACCCGCGACGCACGAGCCCGGTCAAACCGAGCGAACGCCGTGGATCCGGCTTCGCCGGTCCGCTGGTGTTGCCCCCTTGAGGGGGCGCGCGCAGCGCGTAGGGGGGGAGTCATTCAGATTTCCTCGAACTCGAACATCTGGCCGCGCAGCTGGGCTCTGTCGACCTTGATGAGCGGCTTGCCGCCAACGGCTTCAGACGAATCGATCCAGGTGAAGGCGGTGCCGCGGGCCGTCAGGTCTTCAGCCTTGGCTTTCAGGTTGTTGACGCCGATGCGGATGTGGTACAGGCCCGGGCCCCAGTTGTTGAGGTAGTGGCCGGCTTCGGTGTCCCAGCGCACCGGCTCGATCAGGTCGAGGCTGGCGCTGTTGGCCACGGTGAAGCCCATGCGGGCGCGGCGGTAGCCTTCGTCCTGCAGGTAGGCCACATCACCGGTGGGCTCCCAGTCGAGGTTGCTGGACAGCAGGCGCAGCACATGGTTCAGGTCACGCACCAGGAAGCCGCGGGCGGTGACGCGCACCATGTCCCCCGGCTTGGCATCACGCGGCTGCATGGGCGGCGTGGCGAAGGTGTCGGCCGGCATCTGCAGCGGCTCCATGGGCATCACCTCGATGCACAGGCCGCCATCCACCGTGGGCTGGTACTGCACGTTCTCGGGCGTGACACCCAGCCACAGCCGGTCAAACGGCATCTCGGGGGTGCGCTGCGCCATGCGGAACGGCAGGCGGCGCTGCATCAGCTTCTGCACGAACTTGTCGAACTTCGGGCCGTGCAGGGCCAACACCACCGAGTGCGTGACCATCGGGCGGTGCAGGCCCTGGAAGGCATGCAGGCTTTCCAGGCAGTCGTGGAACAGCGGGTCGCCGGGGTTGGGTTTGTCCAGGTGCACCTGCGGCTCGATGCGCGTGGGCGCCACGGCCAGCGACTTGTGCACGCGCAGGAAGTGCGCGATGTAGGGGTGGTTGTCAAAGGCCTGGCGCCAGTTCGGGTGGCCGTGCACGCCCAGCTTGTTGATGATCAGATCGGCCATGCCGTCCGGATCGGGCAGCATCATGTCGGCCGACATCAGGAGGTCAAACATCGGGGTCTCCAAAAGAGGTTGAGGCGCGGCCGCGAAGGCCGCCACCAAGACAGGTCAAAGACGGGTCAGACCGCCACCGCCGGCCGGGCCTGTTGCAGGCCGCCCGAGGGGCGCTTCGGGTTGAGCAGGAAGTACGACAGCGCCGGGATCAGCAGCAGCGCGCCGAGCATGTTCCACAGGAACATGAAGGTGAGCAGGATGCCCATGTCGGCCTGGAACTTGATGGGCGACCAGGCCCAGGTGATCACACCCGCGGCCATCGTCAAGCCCACCAGGGCCACGACCTTGCCGGTGAAATCAAGCGAGCGGCGGTACGAGGCGCTCAGTGATTCGCCGCGGCGCTGCATGGCGATCTGCACGCTGAGCAGGTAGAGCGCGTAGTCGACCCCCACGCCCACGCCCACGGCGATCACCGGCAGCGTGGCCACCTTCAGGCCGATGCCCAGCCACACCATCAGCGCCTTGCAGATCACCGTGGTCATCAGCAGCGGGATCATCGCCACCAGCGTGGCCTTGAAGCTGCGGAAGGTGATCAGGCACAGCAGTGCGGTGGCGCCGTAGACGGCCAGGTACATCGTCCAGATGCCGCGGCTCACTTCAATGTTGGTGGCGGCCTCGATACCGGCACTGCCCGCGGCCAGCAGGAACTGCACCGGAGCGGGGTTGGCCTCGGTTCCGTTGTTGTCCTTGGCAAATGCCTCGGCGCGTTCAAGCACACGGGTGAGCGTGTCGGCCTTGTGGTCGGCCAGGTAGGCGATCAGCGGCGTGACCGAGCACTTCAGGTTGGTGATATCGGGCGTGGCCACCACGGCGGCGTTCACCGCGGCATCGACGATCGACTGGTTGCGCGTGAGCGTGAGCCACTGGCCGCTGCCTTCGAACAGCGCCGAGGTGACGAAGCGCGTGGTCTCGGCCAGCGAGGTGGTGAGCTGCACGCCTTCGGTCTGGCGCAGCTCCCAGGCCAGGCGGTCCATCTGCTCCAGCGCGCTGTAGTAGCGGCAGCCGTCTTCGGCGGTCTTCACGATCACCACGAACTGGTCGCTCGACAGGCCGTAGTGCTGTGTGATGTAGGCGTTGTCGCGGTTGTAGCGCGAATCGGCCCGCAGTTCAGGGGCGCCGGGGTCGAGGTCGCCCACGCGCAGGTCGCGCATCACAAAGCTGCTCACCACGGTGACCACCACCGCCACGACGATGGCCACCACCGCCCAGCGGCGCTCGGTGAGCCGGTCGAAGCCCTGCCAGATGCGGCCCAGCAGGGTGCGGCCCTGCACCATGTCGCGGTCTTCCAGCACCGCGCGCTTGGCGGCCTTGGCGCTCACGCCGAGGTACGACAGCGCCACCGGGATCAACACCAGCTTGGTGAAGATCAGCACCGACACGCCGATGCTGGTGGTGATGGCCAGGTCACGGATCACCGGGATGTCGATGATGGCCAGCACCGCGAAGCCCACGATGTTGGTCAGCAGTGCGGTGAGCCCGGCCATGAACAGGCGGCGGAAGGTGTAGCGGGCGGCGGCGTACTTGTGCGTGCCGCGGCCGATGTCCTGCAGGATGCCGTTCATCTTCTGCGCCCCATGCGACAGGCCGATGGCGAAGATGAGGAAGGGCACCAGGATCGAATACGGGTCGAGCTCGTAGCCCAGGATCTGCATCAGGCCGAGCAGCCAGATCACGCCCGAGACGGCGGCCACCACCAGCAGCGCGGTGCTGCGCACGCAGCGGGTGTAGAGGTAGACGAACAGCGTGGCGATCAGCACCGAGATGCCGAAGAACATCATCACTTCGCGCAGGCCGTCGATCAGGTCGCCCACCACCTTGGCGAAGCCGACGATGCGGATGCGCACGTTGTCGTCTTCGAGCGAGCGCACCTTGTCTTCGAGCTGCTGCGAGAAATCGCCGTATTTGAGCGGCTCGCCGGTCTTGGGGTGCAGGTCGAGCAGCGGCGCGACGATCATCGTCGACTTGCCGTCGTTGGCGACCAGGCTGCCGATGATGCCGGCGCGGGCGATGTTGGCGCGCAGTTGCGCGATCGATTCGGGCGTGCCGCTGTAGTCGGCCGGCATCACCGCACCGCCCACCAGGCCTTCTTCGGTGACTTCGCGCCAGCGCACGATGGGCATCCACAGCGACTTCATCCACGAGCGGTCGACCCCGGGCACCAGGTACAGGGTGTCGTTCACCTTGCGCAGCGATTCCAGGTAAGCCGGGTCGTAGATGTTGCCCTTCTTCGACTCGACCACGATGCGGATGCTGTTGCCCAGCCCGGGCAGTTCGGCCTTGTGGTCGAGGTAGTTCTTGATGTAGGGGCTGCGCTGCGGAATCATCCGCTCGAAGTTGGCATTGACCTGCAGGCGCGTGGCAAAGAAGCCCAGCACCACCGTGGCCACCAGCACCAGGAACAGCACCAGCCGGCGGTGGTTGAAGATCAGGCGCTCCAGCAGGTTGCCGGAGTTGCGGTCGAAATCGCGCAAGTCGTGGATGACGGGCAGTTCCGTCGACTCGCTCTGGGGGGCCATGGACATCGGGAGACTCGAAGGTTCGAAAGCGGAACAGCGTCGGATCAGCGCGCCGCAGCGCCGCGCAGCGACGCCACGGCCATGCCGTTGACACGCGCCAGCACCAGCGCATCGGGCGAGGCCAGCGCGGCGCCGAAGACATCACCGCCACGCTGGACGGGCAAGGGCTGGAAGGCGGTCAGCGCAGCATCGGCCTGCAGCACCTGGCCGTTCTGGGCGATCAGCAGCAGGCGCTCATCGGGTGTGCGCAGGGCACCGACCAGGATGGTGTCGATGCCGGTCTCCACCTTGCGCCAATGCTGGCCCTCGTCGTCACTGGCAAAGGCATTGCCGCGCAGGCCGAAGGCCAGCACCTGCGAGCCTTTGACGTTCAGGCCGAAGAAGGTGCCGTTGTAGGGCGACGCCAGCGTCACGAAGCGCTGCTGAGCGGGGTCATAGCGGCGCAGCAGCCCCTGTTCGCCGGCGATCACCAGCTGGTCTGCGTCGCCCGCGATGGCGTAGAGATGGAAGCGCTTGTCGTTGTCGGCCCGCTCCAGCCAGGGCTGCCACGTCTTGCCGCCATCGGCGGTGTGCAGCAACAGGCCGAAGGCACCGATCAGGAAGCCTTCGTCGGCGGTGCGGAAGTGCACGTCGAGGAAGGGATAAGGCAGCACGCCCGGGGTGGCCGAATGCTCCACGGCCCCCTTGACCTCGTCGAGCAGGCGGCCGGCTTCGGCATCGCCGGCCTGCGCGCGCGCCGCGTAGGCATCGATCATCAGCTGGCCGGCGGTGCGGCCGTCGAGGCGGCGCTCCCAGTGCTGGCCGCCGTCCTGGGTGTGCAGCAGCACGGCGTCATGGCCAACGATCCAGCCGACTTGATCGCTGGTGAAGCGCACAGCGATGAGGTCGGTGCTCACGGGGCTGTCGATCTGGCGCCAGGTCGCGCCGGCGTCTTCCGACACCAGGATGTGGCCGCGCAGGCCCACGGCCACCAGCCGGTTGCCCGCGCGGGCCACGCTGAGCTTGGTGCTCTTCAACGCGAGCGGCGTCTTGGCCGCGGGCAGATCCAAAGCGTCGGTGGTGCGCACCGCCACCGCGGTGGCCGCCACGGCCCCGATCAGCGCCAGGGCGCCAGCCGCCAGCACGAGCTGGCGTTTCAGGACGGTGGGGAAGGAGGAAGCAGACATCTTCAGGTGCCGGGGCCACGCTGCCCTGCCAGCGGCAGGGCGCATGACCACAAGAGATTCGGTGAACGTGCTTGGGGTGGGTCAGTGGGTACAGGCCGGCGGGTGCAGGGCATGCCCTGCGCTTGCCGGCCTGGGTCGATCAACGCACCGTTTCGCGCGCGGTGATGGCTTCGGGGTTCAGGTCACGCTCGGAGAGCGCAGCCGGAGCCACCTTGAAGCCGCCTTGCATCACGTCGTTGACGTAGGCGTAGTAGTTCTTGTTGAAGTCGTAGATCACGTTACGCACAGTCCACGGGATGTCGTGGTCGTAGAACTGCGTGGTGCCGCTGAAGATGGCACGGTGCAGTTCGCCGTTCTGGTCGTAGGCGTCATACGAGGCAGCACCCGTCATGTCTTCGTCGAAGTAGTAAACCCGCTTCGAGTAGGCATGGCGCATGCCGGCCTTCAACTTGGCTTCCACCACCCACACGCGGTGCAGTTCCCAGCGCTCGCACACGGGGTTGACGTGCGTCTTTTGCAGCGCCAGCTCCAGCGTGGGGCAGTCGTAGGCGTTCTTGTACGAGTTGTAGGCAATGATCATTTCCTTCTTGCCCACGAGCTTGAAGTCGAAACGATCCTGCTTGCCCGAGAACACGAACAGCTCGTCGAACAACGTCACGCCGCCCTGGCTGGCCACCGGGGTGTCGTACGAGAACTCCGGCGACAGCTTCACACGGCGTTGGCCGGGGGTGTAGCTCCAGGCGCGGCGGGGCTTTTCCACCGGGTCGATGAAGTCGGTGATGCCGGTCATCTCACCGGCCTTGCGGGCCGGTGCCGTGGTGTATGAATACACCCGCCAGGCCATGCTGGGGTCACGATCGCTCAGGCTGGTCTGGTAGAAGGTGAAGTCGGACAGCGTGCGCTGCGTGGCCGTCAGCACCGGGTTACCCGATGAGTCGACCACCCAGGAGCGCGAGCCCGGCGTGCTCACCGCCGTGTCGCCCTGCCAGCGCAGCGCCTGGTTGTGCATGGCTTCGTTGCCCGTCTTGGGGATGGGGAACGGCAGGCCACCACGGCAGCCGTCACCAACACCCAGGCCGTCCTTGATGGTCTTGCAGACGGTGGCGTTGCGCACGGTGGCCTTGAGCACACGCTCAGGGTAGGCGGCCGAGCGGCGGGTCGGGTAGACATCGATGTAGTACGTGCTCGGGTTCTTCTTCAGCAGGGCCTTCTGGCCGTCGCTGAGCTTGTCGGCGTACTTGTCCATGTTCTTCGCGTCGATGCGATACAAGGGCTTGTCGTCCTTGTACGGATCAACCCAGAAGCCGCTGCCAGGCTTGAAGCCGGGAGGCGCCTTGGTCAGGCCACCGGTGTAGGGCGGGATGCTGCCATCCGCGTTGCCGGCCTTGATGGCACCGAACTCGGTGAGGGTGGTGCCCAACTGCTTGGCTTCTTCGGCAGAGACGGCGGCAACCGCCTGCAGGCTCGCGCCCGCCAGCAGGGCCATGGCCAGATGCTTGGTATGAATCATGAGGAATCTCCAGCGTGAGGGGCGAGGCTTAGAAGCCAGTCTTGTAGGTGAAGGACAACCAGGCGCGATCGGTCAGGCCGACGTTGCCGCGGCCACCCGCAGCCATGTTGGCGGCGTTGTAGCGGGTGTCGGCCGTCTGGTCGGCGTAGCGCAGCGTGAACTCATGCTTGGCAGCATAGGTCAGGCGGGTACCCAATGACCACACCAGGGCCGTCGAGTTACCACCACCGGCGTTGGGGGAAACACCACCGATGCCGTAGTTCAGCGTGATCGGCACATCCAGATCCCACGACGGGAACACGCCCAGGTACTGCGGCGTGAAGTTCACGGCGATCTGGGTGAAGTTCTTGGTGGAGCAGCCCCAGGTGCGGTCCTGACCAGCGGTGCAGCCGGCATAGCCTTCGGCCTTGAACTGAGCCGGGTTGGCGGTGACCTTGCGCAGCCGGTTGTAGACCATCTCGACCAGCAGGTTGCCGGTGTCCCAGAACCGGGTGGCCGGCAGCAGGTAGATGCCGTTGGCCACGAGGTGGACCGTGTCACCCCGCGGGCCGATGCCATCGGCGCCGATACTGGATGCTTGCAGCGCGGCGTTCTTGCGCAGCGACAGCTCGGAGCCGAAGCTGACCGGGCCGATCACCCGAGCGAAGCTCAGGCCGTACAGCTTGACGTCGCGCGGATACACGAAGCGGAAGCTCGCCGTGGGCACGCTGGTCTGGACACCCTGCGGTGCATAGTCGTTGAACTCGCGGTAGTAGAGACCGAAGGTGGACTCGATGGACTCCACGTTCAGGCGCGCATTGACACCCCAGTTGCCAGTGTTGCCGGGCTTGAGCGGCGCATTGCGGTTGAGCACGCCACCGGGCACGAAGGCAGCCAGCTGCGGGTTCCACAGGCGGTCGACTTGCATGCTGGTGTCGGAGCTCGACAGGTAGGTGCCGCCGTGCGGCGCACGGGTCGACTCCCACTCATAGAAGTACTGACCAGCCACCGACAGTGAATTGGTCACCTGCGCCTTGGCAGACACCTGACCGATGGGCAGGAACACTTCCTTGGTTTCGATGCCCGGGGTGTTGGTGGCCTTGGTGCCGTCCAGCGGCGCCTGCGAGTAGGAGATGGCATGCTGCGACAGCACCAGGCCTTCGCCCCACACGTTGGCGTGGCGGCCCACCTTGATGCTCACCGGCACTTCGCCCAGCTTCACATTGGTCCACAGGAAGGCATCCAGCAACTCACCCGACGGGCCGGCCACGTAGCGCTTGACCGTGCTGTTGTAGGTGTCGTTGTAGTAGCTGGTGGTGTAGGGCGCCGCGAAGGGGGTGACGTTGCGGTTGCTGTACGCCGCGTCATACCAGGCCGCGCCGCTCAGCCGGCCGCCCACCAGGCTCTTGTAGTTCAGGTCGACTTCGGTGAAGAGGTCGAGCCGGTTGGTGACGATGTCGTTGCGGCCAAACTTGCCGTTCGATTCATCGTAGTTGGGGCTGGACAGGATGCGCCGATCCTGCCCTTCCATGCGCGCACCCAGGGTGTAGCGCACGGTGTTATCCCAGCGCAGCGTCAGGTCGGGGTTACCGGTGTCGATCTCGAACGCACTGGCCGCACCCATGCCGCTGGCCAGCATCACCGCCGTGGCGATGGCGCGGCGCCGGAACGCGGTCGCCTGTCTTGTCTCCGTTGCTTTCATCTGTCGTCTCCGTTGGCAGATCATTCAAGTCGCTTCCGGGGCCTTGGCCACCGGAGGCCTCTCACGGGTAGCAGCACGCCGCTCAGCAGGCGCACCACCCTGACATCGCACCCCCTGAGGCCCGAAGAACTTGAAGGCTCCGGTAGACAGCGGTACGACGATCATTCTGTATCTCGATTCGCATTCTCTATAAAGAATTTTTCAAGGGGCCTGTTGTTTACCCTGAGTGACAGAGAACGGCGCTGTCGGTAGCGCGCAAATCGGCCTCAACAAGGCGCCTCCCGGCGCTTTCAGAACCCGTCGATGCATTGGAAATCCGTTTCCAATCAATGGCTTGCCTGGCCGTTTGACTCTGGGTCAACAGAAACGAATCAGAGTAAACAAGGCTGTCACTTCCAGCATTCATCCCGCAGAATCAGGAAAACCCCAAGCTGCAGCGTGGTGTCGCCGCCGCAACACAGGCACCGCTGCCACCGAAAACCCTGTCTACGCACATGACCTCCAACAAAGTCAGCATGCCCGAGTCACTGCCCGAGGCCCAGCCCGAGGCAGACTCACCCGGCGGCTTCCGCACCCGCGTGGCCCGCGAGAAGCGCGAACGCATGCGCCAGCGCCTGGTGCAGGCCACCGTTGACGCCTACCTGCAGGCCGCCCCCGGCACCAGCCCGGTGATCGACGACGTGGTGCGCGTGGCCGGCGTCTCTCGTGGCAGCTTCTACAAATACTTCAACTCGGTGGACGAGATCGTGGTCGACGTGGGCCAGCGCCTCATCGACGAGACGCTCACCTCGTTCGACCGCATCTTCAAGGGCCTCAATGACGCTGGCGCCCGCGCCGCGGCCGGGCCCTTGCTGTCGCTGTGCCATTCGGCGATGGATCCGCGCAACGTGGTGTTCGTCTCGCGCGTCAACCTGGCGCAGTACCTGGCCCGCGATGACCTGCACGGCGGCTCGATCGTGCGCCGCTACCTGGCCGATGCCCGCACTTCGGGCGCGCTGCACTTCGACTCGATGGCCGCCGCCATCGACCTCACCGTGGGGGCCAGCCGGCAGGCCGCGATGCGCATCCTCGACGACCCGCGCTTCGACGCCGCCTACATCCGCGAGCTGACCGGCATGGTGCTGATGGGCCTGGGCATGCCGCCCCGATCCGCCCAGCGCGCCGTGAAGACCGCGTGGGACCACTTCATGCTGCACGCGCCCGAGCTGCCCTGGTGGCGCCCGGTGAGTGCGGTTTGATGGCGGTTTGACGCTGGGTGTACAGGTGCAGTGAACTTGCGCCGCCCAGCCGCACTCTGAACCGCTTCACGCCGCATCCCGCGGCCCTGCAAGGAGACAACGATGCCCACCGAACAGACCAGCCCCCAGCTTGAAACCGCCTACACCGCGGTGTCCGACATGTTCCGCGGCAAGGCCGACCTCTACGCGCTCAGCCGCGAGATGCGCCAGAAGAGCCCCGTCTTTGAGGGCAACTTCGTGCGCGATGTCTTGGGCGTGCCCACCAACGCCGGCAACGCCCACACCGGCCCGGTCTTCACGCTCTTCAGTTACCAGGACGTGATGACGGTGATGAAGGACCCCGCCACCTTCACCAGCGGCTTCATCGCCCGCGGCTTTGGCGCCGCCTTCGACGGCCTGATCATCCTGGCCATGGACGGCGACGAGCACCGCCGCGTGCGTGCCCTGCTGCAGCCGGTGTTCATGCCCGAGACGGTGAACAAGTGGCGCCAGAAGATCGACCAGGTGATGCGCGACGAATTCCTGCTGCCGATGGTGCCGCACAAGCAGGCCGAGCTGATGGACTTTGGCCTGAACTTCCCGGTGCGCCAGATCTATGCGCTGATGGGCTTCCCGGACAACGACCCCGAGAAGTACAAGCGCTATGCCACCTGGGCCCTCACCGTGCTGGGTTCGCTGCAGACGGATCCAGCCAAGGCCCAGGAGGGCCGCCGCCTGGCCGGCGAAGCGCTCAAGCACCTGTATGACGCCATCCTGGAAGTGGTGCAACAGCGCCGCGCCGAAAACAGCCAGGGCGACGACCTCATCAGCCGCCTGCTGCGCGCCGACTACGAAGGCCAGAAGCTCGACGATCACCAGATCACCACCTTCGTGCGCTCGCTGCTGCCCGCGGCCGGTGAAACCACCACCCGCACTTTCAGCTCGGTGATGACGCTGCTGCTGGAGCGCCCCGCCCTGCTGGAACGCGTGCGCGCCGACCGCAGCCTGGTCAACAAGCTGATTGACGAGACGGTGCGCTACGAGCCGGTGGCCACCTTCAAGGTGCGCGAGGTGGCGCGCGATGTGGAGATCGGCGGTGTGCAGATCCCCCAGGGCGCGCTGGTGCAATGCATCGTGGCCTCGGCCAACCGCGACGAGAGCGTGTTCGACAACCCCGACACCTTCGACATCGACCGGCGCATGAAGCCCTCGTTCGGCTTCGGCTTCGGCGCCCACATGTGCATCGGCCAGTTCGTGGCCAAGGTGGAGCTGCAGTGCGCCATCAACGGCATCCTGGATCTGTTCCCCAACGTGCGGCTGGATCCCTCGAAGCCCGCGCCCAGCATCACGGGTGCGATGCTGCGTGGTGCCTCATCGGTGCCGGTGATCTGGGATTGATGCCCGCGGTGCGGCCCGGCACAGGCCGCACCCAAGAACCGGGTCAGTGGAACATGCGGATGTGCAGCCCACCGTCCTTGAAGGCATAGAACTCCATGCCCGTGCTCAACGTCTGCTCGGCTGTCCAGATGTTGCGGTAGTAGCAGGCGGCATCGGTGCCGTTGACGATCACCTCGAACAGCTGCTGCCGCACCTTGGGCACGTACTGATCCCACATGCTGTTGAGGCCGGCCCAGGCGGCCTCGCCGGTGAGCAGGGCCTTGCCCATGTATTCCAGCGTCAGGCCTTGGGCGGCGTGGGCGCGGTACAGGGCCATGAAGGCATCTTTGTCGCGGCGGTTCCAGGCATCGGTCTGGGCAAAGAGAAAGTCGCGGATGGCAGATTCGGTCAGAGGGGTCACAAAAGGTCTCCTGGCGTCGTGGCGGGTCAAGCGGCAATGCTGGGCAGCAGCGCCAGCGAGGAAGGTTGGCCCAGCAGCGCCCGGCCATACAGCTCGTGCGACAGCCGGCTTTGCAGCGCCGTGTGGCGGCTGCCCAGGTTGAGGTCGCGCCACAGGCGCTGCAGTGGGTTGCCCAACGCAAAGGCGGCGGGACCGGCCACCTCCATCAGCCGCTCGCCGGCCTGGCGCAGCAGCGCCATGGCCTGGCCGCAATCGGCCTGGATGCGGGCCATCTCGAAACCGGTGAGCGGGCGCTCCTGCGCCGTGCCGTCCAGCATGCCGGCGGCGCGGCGGATCTGCAGCCACGCACCATCGATCTCCATCGCCGCCTGGCCCACCTGGCCCACCATCACCTGCGAATCCTGCTGGCTGCCGAACTGCCAGCCGATCACCGCCCGCTTGGGCATGCCCTGCAGCACCAGCTCCAGCATGCCGCTGGCGGCGCCCAGCATGGGTGACAACACCACCAGCGGAAACAGCGGCGCCATCGGCCAGCGGTCACGCGGCTCCAACGTTGCCGCCACGGCGGGATCGGCCGCCGCGCGCTGCGCCTGCTCACGCATCTTCGCGAACGGCAACACGTGCGCGGCTGGCACCACCACCTCCTGCGCCACCACCGTGTTGCTGCCCGACGCCGCCACGCCGCACACCTGCCAGGTGGGCTCGATGCGCACCTGCGCCGAGCCCTTGAGCGGCAGCAGCGCAAAGCCGGCGTCCACCGCCTGGCCATGCGCATCCAGCACGCGCACGCCCATCAAGCCGAAGTCGGCGTGCATGCAGCCTGAGGCATAGCCCCAGCTGCCCGTCACCACGTAGCCATCGGCGCAGGGCGTGGCCGTGCCGGTGGGCGCAGCCACGCTGCACACCAGCTCGTCACCGGTCTTGAAGACTGCCGTCTTCACCGCAGGCGGCATCGACGCCACCGAGGCCGTCACGCTGGACAGCAACCCAAACGCCCAGGCGGTGCCCGCGCAGGCCTTGCCCAGCTCGGCCACGGTGCTGATGTGCGTGACCAGCCGGTGCCCCACCCCGCCGGCACGCTTGGGGAACATCAGCTTGAACAGGCCTGCCTCGCGCAGCGCCTGCGCCACCTCGGGCGTGGCCTGGCCCAGGGCTTCGGCCTGCGCCGCTTGTGCGCTCAGCAAAGGGCGCAGCGAACGCGCCAGCGCCACGGGCTCGGCCGCGGCTTCGGGGATGACATGGGCAGACTGGGGGTTGTGCACGGGCTTCTCGCTGTTCATGGCCATTCAAGGCGGGTCATGGCGGTTCATGGCATCGCCGCGCGACGCCTCACCCTCATTGTCATAGTGACAATGATGTTTATTGTTATGGGGTTTTCCCGAAAGCCAAACTTCGGCGTTTCCGCGACGCGCAAAAAGAAAGAGCCCGGGCAAGCCGGGCTCTGTCAGGCGCAAACCGCGATCAACACGGCATCAGGTGCCGTCTTCCGGTGCATCCAGCACCGCAGGACGGCCCAGCGACGGGCACGGATCCACGCCCAGCGCAGCCATCACGAAGTTGGCCGAATACTCGCGCCAGGCCGCCATGCCCTGCGGGCTGCGCGAATCGAAGCCCGCCACGCCTGAGACGGTGTAGCGGTTGGTGAAGGCGCCCGTGGTGAGCAGCGAAGCGGCCGCGCAGCACAGGCGCGCATCGATGCCGGGGCGGAAGTCGCCGCTGCGCACGCCGCGCTGCAGGATGCCTTCGAGCTTGGTCACCAGTGCCGGGGCCAGGTCGTTGAACTTGCGGCAGTCGGCCGCATGGCCATCGTGGTAGTGCAGGCCCTGCTGGGCCAGCGGGCCCAGCGCAGGGTCATCGCGGTACTGGTCGAAGGCATGGTTGAGCAGTGCCTTCAGGGCGTCGCGCGGCGCGAGGTGGTCGAAGTCCAGCGCCAGCAAGGCCGCCATGGTCTCTTCGGCCGATTCATCCAGCACGCAGGCAAAGAGCTGCTCCTTGCTGCTGAAGTAGTGGTAGACCAGTTGCTTGGTCACGCCGGCGGCACGGGCGATGTCATCCACCCGCGCACCGGCCAGCCCCTGGGCCGAAAACGCCTCGCGCGCCACCTTCAGCAGGCGGGCAATGGTGCGTTGCTTGGACGATGCTTCGACAGGAGCGGCGGCTTGGGGCATGCGGCACTGTAGCGCTGTTGCCGCCGCGACAAACGCTGCGTCGCAACACGTAGGCGCCACACCCGCACTTGACTGCGAGACAAGCGACCCACCGATGAACATGAACATAAACGTCATTCTTGTTCAATACACTTGCGCTCTATCAACCGGGCACCGTGGCCTCGCCGTCATCCTGCCGACCCAGCAGCGACCCCACCCGCCTGTCACTGCATTCACCCTCGTGGAGACAACGATGACCTCACCCACCTACCGCAGCGAACGCCTGGAAAAGGCCTACGCCGCCCTGTCGGCCAACTACCGCGGCGCCGACATCGACCTGTTCGCCGTGTGCAAGGACAAGCGCGATAACAACCCCGTGATGGCGGGCGACTTCATGGCCACCCTGGGCGTGCCCACACATGCCGGCGCGGCCCACACGCTGCCGGTGTATGCGCTGTTCAAGTACAACGACATCAAGACCGTGCTGCAGGACGCGGCCACCTACACCAGCGGCTTCATCGCCAAGGGCCTGGGCACCTTCTTCGGTGGTGATGGCCTGATCATCCTGGCGATGGACGGCGAAACCCACCGCAAGGCGCGCGGCCTGCTGCAGCCGGTGTTCACGCCGCAGAGCGTGAACCCGTGGCGCGCCGAGATCGAGCGCAACATCCGCGACGAGTTCATCCTGCCGCTCGTGCCGCACAAGCGTGCTGACCTGATGCACATCGGCCTGTACTTCCCCATCCGCGTGATCTACGCGCTGATCGGCTTCCCGCAAGACCAAAGCAACGACTTCTACGACTACGCCGCGATGGGCCTGACCATCCTGGCCGGCCCACAGCTCGACAAGGCCAAGGAAGAAGAATCACGCAAGCTCGCCGTGCAGGCCACCACCACGCTGTATGAACGCGTGCTGGCCCTGGTGCAGACCCGCCGCACCGAAGGCGCCACCGGCGATGACCTGGTGAGCCGCCTGATCCGCGCCACGTTTGAAGACCGCTCGCTCACCGACCACGAGATCGCCACGTTCGTGCGCTCGCTGGTGGCCGCCGGCGGCGAAACCACCACCCGCACCTTCAGCTCGGTGATGACGCTGCTGCTCACCACCCCGGGCCTGATCGACCGCGTGCGGGCCGACCGCAGCCTGATCAACAAGCTCATCGACGAGTCCGTGCGCTTCGAGCCCACCTCCACGGTGAAGGTGCGCCAAACCTCGAAGGATGTCGAGATCGGCGGCGTGCACATCCCCAAGGGTGCGCTGGTGCAATGCGTGATCGCCTCGGCCAACCGCGACGAAGAAGCCTTCGACAACCCCGATGTGTTCGACATCGACCGCAAGCCCAAGCCGTCGTTCACCTTCGGCTTCGGCCCGCACATGTGCATCGGCCAGTTCGTCGCCAAGCTGGAGCTGCAGATCGCCGTCAACGCGGTGCTCGACCTGCTGCCCAACGTGCGCCTTGACCCCGATGCACCGGCCCCGCAGATCGTGGGCGGCCAGCTGCGCGGCGCCGCCTCGGTGCCGGTGATCTGGGACTGATCAGCCTTCGATGCCGGCCAGCCGGCCCGGCTCACTGCCGGTCTGGCGCGCCAGGTCCCAGGTGTCGAAGTACTCGCGCCAGGCGGTGATCAGCCCCTGGTCATTCAGTTCAAACACGGCCATCAGCGCATGCGCAGCGCGGTGGCCGTTTTTGATGAAGTGATCCAGCCGCTCGGTCATCACCAGCGAGCCGCTGGAGACGATGTGGGTGATGCCGCACTGCGTGCCGCGCACATAGCCCATCTGGCGGTCGATCTCGGCCCGCAAGGCCGCACGGCCCCGGATCTCCGGGCCGCCGGGCACGTAGAGCTGCCAGCTCGCGTCTTCGGCAAACATCGACACGATGCGTTCGATGTCGGGCCCGCGCTCGCCGTCGCCCCAGGCGTTGCAGAACTCGCGCACGATGGTTTCTTCACGCATTCCCATGGTGGTCTGTTCTTCCGTGTGTGGTTGAGCCCTGCAGTGTGCGCACCGGCGGGCCCGCGTGCACGGCCTGCGGAGCTCATCGACAGCCGCGCACATCTCAGCGATGGCGGTGCCTGGCGCGCAGAAGCCGGGCCATCGCAGGGTATTGACCCCTTGCGCTAACCTTTCGACACGGCGCATTTCAAGCGCCGCATCACTCCCTCAACCTTTTGGACAAAGGCCAGACCAGCCATGAGCGCAACGCTGTACGACATCCCCCTCAAACGCCTTGACGGGCAGGCCACCAGCCTGGCCGATTTCAAGGGCCAGGTGCTGTTGATCGTCAACGTGGCGTCCAAGTGCGGGCTCACGCCGCAGTACACCGGGCTGGAGCAGCTGTTCGAGCAGTACCGCGGCCAGGGCCTGCAAGTGCTGGGCTTCCCCTGCAACGATTTCGCCGGCCAGGAGCCGGGCAGCGCCGAAGACATCCAGAGCTTCTGCACGCTCAACTACAGCGTGCAGTTCCCCATGTTCGACAAGGTGACCATCAACAGCGGCGATCGCCACCCCCTGTATGCCGAGCTGATCGCCGCACAGCCCACCGCCCAGCCGTCGAGCGACGGCAAGCTGCTGGAAACGCTGGCCAAGCACAACCTGCTGCCCAAGCAGCCCACCGATGTGACGTGGAACTTCGAAAAGTTCTTGGTGGGCCGCGATGGTGCCGTGCTGGGCCGCTTCGCGCCCGATGTGGCGCCCGATGCACCGGCGCTCAAGGCCGCGATCGAAGCGGCACTGGCTGCCTGAGGCCTATTCGCCGCTCGGCCGCCAGCCGCCGCTGCACGCCCAGGGGGCATCATCAAAGTGCGGCGGCCTGGCCGCCACCACGGCACCGCCGTGCATGCGCGGCGCCATCGCATCGATGAAGGTGTAGGGGAAGGCAGGCGCCAGGCGGCTCACCGCATCCAGGCGCTGCGACAGCTCGGCGGGCAGTTCAAAGTCCAGCGCCGGCAAGGTGTCTTCCAGCTGCTGCAGCCGGGTAGCACCCAGCACCACCGAAGACACCCCCGGCCGGTTGGCCACCCAGTGGATCGCCACCTGCGCCATCGGCCGCCCCACCTCGCGCGCCACCGCCTCCAGTTCGGCCACGATGGCCCAGTTGCGCGGGGTCATCTTCTGCAGCGCGGGCGTGGCAATCTTGGCCACGGTCTTCAAGCGCCCATCCACCGGCTGCTCGCCCTGCGCCACCCCCGCGCGGTACTTGCCGCTGAGCAGCCCGCCGGCCAGCGGGCTCCACACCATCAGGCCCATGTCCAGCTGCTGGCACAGGGAGGGGAATTCGTATTCGATGCCGCGCTCCAGCAGTGAATACTCCATCTGCAAAGCACAAGGCCGCTCCAGCCCACGCACCTCGCCCAGCGTGGCCGCGCGGGCAGCCACCCAGGCCGGCACGTCGGACAACGCGTAGTGGCGGATCTTGCCCGCGCGCACCTGGTCATCCAGCGTGCGCACCACTTCCTCCGCCGGCGTAAGGCGGTCCCAGGTGTGCAAGAAGTAAAGGTCGATGTAGTCGGTGCCCAGCCGCCTCAGCGAGGCATCGAGCGCGCGGATCAGGTGCTTGCGCCCATTGCCCGCCGCGTTGGGATTGGCATCAACGTTGTGGAAGTTGTTGCTGTACTTGGTGGCCAGCACCACGCGGTCCCGCAGGCTGCGCTCGGCGATGAACTCGCCCAGCCAGGTCTCGCTGGTGCCGCGGGTGTAGACATCGGCCGTGTCGATGAAGTTACCGCCGGCGTCGATGTAGCGGTTGAACAGCGCCTGCGCGGTGGCGCGGTCACAGCCCCAGCCGTTTTCAGTGCCGAAGGTCATGGTGCCCAGCGCCAGGCGCGAGACACGCAGGCCGGTGCGGCCCAGCAGGTGGTAGGCAAACGAAGTCACAAGGTCTCCTCCAAGGCAGGTCACGCCGCGGCCGAGCCGGGGCTTGCGCACGATTGAAGCACTGCGATCGGTTGACGGTCAATGCGCCGCGCCCGCCTTCGTTTGACTGCGCGACCCGCCTCAGCAGCGCACCGGCTTCAAGGCATAGCCGGCCAACCGGGCCTGCACCGGTTCGGCCAGCGCGATGGTGTCTTCCAGTTGCTGGGCAAAGTGCTGCAGCAGGGCCGCCTCCTCGGCGGGACCGGCCTGCTGCACGAAGCGCTCCAGGGCAGCATCGGCCTCATCGACATCCTGAGGCCGCCAGCCCAGCAGGCGGGCCACGCTGTCGAGCTCACGCGCCTGCACCAGCGCACCGCGGGCCAGGGCGCTGCGGGCCCAGTGCGCCAGGGTCTGCGCGCCCGCCTGCTGATGCTGCTCCAGCGCCGTGTGGGCCGGCAGGCGTTGCACGGTCTGCACCAGCACCTCGGTGAGCAGCGCCTGGCGGCTGGGCACCGCGGTGGGCAGGGGTTCGATGTGCAGCGTCAGGCCCAGGGTCTCGGCCATGGCCCACACGGTGGCACGGCGGGTCATCAAATCCCAGACGAGGTATTCCAGCTCCAGCGCATGGGCATGTGGTTCGCTGAGCGGGCCCGACAGCGCCATCACCGCCGTCAGCGCAAAGGCCGCGGTGTGGAAACTCAAGGCCTTCAGATCGACGGCCTGCCCGCTCAGCCGCTGGTAGTGCTGCACCAGGTGGCCGATGTCGGCGCCGATGGGCTCGAAGCCATCGCGGGTGCGCAAGGCAGCCAGGTCGGCCAACGGGTCGCCCAGGTGCGAGGCCTCGAAGTCGTACAGCGCGGTGAGTTCACCCGCTTCAAACAGGAACTGGCCGCTGTCGCCGTGGATGAAGCAACAATGGGTGCGCGCCACCGGCGCATGGCGCTCGGCCCACTGCAGGGCAAACTCGATCAGCGGCTGCGGCCGGCGCTTGCAGCGCGTGTAGAGCGGGCGGTTGGCGTCGAGGTAGGCCAGCGCCACCGGGCGCCCGGGCGCAGGCGCCGCAATGCCGGCGTCCACAAAGGGCTGCACCGGCAAGGCATGCATGCGCACCAGCTGCTCGATGTACTGCTCGGCGATGCGCTGCTGGGCTGCGGCATCGCCCGCTTGCGACACCTCGCGCACACCGGGGCTGCGGTCCATCACGATGGCCTCGGGCTCGGTGCTGCAGGCCCAGACATGCGGCACCTTCACGCCGCCGACTGCCAGCAGGCGCAGGATGGCGGCCTCACGCGGCAGGCCGGGATAGGGCTCGGCATCGAGCTGCTTGTCGCCCCGGATGTACAGCGGCACCACGCGACCATCCAGCGAGAGCTCGGCATACCAGGCCTTGCGCCAGCGTGGTTGCCGTTGCAAGGCCTGCAGGCGCCCACCCGTGCGTTGCTCGATGAACTGGGTCAGTCGTTGTTCTTCAGGGGTCATGAAAAGGGCTCAGCTCAAAAAAAAGCGCCTGGCATCACCGCCGAGGCGGCGAGGCGCAGGCGCCCCAAACGCTGGAGAAAACGTCTCAGCAGCCCGCCTCAGCGGGCAGACATGCGTGCCACGATGGATTCGGGGTTCAGATCGCGCTCGCTCATGGCCGTGTCAGACACCACCAGGCCGCCCTTGGACAGATCACCCACCAGGGCATACATGCCCTTCTGGAAGTCATAGACGAGGTTCTTCACCGCATAGGCATGGCCGCGGTCGTACAGCTGCACCATCATGTTGAAGGCGGTGCGGTAGAGCTGGCCGTTCTGGTCGAAGGAATCGAACATGCCGGCACCGGAGCCGTCTTCATCGAAGTAGTACACCCGCTTCGAGTAGGCATGGCGCTGGCCCGGCTTGAGCGTGGCCTCCACCACCCACACGCGGTGCAGCTCGAAGCGGTCACAGGCCGGGTTGGCATGGCGGGGCAGGAATTGATCGTCGCCGCCGCAGCTGAAGTAGTGCTTGTAGTTGTTGTAGGGCAGTAGCACCTCCTTCTTGCCCACGAGCTTGAAGTCGAAGCGGTCCATCTTGCCGGAGAACAGGAACAGCTCGTCGTAGAACACCACGCCACCGATGGAGCCCACCGGCGTGTCATACGAGAACTCCGGCGCCAGCTTCACCCGCCGCTGGCCGGGGGTGTAGTTCCAGGCCCGGCGCGGCTTTTCGGTGGGGTCGAGAAAATCCATCAGGCCGCTCATCTCGCCGGCCTTGCGTGCCGGCCCGCGCACGTACGCGAAGGTGCGCCAGTACAGCTGCGGGTCGCGGTCGGTCAGGCGGGTCTGGTAGTAAGGCGTCTCGGTCAGGCTCTGCTGTTCGGCCGTGAGCACCACCTTGCCGTTGGGATCGACCACCAGGCTGCGGCCATAGGGCGTCTGCACATCGGTCTCGCCGATGTAGCGCAGCACCTGGTTCCACATGGCCTCATAGCCGCTGCGCGGGATCGGAAACGGCATGCCGCCGCGGCAGGCGGTATCCACCGCCAGGTTGTCCTTGAGCGTTTTGCAGGCGGTGGCGTTGCGCACCGTGGCCTTGAGCACATGCTCGGGGTAGGTCACCGTGCGGTGGCTCGGGTACACATCAATGTAGAAGCTGGCCGGGTTGTTCACCAGCAGGTGCTTCTGCCCTTCGGTGAGCTTGTCGGCGTACTGGGCCATGTTCTTGGCATCGATGCGGTACAGGGGCTTCTCGTCCTTGTACGGATCGGCCCAGAAGCCGGTGCCGGGCTTGAAGCCCGCCGGCGCGTCGCGCAGGCCGCCGGTGTAGGGCGGGATCGAGCCCTCCTTGTTGCCCGCCTTGACGGCGCCAAACTCGGTGAGCGTGTTGCCCAATTGGCGGGCGTCTTCTGCCGAGACGGCGGCCCAGGCGGGTAAGCCCAGGCCCAGCAGCACGGCAGACAGGCATAGTGATCGCTTCTTCATCTTGGTTGTCTCCTCTGAGGGGGTTGGCCCAGGGCCTCAGGCCTGGATCTTGGGGTAGTAGTTTTCGGCGCCGATGGCCTGCACGTCCTTGAGCCAGTTGCTGTCGTAGGCCTGCGTGTTGAACTGCGACTGCGGGTCTTCGATGTGCCAGGCCTGGCGCTTGTAGGTCCAGTTCTCGGGCTGCAGGCGATGGGCTTCGCGCCAGTGCGGCACGGCGGCCGGGTGCTGGCCGGCGCGGTGCAGGTGCTGGCCCAGCTCGAAGTGGGCCGCGGCACGGGCCTGCTCCAGCGAGCGCGGCTGCGAGCGCGCCACCACTTCATCGGGGCTGAGCACGTAGCGGCTGGCCTGGCCATGGGCCACCCAGTCTTCCAGCATCTCCAGGTACAGCGTGGTCTCCAGGCGGATCTTGCGCACATGGCCCAGCATCTCGCGCTGGTTGTCGTTCATGCCCGCATCGCTCCACTCAGACACCACCGAGCGGCCCGGCCAGGCCGGCTCGGCCGGGCGCACGATCACGCCTTCTTCGTTGATCCACACACCATTGGGCACGTTGACCACGCCGAAGAGCTCGTCCACCCGGTGCGCCTGGTCGACCAGCGAGGGGTGCGTGGGCCGGGCGGCCTCGGCGTAGGGGCGCGCCGCGGCCCAGCCTTCGGTGTCCAGCGCCACGGTCACGACCTCCAGGCCCTGCGGGTGCAGGCGCTCGCGCAGCGCCTGCCAATGCGGCAGGTCGGCCCGGCAGCCGCACCAGGAGGCCCAGGTGGTGAGCAGCACCTTGCGGCCCCGCAGGCTGGACAGGCGAAACAGATCGCCGTTCAGGTCAGGCAGCACCAGCTCGGGGGCCTGCGCCGTGGTGAGGGCCCGGCCCGTCACCGCGCTTTCAGGGCCCAGGGCCCACAGGCCGTGGGCAGCGTCATGCACCAGCGGCATGCCCAGGCGATCAGCCAGCACTTGGGCATCCAGCAGGCCGCCGGGCTGGCGCACCTCGGGCGGCAGCGGCACGCAGGCCTCGCCCTTGCAGGCGCCTTGCGGCTTGATGGCCCAGCCGCTGTGCGACTGGAAGGCCTCGGCATCGATATGCAGTGAAGTCAGGATCATGAATGGCGCTCCAGCATGTGTTGATCGAGCTGTTCGACGGTGATGCCCAGTTGGCGCGCAATGTCGCCGGCATCCCAGTACTCGCGCCAGGCCACGATGCGCAGCTGCTCGTCCAGCTCAAACACCGCGTTGACGCTGGAGTAGATGCGCCGTGCTGCCTTGTGCATGCTGACGTGGTCACGCCGCTCGGTGAACACGTGGCGCTGGGTCGAGGCCATCGCCAGGATCTCACAGTGGCATTCGTCATAACGGCTGAACTGCAGGCCCAGCTCGGCCAGGACGGCCGCTCGACCGCGGTGCACGGGGCCGCGCGGCACCAGTGCGTGGTAGGTGGCGTCTTCAGCAAACAGCGGCGCGATGCGTGCCAGGTCCGGCTGGCCGGTGCTGTGGAACAGCGCCAGGCATTGGCGAACCACGGCCTCCTGGGGTGTGCCCATGGGGTCTCCTCGGGTGGGGTGACAGCGCGTCTGCCCGGGGTGGTGAGACGCGGCCAGCCTGCTGGGCTGGTGGCGCCATTGTGGGCGCGCCGGTCAATTTAAGTCAACTTCCTTAATCCGTTTTACTTAAATAAAAGACCAGGGAGTTTCCATTAGGCATGGGGCAAAACGGCGACCGCACCAGGCAGCGGCCGCCGCTGTCAGCGCCTCAAGCGGCCGTGGCCACCTTGCGCCCTGGCGGGCGGCCGGCCTTGCGTGCAGGCGCCGCCGCGGCACTGGCAGCGCGCACCCCCGCGGCCTTGCGGCGCATCGGCCGCCGCACCTCGACCTGGAAGCCCGCCGCATCGGCATAGGGTGCGGCGAGCACGCCCGAGGCCATCAGCAGCACATCGGCCCAGAAGGTGTCGAGCGAGGGGTACGGGCAGTTGCGGCCGGTGCTGAGCAGGCGCCATTCGGCCACCCCGCCCAGCAGCACGCCGACGGCCAGGCGCATGCGCGCGCGGAACACCGGCTCCGGGATCGCCGGGAAACAGGCGCAGAGCCGGTCGACGATCTCGCGGGTGGCCGGTGAGGCCGCAGCAGCGCGCATGAAGGATTGGTCTGACGTGCCCTGGTGCAGCAGCCGCAGGTTGAACTGCGAGAAGGCGTCCAGATCACGGTCGTCCATCACCTCCAGCACCGGCAGGAACAGCGCGGCCAGCAGCTCCTTGTGCTGGGCTTCGCCGCGCAGGTGCAGGCGCTCGATCGCGCGGGCACGCGCAGCTTCAAGCTCGGGCAGCCGCATCTCATGCACCGCCTGCAGCAGCCCTTCCTTGGAGCCGAAGTAGTGGTGCACGGCCGACTTGTTGGCCTGCCCCGCCACATCGAGCAGCTCACGGATGGTCACGCCATCCACCCCGCGCTCGCCAAACAGGCGCTCGGCCGCACGCATGAGCTGCTGCGCACCGTGCGGGTAGCTGTCAAAGGGCTTGGCGTCAGGCAGTTTCATCATGTCCATTCGATGGGCAGGGCAAATTCTAGGCGGGGCGCAGCGCTGTCTCTTGGGGCAAGTCATGACACCACGGATAAGGCAATCCCCTTAAAGTGGCCGCGCGAACCCCCGCATCGATCAAGGCCCACGAGCGGGCACCCTCACCAGGAGACATGGGCATGCAAGTGGTCGAACTCAAGCCGTTGATGCAACAGCTGGCCGATGGCAAGCACTTCATGGCACGCGCCACTGACGATGCCTACGATGTGATGATCCAGGACATCCACTGGGATCAGCCCGGCGGCATCGAGATCCACTCGGGCCAGCAATGCCTGATCGAACTGGCCTCCAGCACCTGGCCGGGGCCAGACCCCTGCACCGAATACGTGATCGACGCCCCCGACGGCCGCGCCCACCCGGTGGGCGCGCTCAACTTCCTGCCGCCGCAGTCGTCGGTGCAGGTGCGCTGGAGCCGCGGCCGGCGCCGGGCGCTGGTGTGTGTGCTTGAACTGCAGCACCTGGGCCTGCTGGCCGGCATCGACTGGCGCTGGGCCGACATGGGCCCGCAGCGCGCCCTCGACATCCAGCACCCCCGCCTGCAGCAGACGATGCGCTGGCTGGCCGACGAGATCCTGAAGCCCTCGTTCGGCAGCAGCCTGCAGATCCAGAGCCTGCTCACCCTGCTGATGATCGAGATGCAGCGCTACTGCCAGCCGGGCCAACCAGCCGGCAGCGAGCGCAGCGACCGGCTCAGCACCCGGCAGCTCGCCCGCCTGCAGAACCTGATCGACGCCACCGACGGCCCCGATGCCCTCAGCCTGGCCGCCCTGGCCCAGGCCTGCGACATGCCGGCCCGCACGCTGTCCACCCTGTTCAAGAACACCACCGGGCGCACCCTGCGCCAGCACGTGGCCGAGGCCCACATCCAGCGCGCCAAGCTGCTGTTGGGCGATGAAGCGCTGCTGATCAAGCAGATCGCCTACCGCAGCGGCTTTCGCAGCGCGGCCGCCTTTGGCGAGGCCTTCCGCCGCGCCACCGGCCTGACCCCGCTGCAGTACCGCCAGCAGCTCGGCCTGCGGATGGCGCACTGAGCCGCCCCGCGCCCGCTCAAGGCGCAGCCGGCGCGCAATGCGCAGCGCTTGGTGCGGGTTCCGCGAGCAGGCGGGGCCGGCCCAGCGTGAGCAGCAGCAAGGGCCCCAGCGTGCAGGCCACGATGCCGTAGCCCAGCATGAAGTCGTAGCGCCCGCTGGCCTGGTACATGGCCGCAAAGAGAAACGGCGCCAGCATCGCCCCCAGCGTGATCAGCCCCAGGTGCAGGCCGAACAGGCGGCCGTAGTCACGCAGGCCGAAGTAGTGCGCCACCAGGAAGGCCGACAGATCGAACTCGGCCCCCGCGCCCACCCCGGCCAGCGCCACCGCCAGCACCAGCCAGGGCAACGGCACGCCCGGCGTGGCCAGCCACAGCAGGGCGCAGCCCACCGCCGGCATGCTCAGCACCACCGCGGCGATGCCGGGAGGCCAGAAGCGATCAATCAAGGCCCCCGAAGCCAGACGCCCGGCCATCAGGGCCAGGCCGAACACGCCGAACACGCTGCTGGCCTCGGCGGCCGACAAGCCCAGGTCGCGCAGGATCGGCACGGTGTTGCTCACCACCCCCACCACCGCGGCCACCACCAGCGTGAGGCCGAGGTTGATCGTCCAGTAGCGGCGCGTGCGCACCGCTTCGGCAAAGGCCACGCCGGCCCGGGGCTGTGCTGGCACCGGTCCCTCACTGGCCGCACGGGCGGCATACGGGCCGGTGCGCAACCAGGCCAGCGCCAGCGGCCACGTCAGCACCAGCGGCAAGGCGCCCATCAACAGCCAGGCGGCCTGCAGGCCCCAGCGGCCGATCACCGCCGTCAGCGCCGCAGGCAGCAACGCGGCCGACAGGCCCGAGCCGCACAGCACCAGCGCCAGCGCAAAGCCGCGATGGCGCTCGAACCATTGGTTGACCAGCTCCGTCCACGTCACGAAGGTGGCGCCCACGCCGGCGATGGGCACGCCGAAGTAGGCCAGGTACAGCCACCACACCGAGCCCTTCAACGGCAGCAATACCAGGAACGACAGCGACAACGCCACCAGCGACACCAGCGTGACCCGCCGCAGGCCCCAGCGCAGGTTGAACCAGCCCGCCATCTGCGACGCCACCACCACGCCGGCCGACAGCGCGCTGATGGCCAGCTGCAGCTCGGCCCGGCCCCAGCCATGCGCCGCCTGCAGCGGCAGCACCAGCGCGCCAAAGCTGTACAGCAGCGTGACACTCACCGTGGTAGCCGCGCCCGCCAGCGCCAGCAGCAGCACGCGCCAGCCGCGCCGAAATTCGTTGACCGGCTGATCGCCTGATCCCTGCACCATGAAACGCTCCTGTGTCGCGGGCCGTCAGGCCGCCGCAGCGCGGCGCGCCGCCAGCGTGCGCAGATCGGCCATCGCGGTGTTGTGGGTCATCGCC
>Ga0209066_10001198_pt1 | contig 35216 bp, 22 predicted proteins | sample All_14_2_FD_187198 | JGI IMG/M metagenome (GOLD analysis project Ga0209066, IMG submission 187198) | Freshwater microbial communities in response to fracking from Pennsylvania, USA - Allegheny Zone_MetaG_DW_15 (SPAdes) (version 2) ... | reverse complement strand
ACACCGGCGCGCGTGACTGCCGAACGCGAGCCGGACCAGCAGGCACGCGACCGGCTTTCCGGCCGCAGCCTGTGTCGGATACGTCAGCGACGCCTGCGTCTCGACGTTGCCGGCGTTCCGGGAGATCCGTCCGCGCCCCACGCCGCTTGTGGCGCCGACGCCGATCTCGAGCGCCGGCCCCTTAAACACGTCTGTCACCTCCAAATCCTTCACGCCTTCAGCCGCGTGGGCTTCGTCGGTGTAGCGGTAGACCAGCGACGCGCGCCAGATACCCGGCGAGGGCTTCTCCCAGCTCACCGTCCGTCCCGTCAGCACCGCCCCGAGCGTGTCGCGGTTCACGCCGGACGAGCCATTCCCCAATTCGCCGTACAGGCTCCAGCCCGAAGCCCAAACGCCGCCGTCGCCGGCCAGCGCATAAGTCGCCTCGTAGCCGGCAGCCACGGCCGTGCCGGCAGCCGGCGCGATCGCCCGCTTCGCGCCCTCCGCCAGCGCCGCCGCAGGCAGCGGCACATCGCGCGGCCCCTTGTCGTCCCAAAACCCGCCGCGCTTGCCGCACGGGATCTGGCCGGTGCCGTTGTAGCCCCACGCGTAGATCTGTCCGTCGCGGGAGGCGGCCACGCTGTGCAGGCCGCCGGCCGCGATGGCCGTCACGTTCGAGAGCGGCGCCTTGCCGTCGGGCCCTAAAACGGGCTGTGGCACCGCGCTGTGCGTGCCGGCCTTGAGCCCTCCGTTGCCGAGTTGCCCGTTCCAATTGCTGCCCCAGGCGAAGAGGGCGCCGTCGCGCCGGAGCGCCAGGCTGTGCTGTCCGCCCGCGGCGATCGCGACGATGCCGGTCAAACCGGGGACCGGCTGCGGCACGGCGGCGGGACGGCCGGTCTCGCGCACGCCGTCGCCGAGTTGGCCGTGCGCACGGCTGCCCCACGCGTAAACCTTGCCCTCACGGGTCAACGCCAAACTGTGGTCCCACCCCGCCTCAACGGCCACGACCTCGGTCACGCGCTGAACCCGCACGGGCGACAGCTCCTTGGCCTCGACGCCGAAGCGTCCGTTGCCGAGCTGGCCGAAGGTGTTCCGTCCCCACGCATAAACCTGCCCGTCTTCGGTGAGCGCGAGCGTATGCCACGAGGCGGCGACGGCGGTGGCCGCACGGAGGCCGACAACCGGCCTCGGCCGGAGCGAGCGCCCCGCATCGGGCTGACCCAGCTGCCCCCAAGCGTTATCGCCCCACGTCCAGACCCGTCCCTCCTTGACGGCCGCGGAGTGCGTCCAGCCCGCAGCCAGGTCGGCTGCGCGGACAACGCCCCCCAGACCCGTCAAAGCCAAGACGCCCAACACTCGCACAGTACGCATCGATCCCCCTTACTTCCATGGTTGCGTCTTAGCTTAAAGAATGAAGCCCGCGCCCGTCAATCCGGAGCCGCTCAGGCCCCGGCCCTTTTTACCGTTCCGGCAAACGCTCCGACGACGAGCCGACGACAGTGATCTCCCCGATCCGGTAGCGCCGCTCCCCGTCGCCGCCCTCCAGCGGCAAGGCGATCGCCGGCGTCCCGTCGCGACGGCCGACCGACACATACAGCCCGTAGGTGCCGGGCTTGACCGTCGGAACCTCCGCGCCAAAAGGATAGTCGTTCGCCGCCTTCAGGGCTTTGACCACTCCGTCGTTGATCACCGGGATGGGCGTCACGATGCCGACCGTGCAGGCCGAGGCACGCGGGACGCCCCGCGCCTTGCCGGCCGCGGCCACAGGCAGCGCTCGCGCGTCGAACCCTTCATCCGAGCACACCCACACGATTTTGCCGTCGCTGTTTTTCAACGTGAAAGCGACGCAGCCGCCCGGATAGCAGGGCGCGACACCCACGTTGGCCCATACAGATTCCACGCGGAAGGGCTCCCCGACTCTCACCGCGCGCGGATACGACAGCTCACGCAGTTCAAGCCGATAGCCGAGACGTCTGTTGATCCTGTCGACCGTCTCCCTGTTCTCCTTGAGGAAGACGTCCGGCCACCAGTGGATCGACAGGTAGCTCGCGTGGTACTGCTCCACCGACTCCAGCAGCAATTCCGGGTCCCACGCGTTCCGCTCTTTCGAAAGGCCGTAGTGTTCGTGCTCGAGGATCACCGGCAGCGTCGGCCAGAAGGCCTGCGCCAAAGTGGCGTGATACCACTGTTTGGGCGCCGGCTGCACCAGGACGCTGTCATCCCGCAAGGTCACCCCTTTCGAGCGGGCATAATCGGTGGAGGGCAAGTGGTCGCCTGGGCGCGACGCTCCGGCCACGTCGTCGCTGATGCACAGCAGCGTATCCGGAAAGTGCTTCGTGTAGAGGTCGACCTGAACCTTCACCCGCTTGTCGGTCTCCTCTTGCGACAGCTTGGAGGTCCCTCCCGTATGGCCCTCGCCCCACATGCCGAAGGTGCCGATGTCGATGAAGGCCACCGAAGGATTGCCGTTGTAGCGCTTGGCCATCGCGGCCAGAAACCGGTCGAGCTTCAACAGAAATACGGGGTCGAGGTAGTCGGGTTCCCAAAGCACCTCATCCGAGGGCTTGCCGATCGTCGAAAACGTGTAGTCCAACCCTTTGGCGCCTGCCTTCTGAACCCACTCCGGCGTCGCATAGCGGAACCGGTTTTCGCACGCGGTCACCCGCAGCGCGATTCTCTTGCCTTGAGCCACCCACGGCTGCGCATACGAGTCGATCAGGTCCCAGCGGAACCTCCCCTCTTCCGGCTCCAGATAGCACCACGGCAGGCGAAAATAGACGACCGACGCACCCGGAAACCACTCCAACGTATCGCCGGGCGCGTTCCGTGAACCGTACGCCCACAGCCGGTTGGAGTAGTGGAAGCTGACCCACCCCATTCCGGGATTGAGCAGCGCCTCGCCGGTGATTTTCGGGTGGACGACCGTACGCGCGTCATCCGCCGCCGCCGCCAGCGTCAGGCAGGCGGCCCCCCAGAACAGTGCCCGTATTTTCATGTTGTCCCTCTCGTCTCCTGAGGTTACGCCTGGCAACCTCTTCGACGGGAATAGCGGGCGTGCAGACGCACGCCCCTCCCCGCTTCGCACGATCAACTTTCAAAGCGCAACTACCGCGTGATCACGTACCAGAGCGTCGCGTGCGCCGGAAGGGTCGTAAGCCGCGGCCCGTCCATCGCGACCGCGACGCCGGCCCGGCCCTTGCCGTCCAGCGCCCGCGCCTGCCAGCCTTCGCCCGGCAGGGTCAGCGTCAGCCGCACGGGCTCCGCGAGCGTCGGACCCTCGCCCCAATCATTGGCCACGTACGTGCGCTTGGCATCCCACTTCTGGCCCTTGTTCTCCACGCGCGCGACGGCGGTCAACAACAGCTTGCGCGACTCCGCGACCGGCTTCGCGTCCAGCGCCACCAGCGCAATGTCCGCATAGTCGCGCAAGGTTCCTTTCGCGACGCTCAAGCGGACATCGCCCAGCTGGAATTCGCGGCCGCCGGCCGCACCGATCAGCAGCCGCGCGGCGGGCGCATTGACCTGCAGCGTCTCGCCCCCCTTCGCCGAACGGTCGAATACGATCTCACCCGTGTCGCTCCGGATCTCGGACGCGGCCAGTCCCGAGGCCCCCGAAAGCGAGGGGTCCCCGCTCTCGGCGAGACGGCACGCCACGTGCCGACGCCATGCGTCCGACACGTCTCCCTTGAGGCTCGACAGCAGGTCCGGCACCCCGGACCAGACGTTCTCGGCCAAACGCCCCGCGATCCCGTTCTCGGGAACGGTGACCAGCAACCGCTCGCGCGCCGGCGACACCAACCCCTTGCGGTAGAGCAGCGCCATCGCGGGAACCATGCACATCTGTCCCGCATGGCCGGTCGTCGCGAAGTTGCTGACGATGCGGTCGTGCCCCTGCCGGCCGCCTTGGAAGTTGTACCACGAATATTCCGCGAAACCCGCCCAGCCTTGATAGGCGGCCAGCAGCGCCAGCAGCGGGAAGTTTTCCGACGCGTGATCGTTCGGCGGGTTGAGGTCGAACTCCGTCATCAGAAAGGGCTTGTCCGCCACGCGCCAGAAGGCCGCGCGTTCGATCGGACCGAAGGCGTCCCCGACCATGGACGCGTTCTGCACCGCGCGGACGGCCCGCCCTTGTCCGTCCTTGACCTCTCGCGGGTGGCAGGGATAACAATGCATGTCAATCACATCGCCCAGCCGCCCCTCGCGCCGGAGCCCGGCCAAACCGCCGTAGCTCGCCTGCGTGCAGTAAATCATGGCGCGCGCGCCGAGCTCCTCCTTCAGGACGCGCATCATCGCGCTCACATAATCCGCCTCGACGTCCATCAGGAACCGTATGAAGTCGGCCGAGCGCTCGGGGCAGGCCGTGTCGGCCACCAGCGGCACCGAGCCGTCCTCGACGCGCTGGCCGTCGCGCAACCCGACCCCCGCATAGCGGCCCTCGCGCAGCGAGACCGCCGCCAGCTCCACGGCGCCCGTCTGCAGGCCGGCCGCGAAATTGAGCCGCATGGGGATGCCGTCCGGATTCTCGACCGTGCAGGTCACGCCGAATTCGCGCCACGTCTCGTCCAGGGCAATCGTCGCGCCGCCGCGGGCGGAGGTCCACGGCGCCTGCTGCATCATCATCCCCACTCCCAGCTTGACCGAGGGCCCGCCAACCGAGCGCGCGCGGAAAGAGACCGCGTAAGACCGCCCATGCTTGACCGGCACACGGGACACCGTGGCTTGGATATGCCACGCCTCGCTCCCCGCACGGGTCAGTTCCCAGCGCAGGCAGGACCCTGCCGCGTCCGGCCCCGCCACGGCGCGCGCACTCGACTGGGCGCCGCCCGCGTCCTGGAACGACCATCCTTGCGTCCCGCGCTGGAACCCCCCGTTGTCCAGCAGCTCCGGTCCCTTCTCGGCCAGCGCGGTGGCATTCCAAGCCGCGCGCAGGGCGTCGCTGCCGCCATACTTCTTCGCGAGCCAAGCATTCCATTTGCGCGCGGCGGCCCCGCGGAACGGCTCCGGCAGGCTGGCCAGCAGCGAGGCGACTTGGAACACGGTGTTCTCGTTGTTCAGCTCGATCACCGCCACGCACGGGTCTTTCGCGTATGAAAGTCCGGTGTACGGATTGACGTGGCCGATCAGGTCGCGCGCATAGCGCTTCTGAGATTCGATGTAGGGATCGTGGATGAAATCGATGCCCTTGCCGAAACGGTGGACCTCGGCCGGCTGGCCGGGGTAGGGCCGGCAGATGTGGAGGTTGATGTCGACGTAGATGCCGTTCTCTTTCAGCTGCGCCACGAGCCAGTCGAACTGGTCGAGCTTCTCCGTGTTCAGCGTCTGCATGTCCTCGTTGAGGATGCCCTGCGGCGCCCGGGCGAAATCGAAGTAGTGCAGGCGGATAAAGTTGAAGCCCAGCTGCTTCAGTCTCCGCGCCATGAGTGGCGCGTTCGCTTTGGGCGGCATGGGGTGGAGGTCGCAGATATTGGAGCCGAACAGGCGCACCTCCTCGCCGCGCCCGTCCACGATCCGCTCGCCGTCAGGCCGCAGGAATCCGCGACTGCCCGCAGGCTCAGGATTCAAGAACGAAAGGTCGATCGGCGTGCCGGCCGTCTCTTCATCCGCCAGATCGGGGATGACGAACGGGAACCAGCCGGATTGTCCGTCCTGTTGGGCGGCCACACCGCCGGTGAGGGCGCAGGCCATACCGGCAGCGGCAAAGGCGCGTTTCAACAGTGTCATGGCGTCGTCTCCCGCAATGTTTTTGAGCCCGTTCCTTTCAGGCGCCCGGCCTTGATTTCAATCTTGCTCAGCGCATACCATCCGTCCGCGCCGCGTCCATGAATCGCAAGCCTTACCGCCGGCCGCGAGCGCTCGTCCACAAGGGCGAGCGAAAGCGTGTATGTCCCGTCGGCCAAGCCGTCCGGCAACACAAGCCTCTCGACGACGTCACAGAGCGGCCCCGGCGGCAGGTCAGGGACCTCTTTGAAGAATGCTTCGTCGAAAAGTTCCACTGAACCGGGAAGCCACGCGTTCACGGTCGCTTTTCCGGGCAGAACAGCCTCGACGCCAGCTCCGCCGCTCAGCCGATAGGCCACCCGGTACGGCCGGTAACAGGGGGCCGAGCCGACGTTCTGCCATTTCGTGGAAACGTCGAACGAACCGCCCGCCTGAGCCGGATGAACGACCTCTCTGAGCACGATCCGGTAGCCCAGACGCTTCAAAAAGCGCTCCGTCTCAGCGCGGAATGCAGGGTCATCCGGCCATTTGCCGGACTTCCCGTTGAAGAGGCTGCCATGACATGCCAGCGCATAGTTGTAGATCCAGCGCAACGGCCACTTTTTCTCGACGAACTCGCCGATTTCTCTCGGCGGCTCATAGGCGACCGGCGCGCTCTTCCACGCGTCCGCCGCCTGCGTCGTGCGATACCACTCGGGATACGCGTTGCGCATATGGTTCCACGTCGGCGAAAAACTGCCGAGGTCCCCCATCGAATCCACCCGCCAGCCTGCGCCCCGCGCGATCGCGCGGGCGGCGCAGGCCTTGCCGTTGAGCAACATCACAAGCGGCGTCTTCTTGAAAGCGGTTTGGTAGGCATCCAAGACCTGCATGCAGGCCTCCTGCGAGGGCCACCGGGCGCTCTTCGAACCGCTCAGATGCCACTCGCCCCACCAGCCCATGGACCCCAAATCAACGTGGTTGAGGTCCGGATGGCCGTCGTAGCGCGCGCCCAGCCGCCGCAGAAAGTCGAGGTGTGCGGCCAACACGGCGGGATCGCCCATATCGGGAATCGGGAAAGGCCCCTTGCCGTGGTGGTCCGCATGATAGATTTTGCCGCCGACATCGGCGAGCCACGCGGGATGGTACGGCTTCTGGTCGTACGGCGAGCAGCACATGACACGGAAAGCGAGCCGCTGTCCCGCTTCGCGCGATTCACGCAGCGCGCGGTCCACAAGATTCGTGTTGAGCACCCCCGGCTCAGGCTCCAAATCCTTCCAGCCCCAGCGGATGTACTGCACCGTCGAGGGTATCCCCGGCGGCAGGTTTTTGTCCTGCCTGCAGCTCCTGTGGAACGTCTCCCAGCCCATGCCGGGGTTGGCCAGAAGCTCATCCGTTTCCTCGGGCGTGACAACCACCCGCTGCGCGAACAACGCGCCTGCGGCCAAAAGCCACCCCGCCACACACATCCATCCCCTGTTCATCGCGACCTCCTTCGACAGCCATTAAGGCTGAGTCAGAATCCCCTGCCGCCGCGCCCGCCAGAAGGCGGCCGACAGATGCGCCGTCCGGCACGTGCCGATGCGCTCGACATTCGAATCCATGAGCGACTTGTAAAGCAACTGCTTCTGCTCCGCCGCAAAAGGAAAACCGTGCGCCATCAGCTGGGCGAGCGCCGCCTCGCCGCACGCACAGAGCGACGACTTCTCCTCGCCGCCGTTGATGCGGACCGCACGCTCCGCCGCCATCCGCGCCACGGGCTGCATGGCTTCGATCAACTTCGCCTTCATGGCGGCATCCGACTCCACCTCCAGAAGGAGCTCCAGCGAGGTCTGCATCTGCAGCAGCGTGTAGGTCGGCATGTAGGCCCGCACCTGCGCCGGCGGCACGGCAGGCAGCGTCAGCGTCTGCTCCACGGCGGGCGCCAGATACTCCCGGTAGCGCCGATAGTAGGTCTCGTCGCGCGTGACATCCCACGCCGCCGCATAGACCATCGGCAGGCGCGCCGCTTCGTGGGGCCGGACGCCCCACATGCGGCAGATCCCGCGGGGGTCGCGCGTGCCGTCGGCCCGCAAGAAATCGTAGTCGTTCTCGGGCGTGACGTTCCGGATCATCCGGTCGGCGACCGCCGCCAGAAGGACGCGGATCTCGGCCTGGGTCTCCGCCGCACACAGCGGGCTGCGATAGTACCGCCACAGGCCGTGGACGAAATGGGTGACCTGATCGCGCGACGACGTGATGCAGATGCTCTTGCCGTCTTCGGCGCAGACGCCGCGGGCCACAAATCCGGACACGCCGTGTGCCGTCGCGCACGCCTGAAGCCCCTTGAAGACATCCAGCGCCCGGCTGGCCAACGCGCCGTCTTGCGTCACCGCATGCTGGTCGACCAGCATGGAGAGCAGCAGCCCGCTGTAGATCGCGCAGTCGGCCATCCCGGCACCGTAGCCGACAGTCTTTCCCTCGGGGTCGAGGAACCCGTTCTCAAAGAGGCTGGCCGGCGCCACCTTGTCGACCGGCGATGCGTAAAATAGATGGGTCTTCGGGCTGTAGAACACGGTACTGATCCGCTGCCAAGACCGGTCCAAGCGGTTGGTCATCTCCGCATATTGAGCGGCCGTGAAGTCGCCCGGTACTTCGGCCGAACAGGCCATGCCTCCCCCTGACAGCGCCAAACCAGCAACAAACAAAAACAACATCCGATTCAACATAGCACACTCTCCCTCTCTTCACGGGCAAGCAGATGCTTACCCCCCCGCTACACACGCCCAGCAGCAGGACGGGAGGGCCGAGCGCTTGTTCTACGTAGCTTTGGCGAAGTAGGATCTGCTCGCCCCCTTGAACAAGCCCCGTCACCAGACAAGTTCATTGATGACTCCCCCATACGGCCACGCGTCCGCGCTGGCCGCCAAGCCGCGCCGCACCGGGTTGTTCCGAACATACTCCCATTTCTCGTGATAGCTCTCGCCTCGCCGCAGTTGCGTATCCCAGCAATCCCGTTGGAACAAGGAGGACTGACGCTCCGCCGGGCGTGCAGACGCACGCCCCTCCCCGCTTCGCAAGTCCAGCCGCAGGACGGGAGGGCCGAGCGTCTGCTCGGCCGCGCGACCGGGCGTGCAGACGCACGCCCCTCCCGCAAAACGGCCCCGCACTTCCCGCGTTACCAGAGACTTCCAATACCGCACCCACTGGGCCACATTTTCAGTATCAGGCGACGCGGGCGAGCAAAACAGATGCACGTGGTCAGGCATCAACACATAAACTCCCACGAGATGCGAGCCAGCCGCCGCCCATGCGCTCCTCATGATATCGTGCATCGTGTCGGTCGCGAAAGTGTTAACCGCGCGGTCCACCGCGCAGACCGTCACAAACACGACCACAGGCGTGTTGTGGCGCACAACATTTGGCAGATGCGCTGGACGTTTGCGATCATGTCCATCCTTTTGCTCCTCATCTTTTCTATTCATTCGACACCCGCATTTTCAGGGCGTGCAGACGCACGCCCCTCCCCGCTACACACGCCCAGCCGCAGGACGGGAGGGCCGAGCGTCTGCTCGGCCGCGCAACCGGGCGTGCAGACGCACGCCCCTCCCCGTTTCGCGCGTCCTACCGTTTCTCAAATACCAGCACCGCGATGCCGTCGCGACCCGCCTGCACCGTCGCGCCGTCGGCAGCGCCCTCGACTTTCATCTCGCCCACGCCGTCGGACTCTTTGAACGCGTAGCCCGGCACAAGCAGGCGGGTCTCGGCCGACTTCTCCGCGCTCTGCGTCACCACGACCGCCAGGCGGCTGTCCCTCGCAAAGCCGCGCGCCTCAACCTTCGGGTTGCCGTTTTCGATGCCGTCCGTGTCGGTGTAGCGGCCCAGCAACAGCAGATCCGCATACTTGTCCTTCAGCCGGTTGACCTTGGCCAGGTGCTGCTGATAGGTCGGCGTCTTGTCGATCAAGTCGCGGCAGCGGTAGATCTCGATGTCGCTCCGCAGGCCTTTCAACATGGCGTGGTTCACGCGGCGCGGGATGTCCGTGTCGTCGCGGATCTCGCGGTCCGAGACCACGACTTCCGGAAACGTGTAGCGGCCCCACTCGGTGAACGCCCCAGGCCCCGTGGCGCCGGTGATGTTGTGGATGTAGTCCACGTGTTGGGCCGTCACGTCCGTGAAGCACTCGGTGCCGAGTGCGAAGTCCGGGTTGCCCTTGCTGTCGAGGTGGTCATGGATCGCCTTGAGCGTGTCGGCCTTGTCGGCCATGATGCGCGTGTTCGGCATGGGGAACTCGCCGCTCAAGTCCCAGTCCGTCGACGGCTCGCAGTAGCCCAGCTGATCGTAGAACACGCTGTCCGCGCCGAACGCGACCGCGCGGTCGGCCATGGCCAGCAGCCTTTTGCGCCATTCGGGATGGCGTGTGTTTGCGACCACGAACGTCCGCGCGTTGTAGTGCCCCGTGAAGGTTCCCAGGCCTTTGAAGCGGTACTGTTCCGTGTACTGCGCGCCCGTGTTGTCGCGGTAGCAGAGTTTTTGGCCCTCGCCCGACTTGTAGCACGCGCTCTCCTCGTCGATCAGCTTGCCGTTGAAGTAGAGCAGCAGCCGGCCCTTGTTCTTGCGGAACGCCGCGATGGCCGAGGCCCAGCCGGCGTCGCCGCCCTGAGCCGGATCGGTGACGCCGTATGAATCCGGATAGCCGTTGTCCATGCCGCTCTGCCACCAGGCAAAAGCCAGCACCGCGTCCACGCCCACGCTCTCTCCCGCCCGGCGCATGCGCCCGTCCAAATCCGCGAACGTGAAGAAACGCTCGCCGTACTGATGCGTGAAAATGACCCGCTGCCAGCCTTTCATCAGCCGCACCCAGCGAGGCACCTCGCGCTGATGCCACCACGTGTCGGCCCAAGCGCGGTAAATCTTGGCTGTCTGATGCCAGGATCCGGAGTAAGGGGCCAGCACGTTCGCGTCGCAACGCCACGCCTGGCCGGCCAGACAGTTCGGGTATTTGTAGAGTCCGGCTTCCAGCTCCGTAAACGCGCCCGATGCATCCGGATAGACGCGCAGCCCATGCCACGTGTCCTGGAACGTCGGGTCATGGCTACCCAGATAGAGCCCCTGACGCCCGCCGACGAAGGCGAAACAGTTGCCCCACGTGTGGCTCGGGTACTTCAGATCCATCTGCCGGTAGTACTGCGACGGCGCCATGTAGGGCGGATTGTTGCCGACCGCGACGATGCGCTTGACCGGATCGGCAAACAGCTGGCCGCCCGCGAACGTCGTCAGCAGCCGGTCGCCCGCCTCCAGCCGACAAGCGCCCACCAGCGGATAGTGCAGCTCGCGGATCACCGTGTGCGGCTCGCTGTTCGACACTTCGGAGCCGAATCGCACCAGGCCTTCTTCGATCCGGACCGTCAGCGTGAGCCGCATCTGCAGCTCCGTCCCGCGCGACTTCAGCGACCCGTAGCGCAGCACGATCTTGTCGGACGCCTGTTCGATGCGGGGCACGTTCTCCGCGCCCGCGACCGGAATCTCCTTCTCGCCGTCCTTGCGGTCGAAATAGAGCCTCCACAGCGGCCGGCCCGCCGCGTAATCATGCCCGGTCCGCGTATTCTTGAGCGACGCCAGATTCCCCTGGGCGTCCACCGCGACTTCTAGGCCGTCGCCCCTGAGCACATAGGTCTGCGCCCACGCCGAACCGGCTGCCCCCATCAAGACGCCTGCAAGCACCCGCCATCCCGTTGCTCTCATTTCCACGCCCCTTTCCCCTTTGGCTCCAGCCTTGACCGTTACGCGCGGCCTGTCCTTCAACAGACGCGCACCGCCTCTATTTTTGCCGAATGTCGAACGACCGTCCGTCCTCCACCTTCAAGTCGTCCGGCCGCATCGTCTTCACCCAGATGTCGCGTCCCTCATACGCGTCATCGTAGCGGTTGCCGCGCAACACCACCTCGCGGCACCCCTCGAAGCTGAACGCCGCCCGCTGCCAGGCGAACGGCGCATAGCGCCGCGTCCGCTCGACAACGTTCGAGCTGAACGTGAAGCCGCGCACTGACCTGGCCCGCACCAGAGGGACGTCGAACGTCCTGAACGCGTTCCTCTCGATGCGGATGTTGCGGTGGTACGGCTCCGCATCGACGCTGGCCGGCTCGTGCGACGGCGTGACAGTGATGACCGCCTCGCCCCACTCCCAGCGCGTGCCGGACTCGGAGCCGGACGTCAGGCAGTCTTCAAACACGTTGTCGCGGATCAGCACGTCGGTGTTCGCGCCGGACTCGTACCAGTGGTCCGTGTCGCCTTCGATCAGAATCGCCGTGCCCGCCGTGCGGAACACGTTGTCCGCGATCACCACCTTTTCCGGCGTCGTCACCAGCACGCCGCGCGCGCGGTGGCTCTTGCCCACCCGGCAGTTCGTCATCCGCAGCGAGGCGTTCCACGTCTTGTTCTCATAGAAATCAAGTTCCCCGAAATCTGCCGGCAAAGGCTCGGTGAAGGCGACCTCCCACTCTCCGGCCTTGTCGGTCGAAAGGCCCCACGCGTAATGGATGCCGTTGTGGGTCTTCGTCTCGCAGTGCCCGAGCGGATGCGTGATGGGCACGCGCTTGACCGACGCCACCCGGCGGACCTCGCGCCGCTGGACATCCGCGCGGCGGATCAGCCACACCTCGTCGCCGGGCTCGGTGCACTCCGCGCGGACCACCCGCACCGTCCGGTCGTCCAGCCGTTTCGTCACCGCGCAGTTGCGGCCGTGGACGTTGAGAAAATCGTCGCCGTGCCCGGTCATCTCGACGTTGTTGACCACCACCTCGCCCTTGCAGTGGATGATGTGGATTCCGTCGGCCACGCCGCTGAACACGCGCCCCTTCTTCGCGTTCGCGATGATTTTAAGCCCGTCGACCGTGAGGTTCTCCGTGCGGGCGCCCACCACGCCGCCGCTCAGCACGTGGTAGAGCGTCACCTCTCTCACCGCCACATCTCTGCTGCCGACGATGTCGATGCCCTTGACGATGTAGCGTCCGTGGTTGAGCGCCACAAACGTCCCGAGCGGAGGCCTCACGCGAGGCGCGCCGAAGAACCGCACGACGCCGGGCCGGACCTCTTCGGCCCGTCCGTTGAAATCGATGCCGAGCGGATTGTCGCGCAGCCGGTAGACGATCTCCCGCGTGTCCCGGTCGTACAGGTTATTGTAGCCCTCGACGCCGCGACGCCGGTCCCAGTCAGGAGCCGTGAACCAGCACCGTCCGTTTTCGATCTCGTACGGATACTGCGCCTTGTCGATGGCCACTTCCACACAGGTGTCCGACAGGCCGACGAGGGTGCCCTGCGTGATGAACGGCCGGTCCCAGTCGACAGAAAAGCCGCGGAGCGTGACCGCCTCGGAGCGCTCGACCCGCACCGGCATCATCAGCCCGTGAAACACGAACTCCGCGCCGCCGCCGTCAAGCGTGAGGTTCCGCTTGTCCAGCACATGGAAGGCGATGGTCACCTCGCCGGTCCCGTCGGGGTAGAAATCGTAGCGGCCCGGAGCGAACACCAGCCTGTTCTGCGCGTTCGTGCAGGCCGCAAGCGCGCGCCTGACCGCCGGCACCATATCCGCCTCCGTGTCCGGCACGAGACCGAACGCGCGCCCGTCGAGTGTCTCCGCCGAACACGCGGCCGCCAGCAGCGCCACGCCGCAGCCCGCGGCCTTCAAACCGAACCGAACGGTCATGTTGCTCCTCGCCTCACTTCCCCGTGACGGTTGCCGCCGGCGCATGGACCACAAACGCGGCGATGCCCAGCGCGCCCCCCTCGGGCACGAGCGTGAGCGTGTGTAGGCCGTTCGAACAGCCCTGCACCAGCAGCGTGCGCGCGCCGGCTGGCTTCGGCTCATACGTCCGGCAGAACATCGGCACCGCTTTCCACGTGACCTGAAAGCCCTCGGGCAAGGTCGCCTTCTTGTAGCCCAGCGTCCAGGCCACGCGCCAGTCCGAAGGCTCGATGACCGCCCGACCCGAGCGCGAGACGAAGCGCTCGGTGCTCCAGCCCTCGCCGTCCTCGCCCGTGACGCTGCCCGCCACCTTGTAGTGGATCTTCTTGCCGTCCGGCGTGGAGTCAGGCAGACACGTCAGGGTCCACGCCTCCTCGACCGGCGCCTGCTCGAAGCCGATGTTGTTGACCGCCGGCATCCAGATGCCTGCGGGTCCGACGCTCGGCCGCGTGACCGCCCACAGCTCTTTGACCGTGTCCATCGGCTTCCCGTCGAGCAGCACCCGGGCCTTCGCGCCCGAGGCGCCCGCGCCGTCTGACACGGCTACGACGCGGTTGCCGACGAACGTCAGCGTCAGGCTGCCGTCCGCGCCTATCTTCACCGCCGGGCCGGTCGCCGCGACGGTCGTGATCGTTCCCGACGAGGCCGGGTCGCCTTCCGCCCCGGGCACGCGCACGAGCTCCTCGCCGATGAACTGCGCATAGACGTCACACCCGGCCGGCTTGAGGTGAACCGAATCGGACAGCAGGTTGGTCACCGCGAGGCTGTTTGCGACCAGATATTCGCACCATTTTTTGCGCAGATCGATCTTGAGCGTGTGATACCGGTCCGCCACCTCGAGGATCTTGAGCGTGCGCGCGTCGGCCTGCTTCAGGAGCTCGTCCGGCTTCTCGTTCGCGCTGAGATGACTCGTCCAAAGCACGATCTCGGCCGAGGTCCGCTCGCGCACGCGCCTCACGATCTCCTCGTACTTGTCCGTCGGCCCGTAGACGTGGAAGAAGAGCAAGTCGGGATACCACGGATACAGGTCGTGGTCCGCCGTGCGGATCAGCACCTCGGACGTGTAGCCCCCGATCGCCGCGTTGCGGAACTCGAACTGGGCCGTGGGATACCGCTTCTCCAACTGCTTCTGCACGGTCTGCGTCCACGCCTGCGCCGTGATCGACTGTCCGTAGAACAGCACCCGCACGTGCGCCGGACGCTCGGCCGTCGACGCCTCCAGCGTCTTCATCGTGCGCTGGATGTATACGGCCGACGGATTGTCGGCCGCGGACACGCCCAGCGCTGCAACCGACGCCAACACAGAAACAAGTGTCCTAACCCCAGTCATCTTCATTGCGATCCCCTTTCCCGATCCTATCAACGTTCTGCGCTCAACGTTGTGTATCGAACTTGAGCGTTGAGCGTTCAGCGTTGGACGTTGAGCGTTTCATTTCCCCGTTTCGCCCTATTTGCTCACCGTCAGTGTGACGGGCTTGGCCGTGAGCTTCAGTCTCGGCACCGTCACCACGCCTTCGGCGTCGGCCGTGGCTTCGCCTTTGTCCCCGCCGAAACGCCACCGCACGGTCTCGCCCGGCTTGACGCGGAACTGCTGCAGGCGCCGCAGGCTGACGGACGCCGTCGCCTCGGGCGGGACCGCGAAAGCCGTCTTGAGCGTCGCGGGGTCCGTCAGGAAGAGCGCGACCTCGACCTTCTTGCGCGTGTCGGCGAGCGTCTTCCAGCGGAAGAACGCGTTGACCTGCCCCGGCTTCTTGTCGTCGAGGTGCGAAGGCCAAGGCAGCGGATCGTTCGTCGAGGCGTCGGTGAAGACCGGGTACAGCTCGTTCTTCTTCACGCCCAACCAGTCGAACGAGTGCACCAGATCGTTGACGGCCAGGATCTTCTCGTCGTTGTTCGCGTGGCCGAAGGGCCCCCAGTAGAAGTAGAGCGGATACTTGCGGGCATTCATCGCGCTGACGAAGTCCTGGTGGTTGGTGGACCAAGTGTCGTTCGGCGCGGAGTAGTCGACGCACACCGGCGGATCGGCGAGCACCGTGCCGGCGGGCAGCGGCGCATACGGCGCGAACCCCATGCGGCTGGAGACGTGCTCGACGCGCGCGGGCACGTTGGCCTTGATCGCGGCAAACACGTCGCCGTGGCGCATGCCGATGCCGAGCGTGCCGCTGCCGCCCATCGAGTTGCCGCACAGATAGACGCGTTCCGGGTCGATGCCGTACGTATCGATCGTCCATTTCACCGTGTCCATCACGCGTTTCTCGGTGGGACTGACGTCCGGCCCCTTGTACGACTGGATGCCCCACCACCAGTCGCCCTTGTTGCCGCGGCAATCCAGATAGAGCGCGTAAAAATCCTCGGGCGCATGGTAGATGTCGTGGTTGCCGGGCGTAAGCGTGCACTTCAGACACGAGTAGACGTCGTGGCCGGCCGAGTGCAGGACCACGTAGAGCGGCGCGCGCTTGCGCGCCTGCTTGGGGTGCAGCACGAGAAACGCGTCTTTCTGCGGCGCCGCATAGCCCCACGCCGCCTTCACGCCGTTCGTGAAGACCTCCAGCCTGCGCCCCATGTGGAGCTGCTCCGGCGCCTTCTCCAGCGTCCACTCGTCCGCCCCCAAACAAGTGAAAACCAGCGCAAACGCGCCAAGAACGAACAGTCCTCTTTTCATGAAAATTCCTCCGCTTTTCCTTTTTAGACCCTTCACTTTAGCAAAAAGAAATGCCTTGCGACCAAAGATTTGCGGACGGCGAGGACATCCGTTGTGCCAGGGGATGCAGGCTCGTGCGATAAAAACGGAATGTGCCTGCCGATCCTGGAGTGCGGTGACAAGCCCGGCCTCGCGCGGAAGACCGCTTGCCGCACGCACGCCGAATCAGTCCCGCCGGGCAAGTTTCTCACATCTGCTCCTATTTCCTCCCCCCTTCGCGCAGTCGCCTTACTTTGCTCGCACCAGCTCCGTCGGGCCCTTGACGTGGACCATGAGCCGCTTGTTGGCGCCCTGCGCCGTCACGCTTTCGACGACGTCCCGGTTGAGCGCGGACTCCTCCGCGAGTCCGGCGGGCAGAACCACGGCCCGCCGCTGCTCGCGCGTCGCGTCCCCCGGCAGGAGCGCCAGCCGCGCGAGCCTGCCGCCGCGCACCTCGGCCTCTACGGCGAGGTCGCCGTGGCACGCGAGCTTGAAGGCATACTCTTTCCACGCCTCCGGCACGCCCTGGGCGAGCCGGATCGTGCCGTCCGCGCGGTTCTGCACCAGCATCTGGTTCAGCGCGTAGACGATGTTGCCCGAAGCGGTGGAAAACCAGGGGCAGCGGCGCACCTTCTCCTCGTTGATCTCGAACATCTCGCCGAAGCAGCCCGCGCCCGCCGCCGCCTCGCCCAGCATGCGGGCGGGCTCCTCACGGTCGCCCAGTTCGGCCAGCGCGGCGGCCATCCAGCCCAGGTACCACGCGCACACCGAGGTGCCCATCTGGTACATGTTGCCGAAGGAGCGGCCGTTCTTCACGTAGTGGTAGACAGCCTCGCTCTGGCGCGGTTCGGCCTCGTCGAAGATCGGGTAAGGGAAGAGGCCCCCCAAGGTCGCCACGCTCTCGTCAGGACAGCCCGCGTAGGGCACGAAGCGGCCGTTCGCGACCGGCAGCGACTCCCGCAGTTTGGCGGCCGCGTGTTTCCATGCCGCGGCCTCCGCTTCGTCCGCCTTCAGCAGCGCCGCCACCCGCGCCCCCGACTCCAGCGTGTAGATCGCGCCACAGGCGGTCATGAAGGGGTTTAACTTCGCCGGCCCCAGCCGTTCCAGATCGGTGCACTTGCCGATGACCCAGCGGCCGTCCGGAAACTCGACGATCATGTTGGCCAAGAAAAACCGCGCGCACTCCTTGATCACCGGATAACCGGTCTTCTCGAGATAGGGCAGATCCTCCGTGTAGAGGTACTGGAACCAGGCCGCCAGGGCGATGTTCGACATGTGGAAAACGTGCTCCATCCAGAAGCCTGGGGGCGACGCCTCCGTCCCGTCTTCCAGCGTCTCCCACGGGTAGCGCGCGCCGTACAGGCCGGGCTTGCCGTAGTGCGCGGCGCGGTCGAGCGCGATCTTCAGTCCGGCGCGGCGGAACTCGGGGCCGCGCCGCGCGATGTCGCGGTGGTTGCTGCTGACCAGCGCCTGGTAGCAGAACATTTCGTCCCAGCCGAAGAACCGGCCCGCCCAATGGGTGTTGAAGACGCCCACGGGGAACGACCAGCGGGTCGCGTTGGCCCGCAGGTGGTACTGCGCCGTGGTGTACGCGGTTTCCAGCCGCGCGTCCGGCAGGCGCACGTAAGACTCGTCCCAATAGGAGGCCCAGGCCTGCCGGTGTTCGGCGAAGAGGCCGCCGTAGCCGGCCTGCAGCGCCCGCGCCTGTAGGGCCGCGGCGCGTGCCGCGAAATCCTGGCCGTCGAGCGCGTCGGCGAACACCAGGCAGAACATCACCTCCGCCGGCTTTCCGACGTCCAGCGCGAGGTCGGCCGTCAGGGTGGCGATCTGACGGTCGACCGTTGCGGACACCGGCCGGTCGGCGAAGGCCAGGACCACGCCGTCGCACGGGCGCTGGGCATCCGCCTGGAAGCGGAACTCCGCACGCCGGTCGGCCCCGTTCCAGGCCGACGCGCAGGTCACACGCCGGGGCGCCTTGTTCTCGTTGCCCGGCGGCGTGAAGCGGTAAGAAAAAGCCAGGCGCGCCGAGCCGGGCGCGGCCGCCGCGGAGGTCACGCGTTTCCGGACCACGACCAGGTCCCCCGCGAACGGGCAGAAAACCTCGGTCTCAACCGTGATCCCTCCCGCAAACGCGTTGCTGCAGCTCACGAGAGCCGACTCGGTGTCGAGCGTCTGCGTCCACGACGAGGGAACCCCGAGGGCCTGCCCGTCGACGGAAACGGCGGTCTCGAAGCGGCCGAAGGGGATGAGCTGATCTTTCGGCGGCCCGTAGCGACGGCCGGCCCAGAAAAGGGTCGGCGTCATCGCGACATAGCTGCGCTGGGCCTGCCCGCCCAGATAGTCGACCAGCAGGCAGAGGCTGCCGTTGCTCACCAGCGGCGGCACATAGCCCTTGGGCACGGCGTTCGTCGTCCCGCTCGCGGCGGTGACGTGTTTCGACGCGGCGGCGGCCAGAGCGGCGGACGCCGCCAGGCACGCGCACAAAATCAATCCCCATCTGTTTCGCACGGCTTTCCCCCTTGTAAAGGACCCCTTTTTGTTTCCACTATATGAGTTGCCTCTCCGGCGCGCAACCTCGATCTTGCGAACTCGCGCCTCGATTATGCGAACCGCGCCATCCGCGTCCCGGGCGAGCGTGCGGAGCCCCGCGTGCAGCGCGGCTGAGGCCACCCGCATGTGACGAAACTGTCATTCTTATCTTGTCCGAGCGTCCTCCATTTGTTATCTTCATGTCATCGTAAAGAAGTTTACGAGACGACGTGTATGAAACACGTTTGAAAGGAGTTCACAATGAAGAGTCTGTTGATGGTTGCGATGATGGTCGCCGCGACGGTCGCGTTTGTCGGCTGCAAGAAAGAGAAGACCCTGAGCGAGAAGCTGGGCGACGCCGCCGCTTCGGCCGAGAAGGCAGTTGATGCCGCTGCCAAGGACGCGCAGAAGGCGGGCGACGCCGCTGCCAAGGATGCCGAGAAGGCGGGCGGGGATCTGCAGAAGAAGCTCGACAGCGCGCTGCAGAAGTAACGCCGTTCCTCACGTGCGTAGTGACCGGTGGCTGACAGGCCTCCGGTCTTTTTCTTTTTGCGCTTGGACGATCCGTCCCGCTGTATTACCCTCTTGCCATGAATACCTCTTTACCCCCTCTGCGAATCGGCGTTCTGGGTTCCGGCTCCGGTTCGAACATGCAGTCGATCCTCGACGCCATCCAGAGCGGCGCGCTGAACGCCGAGCTGCGCCTCGTCCTGGCCGATGTGGCCGACGCCAAGATCCTGGACCGCGCCAAGCGCTACGGCATCCCCTGCGAATGGCTCGACTGCGCGCCTTTCAAGACCAAGCTCGACGGCGAGGCCGAGCAGCGTTGCATCGCCATGATGCGGGAGCGCGGCGTCGACACCGTCGTGCTGGCCGGATTCATGCGCATCGTCAAACCGGGCCTGCTCGCCGCGTTCCCGCACCGTGTGCTGAACATCCATCCCGCGCTGCTGCCCGCGTTTCCCGGCCTGCACGGCTGGACGCAGGCGCTCGAATACGGCGCGAAAGTGGCGGGATGCACCGTGCACTTCGTGGACGCCGGAACCGACACCGGACCGATCATCGTGCAGCGGGCCGTGCCCGTGCTTGAGGGGGACACGCCCGAGACGCTGCACGCCCGCATCCAGGTCGAGGAGCACAAGGCGTTCCCCGAGGCGCTCCGCCTGCTTTCCGAGGGCCGCCTGAAGCTGAACGGCCGGCGCGTCGAGATCCTTTAAGCGCGTCAACCGGACATGAAAAAGGGAAGACGGTTGCCCGTCTTCCCTTTTTTCGTCTCCGTCGCGTCGCGGCGTTATTCGGCTGCCGCAGGCTCGCCGGCTGCCGACGTCTCAGCCGGCGCGCTTTCAGCCACCGCCGCCTCTTCGGCCGCCGGGGCTTCGGCCTCAGCGGCTGGCGCCGCAACCGGCTCCACCGGCTGCGTCATCGCGGCCACGGCGGACTCGGTCCGACGCCCCCCCTGCGCGGCCGCCCCGCCCTGCTTCTCGCCGGGCAGGAAACGGAACGCGGGATACTCGTGCGGACCGCTCAGCACGTCGTTGTAGAACTCGATGACGTGACCCTTCTCCACCAGCCAAGCGAGCTGGACCAACGTCTCCTTGACCTTAGTCTCGTCGCCTCCGGCGATCGCCGCGACCATCTCGGCCTTGGTGCAGGCCGGGTGCTCGTTGACGTAGGTCAGCACATCGCGCAGCGCCTGGACCGCGTGCGCGGGGTCGAGCGGAGCCGCCGCCTTCAGCATCACGAAGTCCTGACCCTTCGGGTCGTTGACCCGGAACAGATGCAGCTTGCGGTGTCGGAAGGCGCCGCGCAGCGCGAAGAAGAGCGAGGCCGGGAAACGGCGCTCGCGGGTGAGCATGTCCTTGAACGCGAAGTAGAGCGGGCGGCTCGTGGTCTGCATCGCGACGGCGGCCGTGCAGATGAGGTGCCGCACGCCGGCGATCTGCTGCGGCAGAATCTCGCGCATGAACACCAACTCGGCCACATCGCGCTCCATCGGCGGCGCCTTCGGCGCGGGCTCGCTCTCGACTGCGGCCGGCTCGGCCGGCGCGGCCTCAGCCGCTTCGGCCACGGGCTCGGCGACCGTCGGCGCGGCGCCCTTGCGGCGGTAAATGCGCTTTTTGGTGCACTGCTGACGCCACTGCTCGATCACCTCGGCCTCGCGCACCGTCTCGATGCGCGACCGGTACATCTCTTCCGACATGTTCGGGTAGCGCGTCCGCAGCATCTCGTGGACTTTGGAGTTGAAGCTGTGGTGGTTGGGCGGCCCCAGGAGCTCGCCGCTCAGCCCGCAGCGGGCCACGCAGACGAACGCGCCCGAGGGCGGCTCGCACGAGACCTCCTCCACATCGAAGAAGTCGTCCATGTGGCGGTTGACCAGGTGCGCGCGGATCTCTTCCTCCGACAGCGCGGGCATCCCGCACACCTTGCACTGGAAAAGGGGCAGCTGCTGGTCCTTGAGCGGCTCGACGCGGATCAGGCAAGAGGCCGGATTGTCGAGGAACAGCCAGGCGATGTCGCGCAGCGGAAAAGCGCGGTGCGAGGTCTGGATGCGGCGGATGACCGCGCCCAGCGCCTTCTGCTCCGGCAGCACGCGGATCTCGAGCGGCAGCGGCGGCGTCTCGGGACGCGGCGGGCGGAAATCGCGGCGCTCCGGACGCTCTCCGCGGTCGAAGCGCGGCGCGCCTTCGGGGCGCGGCCCGCGGAGGTCGGCGACGGCGCCGCGCGACTCGGGACGCTGCATGTCCAGGCGAGGGCCGCGCTCGAAATCGCGGCGGGGCTTGCGGTCCTGCGGCTTGCGGCGGTCCGGACCGTCGAAGTCGCGGCGCGGGCGGCGGTCACGGCCGGCATCGCGTCCGCCGTGGCGACCATCGCCATCCTCGCCCCCTTCGAACCGATCGTTCTGATAGCGCTGGCTGTGCGTCTCGGGCGATGTCCTGGCCCAATTCGGTGCAAAGCTCAGATCCAGCACAATCCCGCCGTTGTCCTGCGCAGCAGGTTTCGCCTCTTCGTTCTCGCTCATGGTTTGATTATGTTACCTTTTGTCTGACCGTACGGTCAATGTGATTTATCACACTGCGCCAGCCGCCACAGCCGCCAGTAAGCCGCCGTTGAGAAGGATCGTTTTCTGCCGCGCAGACAGCGTGACCGACACGCCGAACGACGTGCCCTGCGTGACGTTTCGGACCACCGCCCGGCCGTCTCCGGACACCGCCTCGCGCAGCCCTTCGATCTCCAGACGGTCGCCCTTGGCGACCGTCTCGTAGTCCGAGGGGTTCTCGAAGATGAAAGGCACGATGCCGAAATTGATCAGGTTCGCGAGGTGGATGCGCTCGATGCTCTTGGCCACCAGCGCCTTGACGCCCAGGTACATGGGGCACATGGCCGCGTGCTCGCGGCTGGAACCCTGTCCGTAGCTGTCGCCCGCCACGATGACGTTGTGCAGGCCCGCGTCGCGGTTCGCCGAGGCGTTGGCGTGGAAGGCCGGGTCCACGTGCTCGAACACGTACTTCGCGTACTGCGGCACGTTCGAGCGGTATTTCAGCCGCGCGCCCGCCGGCATGATGTGGTCGGTCGTGATCTTGTCGCCGACCTTGATCACCGCCACGCCCTCCAAGGTTCCGGGCAGCGGCCTGCCTGCGGGCACCTGCCCGATGTTGGGGCCGCGCACGATCGCGGTGCCCGGCACGCCGCGGCCCGCCGTCTCGCGGAAGAGGAACATGCTGTCGTCAAGGTCGAAAGCGGCCGGCTCGGTCACCTCGGCGGGACAGGCCACGCCGCGCGGGTCGGTGAACACGCCGCTCAGCGCCGCGGCCGCGGCCGTCTCGGGGCTCACCAGATAGACCTGCGCCGACTGCGTTCCCGAGCGCCCCTCGAAATTGCGGTTGCTGGTGCGCAGGCTCACGGCGTCCGTGCCGGGCGACATGTGGTTGCCGATGCAGAAGCCGCAGGCGTTCTCAAGGATGCGCACGCCCGCCGAGACGAGGTCCGCGAGCAGGCCCTCTTGGGCCAGCATGGCCACGACCTGCCGCGAGCCGGGCGCCACGCCGACTTCCACGTCGGGGTGGACCTTCTTGCCGCGCAGCATCAGCGCGACGGTCTTCAGGTCGCGGTAGGACGAATTGGTGCAGGAGCCGATCAGCACCTGGTTCACCCGCTTGCCAGCCAGCGAGGCGATCGTCGCGATGTTGCCGGGCGAGTGCGGGCAGGCGGCCATCGGCTCCAGCGCGTCCAGATCGATCTCCAGGGTCTTGTCGTACGACGCGCCCGCATCGGCCACGAGCTCGGTCCAGTCCTGCTCTCGTCCCTGGGCCTTGAGGAAGGCCCGCGTGGCCGCGTCGCTGGGGAAGACCGAGGTGGTGACGCCCAGCTCCGCGCCCATGTTCGTGATGGTGGCGCGGGCCGGCACGCCGAGGCCCGCCACGCCGGGCCCGCCGTACTCCAGCACGCGGCCGACGTTGCCGTTGGTCCCGTAGACCGAGAGCACCTTCAAGATCACGTCCTTGGCGGAGACGCCGGGCTTGAGCGCGCCGGTCAGCCGCACCAGCGTCACCTTCGGGCAGGTCAGGTAGAAGGGACCGCCCCCCATGGCCACCGCCACGTCGATGCCGCCCGCACCGATGGCGATCATGCCGATGCCGCCGCCCGTGGGCGTGTGCGAATCGCTGCCCAACAGCGTAGCCCCGGGCTTGCCGAAGCGCTCGAGGTGCAGCTGGTGGCAGATGCCGTTGCCGGGACGCGAGAAGACGATGCCGTAGCGCTGCGCCACGCTCTTGAGGTAGGCGTGGTCGTCGGCGTTCTCGAAACCGACCTGGATCGTGTTATGGTCCACATAGCTCACCGCCAGGTCGGCCTTGACGCGGTCGAGCCCCATGCTCTCGAACTGCAGGTAGGCCATGGTTCCGGTCGCGTCCTGCGTCAGGGTCTGGTCGATGCGGATCGCGAGCTCTTTGCCGGGGACGAGCTCGCCCGAAACGCGGTGGGCAGAAAGGATCTTCTCAACGATATTCTGTGCCATGAGGGGGTGCTCCTTTTGAAAGGGCATCATAGTGCAAGAAAACCGGTGCCACAACAAGTCAAATCTTTGGCGCGCCGGGCCGGCAAAAAAGAGGGGGCCGGCGCGCGCACCGGCCCCCTTCTCCGCGGCGGTCACGCCCGCCTATTTGTAGTACCGGGCGATCTCCTCCTTGGCGATCTTGCACCAGGCGATCGCACGCGACGGATCCTGCTGGATCGTTTCGTGGTCCTTCATGATGATTTCGAGGTGGCAGCCCTTGGCCTTCTCCAGGATGTCGCGGATGTCCTTGCGCGCCGACTCCTCGTCGAAGGCGGCCGTGGACAGGATCGCGGGGTTCGGGCGGCAGGAGTAGATGTACTTGTCCTGCAGGGCCGCAGCCATTTTCGCGCGGTCGCACTCGGGCGACACGCTGACGCGGCGGATGTTGGGAACGCTCTTGAGGGACTCCCAGCGTTCCGAGATCGGCTCGCAGCAGCCGTAACAGACCAGGCCGAAGCGCTCCATGACCGGCTTCTGGTACTGCAGGACGAACTCGTCGAACAGCTCGGGGGCCAGCCCCTTGGTGTCCTGGCTTTCGAACAGCGCCCAGAGATCCTTGGCGCGCGCCGTGCCCTGGTAGTCTTTGGCCGGCAACTGCGTGGTCCAGCCGAAGCCGCCTGAGCCGATGTAGTCGCCTTCGTTGTTCAGGCTGTAGAGCCCGGCGTTCTCGAGGAACGTCACCAGGTCCAGCGTGCCGTCGCGCAGGAACGCCATGAGGTTGTGGACCCCCTGCGGGTTCTCCTTGATGTCCTTGATGAACTGGGCCAGGCCGCGCATCTTGATCAACTCGCGCGTCAGGCCCAACGACCAGTACCACTGCTCCCGCAACTTGACCGGCAGAACCCGGTCGAAAACTTCGCGCGCCAGATGGACAATCTCGGTTGTCGCATCGCGATCCACGGTGATCGTCTGGAACTGGAGACCGCTCAAATCGTTCAGGTCTTTCAGCGTCGGCTGCGGGTTCAGCGAGGAGGTGTCCGGTCCCCAGAAGGTCCTCTTGTAAACCCAGCCGACCGTGAACCGGCTTTCAACGACCCGGTCGTCGCCCATCTTCTCGCCCCAGAAGATCTCTTTGCGCAGACGGTGCTCCCAGTGGCGGGCGAGGCTGTGGGTGCATTCCAGGGACGACTCCGGAATGATTTCGCGCCAGCTGAATTCGGGATCGCACAGGATCAGCGGACGCGACGCCTGCAAGGCGTTCTTGCGCGTCCAGAGCACTTTCTTTTCCGCCTCGATTTGACGCGTGGACAGCGCCATGACGCGCTCACCCAAACGCCGCAGAACATCGCGTTCCGACGGTGTGATGGTGAGGTCAGCGACATGCGTGTCCAGCGCCACATTGCCCGGTTGATCATGATCATTCATAACCGAACGCTCCCTTCTTTTTCACCTTGTCATGTGGACGGCCCCTGCCCGAAGCGGACTCCGGCTCAAGGGATAAAAGCCCGCACACGGTGCGGTACCGCTTTCATGCGCGCATTATAGGTGCGCCACCTGTTTTTGTCCACCCAAGAAAAGCCGGAAACGGCCGGAAAACGGCATTTTCGTGAAATCTTTTCTGGACCGCGCTTCATCTTTGACGCCGTCGAACGATTGCGCTAGTATTAAAAAATCAGTGCCCATTTTTATGGGCTCCTTCGCAAGTCATGTCGCGCGGCCAGCGCCGGGCGCCGCCCGGGCCCCGGCGCTCCCGCGCATCAGCCCACAGGCGCCCTATGCCCCACAGAATGCTCTCCCTCCAGCAGGCCGCACGACACATCCGCATCCCCGAGCGCGAGCTCTTTCACCTGGTGCAGCGCGAAGAGATCCCCTATCTGCGGCGCGGCGACGAAATCGTCTTCGAGCACCGGCTGCTCGACGACTGGGCGCAGCGCCGGATCATGGGGCTGCCCTCCACGTCGCTCGCGGCGCACCACCGCGAAGGCATCGCGGACCGCGCGCGCCAGGCCTCCGACGACATTCTGGTGGAGCGCCTGTTCCGCCCCGAGTGGATCGACCCCGCGCTCGCCTCCCGCACGAAGCCGGGCGTGATCCGCGACATGGTGGCGCTCGCGGTCTCGACCGGGCGGCTGTACGACGACGCGGCGCTGCAGCGCGAGATCGAGGAGCGCGAGAGCGCCAGCTCCACCGCCATCGGCGGCGGCGCGGCGTTCCTGCACGCCCGCTACCACGACCCCTACCACGCCTCAGACTCGTTCGTGGTGCTCGGGAAAACCGTCCAGCACATCTTCTTCGGCGCGCAGGACGGCGAACAGACCGACCTCTTTTTCCTGATCTGCTGCACGGACGACGCGCTGCACCTGCACACGCTGGCGCGGCTCTGCATGCTCGCGCACGGCACGCTGCTGCTCTCCGACCTGCGCGCAGCGGCTTCGGGAGAAGAGATGTACCAGACGCTCTGCCGCGCCGAGCGGGACCTGCTCAAAGCGCTGTGAGACCCCGCAGCCGGACGGCCTACTTCAGCTCAGACTCGTACGGGATCGGCACGCCGTACTGCTTGTTGACCTTGAGCATTTCCGCCAAGGTCTGCTGGCCGGGCTCGCGGGAGTAAGCGCCGACGAGGTGGTACATTTTCTGGCGCGCCCAGCGCGCCTTCACCGCCGGCGTCCCCAGCTTCGCGTGGCGCATCAGGCTCAGGCGGAAGATGGAGTCGTACCCCTTGTCGGCCGCCAAGCCGCGCACCTGGAAGATCAGCTCCTCGGTGGTGTCCGGGCAGACGCCGCACAGCTCCAACTGCCGGTCCTTGTACAGATTCGTGGAGCTCTTCGGGTAGACCTCGCTCCGGGAAGCCGAGTCGAAGACCACGGAGATGTCGCCCATCACCGGGTTGCGGATGCCCTCATACACCGCCGCCATCGACGCGGGGATGTCCCAGCGGTTGCCGTCCAGCACGGTCGACGCCCCGCGGTTGCAGTACGTGAGCATGTCGAGCAGATAGACGTTCGCCTTGCTCTGCGTCCCGTACATGTAGATCGACATCATGCCGTTGTTCAGCTTGGAGAACTCGCCGATGATCTTCGCGCTTTCCGTCATGCCGAAGGTCGGCTTGCCGTCGGTGACGACCAGCGCGACCATGGGGCGCTTCGGATCGCGCGGCAGCTTCATCAGCGAGCGCAGCGACCCGAAGACGTCGGTCTGGCCGAACGCGCGCAGGCCGTCCACAAAACCGGCCGCCTTCTGCAGGCTGTCCTCGCTCACCGTCACCCAATCGGGAAAGCAGTTCTCGAAATTGTCGCGGAACGCCACCACGTTGAAGCGGTCGCCCGGATTGAGCGACGACTGCAGCGCGGCTGCCAGCGCACGGCGGCAAAAGACCAGGCGCTCTTCCGACATGGACGCCGAAACGTCCTGCACGAAAACGAGGTCCTTGGCGAGCGTCGGCACGTTCTTGTCGGCGCGCGGCTGGATCCCGATCCTGAAGTACACGCGCCCAGGCTCCTCGGGGTCGCGATAGGTCTCCAGCCCCACGGCCAGCATGTCGTCGATCGGCACGTAGTCGATCGACTCCTGCATCGCCGCGATCTGGGCCTGCGCCTCGCGCGCCTTGCGCTCCTCCTCGCTGAGCGCGCTGGCGGACACCTGCTTGTCGGCGGCCTCCAGCTGCTTCTTGACCAGCTCCTGGTTCTGGGCCGACGCTTTGCCGTCCGGACGCCCGGCCGTCTCGGCCTTGCCGCTCTTTTCTCCCGGCTGCAGCGCGAACCGCGCCTCCGTCGCGCCGGCCGTCACCTGCGCGGGCGTCCCCGGTGACTCCAACCGCGGCGTCTTGAAGGTGCCCTTGCTGATCACCGTGTCGAACACCTCGGCCGACTCGATCGGCTTGGGCGCTTCCGGATCCTTGCCGAAGCGCCTCCCAGCCAGGTCGATCGACGGCACGATGTCCGGCGCCTTGGGCACGCGCTCGATCATCGGGATCTCGCGACGCGGCAGCGCCGCGACGCTGTCCTGCACGGTCCGGTCGAAAATCTGCGCGATCTCCTGGCGCGGCATCCACGGCGTCGCGTCGGTCTGCTCCGCCACGGAGTCCTTGAGCGCGGGCACGCCGGGAGCGAGCGCCTCGCGCGGAATCGGCGGGGGCGCGGTCAGCGCCGGGCTGGCGCTCTGGCTGAGGGTCTCCACGCGCTCGCTGACCTCGATCGGCCCGCGGCTGGGCGTGTCGCGCTCGCCTTCGACCTTCTGCGCGATGCGCATCGGGTCGGCGCGCATGGTCTCGACGCGCATCGGGGGCACGCGCTCGCCTTCGAACAGATCCCGGCTCTTTTCGCGCAGGCGGGCCATGCCCCCCAGCGCCCAGTCGGCGAAGACGTACATGAGGACCACGTGGATGACCGCGGAAAGCAGAACCGCCACGCACGCCAACATCCAGTGATGTTCGCTCTGACTCTGATGATGTCCGAATCCGTACGGGATCATGCGTTGCCTTTCCCCTCGCGGACAACCGTCTGGGCCTCACCCGGCCGGCTCTGTGGAGCCTCCGGATAGCGGGTCTTCAGCTCGTCGCGCAGCGCCTGGGCCTCGGCCGCGCGCCCCAGCTTGTCCAGCAGGAGCGCCGCCTTGTGCAGCGCCTCGGGGACGAGAGCGGCGTCGTCGAAAAGGATTCCGACGCTCATGTAGTAGCGCAGCGCCGCTTCCGCGTCGCCCTTCTGCTCGGCGTTGCGCGCCAGCCCCGCATACGCGTGGGCGCGCAGCCCCAACAGCTCGGGCGAGGCCGCGCGGGTGGCGGCGTCGGTGAGGTGCTTGCCGGCCTCGTCGAACTTGCCCGCCTCGGTCAACAGCTCGCCCAGCCGCAGCGCGGCCTCCGCGCCGAAGGTCGTCGAAGCGCCGGTGTTCAGCGCCTCCGTGAAGGCGTGAATGGCGGGGTCGCGCTCGCCCTTGCTGCGGTGCACCCGCCCCAGAATCGTCCAGCCCGTCTGCAGCCAGCCCCTGTCGGGCTTCAGCGCGATGAGGGTGTTCGCCGCGCGCGCCGCCGCTTCGGGCTGCTTCTGCGTCAGCTGGAACTCCGCCAGCCACGCCAGCCGGTCCGCCCCCAGCTTCTCGGCGATCGGCGCGTCCAAGAGCTTCTGAAAGAGCTCCGCCGCCTCAGGCCCCCGACCCACCTGCTGCAGGATCATGCCCAGCTCGAGCATCGCCTCGCGCTCGAACTCTTTGGAGGGCGTCGCGGCCAGGCAGGCGCGGAACATCTTCTCGGCTTCGGCCAGGTCCTCCAGCTGCCGGCAGATCGACCCGCGCCAGTACAGCGCCTCCGCCTTGCGCGCATCGTCGGGGAAGCGGCGCATGCGCTCGTCCAGCGTCGCCCCGGCGGCGCGCGGATTCTTGGCGCGCAGCTCCTCCATGGCCTTCTGGTAGAGCGTCTCGGCCACCTCTTCGCTGTCGGGATACTTGGTCAGCAACGCGGTCCAGTCGCGCAGCGCGGCCTCGCCCTGGTTCAGCCGCGACTGGCAGACGCCGGACGCAAAGAGCGCCTTGGCCGCCAGCGGGTCACTGGGAAAGCGGCTGGCGACCTGCAGGAACCACGAGGACGCCGAGTCCCAGGCCTCCTGCTTCTGCAGCAGCCAGCCCAGGCGGTAGAGCGCGTCCTTGACGAACGCGCTCTTCGGGCACTTGTCCACCAGCAGGCGGCAGTTCTGGACCGCGATCTCGGGCTTCTGAACGGCGATGGCAGCCTCGGCGTTCATCCAGTACACGTTGTCCGCATAGGCTTCCGGCGGCGCGGGCATCTGCGCCGAGGCCTGCAGCACCTCCTGGTACTTGCCGTCGCGGTAGAGCGTGGAGAGCCGCTCGTACCACGCCTGGCGCGACAGCCGGCCTGAGGGAAATTCGGCGAGCTGCTTCTCATACATCGCGACCGCGTCGGGCCGCTGCTCCAGCTGGCGCAGGCAGTTCGCCTTGACGTACAGGATCTCCTCGCGGCCCGGGTGCCCGGCGCTGGACAGCACCAGGTCCAAGATCTCGGAGCCCTCTTTGTAGCGGCCGGCGTAATAGTTGGCCCACCCGGACGAGAGCGCGCTCTCCACCACGCGCGGCGACTTCGGGAAGCGCGTCCGCAGCGCCTGGAACAGGTTGGCGCTCTCTTCGTAACGCTCGTCGAGCAGCGAGACCTGTGCGGCGAAATAGAGCGCCTCCTCCGCCACCTTGGGGTCTTTGGCCTTGTGCGCCAGATCCAGGTACAGGCCCATGGCGCGGCGGCGGTCCTCGGCCTTGCCCGTGCGCGTCAAGAGCCAGGCGGTCCTCAGCCCGGCATACATGCCGTAGTCGGTGTCGGCGAACTCGGCGCCGAGCCGCTCGTAGCGCGCCAGCGCCTCGGCAGGCCGGTTCAGCTTCTCGAGCGACTCGGCCCAGTGGTACAGCGCCGCGGCGCGCACGTCGGCGGGGACGCCGGCGGCCGCCAGCTTCTCGAAAGAGGCCACGGCGTGCTCCAGCGACCCGCCGCCGGCCTCCATCAGGATCAGCGCGCGCTGCAGCTGCGCGCGGGGCGCGTTCGGGCTCGCGGGAAAAGTCTCCACGAGGCGCTTGTATACGGCCTCGGCTTCGGCGCCCTTCTTCATCCGGCGGTAGCACTCGCCCAGACGGAAGAGCACGTTGTCGAGCCCCGAGGCATCGGGCTTTTCCGCCAGCGAGGCGTACTCGCGCGCCGCCAGCTCGAAAAGGCTGCGGCGGAACAGGCCGTCCGCCAGTTGCTGACGGTCCTGCATCTCGACCGGGTCGGCCGCCGCAGCGGCACAGAAGCCCGCGGCCAGCAACACGGCACACCCGCGCTGTAAGCGTGTCGTCATTTGTTCTCCGCCGCGCCGCTCTTGTCTTCGCTGGTGGCCATCGAGAAGTTCCAGATGTCCGCCTTGCGGCAGGTGTCCACCACTTTGATCAAGTCGTCGTAGCGCGTCTCTTTGTCGGCGCGCAAAACCACCGGCTGCCCGGGGAAATAGTGGGCCAGACGGTCCAGCCTCGTCTTGAGGGCGTCGAGCGTCAGGTCCTGCTGGTTGACCGACACGCGCCCGTCCTTGGCGATGTTGATGATGATTTCGCCCGGCAGGCGGTCCGGCACCTTGCCGCTCTGCGCCGACGGCAGGCTGATGTCGATCTCGTACTCCCACTGCGAGAAGACCGACGTCGTGATGAAGAAGCAGAGCAGCAGGAAGATGATGTCCATGATGGAGGTCATCTGGAAGCTGGGGAGCGCGCTTCTGGTATGCTTGCGGAAGTTCATGCGTCTCAGGACCTTTCAAGCAGGGACGGCTTGTTTCCCATACCGATGATCGCGGTCATGATCTCGGACGAGGCGGCCTCCAGGTTCGCGATCTGGCGGCTCGCGCGCCGGCGGAACCACGCGTAGAACATCATGCTCGGGATCGCCACGACCAGTCCGAAGACCGTCGTCACGATCGCCTGCGACACGCCGGCCGCGAGCACCACCGGCTTCGCGCTCGCGATGTCGCTCGCCACCGAGCCGAAGGCCGTCAGCATGCCCAGCACGGTGCCGAGCAGGCCCAGCAGCGGCGCGATCGTCGCGACGTCCAGCAGGAATTCGGTCTGCCCCTGAATCGCGTCCGCCTGGCGCGCGCCCTCCGCCTCCGCGGCGCCGCGCAGCAGGGCGACGTCGCACTGCGGCACGTTGCGCAGGCAGTCCAGCGTGGCGAGCACGACGGCGGAGAGCGGGCAGGGGTGCCGGTCGCAGAGGCGGCGGACCTCGTTCATGTCGTTGGCGCGGATGCGCGCGAGAATGTCGCTGACCAGCTCGCGCGGCGTCACGGCGCCGGCGCGCAGCACGATCACGAAGTAGAACACCATGGCCATGGCGAAGATCGAGATCGCGGCCAGCACCCACATGATCCAGCCGCCGTACTCCCAGGCCTGCTTGAACGACATGCCGTAGGTTTTGGCCACCGGCGACGTCGCCGCCTCCTGCGCGACCGCGCAGGTCAGGAACCCCATGCAGGCCAGCACGCCCACCGCACACTTCTTCAACGTCATGTTTTTCATCGTTTCTCCTACTCCCTCGTTCCCACCTTAGACACCTGGAAAAGCCACGCCCAGCAGCTTGGCAAAGCAGCCCTGCATGTGTTTGCGCCGCTCGCGCACCCACCGGCGCACGTCGCCGACGCGCGCCCGGTAAAAAGCGAAGTCGAGCCCCGCCGTCCCGCCGACGTGGGTTTTCGCCGCCACCGCCGCATCCGGGTCCGCCGACTCCAGCTCGCCGAGATGCGAGCGCACATACTGGTAGGCGTCGCGGAAGGGCATGCCCCCCGCCACGAGCTCCAGCGCGCGGTCGGTCGCGAAAACGCCGGGCGCGAAGCCCGCGCGCAGGCGCTCGGGCCGGACCTGCAGCGACTGCGCCATCAGCGTCATGATCCGCAGCGAGGCGCGCGTCACGCGCAGCCCCTCCATGTACAGCTCCTTGGTCTCCTGCAGGTCGCGGTTGTAACCGCCCGGCATCGCCTTCAAAATCGTGTTCGCCGCCGTGCCGTAGCCGAGCACCACCGCGGCCTTGGCGCGGATCAGCTCGAGCACGTCCGGATTATACTTCTGCGGCATGATGCTGCTGCCCGTGCACAGCTCGGGCGGCAGCACGAAATAGCCGAACTCCGGCATCGAGAAGAGAATCAGATCCTCGGCCAGGCGCGAGAGGCTCAGCATGATCTGCCCGCAGGCCGCCAGCATGACCGCCTCGTTCTTGCCGCGCACGTTGCTCGCGTGAAACACGTTGTGGTGCGGCGCCGCAAAGCCCAACAGCTTGGCCGTCAGCTCGCGGTCGACCGGAAGCGGCACGCCGTAGCCCGCCGCAGAGCCCAGCGGGCAGCGGTCGTTGTAGATGTAGGCCGCCTCGACCATCAGCAGGTCGTCCAACAGCGTCTCGGCATACGCGGTCGCCCACAGCCCCACCGAGCTCGGCATCGCCGGCTGCAGGTGGGTGCGGCCCACCATCGGGACCTTCGCGTGGCGCTTGCCGAACGCCGCCAGCGACTCGGCCAACCCGGCCACCTCGTCCGTGAGCCCGAGCAGCTGGTCTTTGGCGTGCAGCCGGATGTCGACCGCCACCTGATCGTTGCGGCTGCGCCCCGTATGCACCTTGCGCCCCAGGTCGCCCAGCCGCTCGGTCAGCCGACGCTCCACCGCGAGGTGCACGTCCTGGTCCGCCTCAGTGATGGTGAACGCGCCGGCCTGCGCCTCGCGGATCACGTCGAGCAGCGCCGCAACCACCTGGTTGCGTTCTTCAGTCCCCAGAATCGCGGGCTTGACGCGCATTTTGGAAAGCATCGTGACATGCGCCGCCGTGCCGAGACAGTCCCACACCGCCAAATCGAGATCCAGCACCGGATCCTTGCCCACCGTGAACGCCAGCACGTCCGGATGGATCTTGCCGACAATCGTCTTCTGCCCGTCAGTCTTATTCTTCATGCCCTGAAAATCCTCTACGCCGCGGCCGCCCGCGGCCTTGCGGCTTCAACCGCCCACCGTCCGTTGCATCACCCCGCCCCTCGCCGCACGGCCCTCCAGCTCGCGGCGCATGCCCTCAGCCTCCAGCAACAAACGCGAAAGCTCCCCGTCCGGAGCGCCACGCGCCAGCGCCTCCAGAAACGCGACGTAGGCTTCAGAAACAGCAAGAAGCATACCATCGCGCCCCACGGCCGCCATCTTCACACGCACGGCCTGGCCAGCCGCACTCGCCCGGACCTCCGGGTCGGCCGCGCGGGTCGCGGCCTCCTGAAACGTGCACCAAGGGGTGGTTTTCCCGAATGTTTTACCAAAATAGGACGGATAGAGCAACAGATGCGCACGGAAGCGGCGCACGATCCCGTCCGTGGTCAGCCCGGGCTTGACGACCACGCGGCTCTCGGCCAAGAGCCGGCCGTCCACATACGCGTCGAACACGGCGAGATCCGGCGTCTCGGCCAGCAGGATCGACGCCCCCTGCGGGCTCCACTCCGTCCCGTGCGCCGCGCTCCGCAGCAGAGACTCGAACAGGTTGACGCCGTCGCGCCGCTCCAGCAGCCAGCTCGCCAGCACCGCCCCCACCGCCGGCTCGCGCCGGCCGGCCTGGCTCTCCGCCGCGAACAGGTCGGCCGCGCAAGGCAGGCAGGCGCGCGACCACAGCAGCAGGGTCCGGTCCACATCCGCCTGCCGCGTCTCGCGGTCCATGTAGCGCACGACCCCGTCGATCAGCCACAGCGGCAAATCGCGCATCGTCGCTTCCGTGCCGCCGCACTCCACCATCCACGCCCGCAGCAAGGCCACGCAGACCGCGTGCCGGAACCGCTTGAGGTCGGCCCCTTCGGGATCAGGCAGCTCGATGCGCTCGCGCAGCCCGCCGTCCGGATCGCGCAGCCGGGAAGCGAGCACACGCGTGTCGCCGTCGCTCTTGCCCCCGATCGAGATCTCCAGCAGACACTTCTGCGAACCGAATTTCAGCCGCGTGGCGGTCCGCAGCTCTTCGCGCGTCCGGTCCACAAACACCAGCACCGGCGCCCGGTAGCCGGCTTTGGACGCCGGCGCATAGACCACGACCGAACCGTCTTTGGACGTGACGGGCGCAGCCGGAGGCCCCGGCCTCGACAGCCGCGGGCCCAGCCCCGCATCGGCCTCTTGGCCCCACGCCGCGCCGGCTGCGGCGAACGCGGCCACCCCCCAGGCGGCCCACCGACGACGCTTCATGACCGAAAACAATAACATCCCGTCATTTTCGCACCTTCCCGGGCCACTTTCAATCCAAGAACAACTTGACTTTCGCGCCCGGCTCCCGTAAAGCATGTACCATGAAACTTAAATCCGCTTTTGTCTTGGGTCTCTGGGTCCCCGCGCTTCTGGCCGCCGAAGCGCCCCGGCTGCAGACCGCCGCTGGCCTCGTCGCGTTCAGCCCTGAAAACGGCGCGATCACGGCCGTCACCCCCCACGGCAGAAGCGGTTCGGTCTGGCGCAGCGGCGAGGCCGGCCTCTGGTCCGCCCGCTTCGCGGACGGCGCCACGCTCGACGCCAGCCGGTTCCACGCGACCAACGCGCTCTATGCGTTCTCATGGCAGCCAGGCCCTGACACGGACGCGCTCACGCTCGCCTACGCGTGCGCCAGCCTCACCGTGAGCGTGACCGCGCGGCCGCGCGCCGACGGCATCGAGCTCCGCGCCGAAGCGACCCCTGCGGCCCAGGCGCTCCTGCGGCTGGACCTCCCCGGCCGCCTGCGGTTCGAGCCCTCGTCCGTCCGGCGCTTTATCTTTCCCCACAACGGCAACACCGCCCTCGGCGCGGCTTTCAATCAGAGCTTCTTCGGACGTCAGCCCGAAGAGCGCCCCGCCGCGTGGGCCGCAATCGCCTGCGGCCCCAAAGGCTATCAGGCCCTCTGCGGCGCGCCGCTGATGATGCGCGACGTCCACGACCCCGCCGTGCCGCTCACCGTCACGGACGAGGGCCGCCGCTGGCTCACGCCCGCCGCAGCGGCACGCGTCGCCGCCGCCAAAGCCACCGTCAACCGCGCCACGGGCCGCGCCCAAGCCGACCTCGTGATCGCGGACTCCGCCAACGGCCCCTACCTCTCCGCCAGCCGCCTCGGCGGCTCCGCCGGCGGCCTCTGG
>Ga0209066_10001197_pt1 | contig 35245 bp, 29 predicted proteins | sample All_14_2_FD_187198 | JGI IMG/M metagenome (GOLD analysis project Ga0209066, IMG submission 187198) | Freshwater microbial communities in response to fracking from Pennsylvania, USA - Allegheny Zone_MetaG_DW_15 (SPAdes) (version 2) ... | reverse complement strand
GGAGAACCCATGCCCGAACGCCCCCGCGTGCCGACCATCACCATCGGCCTGCGCCCCCACCCGACGACCACTCCGCTCGAGCCTGCCACCACGACGACGCCTGCCGTCGTCTCACCGGTCGGCATGCTGCTGGCGACGATGTATTCGGCGCCCGACGGTGCCGCAGTGTTCGAGTTCAAGCTCGAGGACAGTCGCCTGGGCAAACTGGACATTCCCGCGCCGGTCGAGGCTGGCCCGGCAGACGCCTTGTGGCAGCACACGTGCTTTGAAGTCTTCATGGGCGTGAAAGGCGAACCGGGGTATCGCGAATTCAACTTTTCGCCCTCAGGCCAATGGGCGATCTATGACTTCCTCGCCTGGCGCGAGCGAAACGAGCGCTTTCAGACCGCCGCCGCACCACACATCCGTTTCGAGCAGGACGGCAACGCGGCCTGGCTGGAGGCACGCGTACCCGCCAGCGCCCTGCCGACAGTGCCGCCCGGCACCGAACTCGACATCGGCCTCGCCGCCGTCATCGAGCGCAAGGATGGCGAGCGCGAATACTGGGCCGTGCAGCACGCCGTCGCCCAGCCGGATTTCCATGCCCGCAACACCTTCGTGCTGATGCTGAAGACCTGGATCGCCACGGACGACAAGAAGTAATGGCCGCCCTCCGCTTCGGCCTCGACCGCCTGCTCGACGACCCCGCGCTGCGCCGCCCGCTGGCCGGCAAGCGCGTCGCCCTGCTCGCCCATCCGGCCTCGGTCACCCGTGATCTGACGCATTCGCTCGACGCACTGGCCGCACTGCCCGACCTCCGGCTGACCGTCGCCTTCGGTCCGCAACATGGCCTGCGTGGCGACAAGCAGGACAACATGGTCGAATCGCCCGACTTCGTCGATCCCCTGCTCGGTATCCCGGTGTTCAGCCTGTACGGCACGGTGCGCCGGCCGACTGCGGCGATGATGGACAGCTTCGACGTGCTGCTGGTCGATCTGCAGGACCTGGGCTGTCGCATCTACACCTTCATCACCACGCTGCGCTACGTGCTGGAGGAAGCGGCCAGGCACGGCAAGTCGGTGTGGGTGCTCGACCGCCCCAACCCCGCCGGCAGGCCGGTCGAAGGCACTCTGCTACACGCGGGCTGGGAAAGCTTCGTCGGCGCGGGTCCGTTGCCGATGCGCCATGGCCTGACCATGGGCGAACTCGCCGACTGGTTCGTCGCCACGCTGAAGCTGGACGTCGACTACCGTGTGATCGAGATGGAAGGCTGGCAGCCTGACGCCGCACCCGGCTACGGCTGGCCGCTGGGTGAGCGCAGCTGGATCAACCCCAGCCCCAACGCCCCCAACCTGTCGATGGCACGCGCCTACGCCGGCACCGTGATGCTGGAAGGCACTACGCTATCCGAAGGCCGCGGCACGACGCGGCCGCTGGAACTCTTCGGCGCACCCGACCTCGACGCCCGTGCCCTCATCGCCGAGATGCGCGCGCTGGCCCCGGGCTGGCTGCACGGCTGCGTGCTGCGCGACTGCTGGTTCGAGCCGACCTTCCACAAGCATGCCGGCAGGCTGTGCAACGGTGTGCAGATCCACGTCGAAGACCCCACCCACTACGACCACGCCGCCTTCCGCCCGTGGCGGGTTCAGGCGCTGGCGTTCAAAGCCATCCGCCGCCTGTGGCCGGACTACCCCTTGTGGCGTGACTTTCCCTACGAGTACGAACACGACCGGCTGGCGATCGACCTGATCAACGGCTCGCCGCGACTGCGAGAGTGGGTGGACAATCCGGCGGCAACACCCGCAGCGCTCGACGCGATCGCTGTGCCCGACGAAGCCGCCTGGCTCGAAACGCGCCGCGCCTTCCTGCGCTATCCGGCCTGATCCTGCTCAGGCGGCTGCGGCGCGTGCGCGCTCCAATGCGGTCGGCAGGTCGTCGAACAGGATCTCCGCCGGCAGATGCGGCGCACGCAGCCGGGCAAGTTGCGTGTGAATGGCCGGCGGCACCACGACGAACACTGCAATTTCCATGCTTTTCAAGCGCTCGACCATTTCTTCCAGTGCAAACTGGGCTGACAAATCCATGAACGGCACCCGGCTGCAATCGAACACCGCCGCCCGCGTGCCGATCACCTGGTCCACACGGTCGAGCAGCTGACTGGTCGAACCGAAGAAAAAGGCGCCGCCGACCTCGATCACCCGTACTCCACTCTCGAGATCGGCCTCCGCTTCTTCTGCATCACGTCCGGCAGCCCCCGGTTCACGCGCCAGCGGCCACACCCGGAAGCTCGCCTGGCGACTCAGCTGATGGATGATCAGCATCATCGACAGCACCACGCCCGCCCCCACCGCAACGATCAGGTCCACCATCACCGTCAGCAGGAACACCGCCGCCATCACGGCCACATCGGTACGCGGGGCGGTGCGCAGCAGCCGAAGCAGACGATAGTCGAGGATATCGACCCCGACCTTGACCAGGATACCGGCCAGCACGGCCAGCGGGATCTGGCTTGCCAGCGGCGCGGCACCCAGCAGCAGCGCCAGCAGGAACACGGCATGCACCACACCCGACAGGCGCCCACGCCCGCCCGACTTGATGTTGACGACCGTGCGCATCGTCGCCCCGGCGCCCGGCAACGCACCGACGAAGGCACAGAGCAGGTTTCCAAGACCTTGGCCGATCAGTTCACGGTTGGAATGATGGCGGGTCCGGGTGATGGAGTCCGCCACCAGCGAAGTCAGCAAACTGTCGATGGCCCCCAGCACGCCGAGCGTGACACCGAGCACCATGATTGTCGTCCAGGCCTCGAGCGAGAACATGGGTCGCTGCAGTTCCGGCAGCCCCATCGGGATGTGGCCGATCACCGCGACGTCAAAACCGCCGGCCACCGACAGGACGGTCATCGCGATCAAGGCCACCAGAGGCGCCGGCACGATACGACTGACCGACATCGGCGTACGAAACACCAGCAGCAGGGTCAGGGCGGACAGCAGCAAGGCATGCGCATCGGCGCCCGCCAGCGTCTGCGGCAATGCGATCACCGCGGCCAGTGGCGAGGCCTGTGTCGCAACGCCCAGCAGGGGCGCGATCTGCAACAGGATGATGAGGGTGCCGATACCGGTCATGAAGCCCGACACCACCGGGTAAGGAATGAAGCGCACCAGACCGCCGGCCCTCGCCAGCCCCAGGCCAATCTGGACCACTCCACCGACCAGCACCGCGGCCATCGCCATCGACAGGTTGCCGCCCAACGCCGTCAGTGCGGAGGCGAAGACAACCGTCATGGGCCCGGTCGGCCCCGAAATCTGCATGCGCGTGCCACCGAACAAGGCGGCGATCAGCCCAAGCGCGATCGCGCCATACAGGCCCGCCGCAGCCCCCGCCCCCGATGCCACGCCGAACGCCAGTGCCAGCGGCAAGGCCACGACGCCGGCCGTCAGGCCACCGAACACATCCCCGCGGATGTGGGACACCGACCAGGTGCCAGACTCCATCGCCGCTCCGATTCAAGATTGCGGTCATGCAGCCTTCAATCAGCCCATGTTTCTCGCATCGATCACCCGGCAACGATGTGGGAAAAACGTCTTGCCGACAAGCCCTCTTCAGCCGGCGGTGCGGACACCGGACGCAAAGATCACTTAGCATTGCACCCTCGCGCGCCGCTGCACGCCCCGCCCCCTATTCGCCCGGCCCGCGCCCGGGCACATGCCGAGGACACCCCACGATGATGAAACACGGACTCCAGATCTTTGCCGGCAACGCCAGCCACGAACTCGCCAGCGAGATCTGCCACCGTCTCGGCATCCGCCTCGGGCAACTCGACATTTCGCGTTTTTCCAACGACAACCTGCGTGTGCAGATCCAGGAAAACGTGCGCGAGCGCGACGTGTACGTCGTGCAGTCCTTCACCGAGCCCGTCAGCGAACACATCATGGAGCTGATGATCACGCTCGACGCCATGCGCAGTGCCTCGGCCCAGCGCATCACTGCGGTGATTCCCTACTACTCGTATGCACGCTCGGACAAGAAGGACGCACCGCGCATCTCCATTACCGGCCGCCTGATCGCCGACATGCTGCAGACGGCGGGTGCCCACCGCGTATTGACCATGGACCTGCACGCCGACCAGGTACATGGCTTCTTCAGCGTCCCGGTCGACCACCTGACCGCAATCCCCACGCTGGCCGAACACTTCCGCCGCCACCACGACCTGTCGAACATGGTCGCCGTCGCCACCGATGCCGGTGGCGCCAAGCGCGTCGGACGCTTCTCGGAACGGCTTGGCATTCCGATGGCGATCATCGACAAGCGCCGCGTCAGCGACACGGACGTCAAGCACGGCGAGGTGGTGGGCGACGTCCGCGGACGCGACGTGGTCATCTTCGAAGATGAGATCTCGACCGGCGGCACACTGGTGTCCTCGGCCGAAACCCTGCGTGCAGCCGGTGCGCGCAGCGTCCATGCCGGCGCAACCCACGGCGTGCTGTGCGGCCCGGCCATCGAGCGCCTGCGTGATGCCCCCATCGACTCGGTGGTGGTGACCAACACCGTCGGTCTGCCCGCCGAGAAGCGCCTGGCCAAGATCAGCACCCTGAGCGTCGCACCGCTGTTCGCCGCAGCGATCGAACGCATCCATGGTGGACAGAGCGTCGGCGCCTTGTTCGAATAAGCGCTTCAGTTTTTGAAGCCCGGGCCGATAGCGCAAACACACGCTGTCTGCAGCCAAGACGCTCCGTTTTCGAGGTCATCATGAACTGGTTCGACAATCTCAATCTGCGCACGAAGCTGATTTTCAACTTCATCGCCTCCAGCGGCCTGCTGATCATCGCGATCATCATCTGCTATACGCAGATCAACCGCATGGACACCCTCTCCAGCGAGATGTCCAACCAGACCCTGCCTTCGGTCCTGCTAGCGAGCGGCATGAGCGAAGGACGCATGCGCTACCGCATCCGCAGCCTGGAATTCATGCTGGCCGACACCACTGCAGAACGTGACAAGCTCGAAAAATCGCTGATCGACATCGACACCAAGCTGTCGCAGTCCATCGACGAAGCCCGCAAAGTCGCGACCACCGCCGAGGCCCGCCAACTGCTCGACGCATTCGCCAAGGCCGTGGCGGAGTATCGCGATACGGTGATGGCGGCGGTGGCCTTGGTCAAACAAGGGCGCGCAGAAGAGGCGGAGCAGCTGCAGAAGACCGAGTGGTTTGCCGCGGGCTCGCGCGTTGCGTCGACCACCAGCGCCTTGTTGAAATACGAAAGCGAGCGCGCGGAACAGGTCCGCAAGGACAGCGCGGAGGCTGCGGTCCATGCGCAGCGGATGGCGATTGGCGCCCTCGTCGTTGGTACGCTGGTCGCTGGCCTGCTTTCGATCCTGCTCGCGCGCCGAATCAGTGCGCGACTGAAGCGCGTGGTCGGTGTCGCCGACGAAATCGCCGCAGGACGTCTTGGCAACACGGCCCGGTCCGAGCAGGACAAGGCAACGGACGAGATCGGCAACCTGATGAGCGCCATCGACGCCATGCGCGAGTCCCTCCGCCACACCATCGGCGAGACCCGCAGCGAATCCAATCAGCTGTCAGCCTCGGCGGAAACGCTGGGCCAAGGGGTGCACCACCTCGAAGCCAGCGTCGACGCGCAGAGCACCGCAGCGTCGAGCATCGCTGCCCGTGTCGAGGAGGTGACGGTATCAATCGGTGAAGTGGCCAGTCGCACCAACGAAGCCAGTTCGGCCGCGCGCGAGTCCGACGCGCAGGCGCGCGCTGGCCGCGAGGTGCTGCGCAAGCTCGAGCAGGAAATCGAGCGCGTATCGGCCGTCGTCGCCACCGCATCCGAGGGCATCGGCAAGCTGGCAGACGATTCGCGCAAGATCACCGCGATTGTGAATGTCATCAAGGAAATCGCCGATCAGACCAACCTGCTGGCGCTGAACGCTGCCATCGAGGCAGCCCGTGCTGGCGAGCAAGGCCGCGGCTTCGCCGTGGTGGCCGACGAGGTGCGCAAGCTGGCCGAACGCACCACCCAGTCGACCGGCGAGATCACCAGCATGGTCGACACCATCCAGCAATCGACTGGCCAGGTGGTTGCACGTATCGAAGAGGGTGTGTCGGCCGTCAGGCGCAGCGTCGATCACGCGCGTGAAGCCGGCGACAGCATCGAATCGTTGCTGGCGATTGCGCGCCAGGTATCGGATCTGATCGGCGACATCGATATCGCCTTGCGCGAACAGTCCGAAGCGTCAAACGACGTCGCCCGAACGGTCGAGCAGATTGCCAACAATGCGGAAGAAATCCACGCAGTCACCTCCGAGACGACGCGGTCCGCCGAGAGCCTGCGGCACATGGCAAACCGCATGCAGGACAACGTCAGCCGCTTCAGCCTGTAAGCGCCGGGCGCGGGGCTTCATTCCGCCGGCCGCGCCGAGACCAGCCAGTAGGTGATACCCAAGGCCAGCACGACCAGACCGATTCCGAGCAAGTACATCGGTGCCAGCGTCGATAGATCGAGCACGATCACCTTGCGCGCGATCGCCATCAGCGCGGTGGCAATCACGAGCTTGACGTGGATGACATCGTCACGCAGATAGAGCGTGATGTTGACGAAGATCTCGATCGCGATCAGCACCGCCAGGAAGGCGGCGAAAACGACGAAGATGTCGTTGAGGTCGAGGAGCAGGAAGGGCGGATCGGAAAGCTTCTCGTAGAGCACGAAAACGACGTCGGCCACCGTCCACAAGATCACCGCCACCATCAACACCGCCAGCACCCGGATCGCCTGGCGAATGACCCAGTGCAGGCGGTCGATCAGCGGGTCATCCCGGCGCTCACCGAGATGATTGTCGTGGTCTTTGAGACGAACGAGCTTGGCGTCGTCCATGATGCGCTCCGTGGGCGATGTGACGCGCAGGCGTGTGCCTCGATCGACCTGCGCGTCACACGAATCAGTTCAGGGCCTCGGGGCGTGGTCGTGCGCCCCATTTTTCCAATGCGCGAGCCAGCACATCCACCTCGGCGGATGTTTCCACCCCGTCCGCACTGACGATTTCCTGCATCGTGTGCAGCAAGGCCTGCTGCAATGCGGGGTCGGTAATGTCGTCGAGCAACAGGTCCAGCACCTCGTCGGCAACCTTCAGACGCATGCCGTCGAGGTAATTCGCGCTCGACAGCACGTCGTCGCAGTATTCACGCAGGATGCGCTCGAACTCCACGGTGCCGATGCTGAGGCGGCGGACGAGATCGGTATGCATCATGGCGTCGACCTCATTGCGGTCGAGACCGCCATCGGCGAGGACGGTGAGGGCGAGCAGGCGGGCGGCCGCCGGGGTGCTGTCAGTGTCGTAGTGGCGCATGGTGCTGTCTCCTTGTGGGTATCGAGTTGTCTGCAGAGACCCGGCCAACCGGTTTGGCTCACTGGGATGACGCTGCAGGCAGATGCAGACTAAAGGAGAAGCCATCGCATAAAAAGTCGATCTTTCTAAGCTATACAATCGATTTTTTCGACGGAACGAAGCGGACCACGCCATGACTGAGCTGAATTACAAGCACCTGCGCTACTTCTGGACCGTGGCGCGTGTCGGCACGATTGCCGAAGCCGGGCGGCTGTTGAACCTGGCACCGCACTCGATCAGCGCCCAGCTCGCCACTTTCGAGGCGGCCATGGGCGTCAGCCTGTTTCGCCGTTCCGGGCGCAGGCTGGTGCTCACCGAAGCGGGCGAGCGCATCCTGGGGCATGCGGAGGAGATCTTCGCGCTCGGCGACCAGATCGTCGATGTGGTGCGGGATGACAGTCTGCGACGCAGCCTGCCGTTTCGCATCGGCATTCCCGATGCGATGCCCAAGTCCCTCATCTACCGCCTGATCGAGCCGGCGCTGCATGTCGAACGCCCCGGCCGCCTGGTGTGCCGCGAAGCGCCACTGACCGAACTGCTCGCCGAACTGGCGGTGCATCGGCTCGACCTGGTCATTGCCGATCGACCCGTGCCGCCCGAGATCAGCGTGCGCGGCTACAGCACCTTGCTGGGAGAAAGCACGCTGACCGTGTTCGCCGCGCCGGCACTGGCCACGCGGCTGACCGAGGGGTTTCCGGCGACGCTGCATGGCGCCCCCTTCCTGCTACCCGGCGAGGATGTCGCCCATCGCGGCGCACTGCTGCAGTGGTTCGAGCGCGAGCGGGTGCAGCCGTCGATCGTTGCCGAGTTCGACGACAGCGCGCTGATGAAGGCCTTTGCCCAAGGCGGCGCCGGCGCCATCGTGGCGCCGAGCTCGATTGCCGACTACGTCGGTCGCCAGTATGGACTGGCGGTGGTCGGCGAGATTAAGACTGTCGTCAGCCAGGTCTACGCCATCACCACCGAGCGCCGCCTATCACATCCGGCGATGCAGGTGATTCGCGACCAGGCCGGCAAGATGGGCTGAAGCAATCAGGCCTGTTGCTGACCCGCCTGCTGGGCGGCGATCTCGGCCCGCACCTGGTCCATGTCCAGCCCGCGGACGCCTTCGATGACCTGGTTCAGTGCGCTGGCCGGCAGCGCGCCGGATTCGCGGAACACCATGATGCCTTCGCGGATCACGGCAATGGTCGGGATGGAACGGATCTGGAAGGTGGCCGCCAGCTCCTGCTGGGCTTCGGTGTCGATCTTGCCGAACACGATGTCGGGGTTGGCTTCGGAGGCCGCCTCGTAGGTCGGGGCAAAGTTGCGGCAGGGGCCGCACCAGGCCGCCCAGAAGTCGAGGAAGACGATCGGGTTGTTTTCCAGGACGTCGTTGAAGTTGTCGGCGGTCAGCTCGAGGGTGGCCATGTCGGCTCCGTTAAATATTAGAAAGTGTCGATAATACCCCCGTCCGGGGGCGCGATTCAGGTCAGGATGAATTCGGCATCGGGCCGCAGCGCCGGCGGCGGAACCTCACCGAGCATCTCGCGCAGGTTGGCATCGATGTTCGCCACGATCGCATCGAGCGCGAGGTCATTGGCCATCATGCCGAACGGCTCTTCGATCTCGTCGCTCAAGGCCTCGAGGGCAAAGAAGGTATAGGACACGAAGGCCACGACCAGCGGCGTCATCCAGCCGATCGAGTCCACCAGCCCGAAAGGCAGCAGCATGCAGTACAGGTAGCTGCTGCGATGCAGGATCACCGAATAGGTGAAGGGCAGCGGCGTGTTGGCAATGCGCTCGCAACCGCCGAGCGCAGCCCCCAGTTCGTCGAGCGACGTCTCCATCTGCTGCGCCAGCACCGGCTCCAGCATTCCGGCCTCGCGACGCGTGCGCAACCAGCCCCCGAGCCACAGCAGCACAAGATTGGGCGCCGAGCGTGCGCCCGGCACGCGCGCGAGCACCTCGGCCGGCAGCAGGCCCGCCAGCGCATCGGCGGCCGGCCGCGCCCGCAAGCCGTTGCGCATCGTGACGGCAAAGGCGATCAGACCCAGCACGAACGGCCGGGCGATGTCCACGCTGCCGCTGCGATCAAGGGTCAGCGCCTGGCGAGCCAGGTTGCGCGCGTTGACCAGCACATTCCCCCACAGCTTGCGCGCTTCCCAGTACCGGTCGTAACTGGCGTTGATCCGAAAACCGAGAAAGATCGCCAGCGCCACACCCATCAGCGAAAACGGCGCCGCCGTCAGCGTGACCTTCCAGTGGAACAACTCGCCATGCGCGAGCACGACCGCGCAGGCGAGGAAGAACACGAACAATTGCTGCGACAGAATCCGCCGCAACAGCGAGCCCCGCCGCACAAACAGCAGACGAACCCAATGTGGCCGGGGGCGAACGATCACGATACTCAGCCGTGCAACAGCGGCGCCAGCCAGCGCGCCGCCTCGTCCAGTTCCATGCCGGTGCGTGCGGCCCAGTCCTCGAGCTGGTCACGGCCAATCTTGGGAATGGCGAAGTAGTGGCTGTCCGGATGCGCGAAATAGAAGCCGCTCACCGCGGCGGCCGGCGTCATCGCGTAGCTTTCGGTCAGATCCATGCCGATGCGCTCGCGCGCACCGAGCAGCTCGAACAGCGGCCCCTTGACGGTGTGATCCGGGCACGCCGGGTAGCCCGGGGCCGGACGGATGCCGCGGTACTGCTCGGCAATCAAGGCCTCGTTGTCCAAGGTCTCGTCTGCGGCGTAGCCCCAGCATTCACGGCGCACCCGCTCGTGCAGCCATTCGGCGCAGGCTTCGGCCAGGCGGTCGGCCAGGCTCTTGAGCATGATGGCGTGATAGTCGTCATGTGCGGCCTCGAACTCGGCGAGCTTGGCTTCGATGCCCAGGCCGGCAGTCACGGCGAAGGCGCCGACCCAGTCCCCCACGCCGGTTTCCTTAGGTGCGACGAAATCCGCCAGGCACCAGTGCGGCTTGCCCGCCGGGCGCTCGTGCTGCTGACGCAGACCGTGCCACACCATGGCCAGATGCTTGCGGTCCTCGCCGGTGTAGATCTCGATGTCGTCGCCCACCGCGTTGGCCGGGAACAGGCCGAACACCGCTTTCGCCTGCAGCCAGTTCTCGGCGACCAGCTTGTCGAGCATGGCCTTACCGTCGGCAAAGACGCTGCGCGCGGTCTCGCCCACCACCTCATCGTCGAGGATGGCGGGGAAGCGGCCGGCGAGGTCCCAGGTCTGAAAGAAGGGACCCCAGTCGATGTAATTCACCAGCTCGCCTAGCTCGACGTCGATCGCTTGCACACCGAGCATGTTCGGGCGCGGGGGGAAATAGGGGACAGACCCCAATTTCCCCCCGGGAAATTGGGGTCTGTCCCCTATTTCCCAGTCCGTACGGAAGGCATTGCCGCGCGCCGCTTCGATGCCGACCAGCTGCATGCCCTTCTTGCCGGCGTGCAGCGCGCGGATCTTTTCGTAGTCGGCGGCAATCTCGGCCTTGAAGGCCTCGCTCTGGCCTTCGGACAGCAGCGCGGTGACCACGCCCACCGCACGCGAAGCATCCGGCACGTACACCACCGGCTGGTCGTAATGCGGCGCGATTTTGATCGCGGTGTGGTTGCGGCTGGTGGTGGCGCCGCCGATCAGCAGCGGCACGGAGAAGCCCTGGCGCTTCATCTCGGCGGCAACATGGCTCATCTCCTCAAGCGAGGGCGTGATCAGGCCGGACAGGCCGATCGCCTGCGCGCCATGTTCCTTGGCGGCCTCAAGGATCTTCGCTGCCGGCACCATCACACCGAGGTCGATCACCTCGTAGCCGTTGCAGCCCAGCACCACGCCGACGATGTTCTTGCCGATGTCGTGCACATCGCCCTTCACCGTGGCCATGATGATACGGCCCTTGCTGCTGGCGCCGGTGCGCAGCTTTTCGGCCTCGATGTAGGGGATCAGGTGGGCGACCGCCTGCTTCATGACGCGCGCCGACTTCACCACCTGCGGCAGGAACATCTTGCCCGCGCCGAAGAGGTCGCCGACCACGCTCATGCCCGCCATCAGCGGGCCTTCGATGACCGCCAGCGGCGGCTTGCCTTCGGACTCGAGCTTGGCGCGCACCTCCTCGGTGTCGGCGACGACGAACTCGGTGATGCCCTTGACCAGCGCATGCGACAGGCGCTCTTCCACCGACCACGCACGCCAGGCGAGGTCCTGCGCCGACTCCTTGGCCTGGCCCTTCACCGTCTGCGCCAGCTCGACCAAGGCCTCGCCCGCCCCGGGCTTGCGGTTCATCACCACGTCCTCGACCTTGTCGCGCAGCACCGGGTCGAGCTCGTCATACACGCCGAGCTGGCCGGCGTTGACGATGCCCATCGACAGCCCGGCCTTGATGGCGTGGTACAGGAACACGGTGTGGATCGCCTCGCGCACCGGGTCGTTGCCGCGGAAGCTGAAGGACACGTTCGACACCCCGCCCGAGGTCTTGGCGTAAGGCAGGTTTTCCTTGATCCAGGCCACCGCGTTGATGAAGTCGACCGCGTAGTTGTCGTGCTCCTCGATGCCGGTGGCGATGGCGAAGATGTTGGGGTCGAAGATGATGTCCTCGGCCGGAAAGCCGGCGCCGCCCTCGGCCACCGGCTTGGTGAGCAGCGTGTAGGCGCGCTCGCAGATCTCGGTCTTGCGACGGAAGGTGTCGGCCTGGCCCTGCTCGTCGAAGGCCATCACGATCACCGCGGCGCCGTAGCGGCGCGCCAGACGGGCCTGGCGCAGGAACTCGGCCTCGCCCTCCTTCATCGAGATCGAGTTGACCACGCCCTTGCCCTGGATGCACTTGAGGCCGGTCTCGATCACCGACCACTTCGACGAGTCGAGCATGATCGGCACACGCGAGATGTCGGGCTCGGTAGCGATGAGCTTGCAGAAGCGCTCCATGGCAGCGACCGAGTCCAGCATCGCCTCGTCCATGTTGATGTCGATGACCTGGGCGCCGTTTTCGACCTGCTGGCGCGCGACCGCGAGCGCGTCGTCGAAGCGCCCCTCGAGAATCATGCGCGCGAAGGCTTTCGAGCCGGTGACGTTGGTGCGCTCGCCGACGTTGACGAACAGCGCATCGCCGCCGACGTTGAAGGGCTCGAGGCCCGACAGGCGCAGCTTCTTGTCGATGGTGGGCACGACACGCGGCGTGAGGCCGGCGACGGCCTTGGCAACGGCAGCGATGTGCGCGGGCGTGGTACCGCAGCAGCCACCGACGATGTTCACCAGCCCGCTCTGCGCCCACTCGCGGATCTGGCTGGCGAGGTGCTCGGGCGTCTCGTCGTAGCCAGTGGGAGACAGCGGATTGGGCAGGCCGGCGTTGGGGTGGGCGGACACATGAGTGTCGCAGGCGTTCGACAGCTCCTCGACGTACTGGCGCAACTGATCGGCGCCGAGCGCGCAGTTGAGGCCGAAGCTGATCGGCTGCGAATGGCTGAGCGAGTTCCAGAAGGCTTCCGCGGTCTGACCCGACAGCGTGCGGCCGGAGGCGTCGGTGATGGTGCCGGAGATCATCACCGGCCAGCGCTTGCCGAGGTCTTCGAACAGCTTCTCGACCGCGAACACGGCGGCCTTGGCGTTCAGCGTGTCGAACACGGTCTCGATCAGCAGGATGTCGGCGCCGCCTTCGAGCAGGCCCTTGGCCGAGTCGTAGTAGTCGTCGGCGAGCGCATCGAAGCTGATGTTGCGGTAGCCGGGGTCATTCACGTCGGGCGAGATCGATAGCGTACGCGAGGTCGGCCCGAGCACACCGGCGCAGTAGCGCGGCTTGGCGGGGTTCTGCGCGGTGTATTCGTCGCACAGTTCACGCACCAGGCGCGCGCCCTCGACGTTCAACTCGTAGGCCAGTGCCTCCAGCCCGTATTCCGCCTGCGACACGCGGGTGGCATTGAAGGTGTTGGTCTCGATGATGTCTGCGCCGGCTTCGAGATAGGCGCGATGGATGCCGACGATCACGTCCGGGCGCGTCAGCACCAGCAGGTCGTTGTTGCCCTTGAGATCCTTGGGGTGATCGAGGAAGCGCGCGCCGCGGTAGTCCGCTTCGCCCAGCTTTTCCTGCTGGATCATCGTACCCATCGCGCCATCCAGGATCAGGATGCGGTCGGCGAGAAGCTGGCGGAGTTCGGTACTGCGGTCGGCTTGCATGGCGGGGTCCTCGGTCATTCAACGGCTGCCGGGCAACGCCACGCAAAAATGCGAACGGCGTCACAAACCGGCTGATGGTTTGTGAGCGCCGTTGATCGGTTGCCGAGCCTGGCCCTCGCAGGTTCTTCGGGGTCGCAGCGCTCCTCGGCAGGGGGCGGATTGTATCGGCTCACGCCAAGACTTGCCAAGCCTGAAAACGGCTTGGCGACAGGCACTTACCAATACGGGAAGAAGGGATGCGGCGGGAAGAACGGGTGCCGGTAGAAAGGCGGCGGATAGCCCCAAGGACCGTAGTAGGGCCCTTCCCGCGGGTAGATATGCGTCTGGCTGGTGCGGACCACGTTGCCATCGATGAAATGCACGTTGAACAAGGTCGCCACACCGGGGCCGAAGTTACGCACATTCCAGTCCCACACCTCCTCGCCCGACATCTTGAAAACCTGCTCGGAGCGATGCTGGCCGAGCAAACGGTCGACTTCCTCGCGCGTCATCCCGCGCTGCACCCGGGCCAGATTCTCTTCGGACAAGGCGTCCCACTGGCGCAGCACGATGCCGCCTTGGTCAATCTGCACCATAAGGCAGCTGCGGCCGTTGGGCTGGGTCGCATATTCGAACGTCGTGGTGCCGTCGTCGTTACTCCAGCGCCGCGAAGGCTCCCCCTTGGCCGCGAGCACTTCTGCCTGCGTCGTAAACGGGCGCGGAGGGGTGTAGGTTACGCAACCGCCCAGCCCCAAAGCAGCGGCCACCACGATCAGCGCCGTCACCCAGCGCAGCGCGTCCATCACCTGCGAACCGCAAATTCTCATGCTCCGCGCCATGGCGGACCTCCGTTCAGCGCTTGTATTGCGTGTAGCGGCCGGTGCCCACCACACGGCCCTCGGTGTTGAATGACACGGTGAAGAAGACGGGCTCGGCAGAGGCCCCGCCATGATCGATCTTCCAATCCCACACCGTTTCCTGCTTCAACTGAAAGAACTGACTGCGCGCCGGCTTGCCAAGCAGACGGCGCACCTCGTCGCCATTCATGCCGTTGACCACGCGGGCAAAGGTCTGTTCGTTCAGCACCTGGTCGATACCACGCAGAATGTTGTCCGGGCCGATCGTGATCATGAAGCACTCGATGCCTTCAGGCTGGCGGGTGAACTCCCAGGTCACCGAGCCGTCCTCGTTGGCCCACTCCATTTGCGGCGAACCGAAGCGCTCACGTACCTCCGTTGCGGTCGACACACCGGGCTTGAGTTCGCGCAAGTTGAAGTAGTCGCAAGCGGTGATCCCAACCGCAGACAACAGTGCGCACAACCAGAAAAGCAGACGTTTCATGCGTGGTGGTCCCCTCGTTTGCTCGCGGCCGCCGGGCGGCAGGCCGCTGGGCTAGAATCTGCCATCACCCCGGGATTTGCAACGCCCACGCGGTGACTCTTTGCAACGTTCGGAGACACACATGAAAAAGACCCTGCTCGCTCTTGCCCTCCTCAGCGTCGGTTTTGCTGCGCACGCCCAAACCGTCGTCAAGATCGGCCACGCAGGCCCGCTGACCGGCCCGATCGCCCATTTTGGCAAGGACGGCGAAAACGGTGCCCGCCTGGCCCTGGAAGATGCAAACGCCAAGGGGCTGAGCATCGGCGGCAAACCCGTCAAGTTCGAACTCATCAGCGAGGACGATCAAGGCGACCCGCGCACCGCGACTACCGCCGCGCAACGCCTGACCGATGCGGGTGTCGTTGGTGTGGTCGGCCATACCACTTCGGGCGCATCGATCCCCGCCTCACGCGTGTATGAACAGGCCGGCGTGCCCGTCATCACCCCGTCGTCCACCAGTCCCAAGCTGACCCAGCAGAACTACAAGGTCACCTACCGCGTCATCGCCAACGACCTGCAGCAAGGTGAAGCGATGGCCAAGTACGCCATCGAGACGCTGAAGGTGAAAAAACTCGCGATCATCGACGACCGCACCGCCTACGGCCAAGGCCTGGCCGACGCCTTTGCCGAACAGGTCAAGAAGCTGGGTGGCGAAATCGTCGGCCGCGAATTCACCAACGACAAGGCCACCGACTTCACCGCCATCCTCACCAAGATCAAGGGCCGCACGCCCGACGCCGTGTTCTACGGCGGCATGGACGCCCAAGGCGCCCCGATGCTGCGCCAGATGCGCCAGCTCGGCATCGCCGCCACCTACCTTGGCGGCGACGGCACCTGCACCGCCGAAATGGTGAAGCTGGCCGGCAATGCCATGAACGACAAAGTGTTCTGCACCCAGGCCGGCATCCCGCTGTCGGCGATGCCCGGCGGCAGCGAATTCCTGTCGCGCTTCAAACAGCGCTTCAACGCCGACGTGCTGCTGTACGCCCCCTACGGCTACGACGCCGCCACCGCGCTGATCGAAGGCATGAAAGCCGCCGACTCGACCGACCCGGCCAAATATCTGCCTGCAATGCAGAAGGTCAACTTCAAGGGCATCACGGGCAACATCGCCTTCGATGCGAAGGGTGACGTGAAGGAAGGCGGGGTCAGCCTGTATGGGTACGCGAATGGGAAGTGGGAAGCGTTGAAGTAAGGCAGCCGCTGAAGACTGGCTTTGATCAAGGGGGTGGCGTGTACCACCCCCTTTTTTCGTACACGGCGACACTTTTATCGATCATCAGCGGGTGTATCCCTAATCGCGAGCCCCCTACTCCTGATCAAACAACCCTGCTCCTACACGTGTGCCTCCAGAGCCCACAAGCAATGAAAGCAACCACGCTCACCCATGCGATCAGGGTTATCCGCAACATGGCATGTTTTGTGCATCGCACTACTCGCTGTCCAACGCTCAAACAGGCCTAGCTTCCCGCAATACTCGGCAACCACCCACCTCTCGCGGCGTCACTCACGCGTTTTCTGCGGCATCGCAACACGGAACACACAGCGTATGCCCCCTAGTGGCGCGTTCTCGCGCCCCGTTTTTGTGCAGAATACGCAAACTTTTGTCGCACTCCGGCAAACGCCGGTAGCACAGGAGGAGTAACGGGACCTGCCGCAACGGTCCCGACGAGGGAGACAAGGCCTCGCAGATGCGTCGGACAACAACATCGCCATCCATTGAAACCGCTGGAGAATCGAGCATGAAGAAAAGCATCGTTGCAGTCGCAGTCATGAGCATCGGCCTGGGCGCTGCCCACGCCCAGGAAGTCGTCAAGCTCGGCAGCGCTGCGCCGCTGACTGGCACCATTTCGCACCTTGGCAAGGATCTGGAGAACGGCAGCCGCATGGCGGTCGACGCGGTCAACGCTCAGGGCGGCGCCGATATCGGCGGTAAGAAGGTGAAGTTCGAACTGATCGGCGAGGATGACCAGGCTGACCCGCGCACCGGCACCACCGTGGCGCAGCGCCTGGTGGATGCAGGCGTGAAAGGCGTGATCGGCCACCTCAACTCCGGCACCTCGATTCCGGCTTCGCGCATTTACGACCAGGGTGGCGTGCCGCAGATTTCGCCGGCCTCGACCAACCCCAAGCTGACCCAGCAGAACTTCAAGGGCGTGTTCCGCACCATCGCCAACGACGTGCAGCAGGGCGGCTCGCTGGGCACCTTCGCGGTCAAGACGCTCGGCGCCAAGAAGGTGGCAATCATCGACGACCGCACGGCCTACGGTCAGGGTCTGGCAGATGAAACCGACAAGGCGGTTAAGGCCGCCGGCGCCCAGGTTGTCGCACGTGAATTCACCACCGACAAGGCGACCGACTTCAACGCCATCCTGACCAAGATCCGCGCTGCGGCGCCGGACGTGATCTTCTTCGGCGGCATGGACGCGCAAGCCGGCCCGATGCTGCGCCAGCTCAAGCAACTCGGCATCAACGCCAAGTTCCTGACCGGTGACGGCGGCTGCAGTCCGGAGATGATCAAGCTCGCCGGCGATGCCATCAACGCGACCACCTATTGCTCGATGGCCGGTCTGCCGCTGGACAAGATGCCGGGCGGTGCCAAGTTCCGCGCGGACTACAAGGCACGCTTCAACGGTGAAGTGCAGCTCTATGCGCCCTACGCCTACGACGCCGCCATGGCCATCATCAAGGCGATGGAAAAGGCCGGCTCGGTCGAGCCGTCCAAGTACCTGCCCGAGCTGAAGACGATCAGCTTCGACGGTGTGACCGGCAATGTCGCTTTCGACGACAAGGGCGACATCAAGGAAGGCGCGGTGACCATGTACCAATATAAGGACGGCACCTGGGTCGCGCTGTAAGCATCGACCGCCCCCTCACGCTCCCGCGTGAGGGGCAAGGCCTGGAGAATGCCCTGACAGGCAGCTTCCAGACCTTGCCCCTCGATCCCGCCGTGCCCACGCGACACCCGGGCCATTTCGACCTTTCCGAAAGCACTCCACGCGCACAATGGAAACCCTCATCCAACAACTCATCAACGGCCTGGTGATCGGCAGCGTGTATGCGCTGATCGCGCTGGGCTACACGATGGTCTACGGCATTCTCGGCCTCATCAACTTCGCTCACGGCGACGTGCTGATGGTCGGCGCCCTGACCGCCTTGCAGACCATGATGTTCCTGATGGGCGTCGCGCCCGGCATGTCACCCATCTACATGCTGACCATTGCGCTGATGGTCGCCATCCCGGTGTGCATGACGCTGGGCTTCCTGATGGAACGCCTGGCCTACCGACGATTGCGCAACGCCCCGCGCCTGGCACCGCTGATCACCGCGATCGGCATGTCCTTTCTGCTGCAGACGGTGGCGATGATCATCTGGGGCCGCAACTACCACACCTTCCCGCAGCTGATTTCGACCACGCCGCTGGAGCCGATCCCGGGCGTGTTCATCACCCCGGTGCAGATCGTCATCATCCTGGCCTCGGCCGCGATCATGGTCGGCCTGACGCTGCTGGTGACCCGCACCAAGATCGGTCGCGCGATGCGCGCCACCGCCGAGAACCACCGCGTCGCCAGCCTGATGGGTGTCGATACCAATGCGGTGATTGCCTTCACCTTCGTCGTCGGTGCCGCACTGGCGGCGGTGGCGGGCGTGATGTTCGCCAGCAACTACGGCATCGCCCACTACGGCATGGGCTTCATGCCCGGCCTCAAGGCCTTCACCGCCGCGGTGCTGGGCGGCATCGGCAACCTGGGTGGGGCCATGCTGGGCGGGATCACTCTGGGCCTGGTCGAGTCCTTCGGCGCCGGCTACATCGAACACCTCACCTTCGGCTTCCTCAACTCGTCCTATCAGGACATCTTCGCCTTCATCATTCTGGGTCTGGTGCTGATCTTCAAGCCCACCGGTCTGCTCGGCGAACGCGTGTCGGACCGGGCCTAAGGGCACAGCAGGAACAGCACAACCATGAACGAACTCGTTTCCGCCGTACCCTGGCTGGGCAAGCGCAACCCGATGGCGGCGCGCTGGCTCATCATCATTCTCGCCATCGCGGCGCCCATGATCGCCTGGCAGTTCGGCAAGAGTTGGGTGCGCATCCTCGACTTTGCCTTGCTGTACATGATGTTGGCGCTGGGCCTGAACCTGGTGGTGGGCTTCGCCGGCCTGCTCGACCTGGGCTACATCGCCTTCTATGCGGTGGGGGCGTACACCTTCGCCTTCCTCGCCTCGCCGCACTTCGACATCCACATGCCGTTCTGGTTGGTGTTGCCCTTGGGAGCGGCATTCGCCGCGCTGGCGGGGATCATGCTGGGCTTTCCAGTGTTGCGATTACGCGGGGACTATCTCGCCATCGTCACCCTGGGCTTCGGCGAGATCATCCGCATCTTCATGCTCAACCTGAACTACCCGATCAACATCACCAACGGGCCGCAGGGCATCAACATGATCGACCCGATCATCCTGTTCGGCTGGGATCTGTCGCGCAACCTGCAGATCACCGAAACCTTCTCGATCAACTCGCTGTTCCTGTACTACTACTTTTTCCTGTTGTGCGTGGCGGGTTCGATCCTGTTCATCCAGCGTCTGCAGATCTCGCGCGTAGGCCGTGCCTGGGCAGCGATGCGTGACGACGAGCTGGCCGCCAAGGCGATCGGCATCAACACGCGCAACATGAAGCTGCTGGCTTTTTCGCTCGGCGCCACCTTCGGCGGCGTGGCGGGTGCGCTGTTCGGCGCCTTCCAGGGCTTCGTCAGCCCCGAGAGCTTCAGCCTGATGGAATCCATCGCGGTGCTGACGATGGTGGTGTTCGGCGGCATGGGCAACATCGCTGGCGCCATCGTCGGCGCCTTCGTGCTCGCGCTGCTGCCCGAAATCCTGCGTGACGTTGCCGTGCCGCTGCAGCAGACGCTGTTCGGCACCGTGATCCTCGACCCCGAAGTCCTACGCATGCTGCTGTTGTCACTCGCCATGATCCTGATGATGCTGCTCCGCCCCTCGGGCATGATCCCCGCCCGCGCCCGCTACGCCCACCCCGAGAACATGAAGCGGGAGGGTGCGCAGTGATCACCCTGCTCGAAGCCCGCAACGTGGGCAAACGCTTCGGTGGATTGCAGGCGCTGACCGACGTGTCGCTGACCATCCGCAAGGGTGAGGTCTATGGCCTGATCGGCCCCAACGGCGCCGGCAAGACCACCTTCTTCAACGTGCTGACCGGTGCCTATACGCCGGACGGCGGCGAGTTCGTGTTCAACGGCAGCGAGTTGCCCGCGGGCAAGCCGCACAAGATCGTCGGCCGCGGCATCGCCCGCACCTTCCAGAACATCCGCCTGTTCCGCGACCTGACCGCGCTGGAAAACGTCATGGCCGGCCACCACATCCGCACCAAGGCAGGCGTGTGGGGCATCCTGACGTGGAACCGTTTCACCCGCGAGGAGGAGCGCCTGACCACCCAGCGCGCTTATGAACTGCTCGACTACGTCGGCATCGGCCGCTTCGCCGACGTGGTGTCGAAGAACCTGTCCTACGGCGATCAGCGCCGGCTGGAGATCGCCCGTGCGCTCGCCACCGAACCGCAGTTGCTGGCACTGGACGAACCCGCCGCCGGCATGAACGCCACCGAGACCGCCCAACTCAAGCTGCTGATCGAACAGATCCGCCATGACGGCATCACGGTGATGCTGATCGAGCACGACGTGAAGCTGGTCATGGGCCTGTGCGACCGCGTCGCAGTGCTGGACTTCGGCAAGAAGATCGCCGAGGACGTGCCCACGGTGGTGCAGAAGAACGAAGCGGTCATCGCCGCCTACCTGGGCGGAGGCAAGCATGCACACTAATCCCACCTCGCCGTTGCTGCAGTTGCAGAACCTGCAGATTTCCTACGGCGGCATCCAGGCCGTCAAGGGCATCGACCTTGACCTGTGGGCGGGCGAACTCGTCTGCCTGATCGGCGCCAACGGCGCCGGCAAGACCACCACGCTCAACGCCATTGCGGGCGTACTGCCCATCGCCGGCGGCGATATCCTGTATGCCGGCGACAGGATGAACAGCGTGCCGGCGCACAAGCGTCTGCGCAAAGGCATTGCCCTGGTGCCCGAAGGCCGCGGCATCTTCACCCGCCTGACGGTGGAAGAAAACCTGCGCATGGGCGCTTACACCCGCAACGACAAGGCGGGCATCGAAGCCGACCTGGAGCGCGTCTACACCATGCTGCCGCGCGTGAAGGAGCGCTTGCACCAGGTGGCAGGGACGCTGTCGGGCGGCGAGCAGCAGATGGTCGCAATCGGCCGCGCGCTGCTGTCGCGCCCCAAGCTGCTGCTGCTGGACGAACCCTCCATGGGCTTGGCGCCACTGGTGGTGGAGAAGATCTTCGAAGTGGTGCAGTCCGTCGCCAAGGAAGGCGTCACCATCCTGCTGGTGGAGCAGAACGCCAATCTGGCGTTGGAGTTCGCCCAGCGCGGCTACGTGATGGAATCCGGCAAGATCACGCTGACCGGCACCGGCGACGAACTGCTGGCCAACCCGAAGGTGCGCGAAGCCTATCTGGGCGAGATTGCCTGAGCACAGCACCGAAACACAGCGTCCATTCCACGGCCATCACCCTGCCTGCCCATGTCGCAGGTGGGGCCTACATTCGTTGTTCAGAATATAATCCTTCGCCAAAGGAGAACAACGGATGAAGTCCATCACCCCCAAAGAGGCCCATGCCTACCTTCAGGCAAACCCGGACGCGCTGCTGATCGACGTCCGTAGCGACATCGAATACCTGTTTGTCGGCCATCCGGTCGGCGCCATCCACGTTTCGTGGAATGACGGCCCCGAATGGGACATCAACCCGCACTTCGTTGGCGAGGTCAAGAAACTCGCGGGCAACGGTGGCCAGCGCGCCATCCTGCTGATCTGCCGTTCGGGTAACCGCTCGGAGGCGGCGGGGAGGGCCCTGCTCGAGGCCGGGTTCCAGCAGGTTTTCAACGTGGTGCATGGTTTCGAAGGCGAACTCGACGAACATCATCACCGCAACACCCTCAACGGTTGGCGCTTCGACGGCCTACCGTGGGAGCAATGCTGACAGCACCGCTGCACGACGGTGCCTCAACGCCCCTCCAGACTGCGACGGTACTGGATGGCCTCCGCCACATGGGCTGCCCCCGGCTGTGCCGCACCTGCCATATCCGCCAGCGTGCGTGCCACGCGCAAGATGCGGTGATAGGCCCGCGCGGAAAGATCGAGTCGTGTCATCGCTTGCTGCAACAGCGTGGCGCCCGCTTTGTCCGGCAGGCAAAAGCGCTCGACCCCGCTGCTGTCGAGGCGAGCATTGACGATGCCCTGGCGTTCGATCTGAATTGCCCGAGCCTGCTCGACCCGCACTCGGACCTCGGCTGACGATGGCGCAGGCGCTGCCGAGATCAACTCCGCGTGAGCCAGCACCGGCACTTCGACGACCAGGTCGATGCGATCCAGCAGCGGCCCGGACAGCCGCCCCCGATAGCGCGCCACCTGTTCGGGGGTACAGCGGCAGGTTTTACGAGGATGCGTGGCGTATCCGCATGGACAGGGATTCATCGCCGCGATGAGCTGGAATTTCGCCGGAAACTGCGCACGCCGGCGCGCACGCGACACGCTGATGCTCCCCGTCTCGAGCGGCTCGCGCAAGGATTCGAGTACGCGCCGATCGAATTCGGGCAGTTCATCGAGATAGAGCACCCCGTTATGCGAAAGCGATATCTCGCCCGGTCGCGGTGTTGCCCCGCCACCGACCAGCGCTGCCGCCGATGCAGAATGATGGGGAGCCCTGAAGGGTCGCTGCGCCCAACGCCCGGCGTCGAAGCACCCCTCCAGCGAACACACCGCGGCCGTTTCGAGCGCCTCCGTCTCCGACATGGGCGGCAGCAGTCCAGGCAGGCGCTGCGCCAGCATCGACTTGCCGGTACCGGGCGGCCCAAAAAGCAGCAACGAGTGCGCCCCCGCCGCGGCGACTTCCAGCGCACGCCGGGCCTGCAACTGCCCTCTGACGTCCGCCAGATCCGGTCGGTCTGCACCCGACGCTTGCGGACTGCAGAAAGCTTGCGGCTCCAGTGTGCTGTGAGCGTTGAGATGCGAAACCACTTCGCTGAGACAGGTTGCCGGTAGCACAGTCGCCGTACGCGCCAGCGCGGCTTCGGGCGCATTGGCCTTCGCCACCATCAATCCCCGCCCGGCGCGCCCAGCAGCCAGCGCCACCGCCAAGACCCCGCGTACGGCCCGTAACTCACCATTCAGCGAAAGTTCGCCGCAGAACTCCAGACCCTCAAGCAACTTGCCTGCAACTTGGCCAGACGCAACCAGGATGCCGACCGCAATCGCCAGATCGAAGCGCCCACCCTCTTTGGGCAAATCGGCAGGAGCGAGGTTTACCGTGATCCGGCGCTGCGGAAATTCGAACTGCGAAGTCTGCAGCGCGGCCCGGACGCGGTCGCGTGCCTCGCGCACTTCGGTGTCCGGGAGGCCCACGAGACTGAATGCGGGCAGGCCATTGGCCAAATGCACCTCGACCGTAACCTCGGGGGCATCAAGGCCGTCGAGCGCGCGGCTGCGCACAAGCGCGAGGGACATTTCATTCTCCGGACTGGACGGGCAGCCAGTCTAGCGGAGAACGAAAAATGACAAAAGAATTATCCGGAAATCATTGCGGGTGCGACATTCAGGCTGACTTGTCGGTCTCACCCGTGCGGCGCCCTTCCAGTTCGGCGACGCGCGCTTCAAGTTCTGCGAGCTTCTGCCGCGCCTGCGCCAGCACTTCGCGCTGGACTTCAAACTCCTCGCGCGTGACCAGATCGAGTTTGCCGAAGGCGCTGCCGAGCATGGCCTTGACGTTCTTTTCGATGTCGCGGGCCGGACTGTTGGCGGCCAGTTCAGAGAGTTTGGAACCGATGTCGTCGAGGAAGCGAGGAGTAGCCATGAGATCTGTCTTCGGGTGTTTGAGAACGGCAGAAAGTCTAGCACGCACCTCTTCTGCGCCTGCACCGACAGCGGGCATGAGCTCCACAACGAATCGCACCACATTGGTGCATGGCGACCCGCTTTCGTGCATCGACACCTTGCGCACCGCAACAAACAGCCCCTGAAAGCCGCCATCGATTTCGACCAAACCCAGAATCCAAGCGGCTTTCGCGAAGATGGCACGGTCAGTGCTAAAGGATCTGCGTTGAAACCCCGATCCTTGACTCAGGAGAAAACAATCATGCGCAAGACCCTACTCGCCTCCGCCCTCCTTGCCGCACTGCCCTTCACCGCGAGCGTGCATGCCGAGGACAGCCCGATCGCCGCCAACATCGGCTTCGTGTCCGACTACGCCTATCGCGGCTTCAGCCAGACCGACGAGCGCCCGGCGCTGCAGGGCGGTTTCGACTATGCGCACGATAGCGGCCTGTACGTCGGTGTATGGGGCTCGAATGTGTCCTGGCTGTCGGACAGCGACCCGGCGATCAGCAACAGCCTCGAGATCGACGTGTATGGCGGCTACAAGGGCAGCGTCGGCGCCATCGGCTACGACGTCGGCCTGCTGCAGTACTACTACCCGGGCAGCTACCCCAAGCCCTACAACAGCCCGAACACGCTGGAAGGCTACGTCGGCCTGTCGTGGGAATTCCTGTCCTTCAAGTACTCGTACGCCTTCACCGACCTGTTCGGCTATGAAAAATCGGACGGCAGCCAGTACTACGACCTGGGTGCCGCCATCGACATCGGCGCGGGCGTCACCCTGGCTGCGCACGTTGGATACAACGACATCAAGGGTCAGGACGACTACACCGACTGGAAGATCGGCGTGAGCAAGGAGTTCGTCGGTCTGAACTTTGGCCTGCACTACGTCGACACCGACGTCGACAACGCCGACCTGGCTGACGAACGCTTCATCCTGTCGGTCAGCAAGTCCTTCTGATCCGCCAGCCTGCTGAACCGGAGAACACCATGAAATTCATCGCAGCCATCATCAAGCCCTTCAAGCTCGACGAAGTGCGCGAAGCCCTGTCGGCCATCGGCGTGCAAGGCATCACCGTCACCGAGGTCAAGGGCTTCGGCCGCCAGAAGGGCCATACCGAGCTCTACCGTGGCGCCGAATACGTCGTCGATTTCCTGCCCAAGGTGAAAGTCGAGGCCGCCGTGTCCGACGACATCCTGGACCAGGCGATCGAGGCCATCGAGAAGGCCGCAGCCACCGGCAAGATCGGCGACGGCAAGATCTTCGTCTTCGAACTGGAACAGGTCATCCGCATCCGCACCGGCGAAACCGGTCCGGACGCGCTGTAAGGGAGCCCCTCAAAATGAAAAAGCTACTTGCACTCCTGCCGGCGGGCGCCCTGCTCGCCGGCGCATCGGGCGGTGTGTTCGCCCAGGAAGCCGCAGCAGCAGCGGTCGAGGTCAACAAGGGCGATGTCGCCTGGATCATGACCGCCACCCTGCTCGTGCTGATGATGGCCCTGCCCGGCCTGGCGCTGTTCTATGGCGGCTTGGTGCGCGCCAAGAACATGTTGTCGGTGCTGATGCAGGTCATGACCGTGTTTTCGCTGAACGCTTTGCTGTTTGCCCTCTACGGCTACAGCCTGGCCTTCACCGAAGCCAGCCCCTTCATTGGCTCGCTGGACAAGATCTTCCTGTCCGGGGTGACGATCGACTCGCTCGCCGACACCTTCACCGAAACCGTGAAGTTGCCCGAGTTCGCCTTCATCGCCTTCCAGGCCACCTTCGCCGGCATTACCGGTGCGCTGGTCGTCGGTGCCTTTGCCGAGCGCATGAAGTTCTCGGCGGTGCTGATCTTCTCGGTGATCTGGTTCACCTTCTGCTACCTGCCGATCTGCCACATGGTATGGGGTCCGGGCGGCTACCTGCTGGAAGACGGCGCGCTCGACTTCGCTGGCGGCACGGTGGTGCACATCAACGCCGGTATCGCCGGCCTGGTGGGCGCCTACATGGTGGGCAAGCGTGTTGGCTTCGGCCGCGAATCGATGGCGCCACACAGCCTGACCCTGACCATGGTCGGCGCCTCGCTGCTGTGGGTGGGCTGGTTCGGCTTCAACGCCGGCTCCAACCTCGAAGCCACGGCAGGTGCCGCGCTGGCCTTCATCAACACCCTGGTCGCCACTGCGGCTGCGGTGCTGGCCTGGTCGCTGGGTGAAGCGCTGCTGAAAGGCAAGCCCTCCATGCTGGGTGCTGCGTCGGGTGCGGTAGCGGGCTTGGTCGCCATCACCCCGGCCTGCGGCTCGGTCGGCCCGATGGGCGCCATCGTCATCGGCCTGCTGTCCGGCTTCATCTGCCTGTGGGGCGTGAATGGCCTGAAGCACATGCTGGGTGCGGATGACGCGCTCGACGTGTTCGGCGTGCATGGCGTGGGCGGCATCGTCGGCGCCATCCTGACCGGCGTGTTCGCAGCCCCCTCGCTGGGCGGCACCGGCGGCGAAGACTTCGCCATGGGCGCCCAGGTGTGGATCCAGACCTGGAGCGTGATCATCACCATCGTGTGGTCGGCTGTGGTTGCCTTCATCGCGTTCAAGATCGCGGACGTGCTGGTCGGCCTGCGCGTCACCGAAGAGGAAGAGCGCGAAGGCCTGGACATCAACGCCCACGGCGAAACCGCTTATCGGATGTAAGCCCTGCCGATGTCACCTGCGGAGCCGCGCTTCCCCGGCTCCGGTTTCCAGCGGCGCCCCTCACAGGGCGCCGTTTTTTTACGTCCGTCTCTCCCTTCGCCGCGGGGGTCGGCGGAGCACAGCCGCCAACATGACGCGACGTTTCACGCGCTTGTGAGATAAGTCATTGCTGCACTGCCCAATCTGGTGCTAAATCGAGCCTACGTCGCGCCATGTTGCCGCAACTTATCCGGCGCGACGGGGCAGCCCCCGGACATCGATCATGTACAAGAATCCCGTTTTCATGGTGATCGGCGCGATCTTGCTGATTGCGCTTGGCTTGGCTGCTTCACTGCTTCAACGCACCGCGCCCACCCCGACGGCCACCGAGACGATCACCGCTCCAACGGTCAGGACCTTGCGCTTTGGGCACAACATCCCGGACGGCGCGCTCTTCGAGGCCGCTTCGCGCTTTGCGACCGAGATCAACGGCAATAGCCTGGGCGCACTGCGGGTCGAGGTCTATCCCGCACAACAGCTAGGCTCTGACGATCAGATGCTGGAAATGGCGCGTCAAGGCACACTCGACCTGCTGCTGATCCCCACGGCAAAACTCAGCGTGTCGATTCCGGCCATGCAGTACGCCGACCTGCCGTTCTACTTCCCCGCCCGCGATGACCTCTACGCCATGCTCGACGGCGAACCCGGGCAGATGCTGCTCGACAAGCTGCGCAGCATCGATCTGATCGGCGTGACTTTCTGGGAAAACGGCTTCAAGCATTTCACCGGCAACTGGGCGCTGCAGCGCCCCGACGACTTCGTCGGCAGCACGGTGCGCATCATGAAAAGCCGGATGCTGATGGAACAGTTCCGCGCCTTTGGTGCGCATTCGATCCCGATCGACTTTCACGCCACACGGCAGGCGCTCGCCGATGGCGTGGTCGTGGCCCAGGAGAACCCGCTGATCGCCATCGTCAGCATGGGCATCCACGAGGTCCAGCCGCATCTGACCCTGAGCAGCCACGGCTATCTGGGCTACGTGTTCGTGATCAGCGCCAAGGTTTTCGAGACGCTGTCTCCGGCACAACAGGCCTTGCTCGTCGACACCGCGCGCAAGCTCACCGTGTGGGAGCGCGAAGAAACCCACCGCCGCGAAGAAGAACTGCTACAGACGATTCGCGCGGCCGGCGTGACGATCCACACCCTGAGCGAAGAACAGCGCCGCCAATTCGCCACCGCAACCGCCCACATTCCGGCCCGGTTCGAAGACGCGATCGGCCCTGATCTGCTGTCCCGCACCGATGAACTGCTCGAGCAGAAATACGGCGTACCGGGCAGCCATATCGTGATTGGCCTGGATGCCGACCTGTCGCTGGACAGCCGCCTGGGCGCGCTGGCGATCAAGCGCGGTGCACAGCTGGCCATCGACGAAATCAACGCGGCCGGCGGCGTGCTGGGCAAACCGCTCAAGCTGATTGCCCGCGATCACAAAGGCCATCCTGCACTGGGACTCGGCAACATCGAAGCGTTCGCGGCCAACCCCGATGCGGTCGCCGTGCTCGGCGGCATCCACTCGAACGTGATCGTCGCCGAACAAGAACTCCTGCACCGTCTCGGCCTGCCCTTGCTGGCGCCCTGGAGCGCTTCGAACTCGGTCGTGAAGCATGGCTACGAACCGAACCACGTCTTCCGGCTTTCCGCCGACGATCAACGGGTCGCTCCGTTTCTGGTCGAACACGTACGCAAGCATTTCCGCTCACCCGCGCTGCTGACCGAAAACTCGGAATGGGGGCGGAACATCCGACACAGTCTCAAGCAACAGTTCGAACAGCACGGCCTGCGTGTGGTTGACGAACATGTCTTCAACCGCGGCAACGCCGACTACCAGAACCCCCTGAAGGGTTTCGCCGAAAAAGGCGCCGACGTGATCGTGATGATCGCCAACCCGTTCGAAGCCCAACACATCGTGCGCCAGATGGCAGATCAGGCCAAAACGCTGCCGATCGTGGCCCACTGGGGCCTCACCGCCAGCGATTTCTGGGCATCGAATCGCGACGCGCTGGAGAAGGTCGAACTGAGCTTTTTCCAGACCAGCAGCATCATCGACAATCCGCGCCCGATCGCCCAGGAGCTGGTCCAGCGTTATCTGCAGCGTTACGACCTCGATGACGCGCGCCGCATCGTCAGCCCGCAGGGGGTGGCCCAAGCCTACGACCTGGTGCATCTGCTTGCAGCCGCCCTGCGCCAGGCGGGCAGCACCGATCGCAAGGCGGTGCGCGAGGCGCTGGAGCACCTGCCGCCAATCGATGGCGCAATCAAACGTTACGCACCGGCCTTCGGTCCCAGCCAGCGCGATGCGCTGGATGAGCGCGACTATCGAATGGCACGCTTTGGCGAGGACGGCACGATCGTCCCCCTGCCACGCTGAGGGCAACGATGCTGCCTACGCCCTCTTCCCCCCCGGCCCAACGGCGCAGCCTCAAGCGACGGCTCACGCTGCAGGTGTCCGGTTTCGTGGCGGCAATCATGCTGCTGATCACCATGCTGGTCGCGGTGCAGGTGGACAGCTACCTGAGCCGCCAGATGCAAACCTCACTGCTCGATGTCGGCCGTGCCAATCAGGCCCTGCTCGAGCAGCGCATCGCCTACCTGGCGGAAAACACCGAGCGCCTGGCCGTCAACGAACTGGTCATCAATGGCCTGGTCGATGAACAGGGACGACAAGCGTACCTGCCCAAGCTGGCGGACAATTTCGCCGCGGGCCGGGATGTGCTGCGTTTCGCGCTGGTCGGCTTCGATGCACAGCCGGTGTTCCAGACCGGCGACAAGGCCGTCGACTACAACAGCTCACACGCTTTGCGCGGGGCCTTGGCGATGGGCCAGCGAACCGTGTTCATCCAGTCGCCAGAGAACCATCTGGTGGTGTCCGCTCCAATCAGCTTTTACAACACCACCCAGGGTGCCGTGGTCGTTGCGTTCGACCTGGGCGCAATCGCCGAGCGCAACCCGCTGCACCATCCCCAGGCCTACCTGCGCTTCATCAAAGACGGCGAAGCCTTGTTCGCACACAACTTCAAGCCCAGCGAACGCTACATCACCCAGCGCATCACCCCGCAAAGCACCGAGCCCTTCCTCACGGCGCTGGGCCTCGAACTGGAAATCGGCCTGCCGGAAACCGTCTACCGCACCCCGGTGTGGGACGCGCTGCTGCGTTTCCTGTTGATCGGACTGGCCCTCACACTGGTGGCCGTCTTCCTCAGCGCCTGGATCGGCAACACGATCGCCGCACCGCTGCTGACGCTGTACCGGCGAGTGATCGATGAAGACGACGCTGCGCTCGCCCGCCCACTGGGCACCGGTGACGAACTTGAGGATCTGGCGCAGGCTTTCGCCCGGCGCACAGCCGAACTCCGCCAAGTGCAGAACGAACTCGAGCAACGTGTCGTACAACGCACCGCCGAACTGTCCGCAACCAGTACCGAACTCGCCAGAAGTCGCGAAAGCCTCGAGCGCGCCCAGGCGATGACTCATCTGGGCAGCTGGGAGTGGTACCTGCGCATCGACATCCTGCACTGGTCCGACGAAGCCTGCCGCATCCTGGGGCGCGCTCCGGTGGCGGTCAGCGTCACGCTGCAACAGTTCAGGGAGGCCATTCATCCAGCCGATCTGCCGCGCTTCGAACAGGCCATCGAGCAGGTCATCCAGGGCGGCCACAGCCAGCCCGTCCGCCTCGAACATCGCGTGCTGCGCGCCGATGGCGGTTGTCGCCATGTCGAGCAATCCATCGAGCTGCAGTGCGAAGACGGCAAGCCCTTGCGTCTGCAAGGCGCAATGCTCGATATCACCGAGCGCAAGCTGGCCGAACAGGCGCTCGAGGTCGCCCGCCACGAAGCCGAAGACGCCAGCCGGGCAAAGTCGGACTTCCTCGCCAACATGAGTCACGAGATCCGCACCCCGCTGAATGTGATCATCGGCATGGTGCATCTGACGCTCGGCACCGCACTCGACGATCGGCAACGTAATTACCTGGTCAAGGTCCATCGCTCGGCGGAATCGCTGCTCGGGCTGATCAACGACATTCTCGACTTCTCGAAGATCGAAGCACGCAAGCTCGCCCTGGATGCGGTGGCGTTCGACCTGCACGATGTGCTGGACGACTTCAGCAACGTGGTCGGCCTGAAAGCCGAAGAGAAGAAGATCGAGCTCCTGTTCGATCTTCCACCCGACCTGCCTCGCCATCTGATCGGCGATGCGCTGCGACTGGGCCAGGTACTGACCAATCTCGGCCACAACGCGGTCAAGTTCACCGAGCGGGGCGAAGTGGTCGTCAAGGTTCGCGCACTCGAACGCGAGGACAAGCGGGTCACGCTGCAGTTTTCAGTACGCGACACCGGCATCGGCATGACCCCGGAGCAAATGCAGCACCTGTTCCAGCAATTCAGCCAAGCCGACAGCTCCACCACCCGCCGCTATGGCGGCACCGGACTGGGATTGGCGATCTCGCGCCATCTGGTGGACATGATGGGTGGCCAGATCTGGGTTGAAAGCGAACCGGGCGTCGGCAGCAGCTTCCATTTCACGCTACCGGTGCAACTCAGCGATCAGGCGGATGAAGCCGCTGTACTCGACCGGAACGCTCCGGAACTGGCCGAATTGCGCATCCTGATCGTCGACGACAACGAAAGTGCGCGCAATGTGCTCGAGAGCATGCTCGACGCCCTGAATCTACCCAGCCGCAGTGTGGCAAGCGGCCCCGATGCACTGACCGAGGTCGAACGCGCCGATCGAGCGGGCACGCCCTACAACCTGATCCTGATGGACTGGATGATGCCGGACCTGGATGGGCTGAGCTGTGCCCGGATGCTTGCACAGCGTCTGGCACCCGAACGCCTGCCCAAGGTGATCGTGGTGACCGCCCGCGATCCGGGCGAGCTGCCGCCAGACCCCGCCATCTTCGCGGTGATCGGCAAACCCGTCACCCCCTCTTCGCTGCTCGACGCGATCCTGCGTGCGCTGGGGCAAAGCACCCCGGCGCGCAGCCGACGTGTGCTCCGGGCGGAGGAGAGCCGAGCGGTGACCGAGCTGCTGCAGGGCGCACACCTGCTGCTGGTCGAAGACAACGAACTCAACCAGGAGCTCGCCATCGATCTGCTCAACACGGCCGGCATCAGCCTGCAGGTTGCCGCCAATGGCCGCGAAGCCCTCGACTGGCTGGAGCGGGAAGCCTTCGATGGCGTGTTGATGGACCTGCAGATGCCGATCATGGACGGCTACGAGGCCACCCGCGCGATCCGTCGCGATCCACGCTGGCAGGCGCTGCCCGTCATCGCAATGACCGCGAACGTGATGGCTGGCGATCGCGAAAAAGCACTGGCCGCGGGCATGAACGACCAGATCGGCAAGCCGCTGGACGTCACCAAGATGTTCCTGACCCTGGCGCACTGGATCAAACCACACGTCATGGCAGATGCCGGCAGACCGTCCATGTCGGCTGCAGCGGCCGGTGCAGCCGAAGATGCCCAGCCCGATCCCTTGCTGGGTCCGTTCCCTGGCATCGACCAACAGATCGGCCTGCGTGGCTGCAACGGCAACCCGCGCACCTATCTCAAGCTGCTGCGGCTGTTCGCCCAGGGGCAGCAGGATTTTGGCGCGCATTTCCGCCAGGCCTACCAAGCACCCGATCTCGGCACCGCCACCCGCCTCGCCCACACGCTCAAAAGCGTGGCCGCAAGCATTGGTGCAAGCGCTCTGTCGCAGGCCGCAAAAACACTCGAGCAAGCCTGTCGGGACGACGCGCACACGCCACAGGTCGAGACCGCACTCAACACCGTGATTGCACATCTCGAGCCAGTGTTGACCGGCCTCAATCCCTTGCTGGAAGGCCCCCTGCCCTCAACGCCCCCGACCTCCGCCATCGCGACCGATGCCCTTGCACACGGCCTCGAAAAACTGCATGACATGTTGCTACGCAGCGACACCGAGGCAGTCGAGTTGCTCGAAGCTTTACGCGAGCCATTGCGCGGCCGGCTCGAGGCGGACAGAATCAGACGGCTGGAGCACAAGGTCGGTTGCTTCGACTTCGAGGCAGCGCTTCACGCATTGCACGAGATAGCCGACGAACTGGGACTGGAGATCGCTCGATCCGTCTAAGGCCCCGCTCCTGATTCATCCGCACATGACAAACCCAGACACCCGCCAGCGCGTCCTGATCGTCGACGACACCCCGGAAAACATTGAAATCCTGCGCCAGCTGCTGCGCACGGACTATGCCATCCAGGCTGCGATCAATGGCGAAAAAAGCCTGGAAATCGCCCGGCGCACACCCCAACCCGACATCATCCTGCTCGACGTCATGATGCCCGGCATGGACGGCTATGAAGTGTGTCGGCGCCTCAAGAACGACCCGCTCACCGAGCACATCCCGGTGGTGTTCATTACCGCACTGGATCAGACCGGACACGAAACGACGGGCCTCGAACTGGGCGCCGTCGACTACATCCGCAAGCCTTTCGAGCCGATGGTGGTGAAAGCCCGGGTACAAAACCATCTGCAGTTGAAGCGCTACGAGCAGAAGCTCGAGGCCCTGGTGGAAGAGCGCACTGCCGAACTGGCGCTAACCCAGCAGATCACGATCGAGGCCCTGGCCTCACTGGCCGAATACCGCGACAGCGAAACCGGCAGCCACATCAAACGCACCCAGCACTACATGCTTGTGCTGGCCACCCAACTCAGTCAGCACGCCCCTTACCGCGACTCACTCGACGCAAAGACCATTGACCTGCTGTTCCGTTGCGCACCGCTGCACGATATCGGCAAGGTCGCGGTGCGCGACAGCATCCTGCTCAAGCCCGGCAAGCTGAGCCCCGAAGAGTTCGAGGAAATGAAGCTGCACGTCGAGTACGGTGCCAATGCGCTCGACGTCGCCAAGGGTCAACACGGCGCCAGCAACTTCCTAACGCTTGCCCGCGAACTGATCCTCGGCCATCACGAGCGCTGGGACGGCAAAGGCTACCCCTACCACTTGGCAGGCGAAGCCATTCCGCTCGCGGGCCGGCTCATGGCCGTGGCCGATGTCTATGACGCACTGATCAGTCAGCGGGTGTACAAGCCCGCCTTCAGTCACGCCGAAGCGGTCAATATCATCCGGAAAGACCGCGGTACGCATTTCGACCCGGCCATCGTCGATGCCTTCATCGAAATCGCCGACGAATTCCAGCACATCGCGCAAACCTACGCCGACAAACCGCTCCCCGACGCTTAAAGGGACTCAGCGGAACACCACCGTCTTGTTGCCATGCACCAGCACCCGGTCTTCCAGGTGGTAGCGCAGGCCGCGAGCAAGCACGGTTTTCTCGATGTCCTTGCCGTAGCGGATCATGTCCTCGACCGCGTCGGAGTGGTCGATGCGGATCACGTCCTGATCGATGATCGGTCCCTGATCCAGGTCGGCCGTCACATAGTGACAGGTGGCACCAATCAGCTTGACGCCCTTGTCCCAGGCCTGGTGGTAGGGCTTGGCACCGACGAAGCTGGGCAGGAAGCTGTGGTGGATGTTGATGATGCGCCCCGGATAGCCCGCACACAGTTCGGGTGACAGGATCTGCATGTAACGCGCCAGCACCATGGTGTCGCCGCGCACTTCCTCGAAAATGCGCTGCACTTCGGCATAGGCAGTGGCCTTGTTGTCGGCCGTCACCGGAACGTGATGGAAAGGGATGCCGTGCCACTCGACGAAACCGCGGAAGGTATCGTGGTTGGAAATGACGCACGGAATCTCGATGTCGAGTTCCTTCGACTGCCAACGCGCCAGCAGGTCGTACAGGCAGTGCTCCTGCTTGCTGACCAGCACCACGACGCGTTTCTTGACCGCGGAATCGGTGATCTTCCAATCCATCTCCAGTTCTTCGGCCAACGGACGGAAGCGCTCGCGGAACTCGGCGAGATGGAAAGGCAGCGAATCGGCCTTGATCTCGATGCGCATGAAATAACGACCGAGTGCCTCGCCGACGCGAGGCGGCTCGGCGTGCAATGAGGTCTCGAGAATCCAGCCCTGGTGCTCGGCGATGAAGCCGGAGACACGGGCAACAAGCCCGACGCGGTCGGGGCAGGAGGCGGACAGGGTGTAGAAGCGTTCGCGGTGCATGGAAGAGGGCTGAATCAGGCGACGTTGGCGAAAGCTTTGTCGATTTCGGCGCGCAGGCTGGGGTAGTCGCGCACCACCGGGAACTGCGGAAACTCGCGCACGACGTTTTCGGGCGGATGGAACAGGATGCCGCCGTGGGCTTCGCCCAGCATCGCGGTGTCGTTGTAGGAATCCCCGGCGGCAACGACCTGGAAGTTGAGCTCCTTGAAGCGCTTGACCGCCTCGCGCTTCTGGTCGGGCATGCGCAGGTGGTAATTGACCAGGATGCCGTCGGCGTTGGCCTCGAGACTGTGGCAGAACAACGTCGGCAGACCGAGCTGCTTCATCAGCGGCTTGGCGAATTCGTAGAAGGTATCGGACAGGATCACCACCTGATAGGTGTCGCGCAGCGCGTCGAGAAATTCGCGTGCGCCTTCCATCGGCCCCATGCTGGCGATCACGTCCTGGATGTCGGGCAGACCCAGTTTTTTCTCCGCCAGAATGTTCAGGCGGTACTTCATCAGGGTGTCGTAGTTGGGCTCGTCGCGCGTCGTGCGACGCAGTTCGGGGATGCCGGTGCGGTCCGCGAATTCGATCCAGATTTCGGGAACCAGCACACCTTCAAGGTCGAGACAGACGATACGCACTGGACACTCC
>Ga0209066_10001196_pt1 | contig 35246 bp, 37 predicted proteins | sample All_14_2_FD_187198 | JGI IMG/M metagenome (GOLD analysis project Ga0209066, IMG submission 187198) | Freshwater microbial communities in response to fracking from Pennsylvania, USA - Allegheny Zone_MetaG_DW_15 (SPAdes) (version 2) ... | reverse complement strand
CTTGGGTCCAACGGCGCAACCAAGCCCAAGATCGCATCCAGTGGCGATTTACTACTGCCGATGCACGGATCAAATTAAAAAGACTTTACCCATCCATTACAGCGTTGTCCATTCAATGAGACACTAGAGCATATTCTGTTTAATTTGCCGCTCGTTCTCTTACTCGTCCTCATTCTCGTGCTCTCTGGGATTGAGAGAACGAGCACGGGTGCGAGGTTGAGAAACGAGAGGAGCCTGCCGCCAATCAAACAGAAAATGCTACAATAACGGCGGGAATCACCCCGGATAGGTCCGCCCCTTCCACCGGATGCGTCCAGTGGCATGCCACCTCCAGGAATTGACCGCAATGGCCAGCACCAGCGCCTGGGCCACGGGATGCCAGGGCACGGTGGCGACCCCCTGGCGGCACCGCCACGCCAGCCAGCACCTCTGTCCCAGCACCAGAACGGCCTGGGCCCCGGAAAAAACCAATGCGGGAAGGCCCACCCCCGGCAGGCCGGAAACACCCGCCAGCAAAACCAGGAACGGCCACAGGCCCCAGAAAAATTCCGCCGCGTGGAACACCAGGAACGAAAAGGTCGAATCCTCGAATCCCGCCCGCAGGTTCTTGGAAAAGCCCTCCCACAGCTGGGGGAACGATTCATACATCCGGCATGACACATGCCGGCTGCCGTCCAGGTTCCGCACCCGCCCGCCGGCCGATTTCAGTTCGCGCGCCAGGGCGACATCGTCCACCAGGTGCCCCCTGACCGCCTCATGACCGCCAATATCCTGATAGGCTTTCCGGCGGAACAGCAGGAATTGTCCGTTGGCCGCCCCCAGGCTCCGCGTGCGTCCCGGCATCCAGTGGGGCATGAACACCAGGAGCAGGACCAGCATGAAGGGAACCACCGCCCGCTCGCTCCAGGTGCGCGCTTCCTGGCGGGGCCAGAGGGAAACCAGGTCATGGCTCCCCCGCTCCATTTCCCCCATGGCATCGGCCACCGACCCGGGCTGGTGTCGCGTGTCCGCATCGGTGAAAAGCAGGAATTCCCCCCGGGCCCGTTCCGCCAATTGGTGGCAGGCCCAGGCCTTGCCCGTCCATCCCGGGGGAAGTTCCGTTCCCTCCACCACCCGTATCCGCGGATCGCGGGTGGAAAAACCCACCACCACCCCGGACGTGCCATCCTCCGAGCGGTCATCCAGGACGATAATTTCCCAATGGGGCCACGTTTGGCGCATCAGGGATTCAAGGCAGGGACCGATGCGCTCCTCCTCATTCCTCGCGGGAATGAGGATCGAAACAAGGGGGGCCTCCCCGGCGGGCCGGAGCGCGGGACGCGGGGGGCGGAACAAAAGCAGGTTGGCCGCGAGATTGAAACCCAGGCCCAGGGTGAGCAGCAGGCCTGCCAGGGAAACATAGTCCAGACAGGTCATGGGAGAGGATCAATTCGCGGGCTTGAATTCCCGCCAGCGGCCCCGGACCAACAACCGGACCGCTTCCCAGATTTTGTTGACCGACCACCCCGGTTTCATCAGGGATTCGAACCGGGAAAAATCCCCGGCGTGTTCATCCACCATCAATCCATCCGCGAGTTGCTGGAGGGTTTCCCGGATCCGTTCCTCCGAGGTTTCCGCCGCCGGGTGGGGCTGGCCGATGGCGATGAGGATTTCCGGCCGCTGTTCCCGGAAAAAGGCGTAGCGGAAAGCCACCGGGAGCATGAGGGTGTTGTTGCTCCGGTGGGCCAGGAAGTCCGCGCCGGGCTGGATGTCAATCCGTTCATGGACATGGGTCATTTTTCCCTGGGGGAAAATCCACAGCATGGTCTTCGGCCGCTTGAGAAGGCGCAGGCTGTAGAAAACCGTTCCCGCCGCACGCAGGCTGTTGGCGGGATCCACCGAGAATGCCCCCAGCCAGGTGAAAAAGCGGTAATGCTGCAACTGCTTCTCCTCCATCATGCAGTAGAACTCCTTGTTCGGCTCGAAACGGGTGAGGAAGAAGATGACCAGTCCATCCCACCAGTTGGTGTGGTTGGCATAGGCAATCACCGAACGGTCATCGGGCAGCGAGCGGAGATGGTCCATCCCCTTGGCATGGATGGCATGAAAATGCCGCCGCAGGCTGGGGCGCAGGTAGGCGCGGTAGAGCAATTCATCCAGAAAGGGGTCTTTGCGTGCGGCGATCATGCGGTAAATCGATGCTACCGAGAAAGCGGGACCCAGGTCAGCTTAAAAGTGTCATTGCCACAAATCACCGGCAGAACCACACCTTCGCCGCCAACAGGCATTTCCGGGCCAGCGGAACGTGGCGCCGGGCCGAAAAGACGTCGTAGTCGGCCCTCTCGATGGCATCGAGGATCCCCGCATAAATCGTCCGCATCAACCAAACCGTGCGGCGGGACCCGTCGGAGGGCAGGGCGGCAATGCCCGCCTCCGAGAAAAGATAGGCCCCCCGGGCCCGTTCGATTTGAAAGCGCATGAAATCCCGCCATTCGGGCGTGACGCGCCCCCGTCCCAGAAAGGCCCGGTCCAGGCCGTGGCGGGCCAATTCATCCTTGGGAAGATATACCCGGCCCATGCGCAGGTCTTCCCCGACATCCCGCAGGATGTTGGTCAGTTGCATGGCCAGGCCCAGTTCCACCGCCCGGGGTTCCTGGCTCCGGTCCTTGAGCTCGAAAATGCGCGTCATCATCAGCCCCACCACACTGGCCACGTAATAGCAGTATTCTTTCAACTCGGGCCAGTTCTGCACCTCCACCTCTCCCCGGTCCAGGCGGACACCGTGCAGAAGATCCCGGTAATACGACAGGGGGACCTGGCATACCTGCGTGGTGTCAAGGAAGGCATCCAGCCAGGGCAATTGCCGGCGCTCGCCCGTCACGGGACCGCTGCCGCACACGCGTTCGACGAAGGCTTCCAGTTCCGCGATCGCATCGTCCACCTCCTGCGGAGAGCGCGCCCTGTCCACCCGGTCATCAAGGTGGCGGCAGAAGGCGTAGATCGCATAGGCCCGCATCCGCTTCTGCTTGGGCAGGGCGAATGAGGAGAAATAAAAACTCTTGGCATGGTGGCTCGTGATATCGTCCGCCGCCTTGTAAGAGCGTTCCAGTATGGGTTCCATGGCCATGCTCATGAATCCTTGTTCCGGCCCCCACGGCAAGCGGAAACCATCAAACCGGCACCCTGGCCTGCTGCCGGATCAACCGGACCGCCTCATGGATCTGGGCCGATTCCTCCGGGGAAAACACCCCCGAATCCACTTCCTGTCCGGCACGGGCAAACAATTCCCCCGCCCGGTCTTTCATCGTCTCCAGCGCCCCGGATTTCAGGATCAGGTCCCGCAGCTTCACCAGCGTCGATTCGGTCCGGCGCGCCGAGTTCAGACAAAGCTGGAGGAAGGAACGGTCCACCTCGTCCAGGCGGTCGAAGGCACAACGCACCACCAGGGTTTTCTTGCCCTCCAGCAAATCGGAACACGAGGCCAGTTGCATCGGATCGGAAAACCTGCATTCCGCGAGGTCGTTCTGGATCTGGAAGGCCAGTCCCAGGGGATCGGTCACACGGCGGAGGGCGTCCACTTTCCCATCCGGGGCCCCGGCCAGGATGGCTCCCATGACACAGGGGGCCTCGAAGGTATAACGCGTCGTCTTGAGGTGGTACATCCGCTCGATTTCCTCCGCGGGAAGCTGGGCGATGTCGCGCACCCCGAATAGGATGTCGTAGATTTCCCCCACGCCGGTGTCGGCGGTGTAACCCAGGAACCGGTCCATGACCTTGGACCGCAAAACCGGGTCAAAATCCGCCCGGTGGAGGACACGCAGGGCCATGGCAAAAACAATGTCCCCCATGACCACGGCCACGTTTTCACCGATGCGTTCGCTGCCCTCGAAAGCGCTGATGCGCCGTTCAACCAGCTTGTGGTACGTCGGCAGGCTCCTCCGGGTGTCGGACCGGTCGATGACGTCATCATGGATGAGGATGAAGGTGTGGAGCAATTCCAGGGCGGTGGCACAGCGCAGCAGGGAAGGATGGTCCAGCGGCAGGGGGCCGCCGAACGCCCTGTAGCTGAGGAGGAACATCAAGGGACGGACCCGCTTGCCCTTCCGGCCGACATATTCCGCGAGGTCGAAATACAACGGCTCAAACCACTCCCCGTAATGGTAGGTTTCCTTCTGTTCGGCAAACAATTCCTGGATCGTGCTCTCCAGGGCGGCTTGCGCATTCTCTAGGCCGTCGGCAGACATGCCAGCAACCTAAGCCGCACCCAAGGAAATGCAAATGGCGAATCCGGCCCTGGGATCTCGTCCTTAAATCACGTAGGCCAGGGAATCCCCGTCCCGGTGTTTGGAAGCGACCACGACCGAATGCTCCTCGTAATAGACCAGGCTGTCCGGCGGCACACTGTTCATGAGGAAAACATTCCCCCCGATGGTGCTGTCGGCCCCGATGACCGTTTCGCCGCCCAGGATGGTGGCCCCCGGGTAAATCGTCACCCGGTCCTCGATCGTGGGATGCCGTTTGGATCCGCGGAGCCCCTGCCCTCCGGACGTCGAACGCGCACCCAGGGTCACGCCGTGGTAAATTTTCACTTGGTTGCCGATGACGCAGGTTTCGCCGATCACGACCCCGGTCCCGTGGTCGATGAAAAATTGGTTGCCGATGACAGCCCCGGGATGGATATCGATCCCGGTACGGGAATGGGCCCATTCGGTCATCATCCGCGGGATCAATCCCACCCCGGATTCGTGCAGGGCATGGGCCAGGCGGTGGACGGCAATAGCCTCCAGTCCGGGATAGGCCAGGATGATTTCCTCCATGTTCACCGCTGCGGGATCCCCCTCGAAGGCGGCCGCAACGTCGGTGTTCAGGAGTTCGCGGAGTTCGGGAAGTCGGCCGAGGAATTCGCACGTGATCGCCTGCGCGGTGGCGGGCTTGCGGGGGGTCTTGGGCGGGGCGAATTCGAGGCTCTTGGCGATTTCCGACGTCAGGTCCCGGCAAACGTGTTCGATCTTGGTCCGGGTGGCCTCCTCGACCGTCTGGCCGCTGGCGAGGTCATTGCTGAAAAATCCTGGGAAAAGGAGATGGAGCAACTCGCGGGTGATCTCCCCCACCGTCTGTTTGGACGGGAGGTTGACGCCATCAATGTGGTTGATTCCGCCGATCTGGGCATAGGAGTCCAGCAAGCGGGCAACCAGCGGATCAATCGGGGCGGGCATCCGGAAAACCTACCGTTGGAGGACATCCGAAGCAAGCAATCGCAGGAGACGAAGGCGTGCAGCAGAGGCCATCAAACCGGACCGGCAGAACCGGGCCAGAACTCCCGGCATACGGTTTCCATCGGCGGGATCGGAGGGATTCATGCCGGCTCCGGTCTCCCAATCGTCGGACAATCCGTCGTGGTCCCTGTCAAAATTCTCCAGGGGATGGGTGCCCTGCAGGAGTTCGGCCAGGTTGTTAACCCCGTCGCCGTCAAAGTCGTCGACCGAAGGATCGGTCGTGGGAATGTCACAGGACACCAACTTCCAGAAGCCCTTCCCGCCCGCCACATCGAACGCCCATGACTTGGTTTCACCATTGCCGGATACCACCGCCGGAATCCAAACCCAGTCCTGGAGCAGGTCCCGGGTATATAGCATGAAGTAAGTCCTTCCCGGCCGGCTGGACCAAGTGAGCCGGAAGCGCTTGCCGGACGCATCCGGAACCAAGCGGGCCCGGTGGCCGGGCTCGGGGGGCGCCACCCCCAGGACCGGGAACGGAAGGCCAAACAACAATATCAGCCCCACACAAAATCCACACACACCATCCAATGGAGATAGAATGCGTTTCATGGGGCGCCCTCCTTATCAAATCACAACATACAACACAAGTTTCTTTTATCTCCAGCGCCTATCTATAACAAATTCCGTAGATCAAACGTTTCACGGGACCGGAAGCCAACCGCCGAACGGATCCCGGACACCCACCCAAACCCGGCCGGCCGCCATCCATTGGCGTTTCCAACCCGGATGGCTTTGTCTTTTCTTGGACAAAACATCCGGCCTATAGTTCCACCCGATGCCGGACACCCTTACCCCGCAAACACTTTCACAACTCCCCGCCGACCGGCCGCTTTATGGCGTGATCGGCTGGCCCGTGGCCCACTCCCTGTCACCGGCCATGCAGCAGGCCGCCTTCGACGCCTGCGGCATTCCCGCCCGCTACGTCAAAATTGCCATCACCCCGGAGGAACTCCCTTCCGCCATCGCCGCCATGAAGGCACGGCCCCTCGCCGGGTGGAACTGCACCATCCCCCACAAAAACCAGCTTTTCACCCTCGTCGATGAATGCGACGAAAGTTCCAGGCTCATCGGCGGGGTGAACACCGTGGTCAACCGCGGCGGAAAACTCACCGGCCACAGCACCGACGGACGCGGATGGTCGCGCGCGATCCGGGATGATTTCGGCGTGGAAATCAAGGGCCTGCGCATCCTTCTTCTCGGTGCGGGAGGGGCCGGACAGGCCATCGCCCACCAGGCCGTTCGGGAAGGCTGCCGGGATCTCGTCCTGGTCAACCGGACCGCCGAAACGGCCCGGGAATTGGCCGGGCAACTGGCCCGGCCGGACATTGTCCGGACCGCGGCATGGGAACCCGTCGCCCTGGCCGCCGTGTTGGGAGATATCGATCTCATCGTCAACGCCAGTTCGGTCGGCCTGAAACCCGGGGATCCCCCCGCCCTCTCCGCCGGCGCCCTGAATCCGGGGCACATGGTCTACGATACGATTTACAACCCCTCCCCGACCGGGTTGATCACCGAGGCCCGGATTGCCGGGGGCCGGACCGCCAATGGCCTATCCATGCTGCTGCACCAAGGCGCCCTGTCCTTCGAGATCTGGACAGGAAGGGAGGCCCCGCTGGAGGAGATGCGGGCCGCGCTCTGGAAGGCGGCCACCGTTTGAATCCCAACTTTCAAACACCCAATCCCGGCACATACCGAACCGGATTCCCTCATTTATTATGAAAAATACTGCCGCAAAGCGCCCAGTTTTGAATTCTCTTGGGATTTGGGTTTTGTAACTTGGAATTTCCCTTCATGCACTCCCTCCTTCCCATCCTCATCCCCGCCCTCTTCGGCCTCTGCATTGGATCCTTCCTCAACGTCTGCATCTACCGCATGCCGCTGGGCCGGTCGATCACGCTGCCCTCGTCCCGCTGCTTCGCCTGCGGATTGGTCCTTCCGTGGTGGCGCAACATCCCCGTTTTCAGCTGGCTGGCCCAGCGCGGACGCTGCGGTTGCGGCATGGTCAAACTCACCGCGCGTTACCCGGTGGTCGAAATTCTCACCGCCATCTGGTTCGCCGCCGTCTGGCATTTCCACGGCCATGACATCCCCCTGGCCGCCATCCACACGGCTTTCGGATGCGCCCTGATCGTGGCCGCATTCATCGACATCGACCATTTCATCATCCCGGACGAAATCTCCCTCGGCGGCTGCCTGGCCGGCCTGCTCGCGGGGGCCCTTTACCCCCAACTGCATGCCGTCCACTCCTGGTGGGGCGGGCTGGGACTTTCGCTGGTGGGACTGCTCACCGGGGGCGGGGGACTTTTGATCATCGCCATCATTGGCCGCGTGATCATGAAAAAAGACGCCATGGGCATGGGGGACGTGAAACTCCTCGGCGCCATGGGGGCCTTTCTGGGCTGGGACGCCGTAATCTTCATCATCGCCTCGGCCTCGATGATCGGGGCTTCATTCGGCCTGAGCATGATCCTGGTGCACCGCCGCCGCTGGGGTGTGCCCATCCCCTTCGGACCCTACCTGGTGATCGGCGCGATGATCTGGATCCTCGGCGGATCGGAATGGATGGCCGCCTATTGGGACGCCGTCAGCGTCCGTTGAAAAACCGTTGGGATCTCCTCACATACCGGGTCGAACCGGCTGAACAACTATGGGGGCGGTTGCTTTGAAACCCAACGCCCCCCACCTTCAAGCCATCTGGTGGCACGCGATCTCCGGGCGCGTTTGCCTTTCCCTCACCCATTCTGGGCGCGCTGGCGCAGGAAATGGTCCATCAGTACGAGGTGGGCCATGGCCTCCACCATCGGTACGGCCCGCGGCAGGACACAGGGATCGTGGCGTCCCCGGGCTTTGAGCTGGCCGGCCCGGCCGGAAACCGAGACGGTTTTTTGCGATTGGGCAATGGTGGCCACCGGCTTGAAGGCCACGCGGAAGACAATATCCTCCCCGTTGCTGATCCCGCCCTGAACCCCGCCGCTGCGGTTGGACAGCGTCCGCACCCGCCCGCCCTTCATGGCAAAGGCATCGTTGTGTTCCGATCCTTTCTGGGTCATGCAGGAAAAACCTGAACCAATTTCGAATCCCTTGGTCGCGGGCAGGCTGAGCATGGCCTTGGCCAGGTCGGCTTCCAGACGGTCGAAAACCGGTTCGCCCAGACCGGCGGGGCAGTTCCGGATGACACATTCGACCATGCCCCCCACGGAGTCGCCCTCGGCGCGCACCCGCTCGATCAACCGCACCACCCGTGCGGAATCCCCGGCATCGGGCCAGCGGACGATGTTGGATTCCACCTCCTTGAAACTCACCCGCGACGGATCGACGTGGGCCACCAGCTTGTGGACCTGGCGGACATAGGCCACGACTTCCAATTTGGGGAGAAATTTCCTGAACGCCTGTTTGGCCACGGCGGCCCCGGCAACCCGGCCGATGGTTTCGCGGGCCGAGGAACGCCCCCCGCCCTCGTGGTTGCGGATGCCGAATTTGGCCTGGTAGGTGTAGTCCGCATGCGACGGGCGGTACAGGGTTTCCATTTCCCGGTAGGCTTCCGGACGGGCATCCTGGTTGCGAACGAGGATGGAAATGGGGGTGCCGGTGGTCTTTCCCTGGAAAACCCCGGAAAGGATTTCGCAGTGGTCGGCTTCCTTGCGGGGCGTGGTGATCTTGCTCTGGCCGGGGCGGCGGCGGTCGAGGTCGGCCTGGATCTGCTCCGGCTTCAGCGGAATGCGCGGCGGGCATCCGTCCACAACCACCCCGACCCCGCCGCCGTGGGATTCGCCGAAAGTGGTGATACGGAAAAGATGACCGAACGTATTGGGCACAGGCATGTGTCATGCCAGATGTGCCAGAACGTGGCGATTGAAAAAATGCGCCGGGGTTCCGGAAAGCCTTTTCTCGGGGGGGATTTTCCACCAGAATTTCCCCACATGTCCGCCCCGGAACCATCCCCGTCAAAAAAACACCTGGTCCTGGTCGGGATGATGGGCTCGGGGAAAAGCAGCGTCGGACGGGCCCTGTCCGCGCGATGCGGGGCACCGTTCCTCGATACCGACGCCATGATCGAGGGCCGCGCGCGCAAAACCGTGACCTTTCTTTTCCGGGAATGGGGCGAGGCCCGTTTCCGGGAAATGGAGCGTGAGATCCTGGCCGAAGCCCTCGCGGAGGAAACACCCAGCATCATCTCCACCGGCGGGGGCGTGGTCGTCACCCCGGAAAACCGGGCCGCCCTCCAGGCACACAGCCATGTGGTTTACCTGCATGCCCCGGCGGAAGTGCTTTTCCAACGCCTGAAACGGGACACTTCCCGTCCCCTGCTCCAACAACCCGATCCCCTCCAAGTCCTGCGGGACCTCGAGGAAAAACGCCGTGCTTTCTACGAAGAGGCGCACGACCGGATCGACGTTTCCCAATTGCAGCAAAAAGCCGCTGCGGAGGAAATCTGGAAGAAACTGCCGGAATCCCTGAAACAAGGGCTGTCGTCAGGGCGGACCTGTCCGCCGTAGTCCCGCAACTTCCGGACAGGCTGACAGGCTCTAAGGAAAAAGGCGGAGGGCGGAATCGAACCGCCGAATGGGGCTTTTGCAGAGCCCTGCCTTACCACTTGGCTACTCCGCCATCAAACATCCTGGCGACTCCCCCTGAAGGGTGCCGCCGTTGGGAAGGGAAAATATCTCCAAAGCCGGACGCTTTGGCAATGCGTTATTTGGCCGACGGGGGGGTGGAACGGGGCCAGGTCACATTTTTCCGCAGAAACAGGAAATCCGGTTCGTAAAGGGCGTAGACATCATTCCCATAGATGGTGCGGGCCTGGGCCAGAACCTCCACGGCTTGCTGGCTCTTTCCCGAGGCCAGGGCCATCGCGGCACGGGCAAAATAATAGCCCGGCTCGAACTCGTCCGAAGGATCAAGCCCCAGGATGAATTGGGCCGCCTGGGTCAGCTGGTCGGCCGCCACCTGGCAATAAACCAGCTTGAGTATCGTCGCCTTGGAGCCCGGCACATGCTTGAGATGCATCAGGTAATACTGGAGGGCATTGCTCCATTCCTTCCTGCGGAAGGCGGCCTCGCCGAGATTGAAATGGGCCGAGACCCATTCCGGGTCACGCTCCAGCGCCATGAAGAAAAAGGGTTCCGCCTTGGCCGGTTCGCCCATCCGGAGAAGGATGCGGCCCTTGAGTTCCAAAACACGCGCCGGAGCCGGAGCATGGAGCAGCAGGGAATCGACCCGCTGCAGGGCCTCTTCCATCTTGCCGGACTTGAAGGCCACAAAAGCCTCTTGATAGGCCGTATCGCCCTCCGGCGGTTTTTCGGCGGCGGCCATCCGGCCCGATCCCACGATGAGCCATGCCGCAATCAGGAAAAGTGCTTTCAACACCCATTCCCCTTAACCCCTGGACACCCCGTTGGCAAGCCGCGTCAGCGTATTAGCGGTTGTGTCGCCTGCCCTCTGTGCTATTTATGCTCCCATGCACCACAAGCTTGGTTGTCTGGCCATTTTCCTTGTTGCTTCCCTGCTGTGCCCGTCCCCCGGAAAAACCCAAACCCCGGGGACAGCGTCCCCCTCCCCGGAAAACCAGCAACTTTACTCCTCAGCCCTCAACCTGATGAGCCAGGGGGACATGGACGGTTCCCTGAAAAAAATCGATGAGTTGCTGGCCAAAGATCCGGACAACACACCCGCCCTCAACCTCCGCGGAGCGGTCCTCGTGCGCAAAAAAAACTTCGACGGGGCCGAAAAAGCGTTCGCCCGCCTTTTGGAGAAGGACCCCAAAAATGCCATCGCCATGTTCAACATGGCCGAAGTCCATTTCCTCCGCGGGGACTACGCCAAGGCGCGGGTCTATTTCGTCCGCTTTACCGAGCAGCCCGGCAACGAACAAAACCCCCTCAGCCGTTACAAAATTTTCCTCTGCGACCTTCTGGGACTGGACCCCACGGCTGCCGTGAAAACCATGGAATCGCTCGAACCCACCATCTCCAACCCGTTCTACTACTTCGCCAGGGCCGCGGTGGAATTCAAGCAGCACCACAGCGAGAAGGGGAGGGAACTGGTGAAGTCCGCATTCGAAATCTACCCCGTGAGCACCAATGCCGCCTTCGCCGACAGCCTGGTCGCGCTCGGCTGGCTCAAGCAGGAGGAAGTGGCGACCGTCGGGGCTATTGATGCCGCCTCCCTCAACAGCCTGTCCAAGGAGTTCCACCCCGAAAAACCCGCCACCTCGGCACCCACCATCGGATTTGAGAACATCCTCCCGGATTTCGCCACCGAGGGTGGCAAGAAAAAGGACACCCCCGCCCAGCGAAAACCCTGAGGACCGCACCCATCAATGCTTGCTGTGACCGGCCGTCCGCACCAATATATCCCCATGGATTCAACTGGAACCAAAACACGCCAGGTTCTGATCATCGATGATGACCAGTATGTGGTGAGCTTTCTCGGCATGTTTTTCAAAAGCAAGGGATTCGAGGTTCACACCGCCAAAGACCTCCCCGATGCCGAAGGCACCCTGAAACACCAGGCACTCAGTGTCATCGTTCTGGATATCCGCCTCAAGGACAGCGACGGCACGAAACTCGTTCCCCAGATCCACGAACTGGCGCCCAATGTCCCGGTGGTCATGCTGACCGGCCTGGGCTACGACGAGAAATTGATGCAGGATTCCCTCAAGGCCGGAGCCAGGGGTTATGTCAGCAAGACGCTTCCCCCCGAGGAACTTTTCGCCGCCGTTCTCCGGGCGATGGATCCGGCCTGAAGCATTCGCTGCCTCCCCGTCCCCGGCGCGTCGGCCCCTGCCGGCAATACGCCCCGCTCAGGCCTTCCGGAGCTCGATCACCAGATCCTTGCTCTCAACGGTTTCCCCGACGCGGACATGTATGGACTCGACCACCCCCCCGGCGGAGGCATTCAACGTGGTCAGCATTTTCATCGCTTCCAGGGTGAGCAATTTGTCGCCCAGGGCCACCTTCGAGCCCACCCCCACGGCAATGGAAGTCACCATCCCGGGAATGGGAGCGGCGATCTGGAGGGGATCCGCCGGATCGGCCTTCATGCGGGCCTGGGTCTTGGGTTTGATCGTACGATCGGACACGCTGGTGCCGCGGCCCAGGCCGTTCAATTCGAAGGAAACCAACCGGCGCCCCTCGGCATCGGGATCGCTCACGTTGACCAGGCTGATGAAGAGCGTCTTCCCCTCCTCCAACTCCAGGTGGATTTCCGCCTTCGGATGGAGCCCGTAGAAGAACGCCGGCGTCGGCAGCACCGACACATCCCCGAAGTCTTTGACAAATTTGGCAAATTCCAGGAAGACCGCCGGATACATCAGATAGCTGTACAAATCGTCGTCCGTCGGTTCATGGCGGAGCTTGGCGGCCAGTTCCTCTTTGACTTCCTTGAGGTGCACCGCCTTGACCCGCGAACCGGGACGGGAGGTGTGGGGCTTGTCTTTCCCCAGGACCACGCGCTGAAGCTCACGGGGCCAGCCGCCGATGGGCTGTCCCAATCCGCCGGACAACATGTCGATGACCGATTCCGGGAACGCCGTGCCCGGGGGAAGATTGACCACATCGGCGGCCTTGATCCCGCGCGTGATGAGGAACATGGTCAGGTCCCCCACCACCTTGCTCGAGGGCGTCACCTTGACGATGTCGCCGAACAGCTGGTTGACCTCCGCATAAGTCTGGGCGATCTCCAGCCACCGGTGGCCGATCTCCATGCTCGCCGCCTGTTCCTTCAGGTTGGTGTATTGCCCGCCGGGCATCTCATGCAGGTAAACCTCCGCCGAGCCGGTCTTGGGCGCGGTGTCGAACGGCCTGTAATACTCCCGCACGCCTTCCCAGTAATCGGAAAATTCGTTGAGGGCGACCAGGTCCAGGCCGGTGTCGCGCTTGGTCCGCTGCAGGGCGGCCACCACCGAATTCATATTCGGCTGGCTTGTTGATCCGGACATGGAGGCGATGGCCAGGTCGACCACATCAACCCCGGCATCGGAGGCCTGAAGGATCGAAGAGGCGTTGATCCCGCTGGTGTCATGGGTGTGGAAATGCACCGGCAGCCCGATTTCCTCCTTCAGCGCCTTGACCAGGGCATGCGCCGCATAGGGACGGCAGAGACCGGCCATGTCCTTGATAGCGATCATGTGTGCGCCCATCTTTTCCAGTTCCCGGGCCGTCTTGAGGTAATACTTCAGGGAATATTTTGTCCGGTTGGGATCCAGGATGTCCCCCGTGTAGCAGAGGGCGGCCTCGCAGACCCCGTGCGTGTCCCGCACCGCCTCCATGGCCGGGACCAGGTTGGGCAGGTAATTCAGGGAATCGAATATGCGGAAGATATCCATCCCGGCGGCGGCGGCATGCTTGACGAAACCCCGGACCACATTGTCGGGGTAATTGGAATACCCGACCGCATTGCTCCCGCGGAAAAGCATCTGGAAACAGATGTTCGGAATGCGTTCACGCAACTGGCGAAGGCGGTCCCACGGGTCCTCGCGCAGGAATCGCATGGAGGTGTCAAAGGTCGCACCGCCCCACATTTCCATGCTGAACAGATCCGGCGTGCGCCGGGCCACCGCATCGGCCACCACCAGCATGTCCCGGGTCCGCACCCGGGTCGCCATGAGCGATTGGTGGGCGTCACGGAAAGTCGTGTCGGTCACCAGCAGTTTTTTCTGCTGCAGGACCCACTTGGCAAATCCCTCCGCGCCACGCTCGAGCAGGATCTGGCGGGTGCCGGGTGCCGGGGCCTGCCGGTGGTTCCAGGCGGGCAGCGGGGCCGGTGTCAACGGCGCCTGGGGGCGGTAGCCCTTGGCGTGCGGATTGCCGTTCACGATGACATCGCCCAGGAAGGACAGCAACTTGCTCGCCCGATCCTTGCGCGGACGGAAATGGAACAGTTCCGGGGTGGTGTCGATCAACCGCGTGGTGGCATTGCCGCTGCGGAATTCTTCGTTGGTGAGGACATTTTCCAGGAAAGGAATATTGGTTTTCACCCCGCGGATGCGGAATTCGCGCAGCGCCCGCTCCAGCCGCCCGAGAGCCTGGTGGAACGTGCGACCCCGGCCCGTGACCTTGACCAGGAGGGAATCATAGAACGGCGTGATGACCGTGCCCGCGCTTCCCATGCCGCCATCCAGACGGATCCCGAAACCGGCCGATGAACGGTAAGTCAGGATTTCCCCGTAGTCCGGGGTGAATCCGTTCTCCGGATCCTCGGTGGTCACGCGGCACTGGACCGCATGGCCGAAGCAGGGGATCTGGTCCTGGCGGGGCAGCGCCACTTCCGGACCGTGGAGGGGATGGCCCTGGGCCACCAAAATCTGCGAACGCACCAGGTCGATGTTGGTGATCTCCTCCGTCACCGTGTGTTCCACCTGGATGCGGGGGTTCATCTCGATGAAGAACCACTCCTTCGAATCCACGTTATAAAGAAATTCAATCGTGCCGGCATTGTCGTATCCGGTGGCCCGGGCGATGCGCACCGAGGCGTCCCACAACTCGTGGCGGACGGATTCCTCCACCCCCACCGAGGGCGCCATCTCGATCACCTTCTGGTGCCGCCGCTGGACCGAACAATCCCGTTCGTAAAGGTGCACCACCTGGCCGTGGCGGTCGCCCAGGATCTGGACTTCGATGTGTTTGGCACGGGGGATGAATTTTTCCAGGAACACCGCCGGGTTTCCGAAGGCGCGCTCGGCCTCGTTGCAGGCCTCGTCGAGCAGCCGGGAGAGATCGGACGACTTGTGGACCACGCGCATGCCGCGGCCCCCGCCGCCGAAGGCCGCCTTGATGATGAGGGGGAAACCGATTTCCTTGGCCAGCTTGAGGGCCTTTTTCCGGTCGGAGACGGGTTCATCCGTACCCGGGAGCGTGGGGACACCCAGGCTCTTGACCAGGGCGCGTGCCGCCACCTTGTCGCCCATCAACTCCAGCAACTCGGGACGCGGACCGACAAAGGTGATCCCGGCCTCGCCGCAGGCCCGGGCGAAGGCCGCATTCTCCGAAAGGAAACCGTAACCGGGATGGATCGCGTCCACTCCGTGGTCCTTGGCCACCTCGATGATTCCGGGAATATCCAGATAGGCCCCGACCGGCCCCTTGCCCGCATCCAGCAGGTAGGCCTCGTCGGCCTTGAAGCGGTGGATGGAAAAACGGTCTTCCTGGGCGTAAACCGCCACGGTGCGCAAACCCAGTTCGGTGGCCGAACGGAAAATGCGGATGGCGATTTCATTCCGGTTCGCCGCCAATAATTTTTGGATCGGTCGGATGGCGGGCGGGGCGGGTTGTTTTACAGGGCGCATAAATGGGGCTTTTGTTATAAGCGGGCAATATCAAAGAAGCAAGCGGGGGCGCGCCGGGAACCATCCCGGCTCCGCAGGAATTCAGCCCGCCAACGAACGGCGGGCAGCGGGAATCGGGAGGGACTCCCGCTTCCGGTTCAAAAAGTAACTCACCCGGTCATACCCCGCCTCTTCCAACAACCCGTAGGCTGCCAGGTATCCGTCCCCGACCCGGGTAGGCAGGTGGGCATCGGCCCCCACCACCACGGGAATGTCCCGCAGGCGCATTTCCCGCAGGATGGCCGGGGCCGGATTCATCTCGGCCACCACTTTGTTGAGGCCCGAAGTGTTCAATTCCATGGCAATGCCGGTGGCCGCGATCCGGTCCAGGGCCCGCTGGATGTCGGGAAGAAGGGCCTCCAGGTTCCACTCCTCCGCCCCGAGATTTTTCACGATGTCCGGATGGGCCAGGCAATCGTAAAAGCCGCTCTCCGCCGCCTCGGCCAAATGGGTGAAATAGGTGCGGTGGAATTCCGGCCAGCCCGCCTGTCCGAAACGTTCGCGGTATTCCCGGATATGCGGGTGTACCGACCCCAGGACATAATGGAAATCGGCCCGCTGGTGGAGCGACTCGATCCACGATTCCAATCCGGGAAGAAAATCGCTTTCCAAACCGAGGCGCACATCCACCCGGCCCTTCCAGACATCGCGCGCCCGGGCCACCAGATCCAGGTATTCGGGAAATTGTTCGGGGGTCATCCGGACGCTGGATGAAACTCCGCCCGGAAGCGGTCCGTGGCAGGTGATGACAATGCCCTTCAATCCCCGTTCCCATGCGGTTTGGGCATAGGCTTCGGGCTCCCCCTCCGCATGTTTGCAGAGGGGGGTATGGCTGTGGGTTTCGTATACCAGGCGTTCTTGATCGGCGGAATCGGACATGGGTTTCGCTCATCAAGTTAGCCATTCTTCCCGCCCTGCCAATCCGGGACTTGCCAGTCCGGCTTTAGGGACTAAAATAAATTTCCACTCAAACCAAAGGAAATACCATGGCCTATACCCTCCCCGACCTCGGCTACGCAAAAAACGCCCTCGAACCCCACATCGACGCCCAAACGATGGAAATCCACCACGACAAGCACCACGCCGCTTACGTGACCAACCTGAACAAGGCCCTGGAATCCGCCCCGGAACTGGCCTCCAAATCCATCGAGGACCTCATCCGCAACCTCAACGCCGTCCCGGAAGCCATCCGTGGTGCCGTGCGCAACAACGGCGGCGGGCATGCCAACCATTCCCTCTTCTGGAAGATCCTCACCCCCGGCGGGGCCAAGGAACCCTCCGGAAAACTCGCCGACGACATCAAGGCCACATTCGGCACCCTCAACGATCTCAAGGCCAAACTGGAAGATGCCGGCATCAAACGCTTCGGCAGCGGATGGTCGTGGCTCGTGGTCGATGGCAGCGGCAAACTCGCCGTCACCTCCACCCCCAACCAGGACAGCCCCATCACCGACGGCCAGACCCCCGTGCTCGGCATCGATGTCTGGGAACACGCCTACTACCTGAAGTACCAGAACAAGCGCCCGGATTACCTCAAGGCCATCTGGAACGTGATGAACTGGGACGAAGTCGGCAAGCTCTACGCCGCCGCCAAGAAATAATCCCGGCCATTGCGCCCATCAAAAAAAGGCCGCCCCACCCGGGCGGCCTTTTTTGTGCGCTCCGCACTAGATGCGGCAACCCAAGCTTGCCGGCCCAATCACCGCTTCGCCAATTTTCCAAACAGCACAAACACCCCCGCCGCCGCAAAATAGGCCAGGGCAAATTCCGGGGCCGCCCAGAACCCGAAGCGGTTTTCCACGCCCACCGGTCCCATGGCATAGGCATGGATCAACCCGAGGGCCGACAAAACCCCGGCCACTCCGCACCAGACCGCGGCCCGGGTGAATTGCCGCTCGATCACATGCACCAGGATGCTCGCCAGCACCATCGAGGACAGCAGGAAACCCTGGTTCAGCGCCACCACGCCCTTGATGTACAGATCGGCCCCGAACTTGTCCATCGATGCCGCCAATGTTGTCCCCGCCACCCGCAGCGAGGTTTCCACCAGGAGCAGGGCCCATGCGGCCAGCGACGGGATCAAGCCCAGCCCGATGGCCAGGGCGTGTTCCTTCGGCGTCTCCTGGAAAGCCTGGGCCAGGATGATCAACCCGATCCAAAGCACAATGCCCAGGGTCGCCTCGATCGGCACAACCTGCAGGACCGCCCCGACGACACCCCCGAAACACAGCAGGGTGATCACCGTCCCGTTGAGGATCGAATAGCCCGAGCGCGCGCCCATGCTCTTCCACCCGGGATGGCCGATGTAGATCGTCGTGGGGAAGGCGCTGCCGAACAGGGCCGCAGCCACCGTCCCGAGACCGTTCACCGCCAGGGAGGACCTTGTGGAATAACGGTCCCCGGCCGCCTCGGCACTTTCCAAACACTGGAGCGAACCAATGACATTGAAGAGCCCCATCGGAACAATGATGGAAAGATATTTCCAGGCCGTCTTGTCCTGGAGGAATCCGAACAGCTCACCGCCGGACCAGACGGGGCCGTGCCAGGAAAGGCCGGCCTGTGCCACTGCCGGCGCCTCCGCGCCATAACCCGCCCAGCGCAGCACCCACGACAACGCCACCCCGACCAGCACCGCCGCCAGCCCGCCCGGAATCCCGTAGGGCAGTTTGGTTTTGGACGCATATACCGCCACGATCATCAGCATCGGAATCAGCGCCACCGCCGGTGAGGCAAAAATTTGGAAGACAAAACCCATGGAAATGAAAGTGATCGCCACCCCGGCCAGCGAGGCCAACAGGGCGGCCCGCGGGGTGTTGCGCCGCAGCCAGTCGCCCACAAAGGCCCCACACAGCTCCATCACGCCGCTCAGAAAACACGCCACCAACCCCGCCTTCCAGGCCGTCATGGCATCGCCCGACTCCCGGTATACCGGTCCCATGATCAGAAAAATATAGGCCACCAACGACGGCGTATTGATCCCGTAGGGCAGCGCGGTGACATCGCTCCTCCCCGTCGAAGCCGCCAGGCGGCGCGCCTGCCAGGCGTAGAAAAGATTGCCCACCAGGATGGAAACCGCCGCCCCGGGAAGAATGGTCGAGACCACAAAAGCCGCCGGCATTCCCGCGGCCAGGGGGCAGAGGGTCAGGATGAGAAGCAATTGCAGGATGTTGTCGACGAACAACCCGAAAAATCCATCGACATCCCCCCGGACAAACCAACGCGGCTTCATGGGGGGACACTCTGGGGCAGCCGCGCCCCGGCTGCAATCCACAAGCACGGAAGGTAAAGCCGCTTGACGGTCCGATGGGGGCGGCGAGAATAGGACCCGCCTTTTATGCTACTCAACAATGCACGACAGAACCGGATGGCCCTGCAATGCCTCGACGGACTGATTGCAGCCCTGGCATTCGGCCTGTGCTTTTTCATCCGCGACCACTTTCTGCCCTATCTCCCCAGCTTTGAATTGAAGTACATCGGGAATTTCGACCAATACTCCTACTTCCTCCCCCTTCTGCTCTTCGCCTCCCCCCTGGTGCTTCACCGGCTCAACTTTTACAGCCTCAGCATCAACCAGCGCCCGCCGCACATCATCAATCTGGCCCTGCAGGCGTCCCTGATGCTTTTCCTGCTCATGGTGGTCACCCAGTTCCTGTTCCGTGTGCAGATGAGCCGGTTGGTTTTCATGCTTTTCGTCCCCACCCTGTCCGTCTCCCTCCTGCTTCGCGAACTCCTCATCCGGTGGTGGCGGGTCAAACTGGCCCGCAGCGGACTGAAGCTCCGCAACCTCATGGTGGTCACGGACCGCCCCGGCAATACCCATTGGCCGGAAGAACTCGCCAACCATCCGGAATACGGCTTCCGCATCGCCCACGAAATCGACCTCCTGACGTTCAACCTCCCGGGTTTCCTGGACCACCTCCACAACGATGCGATCGCCCTGGTGATTTTCGACATCCACAAGGGCTCGATCCAGCGCGTCACCGAAGCCCTCCAGGCCTGCGAGCAGGAAGGCATCGAAGTCTGGATGACCACCAGCTTCATCGAAACCTCCCTGGCCCGGATCAAGATTGATTACTTCGGGGATTCCCCCGTACTCATTTTCCGTTCCACTCCCGACAGTTCCTGGCAGCTGTTGCTGAAAAAACTCTTCGACCGCATCGGCGCCGCCTTCCTCCTGGTCGTGGCCTCGCCCATCTTCGCCCTCATCGCCATCATCATCCGCGCCACCTCGGCGGGGCCCGTCTTTTTCAAACAGGAACGCAGCGGCCTCTACGGCCGGCCCTTCCTGATGTACAAATTCCGCTCCATGGTCAGCAATGCCGAACAGTCCCGCCAGGAACTCCAGCAATACAACGAAATGACCGGCCCCGTCTTCAAAATCACCAAGGACCCGCGCATCACCCCCTTCGGAAACTGGCTCCGCTCCAGCAGCCTGGATGAACTGCCCCAGCTTTGGAACATCCTCCAGGGCGAAATGAGCCTGGTCGGCCCCCGCCCCCTCCCGGTTTACGAAACCCTCGCCATGTCCGAAAATGCCCAGCGCCGGCGCCTCAGCGTCAAGCCGGGCCTCACCTGCCTCTGGCAGGTCAGCGGGCGCAACAATGTCACGGACTTCAAGGAATGGGTCCGTCTCGATCTGGAATACATCGACCGGTGGAGCCTCTGGCTGGACATGGTCATTCTTCTCAAGACCATCCCCGCCGTCCTGGCGCGCAAGGGAGCCAAGTAACTAAGTTTTAAGTATTAAGTTTGTAAGTATTAAGCTGACCGATCCGGTTTCCCCGGCTTAAAACTTAATTCTTTAAACTTAAAACTCCATGCCATGTCCCCCACCCCCCTTCCCCTCCTCATCGACACGCCTCCCTCCGCATGGCAGCTCGGTGATGTCCCCGCCTACCGCGCAAAACAACTGGCCGAATGGATCTTCGCGCGCCGCGTGTCCGACTTCTCCGCCATGAGCAACCTCCCGGCGGGGCTGCGCGCCTCCCTCGCCGAAAAATTCCGCCTCCGCGGCCTCGAACTGGTCCGCGTCCAGGGCGCGCAGGACACCACCCAGAAGCTCCTCTTCAAGCTGGCCCAGGGCGATTTCATTGAATGCGTCGTCATCCCCGCCTCCCCCGCGCTCTACGGGGAAACCTCCGACCGCCACACCCTCTGTGTTTCCACCCAGGTTGGCTGCGCCTACGGCTGCAAGTTTTGCGCCAGCGGATTGGAAGGATGGAAACGCAACCTCACCCCGGGCGAAATCATCGGCCAGGTCATGGAGGCCGAGCTCCACACCGGCAAACGCATCAACAACCTGGTCTTCATGGGCATGGGCGAACCCCTGGCCAACTTCCAGAACCTCATGACGGCCATCGATGTCATCAACGCCCCCGATGGCATCAACCTCGGCGCCCGCCACATCACCATCTCCACCAGCGGCATTGTCCCCCGCATCCGCGACCTCGCCGACCAGCCCCGCCAGCTCCGCCTCGCCATCTCCCTCCACGGCGCCAGCAACGAAGTCCGCAACCGGATCATGCCGGTGAACAAAAAATACCCCCTCGAGGAATTGCTCGGGGCCTGCGCCTATTTCCACGCGCAGAAAAAACAGAAAATCACTTTCGAATACATTCTCATCCGCGACATCAACGACGCCCCGGAACAGGCCCGCCTCCTCGCCCGCCATGCCCGGAAGCTGGACGCCAAAGTCAACCTCATCCCCTACAACACCGTCGAGGGCCTTCCCTGGGAACGCCCGGAAACCCCCGTCATCGAGACTTTCCGCGATCTGGTCGAAGACGGAGGGGTCACCGTCACCCTTCGGCTGGAAAAAGGCCACGACATCGACGCCGCCTGCGGCCAGCTGCGACTCAAAGAACTCCGCCAGGCGGGAGAATCTCCCGCTTCTTGAGCGCGGCAACGCGCCGCATCTTTCCCCCGCCGGGCCCCGTCCCGGTATCCGCCGGCGACACGTTGCCGCACTCAAAATGGATCGGGATTGTCACACTTAAAACTTACAAACTTAATACTGAAAACTAGTCTGCGCCCCGTCTTGCACTTTGGGCTTAAAACATTAAACTGAAAACTTCATGTTAGTTAAAGACATCCTGGCCCGCACCCGTACGGCCTTCAGTTTCGAATTCTTCCCCCCCAAGGCCGAGGGGGATTGGGATGCCCTGTTCCAAACCATCGCCGACCTGCGCGAATTGGAGCCTTCCTACGTCAGTGTGACCTATGGCGCCGGTGGAAGCACCCGCGAGCGCACCCACAACCTCGTGGTCCGCATCCAGAAGGAAACCGGCATCACGGTTGTCTCCCACCTCACCTGCGTCAATGCGCCCCGCGACGAAGTCCGCCAAATCCTCGAGCGCTATGACACCGCCGGCGTGCACAACATCCTCGCTCTCCGCGGCGACCCCCCCAAGGGCCAGCCCTGGACCTGCGCCCCCGGAGGTTTTCCCTACGCCGCCGATCTGGTCGCGTTCATCAAAAAGAACTTCCCCCACATGGGCGTCGCCGTTGCCGGATTCCCGGAAGGACATCCCGCCACCCCCAACCGCCTCCAGGAAATGGACCACCTCAAGGCCAAGGTCGACGCCGGGGCCGACTACATCGTCACCCAGCTCTTCTTCGAAAACCGCGACTTCTATGATTTCTGCGAACGTTGCGACCTGGCCGGCATCAAGGTGCCCATCATTGCGGGCATCATGCCCGTGTCTTCGCGCTCCGGGATGGTCCGCATGGCCGAACTGGCCGCCGGGGCCCGCATCCCCGCCGCGCTCCTCCGGCTGGTCAATCGCGCCAAGACGGACGAGGACGTGGCCCGCGTCGGTGCCCACTGGGCCACCGAACAAACCCGCGACCTCATCGACCACGCTGTGCGCGGCATCCATTTCTATACCCTCAACAAGGCCAGCGCCACCCGCCGGATCCATGAGAACCTCGCCATGAAGGGCGCCATTCTCTAGCCAGCTTAAAACTTGATTCTTAATACTTTAAACTGTCCCGTCCCATGACCCCGCACAAACCCGAGCACAAATACACCACCGGGAAAGATACGGTCGAAAAACAAATCGACACCCTCCTCCAAACCTGGGGCGTCGAAGCGGACTACGACAAGTACCGTGAAATGATCGTCACGGTGCTGAAGTACATCAAGGACGAGCCCCTCGCCGGGGACGTGCGCCAGTTCAACACCGCCATGAAGGAACTGCGCTACGCCAACGCGGTCTTCAAGCCCTACCGGAGCATCAAAAAAATCTCCATCTTCGGTTCCGCCAGGACCCCGGTCGACCGGGACGAATACCAGGCGGCCCACGACTTCGCCCACCTCATGATGGAGAGCGGCTACATGGTCATCACCGGCGGCGGCAACGGCATCATGGGAGCCGCCCAGGCCGGGGCCGGACGCGAACGCAGCTTCGCCCTCAACATCCAGCTCCCTTTCGAACAGCACGCCAACAAAACCATCGAGGGCGATCCCAAGCTCATCAACTTCAAATACTTCTTCACCCGCAAGCTCAACTTCGTGAAGAATTCCAACGCCATCGCCCTCTTCCCGGGGGGCTTCGGCACCATGGACGAGGGCTTCGAGGCCATTACCCTCATGCAGACCGGAAAGACCCAGATTGTCCCCGTGGTCATGGTCGACGCCCCCCGGGGGAATTTCTGGCGCACCTTCGAACGCTACCTCCGCGAACACCTCCTCCTCGACGGCTTGATCGCCCCGGAGGACTTCCACCTCATCAAGATCACCGACAGCCTGGAAGAGGCCCGCAAGGAGGTCGTCACTTTCTACTTCAACTTCCATTCCTACCGTTACGTGCAGAACACCCTCGTCATCCGCATGCAGCGGGAAATCCCCCCGGCGGCGCTGCACCGCATGCGGGAGGACTTCCAGGACATCATCCTCACCCAGGAACCCCTGGCCATCTGCCCGGCGCTGCCCGAGGAAATCAACGAACCCGAAATCGCCCACCTCCCGCGGCTCTGCCTCCAATTCAACCGCAAATCCTACGGACGCCTCCGCCAGCTCATCGACCGCATCAACCTGTATTAGATCGTATTCTGTTTAACCTGCCGCTCGTTCGCTTACTCGTACTCATTCTCGTGCTCTCTGGGATCGAGAGAACGGGCACGAGGGCGAGTAAGAGTAACGAGTGGCGCCTGCCGCCCATAAAATAAAAAATGCTCTAGCCGTCCCCCCGTTCTTCCTCTTTCTCTCCCCCCAACTGCCCCGGTTTTCCGTGACCCGGGCAGGATAAAGAGCAAGACCAAGAGGAAGATGAAGAGTATAATGGCCCCCATGCAGCACCTCCATGTCTCCATCGCCCGCCAGACCGTCCAGATCCTGGACGGCGATGCCGTGGTCTGGCAGGCCCCCGTATCCACTTCCCAATTCGGCACCGGGGAAGTCCCCGGCAGCTTCCGGACCCCGCTGGGAAAATTCCACATCGATGACAAGATCGGCGGCGGCGCCCCCTGGGGCGCGGTTTTCAAGGCCCGCGTACCCACCGGCGATGTCTGGCAACCCGGCATGGCCGTGGAGTCTGATCTCATCCTGACCCGCATCCTCTGGCTGGCTGGCGACGAACCCCACAACCTCAATACCAAGAACCGCTACATCTACTTCCACGGCACCAACCACGAGGACAAAATCGGCACCCCCGCCAGCCACGGCTGCGTGCGCCTGAAAAACGACGACATCCTCGCCCTCCACGACCTCGTCCCCGCCGGCACCCCGGTTGAAATCACGGAAGAATGACAAAATCCAAAGCACAAATGACAAACAAAAATTGCCTTTGGCCTTCCCTGTCCCCACTTTGAACTTTGTCATTTGGAATTTGTGATTTACCGCCATGCCCCTGATCAAAAACATCATCTTTGACTGGTCCGGCACCCTGGCCGATGACTTCGAACCCGTGTGGAAGGCCACCAACGAGATCTTCCGCCAATACGGCAAACCCGCCTGGACGCGGGAGGATTTCCGGGAAAAATTCTGCCTGCCGTTCACCGAGTTTTACAAAATCCACCTGCCCGAGGCCACCATGGTGCAGTTGGACCACTACTACCACAGCTCGTTCAAGCTCCTGCAGGAAGACATCCCCCTCCTCCCCGGCGCCCGGGAAATCCTCGAATACTGCCGGGGAAAAAAGATGAAGATCTTCCTGCTCAGCACCATCCATGCCGAGCACTACGAAGTCCAGGGGGCCCGCCTCGGCGTGAAGGACTACTTCACCCGCGCCTACGTCCAAATCCTCGACAAACGAAAAACCATCCACCAACTCATCGCCGAACACGACCTCGATCCGCGGGAAACCGTATTCGTTGGCGACATGCAGCACGACATCGAGACCGCACAGCACGGCGGAGTGCAAAGCGCGGCCGTGCTCACGGGCTATGACTCCCTGGCCAAACTCACCGCCAAGGGCCCGGATTTCATCTTCCGGAACCTCGGGGAACTCCAGCGCCACCTCGAACGTCACCAGTTCGAACCCACCCACCATCCCATCGCCACCGTCGGCGCCCTGGTCATCGGTCCCGGTGACAAGCTCCTCATGATCCGCACCTACAAATGGAGCAACAAATGGGGCATCCCCGGCGGAAAAATCAAAACCGGTGAAAAGGCCATCGATGCCCTCCACCGGGAAATCCGCGAGGAAACCGGCCTGGCCCTGCGCGATGTCGAATTCGTCCTCGTGCAGGATTGCATCTATTCACGGGAATTTTTCAAGCGGGCCCACTTCCTCCTCCTCAATTATTTCGCCCGCACCGGCGAAACCGAAGTGGTTCTGAATGAGGAGGCCGACGAGTACCGCTGGGTCACCCCCGATGAAGCCGCCGCCATGGACCTCAACCAGCCCACCCGGATTCTTTTGGAGGCTTACCGGAACCGCCTCCGATAATTGAGCTTTTAACTTAATCCCTAAAAACTTAAAACTTTTCAGATGTCCGACCGCATCACCCTCCACCGCCTCCGGGTCCCCTGCCACATCGGTGTGCCGGATGAGGAGCGCGCCCAACCCCAGATCCTCGAAATCTCCGTTTCCTTCAAGGCGGATACCGTTCCCGCGGCCGCCGCGGCCGACGACCTCCACCTCACCACCAATTACTTCGACGTCTCCGAACGGATCAAGGATATCGCCCAGGCCAGGCCCCGGCGCCTGATCGAAACCCTGGCCGAGGACATCGCCGCAACCCTCATGCAGGATTTCACCCTCCCCTCGGTCGAGGTGGAGATCCGCAAATTCATCCTTCCCGACGCCGAAGCCGTCTCCCTCTCCATCAAGCGGAAAAGGAAGAAGATCAAGCCGAGGAAACCAGAAGCCAAACGCCAGACCCCAGCTGCCGGTTGATTTTCAAAGCCGTCGTCCGGCATCAGTCATCCGTCGTCAGGTTCAACCTCACTCCCCGATGATTTTCACGAGGGCCCGCTTTTTCCGGCGCCCGTCGAGCTCGTAGTAAAAGATCTGCTCCCACGGGCCGAAGTCGAGCTTCCCCTCCGTCACCGCCACCACCACCTCCCGCCCCATGAGGGTGCGCTTCAAATGGGCGTCGGCATTGTCCTCGGCCCCGTTGTGCCGGTATTGCGAATGCGGTTTCTCCGGGGCCAGCTTTTCCAGCCAGACTTCGTAGTCGTGGTGCAGGCCGGATTCGTCGTCGTTGATGAACACCGAGGCGGTGATATGCATGGCGTTGACCAGGCACAACCCCTCGCGGATGCCGCTGGCCCGGAGGGCGGCCTCCACTTCCTCCGTGATGCGGACGATTTTCCGCCTGGAGGGGACATCGAACCAGAGTTCTTTGCGGAAACTTTTCATGCCCAAACCCTACCCCGGCCGGGGCCCCACCACGAGGGCAAATGGCGGAACAACCCGCCCCGCACACCCCCCGGACCCGCCCGGGTACCTGTAACGGACGCAAGGCACCGCTTGCCAATTTGATTTTTCGCATGTTACAACCCCTCATGCCCGTCTCGTATCAAACCACCGTGGAACGTGAAGCCTCGCTCGAGGGCACGTCCCTGCACACCGGCAACAAGGTTGTCCTCACCCTCCGCCCCGCCCCCGCGGACGCCGGTTACGTCTTCCGCCGCATCGACCTCAAGGATAAGCCCACCCTCACGGCCCACGTCGATCTCGTGAACCAGGTCGAACGCTCCACCACCCTCAGCCAGGGCGGCATCAAGATCCACACCGTGGAACACCTCCTCTCCGCCCTCCGCGGGTGCGACATCGACAACGCCTTCATCGACATGGATTCCAACGAGCCGCCCATCGGCGATGGAAGCGGCGAAATTTTCATCCAACTCCTCGAACGCGCCGGTAAGGCCGCGCTGGAAAAACCCCGCACCACGTTCGAGCTCAAGGAACCGATTGTGATCGAGGGCAAGGGCGGGTCCTACATCGCCGCCTTCCCCCATGACAGCTTCAAGGTCTCCTGCACCAACGCGAACCACACCGGCTTCTTCACCCAGTATTTCAGCACGGAAATCACCCCCGAGCGCTACACCACCGATATCGCCCGGGCCCGCACCTTTGTTTTCTACGAAGAGGTCGAACCCCTCCTGGAAAAAGGCCTGATCAAGGGCGGCAGCCTCGAGAACGCCATCGTCATCCGGGGCGACAGTGTCCTCAGCAAAGACCCCCTGCGTTTCCCGGAGGAATTCGCCCGCCACAAGATCCTCGATATCGTGGGCGACCTCGCCCTTTTCCCCCTCCGCCTCAAGGCCCACATTGTCGCCGCCAAGACCAGCCACGCACTCAACGTGGAAATGGCCAAGGCCATCGCCAAGAGCCACCGCAAATACCTCTCCACCCTCATGCCCGTGGAATACATCCCCGTCGGCGAAGGGGCCCTCGACACCAACGAGGTGATGAAAATCCTCCCCCACCGTTATCCCTTCCTCATGATCGACCGCGTCCTCAAATTCGAGGGGGAAAACAAGGCCGTCGGGGTGAAGAACATCACCATCAACGAACCCTTCTTCCAGGGACATTTCCCCAACCTTCCCGTCATGCCCGGCGTGCTCCAGGTCGAGGCCATGGCCCAGCTCGCCAGCATCCTCTTCCTGCGGAAAATGGACGAGGCCGGCCGCATCGGGTTTTTCATGAGCGCGGACAACATCAAGTTCCGCAAACCGGTGACCCCCGGCGACACCCTCATCATCCAGGTCGAACTCACCAAGTCGCGCGGCAAGATCGCCAAAGCCGTTGGCCAGTGCACCGTCAACGGCGAAGTCGTCTCCGAGGGAGAAATGACCTTCGCCATCCAATGATTATGGTTTCAGGTTTCAAGTTTCAGGTTTCAGGTTTGGAAGCGGGTTTCCTCCGCCCTCCGTCCTCCGTCTTCCGCCATCGGTTTTAAACATGATCCATCCCACCGCCATCATCGCCCCGGGCGCATCCGTCCCCGCGGACACCGAAATCGGACCCTATTGTGTCATTGGCGACCATGTAACCCTCGGCCCGGGATGCCGGCTCATGTCGCACGTCGTCCTCCAGGGTCCCTCGGTGTTCGGCGCTGGCAACTTCTTCCATCCCTTCTGCACCATCGGGGGCAAAACCCAGGACCTGAAGTACGCCGGGGAGCCCACCCTGCTGGAAGTCGGTGACCGGAACGAGTTCCGCGAATACACCACCGTGAACCGGGGTACGGGCGTCGGCGAGAAAACCACCATCGGCTCGGACAACCTCTTCCTGGCCTACAGCCATGTGGCCCACAATTGCGTGGTGGGCAGCCACTGCATTTTTTCCAACAACGCCACCCTCGCGGGACATGTCATCGTGGAAGATTATGCCATCATCAGCGGACTGGCCGCGGTGCACCAGTTCTGCCGCATCGGCCGGCACAGCATCGTCGGCGGTTGCACCAAAATCGTCAAAGACGTCCCGCCGTATTTCGTTGCCGACGGCAACCCCGCCGAAGTGCGTTCGCTCAATGAAGTGGGCCTGCAGCGCCGAGGATTTTCCGAGGACACCATCGGCTCGCTCCGAAAAGCCTTCAAGCTGCTTTACACGAAAACACTGAACACCACCCAGGCCCTCGGGCAGATCGACAAGCAACTCGGCACCGTCCCCGAAGTCCGGGGCCTGGTCGACTTCATCCGTTCCAGCAAGCGCGGCATCATCCGCTGATCAGGCGGCTCTGTTTGTGGGAGGCGGTTTGTCGCCGGAATTCTGTTTTCCCGTCCAGTCAGGGGACGATGACCCGGTCTGGAAGAAAGGCCAAAGCGCTTGAAGATCGCGCATCCACCTTGGATGCCTTGGGTGGAGCGGGACCTCCGGGCACGATTGCCTTTGATGCCCGGTCTTCATGACCACGCCCGATAAGGGTGGGTAGGGACGGGTATCCTTACCCGGTCCTTGTCTTTCGATTTGTCCGGCCTCCGCCTGAGGCGGATAAGGATACCGGGCCCTGCCCGGGCGAACTCCATTGATTGGGTATGATTCTCCCGGACAAAATCCAGCGTGTCCGGAGATCCCTCTTCACCCCCAGTACAGCAGACGACATCCGCCTACCGGGTCCAGACCATTGACTTTTCCCCGGAAAGTAATACATTTTGTTCATGGTAATGACATCCATCACAAGTAAGGGACAAACCACCGTCCCCCGGAAATTCCGCAAGCAATGGAATGCCAGGACCGTGATCTGGGAATCCTGCCCTGATGGTTCGGCCCGGGTCCGGCCCACACCGGAGTTGATGGCTCTCTTTGGTTCGGCCAAATCCAAAACACCCCGCGATCCCCGAGAAAAAAGCAAAGCCCGGGTCGCCTGGGGCAAATAATCCTGTCTCCGGACCATGAAGCGCCTGCACCTGGATGCCAACGTCCTCCTTCGTTTCCTGCGCAATGATGACCCCGTGCAATCCGCCAGGGCCAAGCAACTCTTTGTCCGCGCCGAACGCCAGGAATGGGAATTGGTTGTATCCGTTCTTACGGTGGCGGAGGTGTTTTATGCTTTCCGGGCATCCTACAAAGTGTCGCGTTCCGAGTCAGCCCGGCTGCTGGGCAGCCTCCTTCAGACAGGAATATTTACCGTGGAAAAGGAACCCTTGGTTCTGGATGCCTTGGGCCGCGTGGAATCCAACAATGTGGACTTTGGGGATGCCATGCTGGCCGCAGAAGCCACCGCCGGCCAGGTCGCCATTGCCAGCTTCGATTTGGATTTCAAGCGCTTCAAGGACGTGAAGCTGCATTCCTGGGAGTAGAGCCCACCTGCGAAGAAATCCCTACCTCGTCCCGCCGTTGAACACGACGTAGGTTTCGCCGTCCTTGTTGGTGGCAAAACCGAAACCCGCATGGGTCAGGGTCGTGTTCATCAGGTTGCGGCGGTGCCCGGGGCTTTTCATCCAGATCCGGAACACCCGGGCCGCATCCACCACCCCGCTGCCCGAATAGATGTTTTCATTCAGATAGTTCCACCCCTGCGATGCCCGCAGATTCGGCAATTCCTTGCGGTGGGCGAGGGATTTGTTTTCCGCGGCCTTCACAGCCCAGTCCGCAGCGAGGGCGTTCAGCTTCTCGTCGGAAAGCAGAATCGGCAACCCGGCCGCGGCCCTTTCCTCATTGGCTTTTTTCAGAAAGTCGGCCGATTCCAGGGCCGGCAACGGCCCGGCAAAACCCAGCACCATTCCGGCCAGAAGCATGAATCTTTTCACAGCGGGCGGAGAAATCAGGTTTCGACGAATTCCAAGGCCACCGGTTCGGGAATCAGTCCGCTTTGGTGGGCCCGGCCGAGAAATTCACGGATGCCCGCACGCCCGCGTTCCCCGTAATCGACGGTGAGCTCATTCACGTACATGCCGATGAAGCGGTCGGCCTCGGCCTCATCCAGCCCGCGGCCCAGGGGCATCGAATGGCGCACGGCCGCAACCCGGTGTTCCAGTCCGTAGCGGATGCTGGCCTGGGTGATGCGGGTGATGGCCCGCACATGTTCGGCTCCAAGGGACTTCCGGATCACGTTGCCCCCCAGCGGCAGGGGCAGGCCGCCCGTTTCCTTGAACCACCACTGGCCAAGATCCTCCACCAGGTGGAATCCCTCGCGCCGGTAGGTCAGCTGGCCCTCGTGGATCAACAGGCCCACATCGGCCCGGCCGGAACGGACCGCCTCGAAGATCTCATCGAAGGGAACCACCACGGTTTCAATCTGGTCCTCGGTGCGTCCGAGATAAAGCAGGAGAGTGAGGAACGCGCTCGTCAGCTTGCCGGGAACGGCGATCCGCAGGTTCGGCAACTCGCAGGCTGTGACTATCGACTGGAGGGAGACCAGCACGGGCCCGTAGTTGTCGCCCATGCTCGCTCCGCAGGGCATGAGGGCATATTCCTTGGTGAGGTGCGCGTAGGCGTGGATCGAAACGGCCGTCACATCCAGTTCCACACGGCGGGCGCGCTCGTTGAGGGTTTGGATGTCCTGGAGGATGTGTTCGAACTGGTAGATGCCCAGGTCGATTTTTTTCTCCGCCATGGCGTAGAACATGAATGCGTCGTCGGGGTCGGGGCTGTGGCCTAAGGTGATCTTCACAAAAGTTTTAAGTATTATGTTTTAAGTTTTAAGTTCAAAAGTCGGCGTCTGCCATCTGCCGTCTGTCCTATTCACTGATAGTCCATTTTGTCGATCGAGAGGGGGTCGCGGCTGGCGAGGATTTCCGCCTGCTTCACCACCACGGCCACGCGGGTGTCGAAGCGGTAGGCATTGCAATTCGGGCAGACCGCGGCCTTGTTGACCACGATCGATCCGCAGCACTCGCAAACCTTGAAGTTCTTGGGCGAGGCGAGGATGCGTGCGGCGGCATCTTTGCGGTTGGAGGATCCTTCTTCAGGCATGGTTAAACAGCGTAGCTTCCCGGCGGCGGCGATCAAGCGGTTGTCACAAAAAGGATGCACCCACCCCTCCGGGAGCGGCGACACTCCTGTCGCCGGAATACCGCTCTTCAGGACTCCGCAGCCCGGGGCACCATCCGTCCCTTGCCGCGGTCGTCGGCTTCGCCTTCCTCGTGGTATTCGGCGTCGGTGTTGACTTTCCAGAGGTCGAAGGACTGGCCCGTGAGGTTCCGCGCGGCCAGGAGGGCGGTCATCATGGAATGGTCCTGGTTGTTGTATTTGTGCATGCCGTTGCGGCCCACCACCTGCAGGTTTCCCAGGGCGGAGAGCCCCCCCCGGATGATGTTCACATCCTCCTGGTAGCCCGGGCCGTAGACCGGGTAGGCCTTGGGCATGCGCACCACGCAGCCATCAAAAACTTCCGCCGCCTCCACCAATCCGAGCTGGGCCAGCTCTTTTTTGCCCAGTTCGACCAGATCCGCATCAGCCATCGTCCACAGGCCGTCCCCCTCGAAACAGAAATACTCCAGGCCCAGGCAGGTGGTGTCCGTGCCGGGCACCATTTCCGGGCTCCAATTGTTGAAGTTCTGGATGCGCCCGAGCTTCACGGAGGGATCGTGGACATAAATCCAATTGTCGGGGAAGAGCGCGGTACGCCGCACCATCAGGGCCACGGTGACAAAATCCCGGTATTGCAGCCTCCGTGCCGCCTCCTGCACCGCGGGCGCCAGCGGCGGTTCCATCCGGAGGACGGTCTCCCGCAGGGGCAGCGAAAGGATGAAATGGTCCGCCTCCCATTCGCGCACAACTCCACCGGCACCACGGCTCCGCACCGCGCGCACCTTCACCCCATCGTGCAGGATGGCCTCGGCCGCTGTGCCCAGTTGTACCCCGTGCCCGGCGGCACGGAGGTCGTCGCGGGTCTTTTCCCACATCATCCCGGGACCGAGCCGGGGATATTCGAAGGAATCGATCAGTGTCTTGACCAGGGCCCCGCCGGAGCGGTTCCCCTGGGGCAACAGGGCATGCCAGACAGCCTTGAGCAGGGACAGGCCCTTGATCCGCTGGGCCGCCCAATCGGCGGAAATCTGCCCGCAGGGCATGCCCCAGACTTTCTCGGTGTAGGTCTTGAAAAAAATCAGGAACAACCGGCGCCCGAATCGGTTGGTCACCCAGTCGGCAAAGGATTTTTCCGGACGGATGGGGAAGATCCGGGCCCTGAGGTAACTCAACATGCACAGGCCGCTCGTGAACACCCCCAGGTTGAAAAGCGCATTCGCCGCCCGCAGGGGATAATCAAAAAATTTGCCGCGGTAAAAAATGCGGGACATCCGGCGGACCTGGATGAAATCATCCGGCAGCCGGCGGCGCCACCAGGCGGTGATCTCGGCGCTCTTGCTGAAAAAACGGTGGCCCCCGATATCGAAGCGGTAACCCTTGTAGTGCACCGTGCGGGCAATCCCGCCCACATACTCGGGATCCTGTTCCAGAACATCGACCGCCACCCCGTTCTCCGCCAATTCGGCCGCCGCAGTCAGGCCGGCCGGACCGGCGCCGACGATCAGCACTTTCCCGGCACGTGTCCGGGGGGAGGAATCAGGCGCCATAGTAATAGGCGACGCCGTGGTTGCGTTCGTACGATACGACAAACCCGGGGAAATCATCGACCAACAGGGACGGGGGCACCGAGGACAGCGGTCCGCCCAGCGCGGCCCGCAGCATTTCCGCCCGGACCATGTCCTTGTTCTGCACAATCCCGGTCACCGGATGGACAAACTCGTTGAGCTGGTGGTCGTTCCCCACCAGGCGGGGTTCGGCGGAAGAGACATGGCTGAGCAGGGCATCATGCATCGCCACCAGCAACTGGTACCGCGGCAGTTCCCGCAACCACAGGATCAGGTCGAGAAGAATGGGAAGCTCCCGTTCCTTGGTATCCTTGAATTTGCGCTGCATCCAGCCCTTGAACCCCTTCCGGGGGGAGATGAAATCGGGATAACCCCTGGCGATGCGCTCCTCTTTGAATTTGGCCCGGACTTCCTGTTCCTTGATCATCTGGATCAGTTTCTTGCTGTCCTTGACCGGGGCCAGCCCCGCCTGGACGAATTCGAGGTATTCCGTCCCCCAACCCACTCCCTCCAGGATGGCCGACGGACCCTTGGACTCGGTCAGCATCTTCGCCGCCGTGCCATCAAGGATGGAAATGTTGATCGGCACCCGGTAGGCGTGGAGTTTCTGGTACGACACCCCTCCATCATGCTCCGCCCCGTGCGGGTTTGAAGTGTAAAATGCGGGGACCCGGGTAGGGTATCCGGGATGAGCCGGAAATCCCCCCGAATCCAGGAACTGCTCGCCGGTTGCCACCATCCGTCCTGGGACCCCCATTACGAGGCCTACTTCGGCTGCTTCAACCGGCAACTCTACTACGAGGCCCATGACGTCCTGGAGGAACTGTGGCTCGCCGCCGGAAAAAACGGGCCGGATTATGCCTTTTACAAAGGGCTCATCCAGGCCGCCGGGGCTTTCGTACACATGAAACTCCACCACGCCGAACCCCTCCACCCCGTCCACGGGCAACGACTCGCCCCCGCCGCGCGCTTGCTCCGGCTGGCCCTGAAAAATACCTCAGGCTGCGGCCCCCGCCATCAGGACCTCGACTTGGGCCGATTTCACCACCTCTGCCGGGCCTACCTCCACAAGCTGGAACAGGGGGACTGCCGGATCAATCCCTGGTCCCCGGATACCGCCCCCCAAATTCTCTGGCCGGGCTGATTCAACAGGGAATGCCGGCTTCGGCGGCTACAGCCTTTTCTGTTTGATGGGCTGCGGGTTCCTCCCGTTTCTCAACCTCGCACTCGTGCTCGTTCTCTCGATCCCAGAGAGCACGAGATTGAGAACGAGTAAGAGAACGAGGTTCAGATTAACCAGTATTCGCCATGGACCCACCCCATGCAGGAATCCCCCGCCAAGCCCAACCCGGCCCTTAAAAAAAGCGCTCGCCTAACATAGACGGCCCTGATAGGTCTTACGGAATGATCATCGTCAACACGGAAACCATCCCGGGCTACCAAATCACCGAAGTCAAAGGGCTGGTCCAGGGCAGCACCGTCCGCGCCAAACACGTCGGTCGCGATATCGCCGCAGGGCTCAAAAATTTGATCGGCGGAGAACTCAAGGGCTACACCGAATTGCTGGTGGAGTCCCGCCGCGAGGCCACGGAGCGCATGCTCGCCCAGGCCCGTGAACTCGGTGCCAACGCCGTGGTCAATGTCCGCTACGCCACCAGCTCCGTCACCGCCGGCGCCTCCGAACTTTATGCCTACGGCACCGCCGTGGTCGTCAGCTGAGCATCCACATGGTCGAACTGATCATCGCCGGTTTTCTCCTCGGACTGGGCTTCATCGTCGGCTCCGCCCGCGAAAAAGCCCATTTCAAATACCTCGACCAGCGCGAGAAGGAACTCGCCGGTATTTTCGTCAGCAACCTCAAGACCCTCCCCCCAAACTGGAAGGCCCGCAACGCCCAGTTGGTCGGCGGTACCGCCGTGATCGCCACGGATTACTTCAAGACCTTCGCCGCCAGCCTCCGCAACCTCTTCGGCGGCCGCATGCGCAGCATGGAAACCCTCGTCGAACGCGCCCGCCGCCAAGCCGTCGTCCGCATGCTCGAGGAAGCCCATGCCGCAGGGGCCAACGCCGTCTGGAATGTCCGCCTCGAAACCAGCACCATCGGCAACTCCAAGGGCAAGCCCAGCGCCATCGAGGTCATGGCCTACGGAACCGCGCTGATCGCCGAATGAGCGACGATCTCCACTCCGTACGCCACGAACCCCAATACCGCCCCGTTACCCCATCCCAATCC